>SR_TP_S13solDRAFT_1000701_pt1 | contig 12401 bp, 14 predicted proteins | sample SodReaTP_S13sol_FD_11159 | JGI IMG/M metagenome (IMG submission 11159) | reverse complement strand
CCCATTCTATATCGCATCCGGGCAGCCGGGAGGGTAGCGGCATGACGGCCCGGGCACGCGGGCCGTGCTAGCTTGGCCGGAATTTCGAAGCGGAAAATTCGACATGGGCATCCGTCTCGGTCTGATCTGCGGCGACCACCTGCACTTGCCCAACCCGGTCTGCGAGGCGCTCGATCCGGCGCGCGACCGGTTGCTGATGGGCGAGCTCGCCGACGAGGCCGGCTACGTCTGGCACCACGCCAAGAAAATCGTGCTGGTGTTCTCGGCCATGCGCCATTTCGCCGAGGCGGCCGGGCAGGCCGGCTGGCGCGTCGACTATCACCGGTACGATGCGGGCAGCGAAGTCGCAAGCTTTTCGGACCTGGTCGAGCGCACCTGCCGGCGCCACGATGTCGACGAGATCGTCGTCAACTGGCCCGGCGAGTGGCGGGTGCTCGAGGAAATGCAGGGCTGGGCAGTGCGCTTCGGCGTGGACGTCACGATCCTTCCCGATTCGCGGTTCGTCTGCGGGCTGGAAGAATTCAACCACTGGGCCGGCGACCGGCGCCAGCTGCGCATGGAGTTCTTCTACCGGCGCATGCGAAGGAAGACCGGCTACCTGATGGATGGCGACGTCCCCGCCGGCGGCAACTGGAACTTCGACGAGTCCAACCGCAAGGCCTGGAAGGGCGACCCGCCGGCCGCCCGGCCGATGTCCTTCTCGCCCGACGCGACCACGCGCGAGGTGATCGATACGGTATCGCGTCACATCGACGCCTTCGGCGAGATCGAGGGCTTCGACTACCCGGTGACGATCGCCCAGGCGCGACGGGCGCTGGCGCACTTCATCCGCTCGGCCGCTGCGCGTTTCGGCGACTTCCAGGACGCCATGCACAGCGACTCGGACTGGCTGTTTCACAGCCGCTTGTCGTCGAGTCTGAACATCGGCCTGCTCACGCCCGTGGAAGTCTGCGATGCCGTGGAGAAGGCCTGGCGTGACGGCGATATTCCGCTCAACGCAGCGGAAGGCTTCATCCGGCAGGTCATCGGCTGGCGGGAATTCGTGCGCGGTATCTACTGGCGCGAGATGCCCGGATATGCCAAACGCAACGGTCTGGGCAACGGGCGCGACCTGCCGGGCTTTTACTGGAACGGCCACACGGGCATGAACTGCCTGCGCGAAACCATCGACGCCACGCGCCGCAATGCTTACGCACACCACATCCAGCGCCTGATGGTCACGGGCAACTTCGCGCTGCTGCTGGGCGTGGTGCCGGAGCAGGTCTGCGACTGGTACCTGGCCGTCTACGCTGACGCCTTTGACTGGGTCGAGCTGCCCAACACCCTGGGCATGGTGATGCACGCCGATGGCGGGCTGCTGGGCTCCAAGCCTTATGCGGCCAGCGGCAAGTACATCGACCGCATGGGTGACTACTGCGCCGGCTGCCGCTACAAGGTCAAGGAAACAACCGGCGACGACGCCTGTCCGTTCAACGCCCTGTACTGGGACTTCCTGATGCGCCACCGGCGGCGCTTCGAGTCGAACGGCAGGATGAAGATGATGTACCGGCACGTCGATCGGATGAGCGACGAGCGACGGCGCGCGGTCGAGGCGCGTGCAGCCTACGTCAAGCGTCGCGTCGACGAGCTCTGACTGGGCGCGCCGCTCAGATCGGGTCGGTGAACTGCGCGGTGCCGATTCCGCGGTCGGGCAGCAGCACGGGAATGCCGTCGACGACCAGGTAGATGACCTTGTCGTCGCGGGTGATCAGCGCCTCGCGCGGGCGCTCATCCACCGGACTGTGATCGACGTACAGCACCTCGCCGGCGGCGATGCGTTCGGTCAGCTTCTTCAGCCGATTCTTCTCCAGCGGACGCAACGGCTGGTGGCCGACCGGACAGCAGAGGATATCGAGCAGCGGATCGGAGACGGTCATGGCGCCATTGTACGCTCGTTGTGCACCGGTCTGAAGCACGTTTACTCGCCCACAATGCACTGCTAACATAACCGGTTTTCCCTTGCGGAGGGATTGTCATGACCAAGGCGCCGCTGATCGGCATCATCATGGGCTCGAAGAGCGACTGGGAAACCATGTCACACGCCGCCGACGTGCTCAAGCAGCTCGAAGTGCCGCACGAAGTCCGGGTGGTTTCGGCCCACCGAACCCCGGACGCCATGTTCGACTATGCCGAGGCGGCCGAAAGTCGCGGAATCGAGGTCATCATCGCCGGTGCCGGCGGAGCCGCCCACCTTCCGGGCATGATTGCCGCCAAGACGGTGCTTCCCGTGCTCGGCGTTCCGGTTCAGTCACGTACGCTCAACGGGCTCGACTCCCTGCTTTCCATTGCGCAGATGCCCGGTGGCGTGCCGGTGGGAACTCTGGCCATCGGCAGGGCCGGGGCGATCAATGCCGGTCTGCTGGCCGCATCGATGCTCGGCCGGTCGCATCCGCAGGTGCGCGAGCGCTATCGGCAGTGGCGGCAACGCCAGACTGATGCCGTGCTGGCCGCAAGCGATCCGCGATCCGCATGAAAGTCGGTATCCTCGGAGGCGGGCAACTGGCTCGAATGATGGCCCAGGCGGGCCTGCCGCTGGGCTGCGAGTTCCGGTTCCTGGATCCCAAGCCCGATGCCTGCGCCGGGCAGCTCGGCCCGCTGATCACGGCCGACTGGAACGACGAGGCGGCATTGGGCCGACTGTCGGAGTGTGAACGCATCACCTGCGATTTCGAGAATGTGCCGGCAGCGGTCCTGCAGCGACTGGCCGAATCCGGTCATCCGGTCCGTCCCGCCGCCAATGCCTTTGCTGCCGCCCAGGATCGCCTCAGCGAAAAGCGGCTGTTCGAGTCCCTCGGCATCGAGGTGGCCCCGTTCGCGCCGGTCTCGGGCCGCACCGGCCTGCTCGAGGCGCTCGAACGGATTGGCTATCCGGCGCTGCTCAAGACCCGCCGCATGGGTTACGACGGCAAGGGGCAGTATCTGATTCGATCGCAGAAGGACCTCGAGCCCGCCTGGTCGGCGCTGGGTGATCACGCCCTGATTCTCGAGGGCTGGATCGACTTCGATTTCGAATGCGCCATTACCGTGGTGCGCAATGCGGCGGGCGAAGTGCGCTGCTACCCGCTGTCGCGGACCTTGCATGCCGACGGCATGCTGCGGCTGGCGGCTGCTCCTGCGCACGTCGACAGCCGACTGGTCGAGCGCGCCGAGTCCTGCGGACGCCTGCTGGCCGAGCATCTCGACTATGTCGGTTGCCTGACCCTGGAGCTGTTCGTCGCAGGCGAGCGGATTGTTGGCAACGAGTTTGCGCCGAGAGTGCACAATTCCGCGCACTGGACCATCGAAGGTGCCGTTTGTTCCCAGTTCGAGAACCACCTTCGCGCCGTCTGCGACCTGCCGCTGGGCAGCACCGCCCTGCGTGCGCCCGCGCTGATGTTCAACTGGATCGGCGCCCTGCCTGACGCCGCGTCGCTGATGAGTGTGCCCGACCTGCACTGGCACGACTACGGCAAGCAGCCGCGGCCGGGGCGCAAGGTCGGGCATGCCACCCTGCTGGCGGAAACCTGGCCGGCCCTGGTGCCCGTGGCGCTGGGTCTGCGGTCGCTGCTGCCGGACCCGCTCGATCGCTTGCTCGACGAGCTGGTGACGCTCTGAGGTCCGCTCAGGCTCCGCTGCGCAGTCTGCGCCAACGGTCTATCGTGCGGCGCGGTATCGGAAAGCAGCCGTTGGTGACGACGGGCTCAGCCGCACCCGGGTCGTACTCCGGGTGGGTGTGCCAATTTCCGGCGGTACGAACCTCGAGCGCTTCATCGATCTGGTGGAGGTCGTCGCAATGAGCCGATTCGCGGCCCGGCAGCAATTCCTGCCTGGCGCGACGCTTGACTTCGGCTGCCGAGCGCCCCGGGTAGAGCGCGTAGACGTGTCTTTCCCAGAGTTCGCCGGGGGCGTAGCCGCCGATGCTGATGAAGTACAACTTCAAGTCGTCCCCCGCCGGCGTGCCGTTCAGCCGGACCCGGTTCCCGGCGACCCGGTCGACCCGGGCCCAGGCTTCGCCATGCAGGCCTTCGGGCTGGCCGAACCACTGGTCGAGCAGCTGCTCGTGGGTCGCCTCGATACGGGCCCCTGTGGCGAAACCACATCTTGCAGCTCGACCTTGCAGCCCGGTGCGCGCCCGCCCAGGCAGACCAAATGGAGGTTGGGGGCTGGCTCAGATGTCATCGACGCCCGATGGTGTGATGAAGGTTTCGGCCTGGCTGATGGGAAACAGCACCAGGTGTCGGGCGTCGAGTACCACACCGATCGACTCGTCGACCGCAAAATCGTCGTGGCTGGGAAACAGGGCGGCGATTTCCTCGCCACTGCCCAGGGCCAGGCGATAGAGGATCTGCGCACCCTGGAACTGGCGCGCCACGACCCGCGCGCGCGGGCCCTGTGCGTCGGGACGAATGTCATCCGGGCGGATGAGCAGTGCCAGCTCGCTGCCTTCCGGGCGGTCGAGCGGCAGCGGTGAGCGGCCGAGGCCGTGCACCAGCATGTCGTTCTCGACGCGCGCACGCAGGTAGCTGCCGCGACCGGTGAACGCTGCGACGTAGTGGCTGCCGGGGCGATGATAGAGCTGGTAGGGGGAGTCCCACTGCAGCATCTGACCGTCCTTGAGCAGGCCGGCCCGATCGGCCAGGGCGAAGGCTTCCTGCTGGTCGTGCGTCACCATCAGGGTGGCGGTACCGCGCGCCTTGAGAATGCCCCGAATCTCCTCGCCCATCCGTCTGCGCAGGCGGGCATCGAGGTTGGAGAAGGGCTCGTCCATCAGCAGCACGGCCGGTTCGGGCGCCAGCGCGCGGGCCAGTGCCACCCGCTGCTGCTGCCCGCCGGACAGCTCGTGCGGGAATCGATGCGACAGTCCGTTCAGCCCGGTCAGCTCCAGCAGTTCGCCCACCCGTCGCTCGCGATTGCTGCGAGATAGCCTGCGCAGGCCGAAGCCGACATTGCCGGCGACATCCAGGTGCGGGAAGAGCGCATGGTCCTGGAACACCATGCCGACGCTGCGTTTCTCGGGTGCGAGCCTGAAGCGCGGCGTGCTGGCGACCTGCTGGCCGATCCGGATCTCGCCCGCCCGCAGGGGTTCGAAGCCGGCGATCGCACGCAGGGCGGTGGTCTTGCCGCAGCCCGAGGCGCCCAGCAGGCAACCGATTTCGCCCTCGTCGAGGCCGAAACTGAGCCCGCGAATGACGCAGTGCTCCTCGTATCCAAGCCAGATGTCGTCGACTTCCAGGATCATGTGGCCGCGTACCGCTTGCGGATCGCGCCGACCACCACCTCGGCGATGCGGTCGACTTGCGCATCGTCGACGATCAGCGGCGGCAGCAGGCGCACCGTCCTGCCGCGGGTAACGTTGATGAGCACTCCGGCATCGAGCGCATCGACCTTCAGCTCGGCGCAGTCCTGATCGAGTTCGATGCCGATCATCAGGCCGCGGCCGCGGATCTCGCGTACGACGGGCAGGCCGTCCAGGCCGCTGCGGAGGTGGTCGATCAATCGTTCTCCGGCACGGGCGCAACACTCGCCGATACCGTCGCTGTGCATGATGTCGATCACCTCCAGTGCCGCCCGGCAGGCCAGCGGATTGCCGCCGAAGGTGGTGCCGTGGCTTCCGGGGTGCATCAGGGCGCTGACTCGCTCTCGCGCCAGGCAGGCAGCGACCGGCACGCCGTTGCCCAGAGCCTTGGCCACCGTCATCACATCGGGTTGAAGCCCGGCATGGTGCTGATGGGCAAACCAGCGGCCGGTGCGGTTCATGCCGCTCTGGATCTCGTCGAGCATCAGCAGGGCGTCGTGGCGGTCGCACAGTCGCCGCAGTTCCGGCAGGTAATCCTGTGGCGGTGTGCGCACGCCGCCCTCGCCCTGGATCGGTTCGACCAGTACTGCGACGATGTCCGGGTGGCTTGCGAATGCATCAGCCGCCGCAACAGCATCGCCGAAGGGAACGTGCACGAACCCCTCCACCAGGGGCTCGAATCCGGACTGGATGGCTGGGTTGCCGGATGCGCTGATCGCCGCCAGGGTGCGGCCATGGAAACCGTGCTCGGCCACCAGCACCCTGGGATGGTCGACGCCCCTGTCGCGGGCGTGCAGGCGGGCGAGCTTGAGTGCGCACTCGATCACCTCGGCGCCCGAGTTGGCGATGAAGACGCGTTCCAGCCCGCTGACGCCGGCGAGCGCGTCGGCAAGCGCTTCCTGCAGGGGCAGTTCGACGATGTTGGCGGTGTGCACCAGCTTGTGCGCCTGATCGGCGATGGCCGCCGCCACTTTCGGGTGGGCGTGGCCCAGACTGCACACGCCAATCCCGCTGACGGCGTCGAGGTAGCGGCGCCCGCTGTCATCGAACAGCCAGGCGCCCTTTCCGTGCACGATGCGCACGGGCAGGCGCGCATAGGTATTGAACAGGTGGGACATGAGCCGCTTTCGGGGAATCCGGTCGACCATTCTACCGCCGCCGGACGACCGGCGGCGGTGCGGGGACGATGGCGGTCAGTCGTCCAGCTGGGAAGCGATGAAGTCCCAGTTGACCAGCTGCCAGAAGGCATCGAGGTACTTCGGCCGCGCGTTTCGATAATCGATGTAGTAGGCGTGCTCCCATACATCGCAGGTCATCAGGGGCTTGCTGTCGCCCGTCAGGGGCGTTTCGGCATTGCCGGTATTGACCACCTGCAGCTTGCCGTCCGGGTTCTGCACCAGCCAGGTCCAGCCGGAACCGAAATTGCCCACCGCGGCGTCGGAGAACTCCTGATGGAAGGACTCGAAGGATCCGAAGTCCCGATCGATCAGTTCGGCCAGCCTGCCCGAGGGCGCGCCGCCGCCGCTGGGGCTCAGGCAGTGCCAGTAGAAGGTGTGGTTCCAGACCTGGGCAGCGTTGTTGAACAGGCCGCCCGAGGACGTCCGGATGATTTCCTCCAGGGACTTGCTCGCGTCGTCGGTTCCTTCGATCAGCCCGTTGAGCTTGTCGACGTAGGTCTGGTGGTGCTTGCCATAGTGATAGTTCAGCGTTTCCTCGGAGATGTGCGGCTCGAGGGCGTTCCTTGCATAGGGCAGTTCAGGCAGTGTGAAGGCCATGTCTTCTCTCCTCGCTGTGGTTGCTATGTGTGTCTGATGATAAATGAGGCCGTGCCCATGCCGACTTCAACCGCTGAACTGTTCCAGTTCTTCCAGATGGCGCCAGCGGTTGACGATGTTGCAGAACAGGGAGGCCGTGCGCTCGGTGTCGTAGGCCGCGGAATGGGCGCGGTTCTTGTCCCACTCCAGGCCGGCGGCGGTCACCGCCCGGGCGAGTACGGTCTGGCCATAGGCGAGGCCGCCCAGAGTGGCCGTGTCGAAGCAGCTGAACGGATGGAACGGATTGCGCTTGTAGCCGGTTCGTTCGATCGCGGCGTTGAGAAACCCGAGGTCGAAGTGGGCATTGTGACCGACCAGCACGGCTCGTTTGCATCCGGATTCGCGCAGGCTGTGACGGACGGGCAGGAACAGGTCCCGAAGCGCCTCGCGCTCGGGAACCGCGGGTCGTAGCGGATGATCGGGGCGGATGCCGTTGAATTCCAGCGCGGCCTCTTCGATGTTGGCGCCTTCGAACGGCTCGATATGCTGCATCATGACTTCGCCGGGAAACAGCCAGCCGTCCTCGTCCATCTCGATGATGCACATCGCCAGCTCGAGCAGGGCATCGGTGCGCGCGTTGAAGCCGCCGGTTTCGACATCGACGACCACCGGCTGGAAGCCGCGAAATCGGTTGACTATGGAAGACATGAGCTGCAAGGGGACAAAAGAGTCAGGATAATGCACACTCGAGCATTTGACTACCGGAGGTTGTCCATGGTCCGTCTGCGCGGCGTCGTGTTCGTTCTTCTGCTCGTGCCGGCGGCGGCCTGGGCGGCGGTGTTCTGGTCGGTGACCGACGATCAGGGTCGGCAGAACTGGGTTCTGGGAACGATGCACAGCGAGGATCCGCGCCTGCTGGAGTGGCCCGAAGCCCTGATGAAGGCGCTGGGCGAAGCCAACCGGCTGGCGCTGGAACTGGTTCCCGATGTCGAGATGCTCGAACGCATGCAGCAGGCCATGCGCTTCGATGATGATCGCCTGCAGAACGTGCTCGGTGCGGAGCTCTACCGCCAGGTGGTGGAAATCCTGACCACGAAGTACGGTCTGACCGAGCCGGCGGTCGACCGCATGAAACCCTGGGCGGTGGCCCTGACGCTGGCCACCCCGCCGCCGGAGACCGGCATGTTCATGGACCTGATGCTGTCGTTCCGGGCGCGCGGCGCGGGGCTGGATGTGGTGGCCCTGGAGACGATCGACGAACAGATCGACTTCCTGTCCCGGATCCCGCTGGCCGATCAGGTCAGCCTGATCCGGCGAACAGCGGCTGATCACGATCGCTATCACGAAGTGTTCGAGTCCCTGATCCAGGCCTACCTGTCCGGCGATCTGGCCCGTCTCGAAGCGATATCGGCGCGCCAGATGGAGGGTCTGGACGAACACATCATTCGGCATTTCAACGAGGTCGGGATTGTCGAACGAAACCAGCGGATGATCGAGCGCTCGGAAGCCTGGCTGGCCGAAGGTGGACTGGTCATTGCCGTCGGTGCGCTCCATCTGCCGGGGGAGCACGGCCTGCTGGCCCTGCTCAGAGAGCGCGGCTGGAAGCTCGAACCGATCTACTGACCAGAATTCGCGCCGATTGCAACCAGCCGCGCCGCGCATCCCGGCTGACTGGGGTGCAGATCGATACCGGGTCAATTCTGTCCTGGCAAGCGGGTACCAAGCAGGATCTCACGCTCGCGCAGTCGCTCGAGCATGTCGCTGCCGGAGCGCACGATGCCCTCGGGGTCCGGCGCCTGCAGCTCGTTGGCAATGCGTTCGAGCAGCGCGCGTCCGCTGCGATCGGTTTGTTGCTCGATCAGCTCCAGCAGCCGTGCCGTCACGGCGTTGAGTTTCATGAAGCCGGGCCGATCGTCGCGCTTGCGCCAGGCGGCCAGGATCAACGGCCGGGCGAGGGGCTGATCGGGCTGATGGTCCGGGCCGATCTCGTGCACCGGCCAGCGATATTGCGCCAGGCGCAGGGTGGGATTGAGGACGATCAGGCCTGATATCAGGTCGCCGTCGCGTTGGCACGATACCGCGTTGGGGTCGGCTTCGGCCAGTCGCACGCAGGTCTCGAGGAACTCCCAGTGGGTGAGCTCCAGCGCGAAGGGCGGCAGGCCCGGCGGCTCGGCCTGCTCGAGATAGCGTACGAACTCGCGGCCGATTTCGGTGAACATCGGCGTGGTCGAGCGATGCTCGACCATGAATGCCCGGATCAGCGACTGCCAGCGCTCGTCATCGACGATCCTGCGCAGCACCGGAAAATTCCTTGCGAACAGGTTGTTCAGATTGCCGAAGAACAGCCGGCGGTAGATGGCCAGGCGCCGCTCTTCCAGCCCCTCCGGCGGGGCGGTGCCCAACGGGTCGCGGATGTGGCCGGCAAAGCGGCGCTGCAGCTCGAGTAGCCGCTCAGGAGGCGAATCGCCGTTGCTGCTGGGGGGCATGCTGATGCTGCAATTGGCGGATCTGCGAAACCTCGGCCAGCAGTTCCTCGACTGGCGGGAAGTTGAAATCGCGTTCGAGCAGGGTCGGTACGGCACCCAGGCGCCGATAGGCTTCGCCGAGCAGCGTCCACACCGGGTCGACGACCGGGGCGCCGTGGGTGTCCACGATCAGATCCTCGTCCTCGTGGTGATGGCCGGCGACGTGAATGTAGGCGACCCGCTCGGCCGGCAGGCCGGCCAGGAACTCGTGCGGGTCGTAGCGATGATTGACGCTGTTGACATGAATGTTGTTGACGTCGAGCAGCAGTTGGCAGTCGGCTTGTTCGAGCACGGCCCGGATGAACTCCAGTTCGCTCATTTCCGCACCGATCGTGGCGTAGTAGGAGATGTTCTCGACCGCAATCTGCCGGCCCACGATATCCTGGGTCTGACGGATGCGCGAGGCCACCCAGTCGACCGCTTCAGCGGTGAACGGGATCGGCATCAGGTCGTAAAGATGGCCGTGTTCGGAACAGTAGCTCAGGTGCTCGGAGTAGCCGCGGATGCCGTGCGCGTCCAGAAAGCGGCGAACCCGCTCGAGAAACGGCCGGTCGAGGGGTTCCGGTGCACCCAGCGACAGCGAAAGGCCGTGGCACACGAACGGGAACCGTTCGGTGTACTCGGCGAATCGTCGGCCGAGCCGGCCGCCGACGCCGATCCAGTTCTCTGGTGCGACTTCCATGAAGCCGACCTCGGAGAGGTCGGCTTCACGCAGCGGATCGAGCAACGGGCGTCTGAGCCCCAGCCCGGCACCACTCAGCTCGAAGTTGGAAACGGCAGGCACGGGCTTCGATCAGCTTGCGCCGCAGGAGCCTTCACCGCAGGAGCCTTCGCCGCAAGAGCCTTCTTCGTCCTTGTCCTCGCCGCAAGAGCCCTCACCGCAGGAACCTTCGCTGCAACTGCCTTCCTCGTCCTTGTCCTTGTCCTTGTCGTGGTCTTCGCCGCAGTTGCCTTCGCCACACTTGCCTTCCTTGTGGTCGTCGGCACTGACCATGAAGCCCGCGGGCAGGTCCTGTGCCTGGAACGGATCGATGCCAGCATCGGACGAAGCCATGGCGCTGAGCGAGAAGGAAGCCGCGGCAACAGTGCTGATGGCGGTAAGCAGATGTTTCTTGTCGGACATGGGTCGTACCTCCGAAAATCGGGAAATGGAAGGGCATCGAAACTGGATGCCGGTCAATACTCTAGCACTGCGCGGTTAAACTTTCGCTAGCTGATTTCACTTACGCCTCCGGCCTTGTCGCGTCGAGATGGCGCGCCTTCTGACGCCAGCGGCACAGGTCGTAGACCGGGCACTGGCCGCACAACGGCTTGCGCGCCTTGCAGGTGTAGCGACCGTGCAGGATCAGCCAATGGTGCGTCCTTGAGGTAGGCCTCGGGCACGCGTTTGAGCAGGGCCTTCTCGACCGCCAGGGGTGTCTTGCCCGGCGCCAGTCCGGTGCGGTTGGCGACCCGGAAGATGTGCGTGTCGACCGCCATCGTCGGCTGACCGAAGGCGGTGTTGAGCACCACGTTGGCGGTCTTGCGCCCGACCCCGGCCAGGGCCTCGAGCTCGGCGCGCGTATCCGGGACCACGCCGTCGTGCCTGTCGATCAGGTCGCGGCAGGTGCGCATGATGTTCTTCGCCTTGGAATTGAACAGGCCGATGGTCCTGATGTAGTCCTTCAGCCCGTCTTCGCCCAGCGCGAGAATCCCTTCGGGCGTGTTGGCGACCGGAAAGAGCCGGCGCGTGGCCTTGTTGACGCCGACATCGGTGGCCTGGGCCGACAGGATGACGGCGATCAGCAGCTCGAAGGGCGTGTCGTACTCGAGTTCGGTGGTCGGGTGCGGGTCGAGTTCCCGCAGGCGGCGGAAGAATTCCTCGCGGTCGGTCCTGTTCATGGCGTGGATGCCGAAGCAGTGGCGGGTGACCGACTGGCACCCGGTTCCAGGCCCGCGCGGGATCGATTGACCAGATTCTGCCGCAACGCAACCAGCAGACCGAGCCCGATGAAGGCGCCGGGCGGAAGAACGGCGAGCAGCAGGCCCTGCTCGAAGGGCAGCACCGGGACGGCCCAGTTGGCCGCTGCCGGACCGAACAGCGTCTCCGCGCCGTCGAACAGGGTACCCTGGCCGACCATCTCGCGGCCGGCGCCGAGCACCAGCAGCACGGCGGCGAAGCCCGTGCCCTGCGCCAGGGCGTCGAGCAGGCTGTGGCCGACCGGCTGTTTCGAGGCGAAGGCTTCGGCTCGCGCCAGAATGGTGCAGTTGGTCACGATCAGGGGCACGAAAATGCCCAGCGTGCGGCTGAGCTCGTGCAGCCAGGCCTGCATCACCAGATCGATCGCGGTCACCGTCGAGGCGATGATCAGCACGAAGGCCGGAATGCGGATTTCCGGCCGCCACAGATGGCGCAGGGCCGATACCAGCAGCCCGCTGACGACAAGCACCAGCAGCGTGGCCAGGCCCAGGCCGAGGCCGTTGATGGCCGTGTTGGACACCGCCAGCAGTGGGCACAGCCCAAGCAGCTGCACCAGGCCGGGGTTGTTGTCCCACAGCCCGTCGCGCCAGATTCCGTGCAGCGGCGCACTCATGTCTCGCCTCCCATCGTGCGCTCACCGGCAACGCCCGCTTTGCCGGGTTGCGGTGTTCGTTCAGTGTCGATCACGGGCTTCGGTCTCCGGCGTGAAGAATGCGGTCGCGCTGGGCGTCGAAGGCTGCCAGCGCCCGCCGGACGGCCTCGGTTACCGCCGCCGAGGTGATGGTTGCGCTGGTCAGGGTATCGAACGCCCCGCCGCGACGATCGGGCGCCCAGTCTTCGGCCGGCGG
>SR_TP_S13solDRAFT_1000700_pt1 | contig 12402 bp, 11 predicted proteins | sample SodReaTP_S13sol_FD_11159 | JGI IMG/M metagenome (IMG submission 11159) | reverse complement strand
TTCCCGCCGTAATCCAGTTGGCATCAACGCTGGGATCCAAGCAACTCCGATTGGGAGGTGTTGACGAGATGTCAGCACTCCGGAACGGCTAGAGGAATTTGGCCAGCCTGCGAACGGGGCCTGGGTCCCACCCCTTGACCAACCATTGCCTAGGGCTCACAGCGCGATCCTGGCGCGCTCCCGGTCGTCGCAGATCAGGCGATGGCTGGACAAACCACCGGAAGAAGAGAATCAGTGGCACGTCGGTTGGCGTTGCCCGGTACACGGAACCGAAATGGGGAACCAACTTGCTGCCCACGAACTGAAACTCTGGGATTCGATATCGTCGATTCTCCATAATGGCCGCCAGCGAGCGCCCCCGAATCATCTGCCGGATGCGACTGGAGCTGAGCCCAAGGAGAGTCGCGGTCTCCTGGACCGTCAGAGACGAGGCGAGGATGGCCATGTACTCGGATTGCGTTTGCTCGGCTAGATTGGCTGATCCTTGGCGCACCGCATCGGAGATGCCGAGCCCGGCCTTGTCGAGCACCGCGGCTTCGTACGGAAGCAGGGCATCAAACCCTGCGCCTTCAGATCTGGCGCCAGCGGCTGCTCGCCGTTTGACGTACAGTCGCGCGGCGCGCTCAGCCAGGTCCCTGACCGCTTGGCTCAATTCCGGGTCTCGACTGCTCATCGGCGCCATTTCGGGAGAAGGGATTTGAGTATATCAATGGGCGCTTAACTGGAATAAGCGTTCCGGCCGATTTAATTGTCTTGGCCGTTCAAACTCGTCGTCGGCGTGCGGAGCCCCAGCGTTTCGGAAGGGCTCTTGCGAGGTCGGAAACTCCCGTCACGCCCAGGGGGAGCGATGGCGAACCCCATCGTTGACTAAAGCCTTCCCGGGACGAGGGGGCGGCTGCCAGAGGATCAGGCGCCGGACGAGCCGGAAGCTCATCAGGTTGGAGGGGAGGTGCACGGTACGTGAACGCAGCCCGCGACCAGTGAAAAGTACGGCCGCCCGGCCTGGGGGCTTGCTTTGGCGTTGGCAGTAGGGGGACGGCCGGGCGACCGGGGTACGCGACGATATCACAGTGTCAGAATTCCCGCCATGGGTCCGACTGGATGGGATGATGACTTCCCGCGGATCCCGGGTGCGTGGTGCGATGGACTGCTGCCAAGCGACACCCGCCTTTACGCTACTCCGCGTGCGAATCTCTGTAGTTGATCAGATCTCCATGCCAAATCTGGCGGGCTCCGAGCGCCCGCTCCCGGTCTCGAAACCGGGAGCGGCGACCTTTGATGCTGAACACGTCGGCGTTCTTCAGAAGATCGCGCACTCGCCCTTGAGTCCTATCCAGCTCAGAAATGAGCCTGAGGGGGCGCATTTGTTCGGAGGAGCGCTTCTGCCTTAGGATCTGATCCTGGAAGCAGGGCTAGTGATCATCCCATGGAGGGCTGCGTAATGGCCGGTCAAACTAAACCCAAACAGCTTGCCAATTTCGTCCGGGACTTCCGGTTTTATGCTCTTCATGCCCTTGGTGGCGACCAATCGATCACCGACATGCTCCAATTAATCAGCCGAGGCTTTCCCTCCGGCAAGGTGATCCGGCTAGCCGAGGAGTACGAGATTCCGGAGGCCCTGCTGCATAGAGCGCTCCATATCTCCCCCAGCACCTTTCGGCGGCGCAAACGCGGCGGCCGCTTCACCGCTAACGAATCAGACCGGGTTGTCCGGCTTGTGGGCTTGTACGGAATGGCCGAGGACGTCCTCGGCAGCAAACGTGACGGTAGCGAATGGATGAGTGCGCCCAACCGGAGTCTCGGCGGAGTTTCACCGGCGGAATTCGCGATTACGGAAACCGGTGCCCGCGAAGTGGAGGATCTCCTCGGTCGGATCGCCCACGGCGTGGCCGCCTAATTGTGCGAGCCTGACGCGCAGACCAGAGAAATTGACCGATCCCCTGTCCGACCAAGGCGCCGAAGAGTACTGCGGGCGGTGGAGTCCGCGCGGAGTGCTCGCAACGTCCCTCGGTGTAGGCAGCTTCCCTGAAGCCGTAAATTTGTATCTTATTCTCAGTCTGAATATCTACAAACTCCCAGTTTTCGGGCATCGTGGAGGTTCTCCAGCAGATTATCGAGGCACATAACTCCTCGGTAAGAGTCCTAACCAATCCAATGAAACTCAGGAAGTATCAGAAGGCTGCGTGATAGCCCTGAGCTCCCGTTCGGAAATGTCAGTAAACGTCATGAGAATTTGTAACCCAATTTGATGATTTTATTGACAAAAATGGCAAATTCTCCGGCTGTACAGAGCTGCGGGATTGTTGTAAGCTCGGGCCCAAACTAGGAGCAATCAGACGCAGCGAGAGATGGTCAGCGACACAGATACTTACTCGGACCTCTTCAAGGCCTACGGGCCTGTGCTGACGGTTGATGAGCTGGCGCTCATTCTTAAGTACCCGTCCGCTGGCGCGGTTCGTCAGGCGCACGCCGCCGGGAATCTCCCCGTGCAGCTGGGGCGATTTCCTGGTAGGCGAACACTGCTTGCAAAGACGCGGGAGGTGGCTGACGCCATAGAACAGCGTCTCGCCTTGGAACAGAGAGGAGAGGAGGCAATGGTCGGGAAATAGACTCACGCGAAAACGACAAAGCCCCAGGTTGCAGCCCGGGGCTCTGGGGATGGTGCCGTAGTTTTGGGTTCTCCGGCACCCTCCATTATCCACAACTAACCTGGCGCGTCAACACTCCAGACGGCCGGGGACGGGCGAGTCATGCCCAAGACATGGAGGGATCAATGTTATCCGACGACGAATTTGAGACCTATTTGACTGACCTGAGCGTCCCGGATGAGGGCCGCCAGTATGTGATCCAAAGCCGGAAAGAAGCCCCCACACGCCAGATCGGCCGAGGCGCAGAACAGTCCGTTACGGGACATGCCTTTTCCCGGATCAATCAAGCTACCAGGTGCTTTGAGTCGCGAGAGGAGTTGGCGTGGATCAGGAAGCTTGAACACCAAAGCAAGAATGTCCTTGAGTACCACTCCCAGCCGCTCCGAATCCAGGTCTACAGGCACGATAAGCTCGGTCGGCCACAGTACCGAGATTACACTCCTGACCTGCTGGTTCTGTTTACCGACAACGTCCAGATCATAGAAGTAAAGACCGAGAAGGACGCCCAGCAGCTTACCGAAAGCAAACCGAAAGACTGGATCCGTGAGGGAGATGAATTCCGCTTCGCCCCGGCGCAAGCATACTTTGCCAAAATTGGATTGGACTACAAAGTTGGCCTGGCCGAAGAAATTTCACGGTTAGAAGCGAGGAACCACACCTTACTGAACCAAGTTCGCTGCACAATGACCGAGCCGGACTTGGATGTCGTCAATACAATCTCCGGTCAGCTGTCCAGGAAAACATTTCTCACGCTCGGAGGCATCCGGAAATCTCTTGGAGATAGATACTTCCATGGTGCGCTCTGGTTGATCGACCGCGGTGTAATCTGCGCCGATCTTCAGCGTCAATCTTTGATCGATGATTGCGCCATCGTTGCGGCAAATGAGGAGCTCCTCGAGTTTGCAGCGAGGGAGATTTACGCAGGCGACAAGCATAATCTTGACAGCGTTACTGCTGCTGAGTATGGCAACAGAAAGGCAGTCGAACATTACGCGTCAAAGGGAGGGGTCGAGCTCGGCGCTGGACGAACAGCTCGTAGATATCGCGCGAGATTAGCCTCTGCACCTCCGGGTTCGAGTAGATCTTCGATCCTTATGCCCCAGTTTCATCTGAGAGGAAACCGAAAATCCAAGATCGCGCCGGAGGTAGAGGAACTTCTCACCGAGTTCATACATAGACTGCCGAAGGAGGACTTCTCAACCCAGAACGAGGCATTCCAGGACTACAAAAGGCAGGCAAGACTGGCTCATCCGGATTGCCCGCCAGTATCGAAGAAAACATTTAACAAACGCTATAACGACCTAGACCCGGTCGCATTGGCCCGAAAAGCCGGTGGCCGCCGCGCGGCAAATCAGGCAAGGCCCTCCACCCCGGCAATTAAAAGGCACGCCCAAGCGCAACGTCCATTTGAGCGTGTGACGATGGACCATACGCAAATGGATGGATTTGTGCGGGTGGCTATGTCCTCACTAGGCGCTTTAGTGCTGAGGCCATGGTTAACTATCGTCACCGACGAGGCAACGCGAGCGATGCTGTTCTTCCTTCTCACCCTAAAGCAGCCCTCAAAACGTGTATTTGCACTAGTCTTTCGCGAATTCGCTAGGCGCTACGGAAGAATATTCGAGTCACTACATACTGATGGTGGCAAAGATATGAACTCGGTGTTTACAAGGCAGCTAGTTGCTGAGTACGGTTTTACCTATACCGTCAGTCCGAGTTGTAACAGCCGATGGAATGGACTTTCGGAAAGCGTGTTCGCCAGCGTAAACTCATCATTTATTGCGGACTATCCCGCTCAGTGTATTCAGTGGAAAGAGCGATCGGTCTCCAGGAAATTCAAGCCATATGACAAAGTTGTCGACGACTTATTGACCCTCTATCCCAAGTTTGAGGTAGCTAGGTCGGCTTACAATGAAAAGCTCGCTCCGGGAACCAGAGTTAGTAGGGGGCTTCTGTTCAATGCGCTCCTTGAGCGCTTCCCAATGAGTGGGATCCCGGTTGATATAGACGCCAGGTTTCAGATTGCGACCTCCGTAAATTGCGATGACTATACTGTGTCGGATCGCGGGAGTCTCCAGAAACTCGGTCGGCACTACACCCCAACCTCAGACAACCTAACTACAGGTCCGCGCAAGAAGGAAGTTCGAGAAGACCCTGAAAATCCCTACTTGATCCGCTTCATGGCTGATGGACGATGGCAGTGTGCTGTAGCGCCTGGGTTTGAGCGCTTTGAGGGCCTGTCGAAGGTAGCACGTCTTAATGAGGCAGCGCATCAGCTTGAGGGCGCAGAAGCGAAGACGCACCTCGATGAGCTGGCCGCTGAGAATCAACACGAAAAGCTAGTTGAGTTGGCTAAGGTGGAGAAGGAGCAGCTCGAAGAACGGAGGGGGCGGACAGCAAAGAACTCTACACCAAAGATCCGCGATAGATCAATGGCCGCGGGTGTATTCAGCGGACTGAAGAGGCCGACGATGGACTTCGATGAGCAGGATGACTGATGAGGCACGTAGTAGATAGTTGGCCAAAGGCCAAGAGAGATCAGATTCTCTCGAAGAAATTGCATCATAAGACATACCGTGACGCGCTGTCTGCGCTACAGACAGAACTAGCCTATTCGGATGTTGGAGAGGTCGTTGTTCTAACTGGGCCGTCCCGAGGTGGAAAGACATCACTCCTGAACCGATTGGCTCGTGAGTACCTTGACGCGTCAGGTGGCGATCCCATGCTTGAAAATCCCTTCGTCAATGTCCTTGCCCTTAATCGCGCAGAGGGAGGCCGATTTTCAACAAAGGCGTTCTACGCGGACTTGCTTAAACGGCTCGATCACCCTGCATACTCAACCTCTCTTGAACAACAGCCAGCTCGACAAGCCAACGTCGATCGTATTAATAGGCGCAATACGGCAGATCTAATGGTCGCATGCGAGCACGCACTTCGACACCTCGGGACACGCTTTCTTGCCATAGACGAAGCGCAGCATATCGAGTGGCATGGCAAATCCGCACACGTAAGAACAGCAATTCTCGATTCGTTTAAGTCTTTTGCCGCCAGTGCGGGGGTCACTTTAGTCCTTACCGGGGCGTACCCGATAATCCGTATGTTGCGGAGCTCCAATCACTTGGTTGGGCGATCATCGGTGGTCGAGATTCCCCCATATGGCGCGACAGAAGAGGGCGCTCTTGAGTTCCTCAAGGTGCTCGAATGGTATTCGCAAGGGGTCGAGTTTGAGGTCGGTGTAACTTCTCTCACTGATTGGGCGGAGTACATCCACACCTATAGTCTTGGTGTTGTTGGCGCGGTGGGCCGCTGGCTTCGGTCCGCACTTGCGAGGATGGAAGCAGAGGGCGCTATGGCCCTAGGGTGGCGTCATATGGATGCCGCGCGTCGAAGTGATGGTGATGTGAAGGCAATCGCTTCAGAAATCGCGCTCGGCCAGGAGCTTCTTGGAAAGTCGCCTGAGGACGAGCCGGTCAATTGGGATGATGCGAAAGGTAGAAGAGAATCGAAGCGAGAACTGAAGCCGTTCGAGATCAGAAACCGTGCACACAAAAAGGAGGTCGCTTTGTGACGTTATTCAGGACTACCCCACTGGGCGTTGGTTCTGACGGCGTCGAGTCTTTCAGTTCCTACATTGTCAGATTGGCAAGCGTGCATGGTCTATCTGTTAACGAGTTCAGGGCGATACTGTTGAACCGATATTTGGCCGATCCCGGCTGTATAGATGAGCGGGTTAGATCAAAGTACGCTATTCCGAATCTAGCCAATCTAGTGCGTCCTACGGACTTTAGTTATCAAATGGTAGACCTGGTGGAGATGGCTACAGGAGAAAGGGTGCTTTCACTTTTGACGTTTCATGCTCTTGGGAACGAATTTGGTCGACAAAGAGCTGTGTTCCGACAAGAAATAGCTTGGTGCCCCTTATGTCTATCAGATCAAATTGATAGCGGCCAGGCCCTTCATCTAAAGCTGGCCTGGTCAATCAAGGAGTACTCAGTCTGTCATATTCACGGGTGCTTGGTAGTTCAGCAATGTCCCGCCTGCAACGGCGATCAGAATTCTCTTAGAATGCGCAGGTCATTCGGAGAATGTACGCGATGCGGGAATTCTCTAGTGGGTCGTGGTGTGTTTACTCCAGAGGCTACCCAGCTCCGTGTTTACGTCCAGGATTTGATCGGGCTAATTGCTGGGATTAACGAGAACCCAGGTGAGAAACTTAGCTACCACGCAGCAATGCGGTGTTTAGATGGGGTGTATTCGGAGATTCGTCGTCGTGAAAAGGCCTTAGGGCTATCCGAAGTTGTGCCCCAGGATGAACTTCACTCAATTCTTTATGGCACCACGGAGCTGACTCTTCCAGTGTTGCGAAGGTTGGCATACAGGCTCGATCTTGACCTTTATCAACTGCTCTCCGGCAGACTGGAACCTGTCACCAGACCCCTAGACGAGAGTTGGTTAATGATTCTGCCTGCAAATCTCCGTCCCAAACCTAAGCGGCCTCGAATCTGTAGAGGATTGCTATTGGCAAGATTGGAGGCTGCCTTGCAAAGATCCGAGGCGCCCTTGCCACTTTCGGCGGTTGCCAGACTTGCTGGAACCACAACAGGCGCCGTCGAATATCGCTTTCCTTCATTCGCTCGGCAGGTTAAGGATTCATTTCGGATATTTGAAGGCAAACGTCGTCAACGACAGGAAGAGATGGGCAGGATGCTTGTCTACGAGTTTCTTGCATCTGCTAACCAGGTCTCCAGAAAGGCAGCTCAGAGATATGTTGCTGCTAACAGTGACCTATCCAAGAACAAGATTCGGGCATTAGTATCCAAGTATGTGCCGCCGGCAAACCAAACCCTGTCGATTAGCCAGTGTGGAAACAGGCGATGATGGATTTAGGTTCTGAGCAAGCCATAGGGGCCCTTGTTCGAGATTTGCGGCTTTCCGATCGCGCGCTAGCCGGATGCCGAAGCAGCCCCGAAAAGGCTATCCCGGCGATTCTCATTGGGTGGCAGGTCGTGGTGGAAAATTGCCTTACGAGCGATGAGAAATGGAAACTGGAAAGTTCGTCCCCGGACGAGACGCTCCTTGCCGAACTGGAAGAGATTTACACCACCAGCTGTCCGAACAAGCTGATCCGCCGTGCTCTCCATTCCTTCTACGGCGCCGATCCCCAGGAGTGGTGGGAGATGAAGGACGTCAGAGCACTGCTTGATCTCGCAATTCGGAGTGCGTTGGAGGCCACATTCGCCAAGTGGGAGGAATTGCCTGAACACCGCTGAGACCACTCTCCGGCCGAAATGACTGATTCTGGGACGAGTGCCGGCCCTGGCTGCTGGGGAGGCTTGGGCGTACCCTGGATTCTGCGGTAAGCTTTCTGCCGAACATCGGGTTTAGGGGATTTCATGACGCTCTGGATGGTGCGATCGGCTTCTGGCGGCCGCCTGGCCGACGAATTCGTCGAAAACGGGCTCGTGGCCCTTGGGGCGGCTCCAGTCGGGGATCTGAGCCAGTTTTCAGACAAGCAGGGCCTTCTGGATGCGCTCAAGGCGGAGCGGCCCGATTTCAAGCAGGGGCGGCTCCAGGCTGCGGCCAGCCAATGGATTCGATTCCGCGACGAGGTCCAGCGCGGTGACCGGGTGGTCACCTACGATTCCAGTCGTCGCGTCTACCACGTCGGGACCATTGCCAGTGAATACCGCCACCAGCCCGGCAAAATCGCCGATTTCCAGCATTATCGCGCCGTGGACTGGGAGGGCGTGGTCGAGCGAGATGCTCTGTCGTCTCGTGCCCGCAACTCGCTGGGCTCGACGCTGACCCTTTTCCGGCTGCCGGACGATGTGGCGGAGGAGATTCTCCGCGCCCTGTCGGGTCAGCCGGCGCCTCAGCCGGACTCGCAAGAGCCCGAGGAGTCGGAAGACGAGGACGAGGATGCGCTGCTCGAGGGCTACCGCGCCCGCGCCCTGGAAATCACCAAGGATCGGATCAACCGCCTCGATTGGCGTGAGCTGGAGCAGTTGGTCGCCGGCGTCCTGCGGTCGATGGGCTACAAGACCCGCGTTTCGCGCGAGGGCTCGGACCTGGGCATCGACATCCTGGCCTCGCCGGATGGATTCGGATTCGAGTCGCCGCGCATCATCGTCGAGGTCAAGCATCGCTCGGGTACAGCCATCGGCAGCAAGGAAATCCGTAACCTGGTGGGCGGCCGTCACGCCAGCGACAAGGGCCTTTTCGTGTCCACCGGAGGGTTTACCAAGGATGCCCGCTACGAATCCGAGCGCGCCAATATCCCACTGATGCTGTGGGACCTGGACGATCTGGTTCAGGCCCTGGTGGAAAACTACGACAATGCCGACCAGGAAACGAGGGCGCTTATCCCGCTGACCCGGCTCTTTTGGCCGGTCTGACCTTGTATCACAGAGGAAACCACGTACTCCGTGTTTGAACAGACTTTTCGCAATATCGACGACGTGCTTTGGAAGGAGGCCGGCTGTGCCACCGAGCTGGACTACACCGAGCAGACTTCCTGGATGCTGTTTCTCAAGTATCTCGACGACCTCGAGCGCGAGCGCGCGATGGAAGCCGAGCTAGTCGGCAAGCCCTACGACTTCCTGCTGGACGAAAAGTACCGCTGGTCGAGCTGGGCGGCGCCGAAGGACGAACACGGCGAGTTCGACCACAACAACGCCCTGACCGGCGAAGACCTGATCGACTTCGTCAACGGCAAGCTCTTCCCCTACCTGCAGGGCTTTCGCGAGCGCGCCGCCGAGACCGACACCATCGAGTACAAGATCGGCGAGATTTTCTCTGAGATTCGCAACAAGTTCACCAGCGGCTACAGCCTGCGCGACGCGCTGGAGCTGGTCGACACGCTCAGCTTCGGCTCGCAGACCGAAAAGCACGAACTCTCGCACCTGTACGAGGCCAAGATCCGCAACATGGGCAACGCCGGGCGCAACGGCGGCGAGTACTACACGCCGCGCCCGCTGATCCGCGCCATGGTGCGGGTCACGAAGCCGAAGATCGGCGAGCGTATCTACGACGCGGCGGCCGGCTCGGCGGGCTTTCTGTGCGAGGCGCACGACTACCTGCGCTACGGGCCCGACCCGGACAACCCTCCGAAACTCTCGACCGAAGACCTCGACACCCTGCAGCGACGCACCTTCTACGGCAAGGAGAAGAAAAGCCTGCCGTATGTGATCGGCATCATGAACATGATCCTGCACGGCATCGAGGCGCCCAACATCGTCCATACCAACAGCCTAACCGAGTCGCTGGCCGATATTCAGGAGAAGGACCGCTACGATATCATCCTGGCCAACCCGCCCTTCGGCGGCAAGGAACGCAAGGAAATCCAGCAGAACTTCCCGATCAAGACCGGCGAGACAGCCTTCCTGTTCCTGCAGCACTTCATCAAGTACCTCAAGGCCGGCGGCCGGGCCGCCATCGTCATCAAAAACACTTTCCTGTCCAACTCCGACAACGCCTCGCGCGCCCTGCGGCAGGAGTTGCTGGAGAACTGCAATCTGCACACTGTGCTTGACTGCCCCGGCGGCACCTTCCTGGGCGCGGGTGTGAAGACCGTGGTGCTGTTCTTCGAGAAAGGCGCTCCGACCCGAAAGATCTGGTACTACCAGCTCGACCCCGGAAGAAGCCTGGGCAAGACCAACCCGCTCAACGACGACGACCTGGCGGAATTCGTCAAGTTGCAGAAGACCTTTGCCGACTCCGACCAGTCCTGGACGGTCGATATCGGCGAGGTCGACAAGGAAAGCTGGGATCTGTCGGTCAAGAACCCCAACAAGGCCGAAGACGCCCCGCTGCGCGATCCGGAAGTGATCATCTACGAGATAGAGGCGCTCGATGCCGAGTGCCGCGAGATTCTGGAAGAGATCAGGGGGATGTTGTGAGCTGGAAAGGGGTAAAGCTGGAGAATCTATTCAAAGTTGGTTCTAGTAGACGCGTGCTTAAATCCCAATGGCAAACTAGTGGTGTGCCTTTTTATAGGGGACGAGAAATTACTAGGCTGGCCATCCATGGTTCTGTAGATAACGAACTGTTCATATCGGAAGACCTTCTTTCTGAGCTGAAACAGAAGTTCGGGGTTCCCGCCGACGGAGATATTGTCATTACTGCTATCGGAACGATTGGAAACGCCTATGTAGTCAGGCCAAAAGATCGTTTCTACTTCAAAGACGCCAGTGTCCTTTGGCTCGCGAAAAGGTCCGAGATCGACAGTGACTTCGTCAACTACTGGTTGCAGTCACCACAGTTCAAGTGTCAATTGGCGAAAGGCAACGGTGCCACCGTCGATACTCTGACTATCACCAAGTTGAAGAGCGCTGAGATTCTCGTCCCACCCAACTCCGAACAGAAACGCATCGTAGCCATTCTCGACGAGGCCTTCGCGGGCATTGAAACGGCCATCGCCAATACCGAAAAGAACCTCGCCAACGCTCATGAGCTCTTCCTTGGGTTCCTTAAGCGTGCCTTTGATGTCAAGCAACACGGCTGGAAGGAGTCGGTGGTGGGAGACTTTTCCGAGCACTGCTTGGGGAAGATGCTCGACAAGAGGAAGAATAAGGGTGTCCTCAGGCCCTATTTGCGTAACGTGAACGTTCGCTGGTTTGACGTTGATACCAGCGACCTTCTGGAGATGAAAATAGAGGATGACGAAGTCGATCGATATAGAGTCCAGCGCGGTGACTTGCTGATCTGCGAAGGCGGCTATCCTGGCAGGGCTGCGATCTGGGAGTATGATGAACCCATGTTCTTCCAGAAGGCAGTGCATCGCGTCTGTTGCCACGACACTGCCCACAGCCGGTGGTTGATGTATTTTCTGTATCTTGCCGATGCTACTGGATATCTTCGTGAATACTTCACAGGTGCGGGTATCCAGCACTTCACAGGCAAGAGCTTGAAGCGTTTCTTGGTGCCGCTCGCACCACCCGATCAAGCAACAAAATTGACGGCCAGAATGGACGAGCTCCGAGCTGACCTGGCCCGAATTGAGTCGACGCAGAACCGCAAACTCGCCGCGCTGCGTGAACTCAAACAATCCCTCCTCCAGAAAGCCTTCTCAGGTGAACTCACCGCCGACAGTGCTGAGCGCGAGATGATGGAGCAGTCTGCATGACTCAGTTGCGTGATATCGATCTGGTAGACGACCTGAGGAGGCGCGCTGCGGAGTCATCCTGGGTCGAGTACAAGCGAGACAATTCAAGACCCGATATGATCGGCACACGCTGTTCTGCGCTATCCAACGCCGCCAGGCTGGAAGGTAAGGACTGTGGCTATATGTTGTGGGGCATCGACGATTCCACTCACGAGGTCGTCGGAACACGATTTGATCCTGATGCAACCAAAGTTGGCAATATCGAGCTACCATTTTGGCTGGCAAAGGAACTCAAACCTAGCATTGCTTTCAGTTTCAGAGTGATTGATCACCCGGATGGCCGGGTGGTTCTCCTGGAGATTCCGGCAGCAACGATAGCCCCTGTTGGCTTCAAAAGCATTCCCTATATCCGTATTGGAAGCGCGACTCCGAAACTTGCCGATCATCCGGAATGGCACCAGAAGTTGATCGAGCGCCTCAGGCCGTATGCCTGGGAGCAAGGAATTGCCCGGCGCTACATCACCGGAGACGACGTTCTTGATCTGCTTGATGGCTCTTCACTGAATCGTGTGGGTAGCAGTCATTTGCGAACTGCCTCGGGGTAAAGATCGAGGCCACCCAGGTGGAAGTAGATCGCAGCCTTGAAGCGTT
>SR_TP_S13solDRAFT_1000699_pt1 | contig 12418 bp, 7 predicted proteins | sample SodReaTP_S13sol_FD_11159 | JGI IMG/M metagenome (IMG submission 11159) | reverse complement strand
CGCGCTTTTTGGTGACTTTTTTCGCGCAGGAAAAAAGTTACCCGCCATCAGCCTGCGAAGCAGGCGGGCGGAACGCCTTTGACGTGTCGGGGCCACCACAAGCGGTGTTGCCGACGGTAACCACGCCCCACGCGTGGAGAGCCCCGAGAAAGGACGAGGCGCCCGTCGGGCAAAGTCAAGGGTAGTTGGAGCGGGCGAAGGGAATCGAACCCTCGTCTCCAGCTTGGGAAGCTGGGGTAATGCCATTATACGACGCCCGCGCTGTCGCCAATCGTAGCCAGACCGGGCGAATTTGGCAATCCCTGGCAGAGAAGGGCCCCGCGCCGTTTCGGCCGCGGGGCCCTCTCACTTGTTGTTGTCCTTAGTGGCCGGCCGGTCAGGCGTGGCCGTGCTTGATCAGCACCAGTTCGTGATTGAGCGCCTTGGCCAGGCTCACACACATGGCCAGCAGCACGATCACGAACGGCAAGCCTGTGCTGACCGCCCCTGCCTGCAGGGCATTGAGCGCGGCATCGCCGCCAACGGCCAGCAGTACGCCGGCCACGGCGCCCTCGGTCACGGCCCAGAAAATGCGCTGCGGGACCGGCGCGTCGAGTTTGCCCCCGGCCGTGATGCTGTCGATCACCAGTGAGCCCGAGTCCGATGAGGTGATGAAGAACACCAGCACCAGCACGATGGCCAGGAAGGAGGTAATCGCGGTAAACGGCATTTCGGCCAGCATCTGGAACAGGGCCAGCGAGGAATCGCCGATACCGCCGGCAAGCTCGCCGACTTCTTGCCTGACCTGGTCGATGCCGCTGCCGCCGAACGCGCTCATCCAGACCACGGTAACCACCACCGGCACGATGAGTACGGCAGTCATGAACTCGCGAACCGTGCGGCCGCGCGAGACACGGGCAATGAACATGCCCACGAACGGCGACCAGGAGATCCACCAGGCCCAGAAGAAGATCGTCCAGGCATGGTAGAAGGTATCGTCCTCGCGGCCGATCGGATTGCTCAGCGGCAGAAGGTACTGGATGTAACCCACCACGGTGGTGCCGGCATTGGCGGCGAAGGCGATCAGACCACCGGCGACAATGGTGAAGAGAAGCAGCGCGGCGGCAACGAACATGTTGATGTTGCTGAGCACGCGCACGCCGCCGTGAATACCGCGAACAACGGAGATCACGGCGATCGCCGTGACACCGATGATGATCGCGATCTGCGTCATCAGCCCACTATCCACGCCGAACAGGAAGGACATGCCCCCCGCCGCCTGCTGCGCACCCAGACCCAGCGACGTTGCCAGACCGAACAGGGTCGCCAGCACCGCCAGCGTATCGATGATATGGCCGAACCAGCCCCAGACACGGTCGCCGAGCAACGGGTAGAACGTCGAGCGAATGGTCAGCGGCATGCCCTTGTTGTAGGCAAAGAAGGCCAGCGAAAGGGCCACCACGCCGTAAATCGCCCAGGGATGCAGGCCCCAGTGATACATGGTTGCGCCCAGAGATGCCTCCGCGTCTCCGCCGCCCACATTGAGCGGCGTGCCATACCAGTCGGTGAAGTAGCCCACCGGCTCGGCAACGCCCCAGAACATCAGGCCGATGCCCATGCCGGCGGCAAACAGCATGGCGAACCAGGAAAGAATTCCGAACTCCGGTTTGGCATCCTGTCCACCCAGTCGGATCTTGCCGACGGGCAGGATGATCAGCGCAATGCAGAACAGTACGAAGATGTTACCGGCCGAAAGGAACATCCAGTCGAACTTCTCGCCGATCCAGACGCGAGTTGCATCGAGCCATTGATTCGAGATCTCGGGAAACAGCAGCGACAGTACGACGAACAGAACGATCAGGGTCGAACTGATGGCGAATACGGGGTGATGAATGTCCATCCCCATCGCCTCGACGTTATCCTGCCCCACTTCGTAGTCGGTATCGTAGATCTGCTCGATCTGCTGAATCTCCCTTGGCTTCTGCTGTTGCTCGTCAAACTCGTTCATGATCCATTCTCCCTTCGTTCGAACCCTACAGAAAAAGGACCCAATGCCCGGCCGCGTTCAGCTTGCACGGCTTCCGGGCATCGGGCCAGTCAGGTTCACGGTTTTTCAGAAGTAATATCCGAAGTTGATATTGAAGCGCGTATTGGTGCCGCTCTTGACCGCTGAATCCATGCTGCCGCCAATGAATGGCTGGTTCTCGGCCAGGATCAGGTCGATGTAGGTATACAGGCCGCCGGAGGTGACCGCCACGCCGGTGACGTTCATCCAGGTATCCTCCAGCCCCGCCGACTTGTCCGTGACCAGGGAATAGTCGTTGTAGAAGGTCAGATTGCTGATCGGACCCCAGCTGACCGGCAGACTGTAGGCGACATTCACCGTGTAGGAAGTCGCCTCCGAGGCGATGGTGTCGTAGAAGTCGTACGCGCCGACCGCCATCCGCTCCATGCCATTGTCCATGTCGTACTCGTACTGGGTGGCCTGCAGTTGCAGGTTCCATGGACCGTAGTTGCCGACCAGGTGGGCGGCGACGGCGTACTGGTCGCCGATGGACTGGCTGCTGTTGTCGACGATATCGCCCCACTGGCCGGAGAAGCCGAGTTCGGTGGAGTAGTCGGTGTCGTGGCCGAAGGTGTAGGCAACCCGGCCGTTGATGATGTTGCTGTCGAACGCAAAGGTGGTCGGCGTGTCGAACGTGCCCTCGTCGGTACCGCGCGCTCCCACGATGTCATAGGAATAGCGGTCGTTGAGGAAATTGGGGAAGTCGCCGCTGTCGGAACCGAAATAGCTATCGGACCCACCCAGCTCGTCGTTCCAGTAAAAGGCGCCCTGGATATTCAGCGGCCCCTCGTCATAGATCAGCTTGGCTCCGAAATCGTAGTCGTCTTCCAGCCCCAGGTAGTAGTTGGAGCTGAAGAAGAAGCTGTGCGAGTTGTAGGGCGTCACGCCGAACGGGACCTAGTGCACGCCGACCTGGCCCTGCAGAGAGTCGGTGAAGTCGTAGCCGGCCCAGGCATGGTGAATGACGTTCATGTACTGGTACCAGCGCCACTCGGCCGACAGGATGACATCCCCCACCGTTCCGTCGAAGTTGAGACGGACGGTATCCATCTCGAAAGTGCCATTGTTGTCCTTGCTGGCCTGGTTGTAGTCCTCGAGTACGTACTGGAATCGGACGGCACCGCCAACGTTGATCTCCGAACCCTTCTTTTCGTCGTAGGTCTCGGCGGCGATCTCCCTGACTGCGTCCTCGTCGGACTCCGACGCCTCGACCTCGGCCAGGCGCGAAGCCATCTGCTCGCGTTCCCGCGCTTCCTGGTCACGCTCGGCCTGCAATTCATCGAGCTGTCGCTGCATCTCCAGCAGTTGCTGCTGCATGCGGTCGATCTGTTGCCTTAATGCCTCGGTTTCATCCTGCCCCTCCGAAGCCGAGGCGACGGACAGCATGCCCGCAAAAACCAGGACAGTGGTCCATCTGAAACAGTGAGATATGCGCATGATCGTCTCTCCCTCCGTGCCGAAAACCAATCAACTCAGGCAGCGAGTGCGAGACCGGACCCGACCGGTCCAGGAGAAGCTGAAGCGAGCACGCCTGCTCGTGAACAAGCGTCCTCGGCAGCCGGACCCGATGCGGAGTCCGTCCCGGACGCGCTACAAAAGCTCGCGATTAACAGCACCTTAACAGACCGTGCTGATGTGGCGCAAATCAAGCTTTCCGGCCCAGGTTCGACGACAGCCCGAGCTGCGAAAGCTCGCGGTGAGCCCACGCGGCGTCTTCGTCAACCGGCTTCGCAGACCAGGCCGGCGACCGGCACGACGCTCAGACCAGGCCGCGCGGGCGAAAGAAGCGATCGTGCAGTGCCAGCGCGTAACGGTCGGTCATGCCGGCCACGTAGTCGAGCACCTGTGTGAGCCGGCCGGCGTCCTGGATGCAGTAGGTTGCTGGAATGTGTTCGGGATGCTCGAGCAGGTAGTCGACCAGCTGGCGGATCACGACCCGGGCGCGTTCATTCTGCGCGACCGCTTCCGGGCGCAGATAGACTCGCTCGAACATGAATTCCCGGAACCGTTTCATGGCCTGCAGAACATCGGCATTCATCACCACCTTGCCACGCTTGAGCGACTCGTCGATCACTGATTCGATCATCAGCTTGATCCAGCTTCGTCCTTCCAGCGGACCGAGCACATCGACGACCTCGGGGGGAACGTCATCTGCCGCGATGACGCCGGCACGCAGCGCATCCTGCAGATCATGGTTCAGGTAGGCGATGCGGTCGGCAAAGCGGCATGCCCAGCCCTCCGGTGTGTGCGGCGGCGGCTTGACGCGCCAGGTGTGGGCGCGAATCCCGTCGAGCACTTCCCAGGTCAGATTGCGCGGCTCCAGCACGCGGAAGATCCTGACCCCCTGTTCCGAGTGCAGCCACTCGCCACCTTCGACGTATTCCGACAGTGCGGCTTCGCCAGTGTGCCCGAAGGGCGTATGTCCGCAATCATGCGCCAGGCAGATGGCCTCGGTGAGCGTCTCGTTCAGGCCCAGGGCGGCAGCCAGGGCACGCGCTACCTGCGTGACCTGCAGCGTGTGCGTCATGCGGGTGACGAAATGATCACCCTCGGGATCGATGAATACCTGGGTCTTGTGCTTGAGTCGACGGAACGCCTTGGAGTGCAGTACCCGGTCGCGGTCCCGCTCGAACTCCGTACGGTAGGGATCGGGCGCCTCTTCGACTTCCCGACCGCGCGTGTCGGCAGAGCGCGTCGCCAGCGGTGAGAGCTGGCATTCGCGCGCCTCGCGCTGCTCGCGCGTCACTGCCTTCAGGCTCTTCGATTCAACCGCAGTGTGCATCAGGGCAGTTTACAGCGCCTGCTTCACGGAATCGTCGAACCCCACCAGAACCCGGTCGCCCAGTTCGAAGACGGGGCGTTTGATCAGTGTGGGATGCTCGGCCAGCAGCGATGCCGCGCCATCCGGGTCGGACGCCCGAATGCGATCGCTCTCGCCGAGACCACGCCAGGTCGTCGAGCGCCGGTTGACCAGTCGGTCCACGCCGACCCGCTCGATCCATTGCCGCAGGGTCAGCGCATCGGGACCGTCCTCGCGAAGATCGCGCCAGGTATGGGCCCGGCCGGATTCAACCAGCCATCTGCGGGCTTTCCGGCAGGTATCACAGTTCTTGATGCCGTATATGATCATCGTGTGCCTACTGTGAGTGCAATCGGGGCCCGGAACAAGTCGACCTGACTTGAATTCGGGGCTGGCGTCATTATATCGCGTTATGCTAATATAAATCTCGCCGATGAATCTGAGGGGATAACATGAAATCGCGATTCCTGTTGCTGGCCTCCGCAGCCCTGGTGGCGGTCGCACTTTCTGCCCCGTCCGGAGCCGTGGATTGGGCGCCCGTCGAACGGGCCGCCCTGGTCGAGTCGCTCAGGCTCGACGGTGTGGTCGAGGCCGTCCAGGAGAGCACCGTTTCCGCGCAGACGGCCGGCACCATCGTGGAACTGCCATACGACGTCGACGATTTTGTCGAGTCCGGCAGCCTGATCGCTCGTCTCCAGGATACCGAGCAGCGCGCCCGGCTGCAGCAGGCCGAAGCCAATCTCGAAGAAACGCGAGCGAGCCTCGAGGACGCCCGCCAGCAGTACGAGCGAATCGAGCCGCTGGCCGAGCGCGGCGTCGCGTCCCGATCCGACCTCGATCGGGCGCGCAATGCCCTCGATGCCGCCAGGGCGCGCGCTGCCCGCGCCCGCAGCAGCGTCGAGGAAGCGCGCGAGCAGCTCGACTACACCAGAATCACCGCACCCTACGGCGGCGTCATCACGGCGCGTCATGTCGAGCTGGGTGAATCCGTGCGTCCGGGCCAGCCGCTTCTGAGCGGTTTTGCGCTCGACCCGCTGCGCGTGGTCGTTTCGGTTCCGCAGCGTCACATTGAACTGGTCGGCGATGAGAGCGACTTCCGGATCGTGCTCGATGATGGCCGGAGAATGACCATCGGCGCAATCACCCGCTTTCCCTTCGCCGATACGCACGGTCACGGCGTGACCGTCCGCATCACCTTCGAGAACGGGAAGATGGACGTCTACCCGGGTCAGCTGGTACGAGTGATGCTGCCGGTCGAACGACGCGAAGCGCTGTGGATTCCGGCCGCGAGCCTTCTTCGCCGCAGCGAGCTGCGGGCGGTGTTCGTACGCGCCGAGTCGGGCCCGCCCAGGCTGCGGCAGGTGCGCATCGGCGCAAGCGAAGGCGACCGCCTGGAGGTCCTCTCCGGCCTGAGTGAGGGCGAGGAAGTCGCCCTCGACCCCGAAGCGATCTTCGCCCGGAGCGAGGGGCAATGAGCGACATCCAGGCGAACATGGGCCCTTCCGGGCACATTGCGCGCATCTTCCAGGACTCCCGCCTGACGCCGCTGCTGGCCGCCGTGGGCATCATCGCCGGCCTGTTCGCGCTGGTCGTCACGCCCAAGGAAGAGGAGCCCCAGATCGATGTCACCATGGCCGACGTGTTCGTGCCCTTCCCCGGCGCCAGCGCCGAAGAGGTGGAGCACCTGATCACCAATCCCGGCGAGCAGATCTTCGACGAGATTTCGGGCGTCAAGCACGTCTACTCGACCTCGCGCCAGGGCCAGGCGGTGATCACGGTCGAGTTCGAGGTCGGCATTCCGCGCCAGGACGCCCTGGTGCGGCTGTACAACAAGGTCTACTCCAACAGCGACTGGTTTCCCGCCGATCTCGGCGCGGGACAGCCGGTGGTCAAGCCCAAGGGGATCGACGATGTCCCCATCCTGACGCTGACGCTGTACGACCCGGAAGGCCGCCAGAGCGGTGAGGAACTGACCCGCCTGGCGCACACCCTCGAGGTCGCACTCAAGCGCGTTGCGGGAACCCGCGACGTCTACATCGTCGGCGGCGTACCCGACCGGGTCGACGTGGTGTTCGACCCGGCCCGGCTGGCCGGCTACGGACTCACCCTGGCCGACATCCGCGATGCCGTCCGGGCGGCCAACAGCGCCGCGGGAGAATCGCGCATCGTCCGAAACGGCGTGTCCATCCCCGTGCAGCCCGGCAGCCTGCTCGAGACCGCCGAACAGGTTCGGCGACTGGTCATCGGTGTTCAGGGCGCAACCGCCGTGAGCCTGGGAGACGTCGCCGAGATCCGCCGCGGTGAAACGGTCCCCGACCAGAGCGTCATGCTGGGATTCGGCCCCGGCGGCGAGGGCGAGCAGGGACGGGTCTATCCGGCCGTGACTCTGGCCGTGGCCAAGAAAGCCGGCGAGAACGCCATCGACATCGCCGATGCCATCGAGGCGCGTCTGGAGATCCTGCGCGGGCGCGTCATTCCCGACACCACCGAAGTTCTGGTCACTCGCAACTACGGGGAGACCGCCTCGGACAAGGCCCGCTCGCTGATCCGCGACCTGATCTCGGCCACCATCGCCGTGATCCTGCTGGTGCTGGCCACCATGGGCTGGCGCCAGGCCCTGATCGTGGGCCTGTCGGTGCTGGTCACCCTGCTGCTGACGCTGGTGTTCTCCTGGGCCTGGGGCTTCACCCTCAACCGCGTATCGCTGTTCGCGCTGATCTTTTCGATCGGGATCCTGGTCGACGACGCCATCGTGATCGTCGAGAACGTCCACCGCCGCATCAGCATCTCCAGGCGTCCGATCCGCGACATCATTCCCGCCGCCGTCGACGAGGTGGGCACGCCAACCATCATGGCGACGCTGACCGTCATGGCGGCACTCCTGCCCATGGCCTTCGTCACCGGCCTGATGGGCCCATACATGAGCCCCATTCCGATCAACGCCTCGGCCGGCATGGTGCTGTCACAGGTCATCGCCTTCGTGCTCGCGCCCTGGCTGGCCGTGCGCCTGCTGCGGCACGAAGGCAACCACCAGGCGGTCGACGCCGGGCAGCGCGAAAGTTCGATCGAAGGCGTCAACCCGCGTCTGCACAGGATCTTTGAGAAGGTATTCACGCCGTTTCTGGGCGACAACCGAAGACGACGCTGGCTGCTGGCCGGCAGCGTGGTCGGGCTGACCCTGCTGGTCGCCCTGCTGCCGGTGTTCCAGGCCGTGGTCCTCAAGATGCTGCCCTTCGACGACAAGTCCGAGCTGCAGGTGGTCGTCGACATGCCCGAGAACACGCCCATGGAAGAGACCCTGCGCGTGCTGCTCGAGATGGGCGATTACCTGTCTTCGGTCGACGAAGTGGCCGACTGGCAGGCCTACGCCGGCACCGCCTCGCCGATCAACTTCAACGGCCTGGTGCGGCAGTACTACCTGAGGGCCGAGCCCTACCACGGCGATCTGCAGATCAACCTGGTCGACGACCGGGATCGCCAGTCGCACGACATTGCGCTGGATCTGCGCGCTCCCCTGACCGAAATCGGTGAACGCTTCGGTGCGGCGGTAAAGATCGTCGAAGTTCCGCCGGGCCCGCCCGTGCTTTCACCGGTGGTCGCGGAAGTCTATGGCCCCACACCCGAAGCCCGCGCCGAACTGGCCGGCAAGCTTGCCCGACAGATGGCCGGCATCGACGGCCTGGTCGACATCGACACCAGCGTGACCGCTGAAACCGAGCTTTGGCGAGTGGTGATCGATCGCCATCGTGCCGCCACCCTGGGTGTGTCGCAGGCCGAGGTGGTCGACGCCCTGGCCGTGGCCCTGGGCGAGCGCAACGTCAGCTTCCTGCGCGATGCCGGTGCCAAGCACGCCGTGCCCATCCGGGTCATTCTCGGCGAAGGGGACAAGGCGCAGCCCTCGGTCCTTATGTCGCTGCCGGTGATGAGCCGCGACGGGGGTCTGGTTCGCCTGGCCGACGTGGCAAGCATCGAACCATCGCAATGGCCGGGATTCATCCAGCACAAGGATCTGCTGCCGGTCACCTACGTCACCGCCGACATGGCAGGCGACATCGATTCACCGCTGTACGGCATGTTCGCCATGGCCGCCGAGCTCTACGACCAGGCCGACGCCCCGACCCAGTACTGGATCAATCAGCCCGACTGGGCCGGAACGCCGGCGCTGAAATGGGACGGCGAGTGGCAGATCACCTACGAGACCTTCCGCGACATGGGCCTGGCTTATGCGGTGGGGGTGTTCGTGATCTTCCTGCTGCTGGTCGCGCAGTTCCGCGCCTACCTGATCCCGCTGATCGTCATGGCGCCGATTCCGCTGACCCTGATCGGCATTCTGCCCGGCCACGCCCTGCTCGGCCGGGAGTTCACCGCCACGAGCATGATCGGCATGATCGCGCTGGCCGGCATCATCGTGCGCAACTCCATCTTGCTGGTGGTCTTCATCCGGCAGCTGCTCGACGAAGGCGAATCACTGGAAGATGCCGTGGTGCTGGCCGGCGTGGTCCGGCTCAAGCCGATCGCGCTGACCGCGATCTCGGCCATGCTGGGCGCGGCCTTCATCCTGCCCGACCCGATCTTCAACGGCCTGTCGATTTCGCTGATCTTCGGTCTGGCGGTCTCGACGCTGATGACCGTGCTGGTCATCCCGCTGCTGTACTACGTGTTTATCGGCAACAGCGAGGTCAGGACTGCCTAGGATGTCAGTCCGGCCATGGTCCGGATTGGCCAGGTTGCGATGCCCATCGGCAGCCGCTGGAACTACCTGGCGGCGCGAAGCAGGTCGTTGACCGAGGTGCGCGAGCGTGTCTTGTCGTCGACCTGCTTGACGATGATCGCCGCATACAGGCTGTGACTACCGTCTGCGGCGGGCAGGCTGCCGGACACGACCACCGACCCGGCCGGCACACGGCCGGTCGTGATCTCGCCGGTTTCACGGTTGTAGATGCGCGTCGACTGGCCCAGAAAGACGCCCATGCCGATGACCGCGCCCCTCTCGACGATCATGCCCTCGACCACCTCCGAGCGCGCACCGATGAAGCAGCCGTCCTCGATGATCGTGGGCTTGGCCTGCAGCGGCTCGAGCACGCCGCCGATGCCGGCGCCGCCGGACAGGTGCACGCCCTTTCCGATCTGCGCACAGGAACCCACCGTCGCCCAGGTGTCGATCATGCTGCCCGCACCCACGTAGGCGCCGATGTTGACGTAGCTGGGCATCAGCACGACATCGTCGCCGATATGCGCCCCGCGCCGCACGGTCGCCGTCGGCACCACGCGCGCACCGCACTTCGCGGGCGAGTCGTCGTCGCCGGAGAAGCGCAGATCGACCTTGTCGTAGTAGTCGCTGACCCCGCCGGGCATGACGCGGTTGGGCGTGATGCGGAAATGCAGCAGGATGGCCTGCTTGAGCCAGCCGTTGACCCGCCAGCTGCCGTCGGCATCCGGTTCGGCCACGCGCAGTCCTCCGCTCTCGAGCCCCTGCAGGCAGGCATCGACCTGCCTGCGCAGTTCGTCATCGACCGATTCGGGCGAAAGCTCGCCGCGGCGGTCCCAGGCGGATTCGATGGCGGACTTGAGTTGGTCGAGGTTGTTTCGCATGGCGTTTCAGGGTTACGGGTTCAGGGTTACGGGTTCAGGGTTACGGGTTCAGGGTTACGGGTTCAGGGTTACGGGTTCAGGGTTACGGGTTCAGGGTTACGGGTTACGGGTTACGGGTTACGGGATTCAGGATAGCGCAGGCCCCGGAATCCTGAAACCTGAACGCTGAAACCTTCAAACATCCAGCCGCTTTCGCAACTCGGCTTCGAGCGCATCGCAGGCTTCCCGGTCCAGCGGCCCGCCGTCGGCGGTGGTGATGGTGAACATGTCTTCCACGCGCTGGCCGAAGGTGGCAACGCGAGCGTCGTGCAGGCGAAGCCCCCGGGTGACCAGGGCCTCGGCAATGGCCGACAGCAGGCCGGGGCGGTCGGTGGCGATGATTTCCAGGTCGGTGGCACCGTCGCGGGTCGAGAGCATGATCTCGGAACGGCCCATGAAAGGCTTGAGCCGGCGCGGCACCGGGCGCGGTGGCAGCGGACGCACCTCGCGCGCAGCCAGCTGGTCCACCAGCGATCGCTTCAGTCGCTCGGCGTCGGACTCATACAGCGGCTGACTGTGGGCGTCCATGACCTGGAAGATGTCCCAGCTCCTGCCATCGGCCGTGGTGACCACCCGGGCAGCAAGCACATTGAGCTGCATGCGATCGAGCTCGCGCGCAACCACGGCGAAGAGTCCTGCAAAATCTTTGGCGTGCACGAAGATCTCGCTGATCCCCTTGTCCTCGAGTCGGCGCGTGGCGACCAGTGGCAGTGAGCTTGCATCGAGCACTTCACTGGTCGTCCAGACCATCTGCTCGGCATCCAGACGAAGGAAGGCCCGATCCGGCAGGTGACGCCAGCAGGCGAGGATCGATTCGGAGTCGTGGCCGGTGGCTTCCAGGGATTCCAGCGCCTGGACACGCGTTTCGTCGAGGCTGGCCTGGCGATCGACCGGATGCTCCAACCCGCGACCCAGGGCGTCAGTTGCACCCTTGTAGAGTTCCCACAGCAGGCTGTCCTTCCAGGAATTCCACAGCTTGGGGCTGGTCGCTGCAATGTCGGCCACGGTGAGCACGAACAGATGGTCAAGGTGACGCTGGTCTGCTACGCGCTCGGCAAAGGCATTGACCACTTCAGGGTCGGAGATGTCCTCACGCTGGCTGGTGCGCGACATCAGCAGATGCTCGCGCACCAGCCACACGACCAGATCGCGATCGGCATCAGCCATGTCCAGGCGGTCGACGAAGCGACGGGCGTCCCCGGCGCCCAGCTCGGAGTGATCCCCGCCCCGCCCCTTCGCGATATCGTGAAACAGCGCGGCCAGATAGAGCAGCTCCGGGCGCTCGATGCGCTCGAAGATTTCGATGGCGTGAGCAAAGCGGTCCGGATGCTTGGCATAGGCGAAGCGTCTCAGGTTGCGGATCACGAACAGGGTGTGCTGATCGACGGTATAGACGTGGAAAAGGTCGAACTGCATTCTGCCCGTGATCTGCGCGAATTCAGGCAGCAGCGCGGCCAGCACGCCGTAGCGATTCATGCGGGCAAGCTGGCTGTAGACCAGGCGCTCGCGCTTGAGCAGGGCCAGGAAAATTCCCAGTATTTCCGGATCGCGCCGATAGTCCTCGTCGATCAGGTAGAGGTGTTCGCGCACCAGGCGGATAGTGGCGGCGCGAACGCCGCGCACATCCGGGTGATCCGCCAGCACCAGGAACATGCGCATGATCAGCTCGGGGTACTGCACCAGCACGTGTGAGTCCTTCAGCTCCAGGTAGCCGTGGTGGACGCGGAAGAATTCGTCGATATCGGCCGAGGGCAGGTGCCGGCGTCCGGCCAGCAGCTCCTCGTCGAAGCTCTGAAGCAGGCGTTCATTGAGCCGCTCGAGCTGCATCACGTTGCGATAGTGGCCCTGCATGAAACGCTCGACCGGCTCGTTGCTTTCGCTGCAGTCACCGAAGCCGAACCGCACGGCCAGTCGCCGCTGATATTCGAACAACAGCCGCTCCT
>SR_TP_S13solDRAFT_1000698_pt1 | contig 12435 bp, 11 predicted proteins | sample SodReaTP_S13sol_FD_11159 | JGI IMG/M metagenome (IMG submission 11159) | reverse complement strand
CTTGCCGCTCAATACTCTCGGGGGGTGAATTGGGCGCAGCCCAAGAGGGGGGCAGACAGCCCCCCTTGCGCGCATCAGATGTATTTCAGGCCCTTTTCGGCCAGTCTTGCGCGCATGTCGTAAATATCCAGCCCCAATTCGCCCGCCGCCAACCTTTTGCGCTTGGCCTCTTCCGCGTCCAGCCGTTCGGTGGCCTTGGCGGCCACCGCGGCGGCCTGCGCGTGGGGCACGACGACCACGCCATCATCATCGGCGATAATCACGTCACCCGCCTGTACGGCCTGACCCGCGCAGACAATCGGCACATTCACCGACCCCAAGGTTTCCTTCACCGTGCCTTGTGCCGAAATGGCCTTCGACCAGACCGGAAAGCCCATCTCTTGCAAATCGGCCACATCGCGCACGCCCGCATCGATGATCAGGCCCCGACAGCCCCGCGCCAAGGCACTGGTGGCCAGCAGATCGCCGAAATAGCCATTGTCACAGGGGCTGGTGGGGGAAAGAACCAGAATGTCACCGGGTTGCAACTGCTCAATCGCGACATGCAGCATCCAGTTGTCACCGGGGGGCGCGCTGATGGTCACGGCAGACCCCGCAATGCGCGCCCCGCGCCAGATGGGCCGCATATAGGACGCAAGGCACCCTATGCGCCCCTGCGCTTCGTGCACGGTGGCGACGCCTGCGCGGCCAAGCGTGTCGATAACGGCGCTGTCCGCGCGCGGAATATTCTGGACGACAACGGACATGGATCAGCCTTTCTGCGGCACAGGCGGGGTGCCATGGGTGTGGAATGTCTCAATGGTTTTCAGCCCCCAGGCCTGCCCCTTCTTGCGGTCGGCCTCGGTCCAGCAGACGGGGTCCCAATCGGGTGCAAGGATCAGGCGCGCGCCCGCATTGGCCAGTTCCACGCGGTTTCCGGCGGGTTCCCAGACATACAGGAAAAACGTGCCCTGAATGGCGTGTTTGTGCGGGCCGGTCTCAATATGCACCCCGTTTTGCAGGAATATATCGGCCGCGCGCAAGATATCTTCGCGCTGGTCGGTGGCATAGGTGACATGATGCAGTCGCCCGCCGCCCTCGAAATACGGGCCGCCGCCATGTTCTTCGGTGCAGGCCAGATCATAGGTCTTGTTGTTGATGGTGAACCAGCACCCCCCGATCCGGCCATTGTCCAGCTGGATATATTCTGTCACGCGGCTGCCCAGACAGGTTTCCATGAAACGCCGGAATTCGGTGACATCGGCAGCCAGCAGGTTCAGGTGGTCAATCCTGCGCGGGGCCGCACCTGTGAACGCGCTGGCCATGTTCTTCAGCGCGGGCTTGTCGGTCGCGTCAGGTTCGGCGCGGCGGGTGTCGTAATATATCTCGAACACATGGCCGAACGGATCTTCGAAGCGGAAGGCGCGGCCATGGCTTTGGTCGCCATCAACCCAGCCATGCACCTTATAGCCGGACGCCTCGATCACTGCCACACGCCGCGCCAATGCGTCGGGACTGGCCGCGCGATAGCCGATATGGCCCACGCCTGTGGTGGCCGCGCGCGTCAGCTTCAGGCTGGCATATTCATAATCTTCCCATGCCCGCAAATAGGCGCTGTTTTCATCCTGCCCCGACAATTTCAGCCCGTAGACGCGGGTAAAGAAATCAAGGCTTTCGTCAAACTTGTCGGTCAGCATTTCGACATGGCCCAGATGGGCGATATCGAAACTTGGGGTCGTGGGATTGGTCATGCGTCCCTCCGCTGTCAAAGTTCATCTACAGTGCGGGGGAATATGGACTGGAACCCTTCGGCATATTTGCAGTCGCGCCCGCCTGACATGCCCCCCGAATTGCGTTTGAAATGGTTGGCGCGCTGTTGGGCCACGCGGGTGTAATAGTCCCACAGATGGACCTGCCCGTTCATATGTTCCATCGCCGCGCGCTTCTTGTCCCAGACGGGCGTGATGTCCAGAAACGTGTCCGGCTTCCAGCCCATCTGTTCGGTCTGGTGCGGTTCAAACAGGTAAAGCTGCGGCGCGCCCAGAACTTTCTCGCCCGGATTATGGCCCCAGGCTTGCGCGATCATGCGGCATTCTAGGGCGATCTGAGTGGTGTACATGTGGTCGGTGTTATAGGGGTCATACTGGCTGTGGCACAGCATGAACGCGGGCTGCACCTTGCGGATCAGGTCGACCAGTTTCATCTTGTCACTCTGTTCCAGATGCAGTGGATAATCCCCCAGATCGAAGCATTCCAGATGATGCACGCCCAGCACGTCGGCAGCGGCCTCGGCCTCGGCGCGGCGGATATCCTTGACCTGCTGAAGGGAATTGCCTTCCTTCCAAAGCCGCGCACTTTCGCCGCGTTCCCCGAAGGACAGGCAGGCGACTGTCACCTGATAGCCCATCTCGGCATGCAATGCGATTGCCCCCCCGCAGCGCCACACAAAATCGGCAGCATGGGCAGAAATCACAAGCGCGGTTTTGGGCGCAGTCATGGGAACCTCCGTGGCAATATGGGCCTTATTGGTCCCATTTCTGCGCCTTATGTGCAATTTTGAAGCGTGTTGGTGGTGATAATAAATAGCTATAGTGGTTTTCTGCGCTAGGCTTTGAAATGCGGCGCCTATGCCAGTGCGCGGCCAGTTTCGCAGGCGTCTGCAAACCGGCTGCGCCACGCGCATGACACTCAGCGCCGCCAGTTGTCGCAAGGATGTTGACAGCATCGGATAAATAAAGCCATTTGAAAACAAAACCCTGCCGCCCCCTTCTGGCAGCAGTTTTATCAGCGCCGCATCCGGTGGCTGATGGGGCGCACGGGTGTTGAACGGGCAATAACGGGGGCAGGTTTTTGCAGTGCGCAGATGGGACAGTGAATTGAGGGTGACACGGGGCATCGGGCCGATTAAACGGATCAATATGGTTTCGGCACTTAAATCGACGTTGAATGCCCCTGTCATCATGGGGGTTTGGCCTGCACAAAAGCACGGCAATATGCCCGCAATGCAGAAGCGCTGCGCGGCAAGTGCGGTCCATGCGGCAGCCCTGTCCGGCAGGGCGCGGGTGTCAGGGATCGCCTGTTTCGGCCTGAAGGTGGTTTCATTGGGTCTGGTTCTGGCGGTCACTAGTGGCTGCATCAATGGCAACCACGGATCACCACTGGTTGAGCCGCGTGTGATAAGTTTGCCCGCCGCGTCCCCCAGTCCCGCAGCGGCCCCGTCCAGCCCCCAACCGCGCCAGCAAAACACCGAAACCGCACCCCCGCAGGCGCGCGTGGACGACAGGCCTGCCCCACCACCGGAACCGGACGCGCGGGAACCTGCGCCTGCATCGGGGCAGGGCAGTTGCGATGTGGCGTCCTATGCCGCGGCTGTGAACCAGCCCCGATCCGTGATTGACGACCGGACATTCTCGCGCCCGTATCGCATTATCGAGCATGGCGAGGATGCCCCGCAGGAACACGCGGACCGCATCACCTTCTTCTTGTCCGAAGGCGGGCGGATCATCGACATTTCCTGCGGCTAGAGCATGTTGCTCAAAAGTGGGAACCGGTTTTGAGCTTCTCGAACATGCGAAATCAGAAAGTTAAAGCATGTTGCTCAAAAGTGGGAACCGGTTTTGAGCTTCTCGAACATGCGAAATCAGGAAGTTAAAGCATGTTGCTCAAAAGTGGGAACCGGTTTTGGGCTTCTCGAACATGCGAAATCAGTAAGTAAGAGCATGTCTCGTGAGTGCGAATGAACGGGCCATGCACTGGAGCAGCGGAAAATATGCCCGACGCGGCTCTGGTCATGGGCGGCCGCAACAGGGCGGGAATCGTAGCGCTCCCGCTGGTCAGGCGCGCAATGCAATCGGGGCCGTGTCGTCGACGGTCTTGAAGAAATCCAGAACAATCATCAGTTCATCGGCCTTCTGCCGCAGGCTGGACGCGGCGGACGTGGTTTCTTCGGCGATCGCCGCATTCTGCTGGGTCACCTGATCAAGATGGCTGACTCCATTGCTGATTTCCGACAGGCTGGCGGTTTGTTCGCCGGTGGCGCCTGCGATCTCGACCATAAGGTCTTGCACTTGCGTGGCGCGTGACAAAATATCCTGCAGGCGCATATCGGCCTGCTGCACCAATTTGCTGCCGGTGCTGACCCGTTCAGAGCTGTCCGCGATCAGCGTCTTGATCTGGCGCGCGGAATCCGATGCGCGCACGGCAAGATTGCGCACTTCTGTGGCGACCACGGCAAACCCCTTGCCGGCGTCACCGGCGCGCGCGGCCTCGACCCCCGCATTCAGGGCTAACAGATTGGTTTGCAGGGCAATATCGTCGATTGCGCCAATGATGGCGGCCATCTGTTCGCTGCTGCGTTCGATCGCCTGCATGGCGTCGATCGCTTGACGCACGACATCTGCCCCGCTTAGGGCTTGGTCGCGGTTGCTGCGTCCTGCATCCTCGCCCTGACCGGCCTTTGTGCTGGTCGCGCGGACACTTTCAAGCAGCAGGGCCACTGCGGCCGACGATTGTTCCAGCGTCGCGGCCTGACTTTCGGCGCGCGATGACAAATCCTGCGCGGCCTGATCAATTTCGGATGCGCCTGTGCGCACACCAGTGGCCGCCGCGCTGATCTGCCACACAAAATTCCCCAGCGTTTCAAGCAATGTGTTATATCGCTGGCGCAGCAGATCGTATTCCTGCGGGAACGGGTCGTCAGCGGGACTGTCAATCGGTTGTGTCAGTTTCCCTGCCGCCAGCCGGTCCAGACCAGCGGAAAGGTCACGCACGACACGCTGTTGCCGGGCCGCTTCGGCTTCGGCTGCAATGCGGGCCTTTTCCTGCAACGCCATTTGCTGTCGCTGCGTATCTTCCGCCTGAAGAAGGGCGTTGCGAAACACTTCGACGGTTCCGGCCATGTCGCCAATTTCATCACGGCGGTTCTGGTAGGGAACGACCGTGTCATATTGGCCGCGCGACATGGTTTCCATGGTCGCGGACAGGCCGGTGACCGGGCGCAAGATCGATCTTGTCACCAAAACGGCAGTTATCAAGGCAATCACAATCGCGCTGCCCATGCTTGCCAGCGCGACAGTCTGAAAAGCCTCTGTTGTGGCGCGGACATCTGCACCAATGCGTCTGTTCTCGGCCTCGTGCAAGTCGATGAACTCGTTAATGGCGGCCAACCAGTCAACAAACAGCGGGCGCACCAGTGCCAGTGTGGCCAGTGCAGCGTCATGATTCCCGTTCAACTGGTCCTCGATGATGCGGGACACAAGCGGGTTTGTTTGTGCCTGAATGCTGTCAATGCGCGCCAGAATGTCCTGTTCGCGCGCAGTGCCGCCGCCATGTGCGGCCATCGTTCGCGTCAGGGCTTGTTCGCTTTCGAAATAACTTGTTTCCAACGCGGCAATGTCGCTGATTGCGGCGTCGCGGTCGTCCGGCCCGGTCATTGCCACATCGCGGATCGCAATCGCACGGTCATGCACCGAACCGCGAAAATTGATTGCAAACCGCTGCTTGACCGCATTCACGTCGTTGATCTGCGCCAAGTTGGCACTTAACCCGTTGACGTTGTGCATATACGCGCCGGTTAGCATAACCAGCAAGATAACCATCACTGCATAGCCGGCACTTAACCTTGCGCTGATCCCCAGCCGTATCCCTGACATGCGCCCCCTCCAAACCAAAAGTATGTTTCTGCAATATCTGTCACGATGTCGGGTCTCGGGTGCCCAAGGAAATTTGCACCGCACCCGGCTTGCGACAAGCAGGCCAGCAGGTCCGAACGCCTCGTTTCTTCAAAATGCGCCTGTTTTTTAAGCACGAGGGTGTAAATGTCAGGTAAACGCTGCGGCTTTTTTCGACACTTTGCGAAAAATATATTGCAGCGACGTATGTGGCATACCTGTCCTGACAGACCCCCGACAGGCCATAACGGCACTGGCCAAGCGCACAGGGCCTGTGATCTGCAACGCCGCAGGTGCAAAGGATTTTGTATTCGCATAAGCTGTGCAATAGTGCGGAATTCGGGCGCATCGGGCGCTTGCTGGCCCGCAAAAGCCACCATCCAGTTAAAGGGCAAAGGTCATTAAATGTCGACACTCGTTCATCCGGTCTTGTTATGTGGTGGTTCGGGCACGCGCCTGTGGCCGCTGTCGCGCAAAAGCTATCCAAAGCAATTCGCGCGCATTCTGGATGATGTCAGCTTGTTTCAGGCCTCGGCGCAGCGCCTGTCAGCCCCGGGGTTTGCCGCGCCCATGGTCATCACAGCGCAGGATTTCCGCTTTGTCGTGACCGAACAGCTTGCGGCTGTGGAAATTGCGCCCGCCGCGATTGTGATTGAACCGCAGGGGCGCAACACGGCCCCTGCGATCTGCGCGGCAGCGCTGACGCTAAAGCGCACCGACCCCGATGCCGTGATGCTGGTGGCCCCGTCCGATCACGTCATCCCCGATGCGCCCGCGTTTCGCGCCGCCATCGCGGATGCGCTGCCTGCCGCGCGGCAGGGGCGGCTGGTGACATTTGGCATACAGCCCGACCGCGCGGAAACGGGTTATGGCTGGCTGGAACCCGACGGCATGCCGGACGGGGGCACCGAACCGCTTGGGCTGAAACGCTTTGTTGAAAAGCCCGATGCGGCAGCCGCGCAAACCATGCTGGAGGGGGGGCGCCATCTGTGGAACGCGGGCATTTTCCTGTTCTCGGTCACGGCGATCCTGAAGGCTTTTGACACCCATGCGCCCGAAATTCTGGCGGGTGCGCGCGCCGCGGTGGACGCTGCGCAAAGGGATCTTGGCTTCACGCGGCTGGCCCCGCAACCATGGGCGGAGATTGCCGATATCTCGATCGATTACGCGGTGATGGAGAAGGCCACAAACCTGTCGGTCATGCCCTATCGTGGCGGGTGGTCCGACCTTGGCGGGTGGGAAGCCGTCTGGCGCGAAGGCGGGCCGGATGCGCGCGGTGTGGTCACCCATGGCCCCGCCCACGCGCTGGACTGTGACAACACCTTGCTGCGCGCCGAGGCCGACAGCCAGCAGCTGGTCGGGATCGGGTTGCGCGACATCGTCGCAGTGGCCATGCCCGATGCCGTGCTGATTGCCCATAAGGATCAGGCACAACAGGTCAAGCTGGCCGTATCCACGCTGAAGCAGCACGGCATTGCGCAGGCCGAAACGCTGCCGCGCGATTATCGCCCTTGGGGCTGGTATGAAAGTCTGGTTCTGGGCACACGGTTTCAGGTCAAGCGCATTGTCGTCCATCCCGGCGCGGCGCTGTCGCTGCAAAGCCACCATCACCGCGCTGAACACTGGATCGTGGTCGAAGGCACCGCGAAGGTCACGATTGATGACACGGTCAGTCTGGTTACCGAAAACCAGTCCGTCTATATCCCGCTTGGTGCCGTGCACCGGATGGAAAACCCCGGCAAGCTGCCCCTGACCCTGATCGAAGTGCAGACCGGCGCCTATTTGGGCGAGGATGACATCATCCGCTATGATGATGTGTATGCGCGCGACTGACGGGGCGCAGGGCGGGTCAGTCCCCCTGTAACCGACGGGCTGTGCTGCGTGCAGGCCCAGTCCTCAGGTCCAGTCCTCAGGCCAGATTGCAACAGCTTTACGTCAGTCTGCACCGGTTGGGGCGGGTCTGCTGCGCCTGACAGCATGAAATTTCATATTTCCCTCACCGCAGTGTTACAAACTCCTGCGATCAGGGCGGCACTCCCGAATATGGGACCAAAGCTGCCACCTTGATCCGGAGATCACACATATGACCAACAAGGCCCTTGCCTGTTTGCTTGCTGCGTCAACCGCACTCAGCACCCTTCCCATGACTGCCAGCGCCGACTGGCGCAATGATCTGCCCGTGTTCCGCATCGGCCTTCTGGGCGGCGAGAATGAAGCAGACCGCCTGCGCAACAATGACTGCATGGCCACGGCGCTGTCCGAACGCCTTGGGGTTCCGGTCGAAATGTTCCCCGCGCCCGATTATGCCGGTGTGATGCAGGGCCTGCTGGCGGGCCAGCTTGAATATGCCGCGCTGGGCGCGTCGGCCTATGCGGGCATTTACCTGCAAGATGCGGACGCGGTTGAGCCGATCTTCGTGACCAAGGAATCGGACGGGTCGCTGGGCTATATCGCGCCCATGTATGTGCGCGCCGACAGTGACATTCATTCGCTCGAAGATATGGAAGGTCATTCACTGGCCTATGCCGATCCCAATTCGACATCCGGCTATATCGTGCCGCGTTTTGAATTGCGCCGCGCTGGTATCGTGGAAGAAGACTTCTTCAGCCGCACCGGCTTTGGTGGCGGGCATGAACAGGCAGTGATTGCCGTGCTGCAAGGCCAGTATGATGCAGGCGTGACATGGGCCTCCGGTCAGGGTGACCCTGCCGAAGGGTATACCCGTGGCAACCTGAAGCGCATGATCGACAATGACCTGCTGAACATGGCCGATCTGCGCATCATCTGGGAAAGCCCGATCATTCCCAACGGCCCTGTCGTCATCCGTCAGGCCCTGCCGCAAGAGGTCAAGGACATCGTCATCGACTATCTGGCGACCCAGCATGATGCCGACGCGGAATGCTATTACAACGTAACCTATGGCGAGGGGCTGGGCTGGGAACCGGTCACCCATGAGTTCTTCGAGGGCATTGTGGAAATGCGCCGCGAAGAACTGGCCGGTTCGCGCTGAAAGTAACTAAAGGGCGGCCCGCCACGGGCCGCCTTTTGCATATGCCCGCGCGGGGGGAATTTGGCGGGGGCGTGTTGATCATCCATGAAAAAGGAAGACCACAATGACCAAAACCATCACTGGCGTTGCTGCCACGTTTGCCCTGCTTATGACCTCTGTTACCCCTGCGGCCGCCGACTGGCGCGCGGATTTCGGTTCGTTCAACATAGGCCTGCTGGGCGGCGAGAATGAAGCCGACCGCCTGCGCCGCTATGACTGCATGCAGGAACTTGTCGAAGATGTGCTGGGCGTGCCGGTCGAGCTGTATCCCGCCGCCGACTATGCGGGTGTCATGCAGGGCCTGCTGGCGGGCCAGTTGCATACTGCGGGCCTTGGTGCATCCGCCTATGCGGGCATCTATCTGCAAGACCCTGATGCGGTAGAACCGCTTCTGACACGCGCCCAGCTAGATGACAGCCTTGGGTATTACGCGGTCATGTATGTGCGCGCCGATAGCGACATTATGACATTCGAGGATATGGAAGGCCGCAGCCTTGCCTATGCCGACCCGAATTCCGCGTCAGGCTATTTGTTCCCCAAGGGGCAGTTGCGCCTGCAAGGCATCATGGATGACGAATATTTTAGCAGCACCGGATTTGCGGGCGGGCATGAACAAGGCGTGATCGCGGTATTGAATGGCCAGTATGACGCGGGTGTCACATGGACATCGCTGCAAGGCGAGTTCGAGGAGGGCTATTCGCGCGGCAACCTGCGCCGGATGGTCGACAATGGCCTGCTGGATATGAACGACCTGCGCATCGTGTGGGAATCCGACATCATCCCCAACGGCCCGACGGTGTTTCGCAAGGATCTGCCGGAAGAAGCCCGCGAGTTGCTTCTGGAGTTCCACAAAAGCATGAACACCGAGCATCCTGAATGCTACCAACTGACTGCTGGCGGCGACGATAACGGCTATGTCGATATCGACCACAGCTTCTATGAAGGCACAGTCGCGCTGCGTCGTCAGGAACTGGAAGAGTCGCGTTAAGCCATCCAAACCCACCCGGCCCCTGCGAAAACGCGGGGGCCTTTGGTTTTTTTGCGGCCCGTCCCCCCGTTTCAGGGCCGCCGACAGGAGTAGACCCCATGCTGGAATTCAAGGGACTGACCAAACAGTTCAACAGCACCGTTGCCGTCAAACCCGCAACCTTCACCATCCCTGACGGGCAGATGGTGGGTATTATCGGACGCTCTGGCGCGGGCAAATCCACGCTGTTGCGCATGATCAACCGCCTGAACGAACCATCAGGCGGGCAGATGCTGTTTCAGGGGCGGGATGTGACCGCGCTGAAGGGGCGCGAGTTGCGCCAGTGGCGCAATGAATGCGCGATGGTGTTTCAGCAATTCAACCTTGTGGGCCGCCTGAATGTGCTGACAAATGTCATGTCGGGGCGGTTGTTCCATCATGGCTTTGCCTCCTCGATGATGGGCATATTCACCGCCAAGGAACGCGCATTCGCCATCCGCGCGCTGGACCGGCTGGGCATGTCGCATGTGGCGCTGCAACAGACCGACACCTTGTCGGGCGGGCAGATGCAGCGTGTGGCCATCGCGCGCGCGCTGGTGCAGGAACCGCGCATCATGCTGGCCGATGAACCCATTGCCAGCCTTGACCCGCTGAACGCCAAAGTGGTCATGGACGCGCTGCGCGCCATCAACCGCGAGGACGGGCTGACGGTCATTTGCAACCTGCACACGCTGGACACGGCGCGGCAGTATTGCGACCGCATCATCGGCATGCAGGACGGTGTCATCGTCTTTGACGGCACGCCCAAGGACCTGACCGACCGCGCAGCGCGTGAAATCTATGGCGCCGAAGCCGAAGAGGCGTTTTCCGAGGCCATGACATCAACCACGCTGCGCCCGCAACCTGCCGCGCAGCCCGAAGCGCGCGTGGTGAACTGATATGGCCAGCATCACAACCAACGGGCCAGAGCACGGCGCGGACCGTGACCCCGTTTCCGTGTTTGAACGCCACCGCGCCCAGATGATCCGCGACCGCATGGTGGTCAATGTCACCCTGGGGGTGCTGTTTGTGGCCTTTCTGGCGTGGTCAGTGTGGATTTCGCGCTTCACGCCGGACCGGCTGGCAACTGGTATCCCGCGCATATTCGAATATTTCGGCACCGTCATGCCCGCGCTGCAATGGGATGTGCTGTTCGATGCCCGCAACGAGGCGGGCCGCTTTCCTGCCGGATCAATCGGGTATTGGTATAATGACTTCTGGAAATACCTGCGCCTGATCTGGGAAACGATCCTGATGGCGCTGACGGCCACGATCCTGGGCACAGGGCTGGCGGTGGTGCTGTCGTTTCTGGCGGCGCGCAACTGCACGCCGTTCCCGTGGGTGGGGGCAGCCGCGCGGCGGTTTCTGGAATTCTGCCGCGGGGTTCCCGAAATCCTGTTCGCGCTGATTTTGGTGTTTGCAGTGGGCATCGGCCCGCTGGCCGGTGTGCTGGCCATCACCATTCACGCAACCGGCGCGCTGGGCAAGCTGTTCTCCGAGGTGAATGAGAACGCCTCCATGCGGCCTGTGGACGGGATAAAGGCCGTGGGCGGATCGTGGTTTGAACAGATGCGCTATGGCATCCTGCCGCAAGTGCTGCCCAATTTCACATCCTATGCGCTGTGGCGGTTTGAAATCAACGTGCGGGCATCCGCGGTGGTGGGGTTCGTGGGGGCAGGCGGCATTGGGGCCGAGTTGAGCCACACCATCAGCTTTTATTCCGATGACCGCGTGACCGCCGTGTTGCTGCTGGTTGTGCTGACCGTGACCATAATCGACCTGCTGTCCGAGCGCGCGCGCCATTCCCTGATTGGCAAGGAGTCCCTGAAATGAGCACATTGACCTTCCATGCGATATCAGACGCCGATATCGCGGCAGCGCGCAAACGCCACCCCAAGGCGTTCGGCGACAGGTTCGCCACCACGCTGAAGGCCGCAAGCTGGGCCTTTATCATGGTCTATCTGATCTGGTCGCTTGGCTTTTTCGAGATCGGCAAACTGTTGAATGCGTCCGACAGGGCATGGGCGCTGATGACGCGTATGGTCATCTGGCAGGATATGGCCACATGGCAATATGCCAATATCTACAAGGGCATTGCCCAGACCATTGCCATGGCGTTCCTTGGAACGCTTCTGGGCACGATCCTTGCGCTGGCGCTGGCTTTCTTTGCGGCGCGCAACACCATGCCGGTGGGGGTGATCCGTCACGCTGTGCGCCGCATGCTGGATGTGTTCCGCGGCATAGACCAGATTGTCTGGGGGCTGGTCTTCGTGCGCGCCGTGGGGCTGGGGCCGCTTGCAGGTGTGCTGGCGATCTTCATCTCGGATACCGGAAATCTGGCCAAACTTTATTCCGAGGCGATCGAGAATATCGACCGCAAGCAGGTCGAAGGGGTGCGCGCAACCGGGGCCGATACAGGGCGGATCATCCGCTATGGATACCTGCCGCAGATCTTGCCGGTGTTCATATCGCTGTCGCTGTATTCGTTCGAATCCTCGACCCGGTCGGCGACCATTCTGGGGCTTGTGGGCGCAGGCGGGATCGGCATGATCATTATCGAGCGGTTCCGCGCGGGGCTGTTTGATCAGGTGGCGTTTGTGGTGCTGAATGTGCTGGTGGTGATTGCGGTTATCGACTGGGGGTCGGGGCTGATCCGCAAGCGGTTCATCGGCGAGCGCGGGCACTGAGTCCGGCGGATGCGCCCGTGGTCCCCGCCGGTGCCTCCGGCGGGG
>SR_TP_S13solDRAFT_1000697_pt1 | contig 12437 bp, 12 predicted proteins | sample SodReaTP_S13sol_FD_11159 | JGI IMG/M metagenome (IMG submission 11159) | reverse complement strand
CCCAGCCCCGCTCGAGCCCCGGGTGCTCGGCGCTGAGCTGTTCCAGCCACAGGGGCAGGCGGGTGTCCCATTCAGCCCGGTCCCGGCAGCCGAGCAGCAGGGGGAACAGGTCGGTATCCTCGTCGGCATGGTGATGGGGCGCGGCCCGGTCGAAGTAGTTCAGGATGCGTTCCGCCGCGTGACGGGCATCCGGGTCCGCGCCACGCCGGCTCAGGTGCTCCGGCAGGCGTTCGAGGGTCTCCAGGCGTTCTAGGATGCGCTCGTGGCAGGCGTGCAGCATGCCGAGCGGATCGTCGAAGCCCGGGGCGGGCGGTTTGAAAAACGATTTCATCGTTGAAGTGTGGTACGGATTGATCTGATTGTCTTTGATTATCATCAATGTATTTAATATACATCTTATGTACTCTGGTGGTAGGCAACACCGGAGTCGGCCATGCACCCCCGCAATCGTCTGTTCATCCTCGCTGCCCTGATCTACAGCCTGCTGGGCGGGCTGGTGGGCCTGCTGTGGCTGGCCCATCCCGGCCTGATCCCGGGCAACGTGCCGCGCATCCACGGGCACCTGATGCTATTGGGCTTCATCACCATGATGATCTACGGGGTGGGGCTGCACGTGCTGCCGCGCTTCTCCGGGCGGCCGCTCTACTCGGAGCGCCTGGCCAACGTGCAGCTCTACGTGGCCAACCTGGGGTTGTGGATCATGGTGGCCGGCTGGCTGTTGTGGCATCACCCGACGGTGAGCGTGGGCGGCCTGCTGGCCTGGTCCGCCATGGGTCTGTTCGCCCTGAACATCGCACTCACCGTGCGGCACTACGGACCGAAGGGGGCCTGACATGGCGCATACCGAGTATCGCGGCTGCGAGCTGCCCGACGACCTCTTCTACGACCTGGACTATGTCTGGGTGCGCCCGGAGGGGGACGGCACCTTCACCCTGGGCATCACCGACCCGGCCCAGACCATGGCGGGCCGGGTGCAGTACTTCCGCTTTCGCGCCCCGGGCACCCACCGGGCGGCCGGCAAGCCGGTGGCGCGGCTGGAGTCGGGCAAGTGGGCCGGTGGCATCCCCACCCCCTTCGACGGGACCATCGTGCGCATCAACCCGGCCGTGGAGCAGGACCCCGGCCTGGTCAACGTGGCACCCTACACCGATGCCTGGGTGGTGGTGATGCGCCCGGACGATCCGGACAAGGCCCTGGAGCGCCTGCACACGGGCCCCGAGGCCATCGAGGCCCTCAAGCGCTGGGTGGACCGCTACGACATCCAGTGCATGCGTTGCGCCGATTGATCAGGCGCTGTAAAGCGAACCGCGAAGGGCGTGAAGGTCTGCGCGAAGGTCGCAAAGGTTTTGTATTCACCATGAATTTCTTCGCGCCCTTGGCGCTCCCTTTGCGCCCTTTGCGTTCCGGCTTTTGACTTTGAATTCATGCCAGAGCCCACCAAGGAGAAACCCATGAAAGTCGAACTGCTGGTCTCTGAATGGTGTGCCTCGTGCCACGACGCGGAGCGCGTCTGGCGCCAGGTGGCGGAGCAGAAGCAGATCGACTTCGCCGTGGTGGACATGGGCCAGCCGGAGGGCCGCGAACTGGCGACGCGGCTGCGCATCCGTTCCATCCCCGCCGTGGTGGTGGACGGCGAGCTGCGCCATATCGGTCTGCTGGACCTGTCGGCCGCCACCGCCCTGGTGGCCAGTGCGCCTGCCCGGTTGAACNTGCGGGTGCAGCACGTGGGCCTGGGGCTCTCGCCCAGCAGCCGGGCGGCAATCCTGGGGGCGCTGGGCTGGCTGCTGGTGGCGGGTGCGTCCCTGCCCCTGGGCGGCCTGTTGCCCGACGTGGGCACCCGGCCGGTGATGCTGCACGCCTTCAACCTGGGTTTCCTGGTGCTGCTGATCATGGGTCTGGGCGAACACATGCTGCCCCGTTTCACCGGCAAGCCCATCCGGGGCGGCTGGCTGTTGGCCTGGCTGCCCCAGGGGCTGGTGCACGTCGGGGTGATCGGGCTGGTGCTGGGCTGGTACGCGGGGATCGCGATGCTGGCCATTGCGGGGGCGCTGGCGGCGACCCTGGCTTTCGGATTGTTCACGGTGCGGGTGATACCGGTGTTGAGATAATTCAACGTTCAAGATTCAAAATTCAAAGGCACAAGCACTTCCTTTGAATTTTGAACGTTGAATTTTGAATTCTTCCTGCCCACACTGGGCTGGCCCCGAAGGGCGAGACACAACAACGACACAACAAGGAAACCCCCATGTCCCAGGTACAGGAATCACCCATGCAGGAAGCGCCGGCCGAGCAGCTCAAGAGCGGCCCGGTGATGATCATCTACGTGCTCTATTTCGTGGGCTTCTTCATCGGCCTGACCGCCCTGGTGGGCGTGATCATGGCGCACATGAAGCGCGGCGAGGCGGATGCCGCCGCACAGAGCCACTACCAGTACCAGATCCGCACCTTCTGGATCGGCCTGATCTACATGATCGTGGGCGTGCTCACCGCCATGCTGATCATCGGCTACCTGATCCTGCTGTGGTGGTTCGTCTGGACCCTGGTCCGCTGCATCAAGGGCGTGCTGCGCGCCCTGGACAACAAACCGATGGAGAATCCGGAGACCCTGTTGTGGTGATAGCGGGCCCGTGCTGACGGGATCGGGTTCGACACAAGGGGGCTGCTGGTAAGCAGCCCCCTTGTTGTTTTACCTTCGACCTCTGTCTCGGCAGGTATCCATTCTCAACCGAAAAGCGCATTGACCATGGAAGCAGAAGTCAGGGAAATACGTGAACACATGGGGCGGTTTCCGCCTTTCGACACCCTGAGTGATGAGCTGCTGGACGAAGTGGCCGCCTCGGTGGAGATCGCCTATCACAAGGCGGGGTCGAGCATCTTCGCCCATGGCGATGCCATCCATGCCTTGCCCTACATCCGCAGTGGCGCGGTGGAGGTCTACCGGCACAGCGGCGAACTGTACAACCGTCTCGGCGAGGGGGACATCTTCGGCCAGTTCGGTCTGCTGCGTAACCGGCGGGTGCGCTTCCCGGTCAAGGCCATCGAAGATACCTTGCTCTACCTGATCCCGGAGGCGGTGTTCGATCGCCTCTGCAACGAGGACGATCAATTTGCCGATTTCGTAGAGCTTTCCGGGTCTCGGCTGCAGAGCACCGTGGAGCAGACGGCACGCAGCAATGACCTGATGGTGACACGGGTGCGCCGTCTGATCTCACGCCTGCCGGTGATGATCCATGAGTCCGCCACCGTCCAGGAGGCGGCACGTCTGATGACAGAGCAGGATGTTTCGTCCGTGCTGCTCATCGCACCCGCGATTAGTGATGATTCAGAACGGGTGTTCGCCGATGCGGAAGGACGTCACTGGCAGTTGGCCGGCATGGTGACCGACAAGGATCTGAGGGAACGCATCGTCGCCCGGGGTGCGCCGCCGGATACGCCGCTCAGCGCCATCAGCCACGGGCAGCTGATCACCATCCAATCCGACGAGTCGGTCTACGAGGCCATGCTCGCCATGTTGCGCAACAACATCCAGCGACTGCCCGTATTGCACCGGCGGCGCCCCGTGGGCGTGGTGCACCTGGCGGACATCGTGCGTTACGAGACCAACAGCAGCGCCTACCTGGTCAGCAATATTTTCAATCGGACCTCGGTGAAGGGGCTGGCGCGCCTGGTGCCGGATATCCGCGCTGCGTTCGTGCGCCTGGTGGACGAGGGCGCCACATCACAGATGATCGGCAACGCCATGTCCACCATCGGGCGCAGCCTGATGCGCCGCCTGGTGGAGTTGGCCGAGGAAGAGCTGGGTCCGCCACCGGTGCCCTACTGTTTCATGGTGCACGGCTCTCTGGCACGCAATGACCAGTCGGTCACCACGGACCAGGACAATGCCCTGGTGCTGCATGACGACTTCGACCCGAAGCGCCATGACGGTTACTTCAAGGCCCTGGCGCAAAGGGTCAGCGACGGGCTGGATGCCTGCGCTTACCCCTATTGCAAGGGCGGCATCATGGCTACAAATGACCCCTGGCGTCAGCCCCTGTCGCAGTGGAAGCGCTACTTCGAGGAATGGATCGCGCAACCCGATCCGCAGCGGTTGCTGCACAGCTCCATCTTCTTTGATCTGGATGCCGTGTACGGCGAGGAGCGCTTCGTGGAGGTCCTGCAGGAGCTGATCTCGACCCGGGCCCGGCAGAGCCCGAAGTTCCTTGCCGCCCTGGCGCGCAACGCCTTGAGCCGCACGCCGCCACTGGGCCTGTTCCGTACCTTCGTGCTGGAGCAGGACGGCAAACAGAACAACACCATCAACATCAAACGTCGCGGTGTGGCGCCCATGAACGATGTGATCCGGGTCCATGCCCTGGCCGCCGGCTCACGCAGGCAGAATGCCTTCGAACGACTGGATGATATCGATCAGGCCGGCCTGTTGCCCGCGGGACAAACGGACAAGCTGCGCTATGCCCTGGAGTTCATGTCCATCATGCGTCTGCGACACCAGGCCTATGAGGTCAAGCACGACCAGCCTGCCGACAACGCCATCGATCCTGAGCGGGTATCTCCCCTGGAGCGGCACAATCTGAAGGAGGCCTTCCAGGTGCTGAGCAATGCTCAGAAGTTCCTGCGCTTTCGTTACCCCAGCCCGACCCGCTGACACCATGTCCGGCGAGACAGGCAATGGGCAGGACCTGCCCACCTGGCAGGAATACTTCTCCCGGCAGAGCCAGGCCTGCCGGGATCCTGCGCTGCGCCGTTTCTATGCCGCCGGGCTGCCGTCCGAGGAGACACCCATTGGCGAGGTGCCCCTGGCGGCCCTGGACCTGGAGACCACGGGCATGGACGCCGAGCGGGATGTGATCGTGAGTATCGGCATCGTGCCCTTCGATCTGCGCCGCATTCGACCCGCAGAGGGGTATTACTGGGTCGTGAAGCCACCACGTCCCCTCTCGGAGGCCTCCATCAAGTTTCATCGCATCACTCATTCGGAGGTTGCCGCTGCGCCGGATCTGGACGCCGTGCTCGATGAAGTCCTGGCAGCGCTTGCGGGCCGCGTGGTGGTGGTGCATTACCGGGCGATCGAGCGGCCGTTCATGGACGCCGCCGTGATGCGGCGCCGGGGAGAGCGCTGTTTGTTCCCCGTCATCGACACCATGTCTCTGGAGGCCCGGCAGCAGCGCGGTGGGCTCATGCAACGCATCAAGGGCTTTTTCGGGGTCCGACCGCCTTCCATTCGTCTGGCCGACAGTCGCGCCCGCTATGGGTTGCCCGCCTATTCATCCCATCACGCCAAGGTGGATGCCATGGCCACGGCAGAACTGTTCCTGGCCCAGGTGGCCAGGCACTACGGCCCGGACAGCCCTTTATCGAAGCTTTGGGTTTAACCCGTATAGGACACCGGCGGGAACAGACAGCCATGCTGAGCTTGCCGGACGTTTCAACGTATTCCACGCATATTTCAGCCTGTTGCGCGCCCGCCGGTGTCCGAGCGGTGAGATATGCGGGGTAGTGTGGAGATATCGGATAAAAGAAAGGCGGCCGAAGCCGCCTTTCCGGGAAGCCCCAGAGCCCGGGTCAGCTAGGCCTGGGCTCCGACATCAATCCCTTGACGATGGCGAAACACCCCACCAGCAGGACCAGGGTGAAGGGCAGGCCCGCGGAGACCGCCACCGCCTGCAGGGCGGCCAGGCCGCCGCCCAGCAGCAGGGCGATGGCGATGGCCCCCTCGATCACGCCCCAGAATACGCGCTGGGGTTTGGGTGCGTCGATCTTGCCGCCGGCGGTGATGGTGTCGATCACCAGGGAGCCGGAGTCCGAGGAGGTGATGAAGAACACCAGCACCAGGATGATGGCGACAAAGGAGGTGATCTCGGCGAGGGGAAGTTGACTTAGCACCATGAACAGCTGCAGCGGCAGGTCTGCGGAGGCGGCGGCCTCGAAGCCCTGCTGGAGCTGACGGATGGCGGTCCCGCCGAAGGCCGTCATCCAGAACACGGACACGGCGGAAGGGATCAGCAGCACCGAGATCAGGAACTCCCTCACCGTGCGGCCGCGGCTCACGCGGGCGATGAACATGCCCACGAAGGGTGACCAGCTGATCCACCAGGCCCAGTAGAAGGTGGTCCAGCCCTGGCTGAAGTTGGCGTCGTCACGGGCAAAGGGATTGGACAGGAACGGCAGTTCCATCAGGTAGCTGCCCAGGTTGCTGATGAAGCCGGTGGCGATCAGCAGGGTGGGTCCGAAGATCACCACGAACATCAGCAGCAGGAAGGCCAGCACCATGTTGATCTCGGACAGGCGCTTCACGCCCTTGTCCACGCCGGCCACGATGGAGATCACCGCCACGGCGGTGATGCCGGTGATCAGCAGCACCAGTGTGATGTTGCCGCCGTCGATGCCGAACAGGTGTTCCAGTCCGGCGGATGCCTGCTGCGCGCCGATACCCAGTGACGTGGCCAGGCCGAACAGGGTGGCGAACACCGCGAGGATGTCGATGACGTGCCCCGGCCACCCCCAGATCCGCTCGCCCAGCAGGGGGTAGAAGATCGAGCGGATGGTCAGGGGCAGCCCCTTGTTGTAGGCGAAGATGGCCAGGGACAGGGCCACGATGGCGTAGATCGCCCAGGGATGCAGGCCCCAGTGGAAGATGGTCGCGGCCATGCCGAGACGCGCGGCCGCCGCTGGATCGCCCGCGGCTGCGCCCAGGGGCGCCCAGTCGGTGCGGATGCCGTCCTCGCCGACGCTGGTCCCGCCCAGGGCGGTGCCGTAATGGGACAGGGGTTCGGACACGCCGAAGAACATCAGGCCAATGCCCATGCCCGCGGCAAACAGCATGGAGAACCACGACAACCGCGAGAAGTCCGGTGTCGCCTTGTCACCGCCGATACGAATGCGCCCCAGGGGCGAGATGATCAGAAACAGACACAGCAGCACAAAGATGTTGGCCGACAGCAGCATGAACCAGGTCATGTTGCTGTTGATCCAGTTCTTCATGCCGTCGAAGACGGCGGTGGCCTGCTCGGGCAGGGCCAGGGTAAGCACCACGAAGGCGATGATCACCAGGGCGGAGATGGCGAAAACCGCGCCGTGGATATCGATGTTCACGCCCAGCGGACTGGCCTGGTAGTTGTCCTGGCCGATCTGGTAATCGGTGTCGATCAGGTTGGCGGCACCCTCCGGTGCGGGCACGCCGACAGACTGGTTCGGATTCTCCGGGGATTTGTCAGTTTTGTTGTCCACGAGAGGCTCCCTTGAGTTGGATTGGGTCAGGCATTACGCGTCCGGGCGGACGAGGAAGATGGATGCCCGGGTGTGTGAAGCAACCTTGCTGCCGTTGGCGGGCATCACGGCGTCCAGGTGCTTGGGCAGGTGGGTCGCCATCACCACCAGGTCGGCNCCGGTGTCCTCGATGGCCTTGACCAGGATGTTGTCCAGATCGGTCACCGGGTCGTGGCTGTTGTAGACGCGGACGTCGGGAACATGTCCGTTGTCCGGGGCATGCCCGTCCGCGAAGGTCTTGAGCTTCTGCTCATATTCCTCCGGAGTTCGAGCCACGGAACTGGGTTGCGAGGTGGTGACGCCGACGTAACACAGTTCGGCCTGGTAATGCCGTGCCAGGTCAGCAGCGACGGTGAGTGATTTCTCCAGCGCATCCAGGTGCGCAAGATCCACCGGTACCATGATCTTATTGAACATGAACGGGGCTCCTCTTCCGGTTCAGAGATGGTGGGCGTTTGCGCGAAGCGGGGCGCAGGCGGGCAAGGGCATTGTCATGGCTTCACCCTCGCCCCTCCTCACGCAGGAGATCAGAAGTCGTAGCGCACGCCCGCGGCAAGCACCTGTCCGCCGCTGGCGGCCCAGGCGGTTTCATTGAGGCCACCGCGCTTTTCGGTGATGGCGGCGGTCTCTTCCTCGTAGTAGTACTCAGCGAATAATTTCAGCTGGTCGTTGAGCTGGTGGTCCACCCCCAGATGCACGATGCCCTCGCCGTAGTTGTCCACGTTGGCCAGCATGAGCTTGAAGGTGTTCTTGCCCAGGGTGTAACCGGCGTAGAGGTTCACGGCGCTGTCGCCATCTGCACCGTAGCCGCTGTCGATGTCGCTGTCATGGACCTCGTACTTGGCGCCGATGTAGAGGTCGCCGATGGTGTGCATGAGAGATACACCCCAGATGCGTGAATTGGAATCTCCCCCCCAATCGTCGAGGCCCGCGGCGAGGGTGGTGTCGCCGAAGCTGTAGCTGGCGGTGAGCTGGTAGCGGTCATCACCGTCGGCGCCATTGCTGTCGCTCCAGGCAGCGGCTACCGAGAAGCCGCCGAAGCTCGGGCTGTAGTAGGCGATGGTATCGCCCAGGCGGAAGCTGGTGAAGGTGGCAAAGCCGCTGTAGTACGTGCTGAACATATCCACCGGGTAGGCGATGGCGTTGTAGTAGGGCATCCACATCTGCCCGTAGGCGAAGGTGCCGAAATCACCGCGCAGACCGATCTGGCCGACACGGATGTCCAGGTCCTGATCCCAGGGGTCCTGTACCGCCTTGTTGGCCAGGTCCAGGGGCAGTTCCAGCTGACCGAACAGTTCCACGTTCTCGCTCAGCGCGTAGTCGGCGTTGAAGCCGATCCGGGAGTAGGCGTCGCGCACGCCAGTGTAGGAATCCAGCGCCGAGGTGTCGTCGGGCTGTACGGATTCCGCGTGTACCCGGGCAGAACCGTAGAAGTCGAAGTTGATGTCATCGGCGTTGGCGGCCATGGGCGCGGCGAGGGCCAGGACCGCGGTACCGGCAATCAGGGCATTGTTATGCTTCACAGGCATGTCCTCATCGACAGAAACAAGGAATCAAAGAAAAACCACATTGACGAGTCTGCGCGGGTCCAAAACGGGTCTTGTGTTTATGGCCGCCACGGGGCGGATATGTTTTTATGCAAGGCCATTGGGAGTGGCCCTGTAGGCGGGATTGTCACGGCGGGTGCCGATAACCCCGGTGGAATCCGACCGGGTCGGAGCGACTTGGAAAACCAGAGGTCAAAGGTGGCTGCGCCCTGTTTAGGGGCATTCACCGGTGTATGAGTGATGTTTCGTTAAGACTATAACGACGCACTTGTGGGGGTCAAAAAGTCCGCGGCTGACACCGGCTTTGGTGGGCGGTCTGGACCGCCCGAACGGTCCGGACTCGACTTGTTGAAACGAGGCTTACAGCGGCCGTTCGTTCTGCGGCGGCATCTGCAGGTGAAAGCCCCGCTCGCGCAGGCTGGCGAGCACGGACTCGGGGTCTTCCTGGGCCAGGGTTCGCTCCGGGGTGAGTTCGAATTCCAGGGTAAATTCCGGTGTGCCGAACACCTGCTTGAGCGGCGCGGGAATGACCTCGAAGTCGTCCTTCCTGGCCAGGTAGATGTAGGTGTCCGGCTTGCGGCGGCTTTTGTAGACGTAGACCTGCATGATGCTGCGTGCTTCCTGAGTGTCGTGTGGCTTACCAGTCCAGCGGCGGCTGTTCCTCGGCCGGCGGCGGGGTGTCGCTGTCGGGCGGGGCGAAGATGATGTCCGGTTCGCCCTCGGGTGTCGGCTCCGGCTCGGGTTCGGGGATGCGCGGCCGGGCGCCCGCCACGTCCCAGACCTCGATGGATTGCAGGTCGCGGATGCGGTATTCGAAGCTGATGGTGCCCTGGGCGGTGCGCTGGGACAGGAACAGGGTCGGGCCGGTCACGCTGGTGAGCAGGCCTTCGCGGGTGGCGCCGGGGCTGATGGTCAGGCGCATGTGTTCGCCCACCAGACGGGTCAGTTCCTCCCGATGCGCCTCGCGCCAGGCCCGGCTGACTGCCGGGGCCCGCTCAACGCGGAAACTGCCGGCGGGGGGCAGGGGCTGGATGTCCACGGGGGCGTAGGGGTTGTCCTCCACCATCACCAGGGGCTGGCCGGTCTCGGCCTCGATGCGCCGCACCAGCTCCTCGTTGGGGACTTCCACCTCCCAGAAGCGCTGCACCGGCATGGGGATGTCGACCTCGATCCCCACCTTCGCCAGCTGGCGTTCCAGGGTCTGTTCGGCGCCGCCGTAGAGGGTGACGGCAGTGACCATCAGGCCGAGGATGCTGAGGATGAAGCCGAAGCGCGCCTTGCGCCAGTAGAGCACCACGAAGGCCAGGGAGACCACGGGGATCAGGGTGATGACGCCCCAGGCGAATTCCCGGTGAAAGCCGGCGCGCACCACCAGCAGATAGCCCAGCAGGATACCCCCGAGCCCCACCAGCAGTGCCGTGTCCATGATGCCCATGTGCGCCCTCCCCGTGTCGCGACAGGCTTGAGTATACCCGCGAAGGAGGGCGGATCACTCCTCCAGGTAGGTATATCCCGACAGACCGTGCTCCAGTTCCGCCAGGATGCGCCGGCCCCGGTCCTGGTCGAGCCCCGCGGCAGCCACCTTCTGGCGGTAGGCGACGGCCAGGGACTCGGGGTCGAAGTGCACGTAGCGCAGCAGTTCGTCCACGGTATCGCCCCGTTCCGGATGTTCCAGCCGGTAGCCGCCGTCGGCCTCCAGGGCCACGTTGATGGAGTCGGTGTCGCCGAACAGGTTGTGCAGGTCGCCCAGGATCTCCTGGTAGGCGCCCACCAGGAAGATGCCCAGCAGGTAGGGTTCGCCTTCGCGCAGCGGGTGCAGGGGCAGGCTGGTGTCGGTGCCGCCGGCCTCCACGTAGCGGTCCACGTGGCCGTCGGAGTCGCAGGTCAGGTCCTGCAGTACAGCGCGCTGGCCGGGGGCCTCATCCAGGCGGTGCAGGGGCATGATGGGAAAGATCTGGTCGATGGCCCAGACGTCCGGGATGGACTGGAACACGGAGAAGTTGCAGAAGTACTTGTCCGCCAGCTTCTCGGTGATCTCGTGACGGATCTCCGCCGGCAGGCGCAGGGAGGCATCGCCCACCAGCCGGCGGCAGGTGGCCGCGTACAGGGTCTCGGCCCGGGCCCGCTGGGCCAGGTCCAGCACCCCGTGGGTGTACATGGCCTGGGCCTCGGAAAGCCAATGGGCCATGTCGTGGTAGACCTCGGTGGGGGCGACACCCTCGGCGTTCTCGTAGAGCTGCCACATGTCCTGCAGGATCAGGGGCTCGTCCCCGGCGGGCGGCGAGAGGTCGCCCTGCTCGGGGGCGCGCTCGGTGTCGATGACGTTGGTCACCAGCACCGCGTGGTGGGCGGTGAGCGCGCGGCCGGACTCGGTGAAGATCTGCGGGTGGGGCAGGTCGTACTCGCGGCAGGTGTTCATGATGCCGCGCACGATGTTGTTGGCGTACTCCTGCAGGCTGTAGTTCATGGAGCAGTCGTTGCGCGAGCGGCTGCCCTCGTAGTCCACCCCCAGGCCGCCGCCGGCATCCACCACCTGGATGTCCGCGCCCAGGCGGCGCAGCTCGGCGTAGAAGCGCCCGGCCTCGCCCATGCCCGCCTGGATGTCGCGGATGTTGGCGATCTGGGAGCCCATGTGAAAGTGCAGCAGCTGCATGCAGTCCAGCATGTCGGCATCCCGCAGGCGCTCCAGGAGCTTGAGGGACTGGCTGGCGGAGAGCCCGAACTTGGCCTTCTCGCCGCCGGTGTTCTGCCACTTGCCCTTGCCGATGGAGGCCAGGCGCACGCGCATGCCCAGCATGGGGCGCACGCCCAGATCCCGGGCCGCCTCCATGACGCCGTCCAGCTCCGAGGGCTTCTCGATGACGATGTAGACCCGGTGGCCCAGCAGCCGGCCGATCAGGGCCAGGCGCAGGTACTCCCGGTCCTTGTAGCCATTGCACACGATCACGCCGCCGGGGCGCGAGAGTGCCAGCACCGCCATCAGCTCCGGCTTGCTGCCCGCCTCCAGGCCCACCCGGTCGCCGCCGGCCTCGAGGATCTGCTCCACCACGGAGCGCTGCTGGTTCACCTTGATGGGGTAGACGGCGGTGTAGTTGCCGGTAAAGCCGGTCTCGGCCCGTGCGTTGTCGAAGGCCTGACGCAGGCGGTGCACCCGGTCGGTGAGGATGTCCTGGAAGCGGATCAGCACCGGCAGGCTTGACTGGCCGGATTCCCGCAGGGACTGGGCCAGTTCAAAGAGGTCCACCCCCGGGTGCTCGGGCCGCTCCGGCACCCGCAGGCACACCCGGCCCCGGTCGTTGATATGGAAGTAGCCGCCGTTCCAGTTGCCGATGTTGTAGAGGGCGCGGGCTTGGTCCAGGGTCCAGGCGGTCATGGGCGTTCCTGTGGATTACGAGGGATGTCCGGCGGATGGTCGGACATGGACATGAAGTTTGCTTGCTTTATCATACTGCCTCCACCCATCCCGTTGGGAGCCCGACCCCATGTCACTGGACAACACCTGGTTCACCGAGATCCATCAGGGCACGGCCTTCTCGCTGCGCATGAAGGAAAAGCTGCACGAGGAACAGACGCCGTTCCAGAAGATCGAGATCTACGAGACCGAGGGCTTCGGCACCCTGATGG
>SR_TP_S13solDRAFT_1000696_pt1 | contig 12439 bp, 8 predicted proteins | sample SodReaTP_S13sol_FD_11159 | JGI IMG/M metagenome (IMG submission 11159) | reverse complement strand
CGCCCACGACCTGCTCCAGCAGGTCCTCGATGGTGACCAGACCGTCGACGCCGCCATATTCATCGATCATCAGGGCGAAATGTGTGCGTTCAGCCTGCATCTTGCGCAACAAAACGCCCAGCGGCATCGATGGGGGAACATACAGAATTGGGCGCAGCAGGGGGGCCAGATCAAGATCATGATGGCCGTTGAACCCGTAATGCAGCGCCAGATCCTTCAGCAACAGCAGGCCTACCGGATTGTCCAGTGTTTCGGCATATACGGGAATGCGTGAATATCCGGACTCGCGGAATGCCTGCACGAATTCCGCAAGCGGCGCGCCTTGCTCGACCGCAACAATCTCGGCTTTGGGGACGGAAACATCCTCGACGCGCATTGCTGACAGGTTTGCCAATCCGGGCAATGCCGGACCCAAGCGGTGTGTGCCGCTGTCATCGTCCTCGGTGTCGTCGGGGGAAAATGCGTCAAACAGGCGGCCAAACAGGCCGCGGGTTTCGCTGTCTTTTGGATCATCCTGCGCGCGCTGCGCTGCTATAGATCCGTCTGTGGTGTCGCCCATGGGTCCTTTCCAGTGCTACTGCGGCATCTCTGCCCCGTCCGCATATGGGTCTGCCACCCCCAATAATGCAAGTATACGGATTTCGATTTCTTCCATCAGGGCGGCATCTTTGTCACGGATATGGTCATATCCCAACAGATGCAGCGTCGAATGCACGATCAGATGCGTGACATGATCGGCAAATGTCTTGCCTTGCTCCTGTGCCTCTCGGGTGCAGGTTTCATATGCGATTGCGATATCGCCCAGCGATTCGGGATCGTCAGCATCGCCTTGTTCGGGATCATCAGGCGTGCCCCCGTCCTGTTCCGCCGACAGATCCCAGCTTGGCCAGCTTAGAACATTGGTCGCCAGCGGTTTGCCGCGAAACTGGCCGTTCAACGCCGCGATGCGGGTATCATCGCAGGCCAATAGCGCGATTTCAAAGCCTGTGGTCTGAAGCTTCAACCCCTTCAGCGTGGCATGTGCTGCTTTCTGCGCCAGATCATCAAGGGTAAGGGCAGTCCACCGGTCATCCTCGATAACCAGATCGACCAGCGGTGCGGTGTCAGCCATGCTGTTCTTCGTCGCGTTCATAGGCCTGAATGATGCGGGCCACCAACGGGTGGCGCACGACATCGGCTGATGTGAAATAGCTGAACCCGATCCCCTTGACCCCTTCAAGGATACGTTCGGCAGCCCGCAACCCAGAATGCATGCCGCGCGGCAGATCAACCTGACTGCGGTCTCCGGTAATCGCCATGCGCGACCCTTCGCCCAGACGTGTCAGGAACATCTTCATCTGCATCTCGGTCGCGTTCTGCGCCTCGTCCAGCACGACAAAGGCGTTTGACAATGTGCGACCCCGCATGAAGGCAAGCGGCGCAATTTCGATGCGGCGTTCTTCCATCAGCTTTTGCAACTGCTTGCCGGGCAGGAAATCATTCAGCGCATCATACAGCGGCTGCATATAGGGGTCGATTTTTTCCTTCATGTCGCCGGGCAGGAAGCCCAGACGTTCGCCCGCCTCGACGGCAGGGCGCGACAACAGAATTTTGTCGACATGTCCGTCGGAAAACATCTGCACGGCCACAGCCACAGCAATATAAGTTTTGCCAGTGCCCGCAGGACCAATGCCGAAATTCATTTCATGCTCCAGCAGCGCGCGCGCATAGGCCTGTTGCGCTTCGGTGCGGGGGATGATGCTTTTCTTGCGGGTGCGGATTTCCAGCTTGCCGGTGCGGAACATTTCCAGTTGTTCCTGCGGCCCGTCATCCGCAGGGGTTGCATGGCTCATACGAATAAGCGCCGCAATATCGCCCGACTCGATCTGGCGCCCTTCTTCCAGCATTTGATAAAGCGTGCCCAGAACCTGTGCGACCAATGCACGCGCATCTTCCGCGCCAATGATTGTCAACTGGTTGCCGCGCCGCAGGATCTGTACGCCAAGCTGACTTTCAAGATGGGTCAGGTTGCGATCATATTCGCCGCATAAATCAACCAGAAGGCGGTTGTCGGAAAATTCCAGATGCGATTGCGCTGTTTCCAGCGGGGTGTGTGACGGGGTCAAGGCGTCTATGCCCAAGAAGTTCTCCCTATGATGATCGCGGGTGCGTGCGACAGTGTTTCTTTATGCTGCCAATTGCGTTGTCCGCTGGCAAGGATTGTTTATACGGGAACGCCCCGAGCGCCGCGATATCGGCGGTGCGTTGCTGTTTTACGCACCAGATGTAGCGCAGATGTGACAGCGTGCCAGTCAGTCTACCTGACAATGGCGCCTGTGCTGCAATGCGGGCGCGTCAAATACTGATGCATCAAACCAAAACACCAGCCAGCGAATTTGTGTTGCTCTCGATGATTCTGACGCGCCGGATCTGGCCCCGCTCGACACTCGGGTCTGTTACATGCACGGCGTGCAGATAATCTGATTTGCCGGTCATCTGTCCGGGCGCGCGGCCCTGCTTCTCGAACAGCACATTCACGTCCCGCCCGACCATCGCACTTTGTGCGTCGCGCTGCTGGTCGGTCAGCAACGCCTGCAAGCGTTGCAGCCGTTCGCTGGCCACATCATCGGGGATGCAGGGGCGTTCCGCCGCAGGCGTTCCGGGGCGCGCAGAATACTTGAAGCTATAGGCCTGCCCGTAGCCCACCTGCCGCACCAGTGTCATTGTATCCTCGAAATCGTGATCGGTTTCGCCGGGGAACCCCACAATGAAATCACCCGACAACAACAAATCGGGGCGGGCAGCGCGCAGACGCTCGATCAGGCGCAAATAGCTTTCGGCCGTGTGTTTGCGATTCATCGCTTTCAGAATGCGGTCACTGCCTGATTGCACCGGCAAATGCAGGTAGGGCATCAACTTGGGTTCATCCCCATGGGCGGCAATCAGGTCATCATCCATGTCATTGGGGTGCGATGTGGTGAAGCGAATACGCTCCAGCCCGTCCATACGCGCCAATTCGCGGATCAGGCGTGCCAGCGTCCAGCTGCCGCCATCGCCTGAGCCGTGATAGGCGTTCACATTCTGCCCCAGCAGCGTGATCTCTCGCACCCCGCGGTCGACCAGATCGCGCGCCTCTGACAGGATGCGGGCTGCGGGGCGCGACACCTCGGCCCCGCGGGTATAGGGGACCACGCAGAATGCACAGAACTTGTCGCACCCTTCCTGCACTGTCAGAAACGCCGTCGGGCCGCGCATGGCGCGGGGCGGTTTGGGCAGATGCTCGAATTTGTCTTCTTCGGGGAAATCGGTGTCGACGGCACGCGCGCCCCCGCGCACGGCCTGTTCCATCGCGGGCAGCCGGTGGTAGGTTTGCGGTCCGACCACCAGATCGACCAGCGGCTGCCGGCGCATGATTTCCTCGCCCTCGGCCTGGGCCACACAGCCCGCAACGCCGATTTTCAGATCGGGATTCGCGACTTTCAGCGGCTTCAGGCGGCCAAGCTCAGAATACACCTTCTCGGCGGCTTTTTCACGGATATGGCAGGTGTTCAACAAGATCATGTCGGCGTCATCTGCACGATCCGTCAGCGCATAGCCGGATGCGCCCAGCGCCTCGGCCATGCGTTCGCTGTCATAGACATTCATCTGGCAGCCATAGGTCTTGATGAATAGTTTTCTGGTGTCGGCCATTGGCCCCCCTTGCCGCGCTTTATCGGGATTGCGTGGCCATACCGTAAACACACCCAACCCTCAAGCCGGTCAGATAGCCGCGCTTGCGGCCTGCGGCAAGGTAAGCATCGCACGAATTGGCAAATGGTCGGAGGCTTTGCGTGCCAGATCCGTATCATGTGCGCGCAAATCGCTGATAAGCGCCTGACGGCAGCTGATGATACGGTCCAGCGGCAGCACCGGCATTTGTGCAGGGAAGCTGGCAATCGTCGCCGCAGACCGCTTTACCGCGCGCAATTCACGCCGCATCGGCATGAGTGAGCAGCGCGTGCCCAGCCGCCATTCATTGAAATCACCCATCACCAATGTTGGCCGCCCGTCGCCGCCGTCGATTTCTTCGGACAGGCGGCGGGCTTGTAGTAACCGGGACTGGTGCAGCAGCCCCAGATGCGCGGTGATCAACCGCAGCGGTTGTCCGTTCAGCACAATATCGGCCACGATCGCGCCGCGCGGCTCCAGACCCGGCAACGATATTGCGCGGGCCTGTTCCACCTCGGCGCCGCGCAGTAACAACAGGTTGCCGTGCCATCCATGCGCATGCGTGCCCAGCCTGTCGGTCAATGTCACAGGGGTCAGCCCCGTTTGATCGCGCAACATATCAGGGTCCAGCACCCCTTTGCGGTCGCCAAACCGGCGGTCCACTTCTTGCAGCGCAACAATATCAGCCCCCAATTCGCGGATCACCCGAACAGTGCGTTCCGGATCACGTCGCATATCGGTTCCGACCGCCTTGTGAATATTGTAGGAACTGACAATCAGATCGGACATTGGCCTTTGGGGTTTGAAGACAACATGAACTATATATGCGGTTGCGATGAGTGTTTCACAATAGCTGGATCTCCTCAAGAATTCGTTAAGGCGCGAGGATGAGCGGCACGGAAACAGTTGACGCGCTGGTCATTGGGGCCGGCCCGGCCGGACTGATGGCTGCGCAGGTTCTGGCCGCGTCCGGCCGCCAAGTCGTGATTTGTGACGCCAAACCATCGCCCGCGCGGAAATTCCTGATGGCAGGCAAGTCTGGTCTGAACCTGATGAATGCGGCCCCGCTGGACCAGCAAATTGACCAATACGGCGGGGCAGGTGAATGGCTGGCCCCTGTCCTGCGCGCCTTCGGGCCCGACCAGATTCGGGATTGGGCCAATGAACTGGGCGCGGATCTGTTCACGGGCTCATCCGGCCGTGTGTTCCCGCGGGTGATGAAGGCGTCGCCGTTGTTGCGGGCATGGCTGGCGCGGCTCGACATCGCAGGTGTCAGCCTGCGCAGGGGCTGGCGCTGGCAAGGGGGGGCGTTCGATTTCGTCACCCCGCAAGGACCGCGTCATCTGGTGCCTGAAACATGCGTGCTGGCGCTGGGCGGGGCAAGCTGGGCGCGGCTGGGGTCTGACGGGCGCTGGGCGGATGACCTTGCAGCGCGCGGCGTGCCGCTTGCGCCATTCCAGCCCGCCAATATGGGGTTCATTGTGCAGTGGTCCCGTCACATGCGCGCCCATTTTGGCGCACCGATCAAGGGCGCGCAGCTTCACGCGGGTCGCGAGAGCGTGCGTGCGGAATTCGTTATTTCAGCGCGGGGCATCGAGGGGGGCGGTATCTACGCGCTGTCGCGTCCCTTGCGCGACGGCGCGGCGCTGGTGCTGGATCTGTTCCCGGACCGCACAGTGCCCGACATTGCCGGACGGCTGGCGGCACAACCACCAAAACTGTCCGCTGCAAACCGGTTGCGCAAGGCGCTGGGATTATCCGGGGCGCGGCTTGCGCTGGTGCACGAAATCGCCCGCCCCTTGCCCACAGACGCGACCGATCTTGCCCGATGCCTGAAGGCACTGCCCATCCCGCTGCAAGGCCCCCGCCCGCTGGACGAGGCGATCTCGACCGCAGGCGGGATCAGGCGGTCCGCCCTGACCGACGGGCTGGAGTTGCGAAATTGGCCGAATGTCTATGCGGCAGGCGAAATGCTGGATTGGGAAGCGCCCACTGGCGGCTATCTTCTGACCGCATGCCTTGCGACAGGGCATTGGGCTGGCCGCCATGCTGCGCAGCGATCCTGATTTCATCTTGCCAAAAATACTCAAGCTACAACGCCCGCAGTCCGGGCGGACGGCCCGCCTATGCAGGCCGCAGGTTCAGCGCGCGTTCCTGCACCGGCAAATGCACGATGGCCGAAAACAGCCCCACACCCACGCCGACCCACCAGACCAACGTGTAATCCCCATGCAGGTCATACAGCGCGCCCCCCAGCCAGACGCCCAGAAAACTGCCCAGTTGGTGGCTGAAAAACACAATCCCGTAGAGTGTGCCCATATAGCGCAGCCCGTAAATATGCGCGATCAGCCCTGATGTCAGCGGCACAGTGGCCAGCCACAGCGCCCCCATGACAATGGAAAACACCAAAACCGACCCCGGCGTGATCGGCGACAGGATGAAGGCCGCCGCAACCACGGTGCGCGCCATATAGATCGACGCCAGCAGGTATTTCTTGGAATAGCGTTTGCCCAGCCACGCCGCCGCCAAAGTGCCCGCAATATTCGCCAGACCAATCAGTGATATGGCAACCGCGCCCAGTGCCGATGTCGTGGTAATGCCAAAGGCTGCCAGCATCCCGTCGGGGTTGATGGGGCCGCACATTTCAGTGACCATCGCGGGAAAATGGGCTGTAACGAATGCAAGCTGATAGCCGCATGAAAAGAAGCCCAGAAAGATCAGCGTGAAACTGGGATCACGAAACGCCTGTTTCAGCGCAGCCCCCATGCTTTGTTCCAGCTCGTTGCGGCTGACGGGCGCGGGGCTGCGCATCATCGGCAGCGCAAACAGGCTTAGCAGCACCATTGCTGCGAAAATGACAAACACGCTTTGCCATGAATAAAACGACAGCAGGATTTCGGCCAAGGGTGCGCCGAACACCTGACCCGCACTGCCAGCCGCCGTTGCAATACCCAAGGCAAGGCTGCGATTCTCATCGGATGCAGCGCGTCCGACCACGGCCAGAATCACGCCAAACCCGGTGCCTGCAACCCCGAACCCCACAAGGATTTCCAGAAGTTGATGCGCGCCGGGCGTCACCGCGAAGGACGACAGCACCAGCCCCGCCGCATAGACCAGCGCGCCAAGGATAATAGCGCGGCGGTCGCCGAAGCGTTCGGCAATCGCGCCAAAAATCGGCTGGCCAATGCCCCAGGCAAGGTTCTGGATGGCAATCGCCAGCGAAAACTCGGCCCGCAACCAGCCGAATTCTTCCGCAATGGGAATCTGGAACACGCCGAAACTGGCGCGGATGGCAAAGCTGATCATGATGATGATGCAGCCACCGATCAGAACAGGGGTCATCAGGGGCGCGCGGGCGGAATGGGGCATGGCGGTGGCTTTCAGAAATACGCACTTAACATGTTTAATTCCGAAAGCCGCGTCAAGCGGTTACGCGACCAGTGCTTCGGCATGTTTCAGATCCACGCTGACCAGTTGGCTGACCCCGCGTTCGCCCATGGTGACGCCAAACAGCCGGTCCATGCGCGCCATCGACAGCGCGTTATGGGTGATGATCAGATAGCGGGTTTCGGTCCGGCGGCACATTTCATCCAGCAGGTCGCAAAACCGTGCGACATTGGCATCATCAAGCGGCGCGTCCACTTCATCCAGCACGCAGATGGGCGCGGGATTGGCCAGAAACACCGCGAAAATCAGCGCCAGCGCGGTCAAGGTCTGCTCGCCCCCTGATAGCAGCGACAGGATTGACAGTTTCTTGCCCGGCGGCTGGCACATGATTTCCAGCCCCGCATCTAGCGGGTCATCACTTTCCACCAGCACCAGTTTCGCCTCTCCGCCGGTGAACAGATGGGTGAACAGCGTCGAGAAGCTGGCATTGACCTTGTCGAACGCAACCAGCAAGCGTTCGCGCCCTTCGCGGTTCAAGGCGTTTATGCCGGATCGCAATTTGGCAATCGCCGCTTCCAGATCCGCCTTTTCCTGAACCAGTATATCATGTTCGGTCTGCACCTCGCGGGCGTCCTCCTCGGCGCGCAGGTTCACGGCGCCCAACGCATCGCGCGCGCGCCGCAGGCGGGTCAGTTCCTCGTCCAGCGCGGTGGCATCGGGCATGGTCTCGGGGTCAGTGTCCAGTTGTTCCAGCAGCGCTTGCGGGGTTGTCTCCATCTCCTCGGTGATGCGGGTTTCGGCCTGTGTCACAGTCTCGCGGGCTGCGTCGCGACGCGCTTCGATGCGCGCGCGTGCTTCGCGGGCATCGGATGCGGCCCGTTCGGTTGCGCGTTCCGTGTCGGCGGCATCGCGCGCGGCGGTTTCTGCGGCGGCCAACTGGTCGCGCGCGGCCGCGTAGCGGGCTTCGGCGCGGGTGATTTCATCGGCAAGCTCGGCGCGTTTTTCGGCCAGCTCCTCGGGGGCGGCACTAGCATCTGCCAACTCGTCCTCGGTCGCGTCCTTGCGGGTTTCCAGATCACGGATGCGCGTTTCGGCGGTTTCCAACCTGTGGCGCCATCCGCTTAGGGATTTCGTGATCTCTTGCCCGCGTGCCATCCGCGCTTTTGCGTCGCGGCGCAATTCGTCGGCCTGTGCGCGGTGCGACATCATGGTGATGCGTGCGGCTTCGACAGTCAGGCGCAATGTGTCGGTTGCCCTGCGCGCCTGATCCAGATCCGGCAGTTCGTCACGCTGTTCGCGCGCTGTGGTCAATGTCTCTGACAGGTCTTCGACATCGTCGCCGAAGCGCGCCATCTGCGCCGCCGTGTTTTCCAGCCTGGCCTGTGCGCTGTCGCGTGCGGCTTCTGCGCGAGACAGCGCACGGCCCATTTCTGTCAGGCGCTGGTCGGCGGCGCGGCGGGCATCGCGCGCCTGCCTTTCGGCAGCGGTCAGCGCGTCAAGGCGTGCCTTTAACGCCCCGTGCATTTCGCGGGCGCTGTGCAGGCGTGCCTCGGCCTGTTCCAGATCCCGCTTCAGCCTGTCCAGACGGTTGATTTGCTGCAAGCGCAGTGCCGCAGTGCTGGGCGCGTCCTGCGCGGCAACATGCAACCCGTCCCAACGCCACAGATCGCCCGCCAATGTGACAAGCCGTTGACCGGGGCGCAGCGTTGGCTGCAATCGGGCGCCGTCGGCGGCATCAATAATACCCGTCTGCGACAGCCTGCGCGCTAGGGCATCCGGTCCTTGCACATGGGGCGCCAGTGGGGATGCGCCTTGGGGCAGGGGGGCCGCATCATCATAGCCGGGCAATGCCACCCAGCCCGACCCGCCATCCGACAGGGGCGCGCGCAGATCGTCGGCCAATGCCGCGCCGATGGCCAGTTCATGCCCGTCCGCCACGCGCAACAGGTCCAGAAGCTGCGTGCCGTCGCCGCTGTCACGGTCGATCAGGCGCGACAATGCTGCTGTTTCCGCGCGCAAGGTGCCTGCCTCGCCCTCGGCCTCGGACAGGGCGCCGCGGGCGTTGGCTTCTTCGGTCTGGGCGTGCTGGCGGGCGTCTTCGGCCTCCAGCAGGGTGGATTCGGCTTCTTCTGTCAGAGATTGCGTTGCGTCCAGTTCTTCTTGGGCCTGTTCCAGTTCGTCCTGTGCGGCTTGCAGGGCGTCTTGCGCTTGGGCATGGGCATCGGCGGCTTGCAGGCTGGCGTTCTGCGCTTTTGCAAGCGCGCCCTCCAGTTCGCTGATCTGGCGGTCTGCGGATTGGTGGCGCGCGGCCAGACGCGCCACATCTTCGGTCGCACTTGTCAGATCTGCTTCGTGGTCTGCCAGAAGCTGTGCTGCCTCGGCTGCGGTGGCGACTGCGGCCTCAAGTTTTTCCTCGTGCCCGTCTGCGGCCCGGACAAGCTGCTCCTGTTCCCATTCCAGTTGTCCGATTGTCTCGGCGGCGTCGCGGTTCAGGCCGGATTCGCGTTCAATATCCTGCGCAAGTTGCAGCACACGCGATTGCAGCGTGCGGATGGCTTCCTGCGCGCGTGCCTCTTCTGCGGACAGGGTGTCACGGCTGACCTGCAAGCGTTGCAGCACGGCCCCCGCGATGGCGTCTTCTTCGCGCAGGGGGGGCAGGCGGTCCTCGGCGGTTTGACGGGCGCGGCTGGCTTGCTGCGCCTCGGTTTCTGTCTGGGCGCTGGTGAGCAGGGCCGCTTGCAATGCCGCCTCGGCGTCCTGTCGGGCGTGATCCGCTTCGCGCCAGCGTCGATATAGCAGCAACCCTTCCACCTGACGCAGCCGTGTGCCAATCTGGCGGTAGCGTTCGGCCTGCCGTGCCTGACGGGACAGTTGCGCCAGTTGCTGGGCAAGCTGGTCGATCACATCACTGACGCGTTCCAGATTGGTTTCTGTTGCGCGCAGGCGCAGCTCGGCTTCGTGGCGGCGCTGATACAGGCCAGAAATGCCAGCCGCTTCTTCCAGAATGCGGCGGCGGGCCTTCGGCTTGGCGTTGATCAGTTCGGAAATCTGGCCCTGCCGCACCAATGCGGGGCTGTGCGCGCCGGTCGAGGCATCGGCAAACAGCATCTGCACATCGCGCGCGCGCGCTTCCTTGCCGTTAATCTTGTAGGCGCTGCCCGCATCGCGCGTGATCCGGCGCACAACGTCCAGTGTGTCGGCATCATTGAACGCGGCGGGGGCCACGCGGTCGCGGTTGTCAAGTTGCAGGGTGACTTCGGCAAAATGGCGGGCCGGGCGTTGGTCGGTTCCGGCAAAAATCACATCTTCCATGCCTGCGCCGCGCATGGCCGTGGGGCGGTTTTCGCCCATCACCCAGCGCAATGCCTCCAGCAGGTTGGACTTGCCGCACCCGTTTGGACCAACCACGCCCGTCAGGCCCGACTGGATCACCAGATCCGTGGGGTCTACGAAGCTTTTGAAGCCATTCAGACGCAGGCGGGTGAATTGCACGAGTGGGCAAACCTTTGGGTCAACTCAGTCCAGTCTGGCCGCAACCCCAACCCAGAGTCAAGGCCGTTGCGCTGCATGTCGTCCTTGGCTTGAAGTTATCCACAAGATGTTGAATTCCAACTGCGCGGTCTGCGACATTGCACCACAGTGTATTTTGCAAACATATTGTCATATTCATAATTGTATATATAATTGTCATATTCATAATTGTATATATAAAGGAAAGGAGACCCCATGTCCCATACTCCCGCACGTCCGGCAGACACCTATTCACCGCTTTACTTTCTAGCCTCGCTTGGGGCCGGTGGTCTGGCGGTCAGCTTTTTCATGTGGCTTATGCACTGGTTGCCACATCCCGGCAAAACCGTGCCGGTGTTCGAAGATATCACCGCCGCCTTCACCAGTGGCAGTGTGATAACCCAAGGCATGATCGTGCTGGCAATGGCTGGTATTGCGGTCTTTGCATTTCTGAACCTGAAGCTTCTGGTCTGGAACCTGCGCAGTTTCGCGGCATGGACGAAAACAGACGCATATGCAAAATTCGCCAAAACCAATGCCCAAAGTCAGGTTATGGCCCTGCCGCTGGCGCTGGCCATGTCGATAAATGTCATGTTCATTCTGGGCATGGTCTTTGTGCCGGGCCTGTGGTCGGTGGTGGAATATCTGTTCCCGCTGGCCGTGATCGCGTTTTTGGCCATCGGGGCCTATGCGTTCAAACTCTATGGCGGTTTTTTGGGCCGTGTCCTGACCGAGGGCGGCTTTAACTGTGCGGCCAATAACAACTTTGGCCAGATATTGCCCGCTTTCGCCTTCGCCATGGTCGGTGTTGGCCTAGCCGCCCCCGCCGCGATGAGCACGCTGCCCGCAGTGGCTGCGCTGGGCCTTGTGCTGTCCACATTCTTTCTGATGACAGCAGGCATTATTGCGGTGGTCGCCATGGTGCTGGGCCTGCGTTCCATGATGGAGCATGGCGCAAACCCCGAAACGGCACCAACGCTGTCCATCATCGTGCCGCTGCTGGCTGTGCTGGGCATTCTGGGCCTGCGCCAAAGCCATGGTCTCAGCGCGCATTTCGGATCGTCCGAGATGGCAGGCGAAACGCTGGCCATGCTGACAAAATTCCTGTCGGTGCAAATCCTGTTTTTGCTGTTTGCCGGTCTGGTTCTGATCCGTCAGGGCTATGCGCCGCGCTTCATCTTCGGGGCTGAAAATTCACCAGGGTCTTATGCACTGGTCTGCCCCGGTGTGGGGTTTGCGGTGCTGACCCATTTCTGGTTGAACAAAGGGTTGGTGGACGCTGGCCTGATGGTGAAATTCGGCGCAGGATATTGGGCCATTACAGCGGTTGCGCTGGCATCACAATTTGCCATGATCTGGCTGGTCTGGCACCTGAACCGGCGCCATTTCGGCACCCCGAAACATGCCGAAGCTGTGCCGGCAGAATAACTCGCACCATACCTGACGAAAAGGGCCGCATCACGCGGCCCTTTTATTTTTGTGCGGATCAGGGCTAATGGGAAAAGCAACAAAAAGGTTTCCAATGATCCATGCCCTTGCCCTGATCCTGCTGTGCCAACTGGCCGGCGAAGCCCTGTCGCGTTTGTTCGGACTGCCTGCCCCCGGTCCGGTGCTGGGAATGGGGCTGTTGTTCCTGCTGATGCTGACTGTGCCGCGGTTGGGTGATTTCATGCGCCCCACGGGCGAGGGGATCTTGCGCCACCTGTCGCTTCTGTTCGTGCCTGCGGGTGTGGGTGTGGTGGGGCATTTGCGCCAACTGGGCGAAAACGGGCTGGCCTTGGGGGTCGCGCTTGTTGCCTCTACAGTGCTGGCGATTGCGGCGGGTGTGCTGACCTTTGTGTTCGTGGCGCGGCTG
>SR_TP_S13solDRAFT_1000695_pt1 | contig 12462 bp, 12 predicted proteins | sample SodReaTP_S13sol_FD_11159 | JGI IMG/M metagenome (IMG submission 11159) | reverse complement strand
CAGGCCGCGGGACGGCCCGCCGATGGCGCGGCGGCCTGCGGCCTTGATTCCGCGCCTTGGGTGACTGCTTCACCCCAAGACCGCCCTTGCGCAGCCCCCTGACATGATCGTTAACCGCGCGCGGCCAGCGCGTCTGCCAGCACCGCATGCAGCAGGTCGGCAGGCACCTCATCACAGACAAAAGCCGCACCAATATCGCGCGCCAGAATGAACCGCAACCGCCCGTCCTGAACCTTCTTGTCCTGCGCCATCAGGGCAACCAACCCGTCTGCCGGGGGCAGTTCACCCGGAATATCAGCCAGATCGGTCGCCATTCCCATCTGGCGCAAATGCGCGCGCACGCGGCCGGGGGTTTCCTGTGCGCACAGCCCCATGCGCGCCGACACCTCGAAGGCCAGCGCACAACCGATTGCAACGCCTTCACCATGCAGCAGCCGCGCGCTATACCCTGTCGCCGCTTCCAGCGCGTGGCAAAATGTATGCCCAAGGTTCAGCAGCGCGCGGTCCCCTTGTTCAGTCTCATCCCGCGCCACGATTTCGGCTTTCATCTGCACGGACCGATGCACAGCATATTGGCGCAGCGTTTTGTCCCCTTTTGCCATGGCAGGGGCGTTCAGTTCCAGCCATTCAAAAAAGGCACTATCACCCAGCAGGCCATATTTCACCACTTCGCCATATCCGGCCAGAAAGTCGCGCGGCGTCAATGTGTCCAGCACATCAATATCGGCCAGAACCAATGCGGGCTGGTGAAACGCCCCGACCAGATTCTTGCCGTGGCGGGTGTTGATACCCGTCTTGCCGCCCACCGAACTGTCCACCTGTGCCAGCAAGGATGTCGGGATTTGCACGAAACGAACCCCGCGGCGCAGCACCGCAGCGGCAAAGCCGCCCAGATCGCCAATAACACCGCCCCCCAGCGCCACGACCACATCGCGGCGTTCCACCTTTTCATCCAGAAGCCATTCCACAGATTGTTGCAACCCGTCCCACGCTTTCGTGGCCTCGCCCGGCGTCAGGGCAAGGGCTGTGCTGTCGATGCCTGCGCTGGCCAGACCGGCTTGCAACCCGTCCAGATGGGACGCAGCAACGCGGGTTTCCGTCAGAACAGGAACGCGCTTGCGATGCAGGAACGGCGCAATCAACTGACCGGCCTGCGCCATCAGTCCCTGCCCGATCACCACATCATAAGCGCGGGCACCCAGCGGCACATGAACACGGTCAATCGTCATCCGGCATATCCTTCCAGCACATCAGGGCGCGTTGACAGCGCGTTCAGCACAGCCTGCGCTGTGTCGGCTATGGCATAGCCCGATTGGGTCTGGACTGCCAGATCTGCCTTTGCATAGAAGGGCTCGCGCGTGCGCAATAACCCTGCCAATGTCTCGCGCGGGTTGGCCGTGCGCAACAGCGGCCGCGTGGATTTCTGACGCACCCGCGCCCAAAGCACCTCTATATCTGCCTTGATCCAGACCGAAACACCCAGTTCGGAAATCAAGGCGCGGGTCCCTGCATTCAGAAACGCGCCCCCCCCCACGGACAGGATACCCGGTAGGCCGCGCATCAGGCGGGCAATGACTTCGGCCTCGCGGGCGCGAAAAAACGCCTCGCCGTCGCGCTCGAATATCTCGGCGATGCTCATTTGCGCGGCTTCCACGATTTCCTCGTCCGAATCGCGAAAGGACACATTCAGCGAATGTGCCAGTTCCCGCCCCACTGCCGTCTTGCCTGCGCCCATCATCCCCACAAGCACAACGGTTTTATGCAATTTCATGCCCAAGCTCCGCCCCCTCGCCGCCCCTTAACAAGTTTTCGTGGCCTGCATTGTCCTTGTCGTGATATTGCGGCACTGTCAAAAGGGAAACCCCCCGAAGCATAGTTCGCGAAAAGAGGGGATGCGATATGAAAGGCAGGCTGAATGCGACATCTGGTGCGGCTTATTCTGGTTCTGGCGGTGTTGGCGGGGCTGGCCGTAGTGGCCTACGCCTATTTTGGGGACATGTCTGCCGAACAGCGCGGGTTTGAAACGCCGGTTACGCTGGATGTGAATTGAACCGGACAGGCAAACATAACGGCTCTGCGCAATGCGCAAGATCTGGCGGGATTGCGTTGGCGTTGGCGGTCGCGTTCGCACTGCCGCTTGATGCGCAATCCTTGCAGGCTGGCCGTCCGTTGAATGCAATAGACTGGCTGGAAGATGCCATGTCCCACCCTTTGCCACCGGAAATGACCGCCATTGACGACCCCGACATCCAGACGGAACGTGCTGACGACGGGAACAGTATTTCGGTCACGGCGCTGTTGCCGCCGACGCTGGATCAGGTCGGCCTGTTTGTTCCCGAACGTGCAGGGCTTCCGCGCGACCTGTGGGGCGATGCGGCAATCGCAGAAGTGCTTGCGGGCATTTCGGCCCTGCCGGTAGATACGGTCCCAAGCGCGCTGCAACTTGAATACCGCCTGCTGCTGGCGGAGTTCGCCTCTCCGGTGCAGTTGCGGCCAGAGACCCAAGGCACGGTGCTGAATGCGCGTGTGGACAAGCTGATGGCGATGGGCGCGCTGGAACAAGCCACCCAACTGATTGACGCAGCACCCGTGCGGACGGCCGCGCTGAACACACGCGCCTTCGATATCGCCCTGCTGCTGGGCGAGGAAGATCGCGCCTGCGCCAGCATGAGCGGGCAGATCACTACAGATTTCGGGCACGGGGCACAGATTTTCTGTCTGGCACGGCGCGGCGACTGGCAGGCAGCCTATATGATGCTGAATGCCACAAAATCGTTGGGGTTGCTGGAAGCCAGCGAAGCAGCACTGCTGCTGCGCTTTCTGGAAGAAGAAGACGCAACCTTTACCCCGCCCCCACCCGCAGAATTGTCCCCATTGGGTTGGCGCATATTGGAAGCGCTGGGTGATCCGGTGCCGACAGCCAGCCTGCCGGTGGCCTATGCCTATGCAGACCTGCGCGGCACCAGTGGCTGGCGCGCCCAGCTTGATGCCGCCGAACGCCTGACCCGCGCGGGCGTGATGCAACCCAACCGCCTGCTGGGCCTTTATGCGCAACGCCGCCCCGCTGCATCAGGGGGGGTATGGGAACGTGTGCGCGCCGTGCAGGCACTGGATCAAGCGCTGGCCACTGGCAACAGCGCCGCCTTGTCGCAGGCGCTGGCAACCGCATGGCCACAATTCGTCAGTGTCGAGTTGGAGGTGGCTTTTGCCCAGATGTTCGCCGAAGTTCTGACCGAGGCATTGACTGATGGCCCCGTGCAGCCCGACGCGCTGGACGCAACTGCGCGCGGGATCGTCTGGCATATCCTGTTGCTGGCGCGGACAGGTCTGGATCTGGCAAACCAGATGACGCCGAATTCCGGCGCGGCAGGGCTGGCAACGGCGCTTGCCATCGGCCACACAGACCTTCCGTCAGTTTCAAACGCCTCCATGGCTGCAGCCATCGCGCAGGCGTTTACATCGCCCTTGGCGCAGGCAGAGGATACGCCCCAACCGCCGGCCAGTTCCGGCGGAATTATCCTGCTGGACGCGCTGAACAATATTGCACATGCCGCCATTGGCGACCCGCGTGCCGCACGGTTGGGCCTGCAAGGTTTGCTGTCCTTGGGGCTGGACGACGCTGCGCGCCAGATCGCGGTTGAATTGCTGCTTCTTGAACGACGCGGCTAGCCATGACGACGCATCAGGACTATCGCTGGATTTCCACGTTTCTGGATGCAACCGCAGCCGAGGCAGGCGCGGCACGCAATACCCAACTGGCCTATGGCCGCGACTTGCGCGATTTCGCCGACTGGGCGCATTCCCGGTCATTGGGTTTTGCGACACTGACGCGCGCGGATATCGAAGCCTATCTGGTGTATTGCGATGCTCAGGGACTGGCACGCACCACACGCGCGCGGCGCCTGTCATCCATACGTGCCATGTACCGCTTCGCCTATGCCGAAGGCTGGCGCGATGACGACCCTGCCAGCCGTATCCGCGGCCCGGGGAAATCCAAGAAACTACCGGCAACATTGTCGCATGACGATGTATCCGCCCTGCTGGAGGGGGCGCGCAGAACCGGCCGGACCCAAGCCGATAGGTTGCGCAACACCTGCCTGATGGAATTGCTGTATGCCACTGGCCTGCGGGTCACAGAACTGGTCGGGCTGCCGGTTGCGGCTGTGCGCGGCGATCCCCGCATGATTTTGGTGCGCGGCAAGGGCGGGCGTGAACGCATGGTGCCACTGTCCAAACCCGCGCGCGAGGCCCTGACAGACTGGCTGGCCCATTGGGACCAGAACGCAGCCAGCTTGCGGGCGAAACGATTGCCCGAACCGCGCTTCCTGTTTCCGTCGGGCGGGCGGGACGGGCATTTCAGCCGTGTGGGTTTTTTCCTTGTGTTAAAGGAAATCGCGTTGAATTCCGGTCTGGACCCTGCGCGCGTCAGCCCGCATGTGTTGCGCCATGCCTTTGCAACACATCTGCTGGCAGGCGGGGCGGATTTGCGCGCGATCCAGACCCTGCTGGGCCATGCAGACGTGTCCACAACCGAAATATACACACATGTTCTGGAAGAACGGCTCAAGGCGCTGGTTCTGGACCATCACCCGCTTGCGAAGCCATGAAGTTCAGGACGGATTGCGCGGCCCGAAGACCCGGCGCAAGCCCGCCCCTGCCCAGCCGTTCCATTGTCAGCGCCATCGCCTGATGCTGGCGCGCGCGCGCATCTTCACTGCCCAGCAGATGTTTCAGCGCAGCCGCAATGCCCCCCGGTTCGCAGTCACGGCCCAGAAATTCCGGAATACTGCGTGTGTCCGACACCAGATTGACCAATGTGACCGTATCCAGCTTGATCATACGCGCGGCCAGAAAACGGGTCATCGGGGCCACGTCATAGGCGATGATCATGGGGGTGTCGCTGGCGGCCAGTTCCAGCGAAACAGTGCCCGACGCAGCCAGCGCCAGATCGGCAGCACCAAATGCCGCGCGCTTGGCCGCGCTGTCTTCCAGCACCTCGGCCGTGAGGGGCCATTGCGCCACCTGCGCGCGCATGAAGTCTGCCTGTGCACGCACTGTCGGCACCAGAACGCGCGCATCCGGCGGCAGTGCCAGCGCCAGCGCCTGACCAAATCGCGGGGCAAGGCGCGAAATTTCGCCACGGCGCGAACCGGGCAGCGCCAGCACCAGCGGGCCGTCATGGCCCGCGCGTATCTGCGCGATCTGTTCCGCTGGGGCACGCGGTTCTGCAACGACCGGGTGTCCCACGAAGTCGCAACTCATTCCGGCCGCATGCATATAAGGCGGCTCGAACGGTAATAGCGCCAGAACATGATCCACCAGCGGGGCCATACGCGCAGCCCGTTTCGGACGCCATGCCCAAACAGAAGGGGCAACATAATGCACGACAGGCACGTCCGGCCGCACGCGGCGCACCTGTTTCAAAACACGCAGGCAAAAATCGGGGCTGTCGATTGTTATAACGACATCTGGTGCTGCGGCAGCAATCGCAGCGGCAGTCTGCGCGATGCGCGCGCGCAGAAGGCGCAGCTTGGGCAGCACCTCTGCCAGCCCCATGACGGACAGATCGGCCATGGGAAACAACGACACCAGCCCCTGTTCGACCATCGCATCGCCGCCGACGCCGGAAAATTCCACATCGGGGGACAGCTCGCGCAGTCCGGCCATCAGCGCAGCGCCCAGCTTGTCGCCTGACGGCTCGCCTGCGATCACAAAAACCCTCAAGGCGCGTCCATGGCCCACAAAAACACCCCAAGCGTATTGGCCTGCGTCACCATCTGGTCACGGTCAATCAGCAACACCCCGCCCGCATCGAAGGCGATGCCGCGCAGTCCGGCGCGGTGCACCGCCGCCACGGTTTCCGGCCCCAATGCAGGCAAGTCGATGCGGCGGTCCTGATCGGGTTTCGGCGCCTTACAGAACACCCCCCCCTCTGGCAGTTCAACACCGCGCGCGCGCAAATCCGCCAGATGGGCCAGCATCACATCCGTGCCCGGCAATGCCTCGACCGCCAGACACTGGCCGCGCGCTGCAATGCACCCCTGCCCCACATCAGCAGCGCCCATCACCTGCAACACACGAAAGCCGCGCATGGCGTCCTTTTTATCTTGTTGCGAAGGCTGCGCATCGGTCAAGACGCCCGCATCCGCGACCAGATCAGGGCAGATATCCTGCGCGCCAACAACCTCGATCCCCCATTCGCCCATCAGGGTGATCACTTCGCGCAACGTCCCGTCATCGCCTTGTTGCATCGCCGCCATGATACGCGGCAACAACTGCATTGTGGCCGGATCAATCAGCGACGGGTCCAGCCGTGGGCGGTGCACTGCGCCCGCGAATACCGCGCGGGTCACGCCCTGATCCTGCAAGCGGTCCAGAAAGAGGACCAGCCGTTCAAGTCGAAAGCGCTCAACCGTTTCATGGGCCGACGACAGGCTTTCAAACCCCTCCATCTCGGCCAGAATCGGCGTTTCGCCGGCGGCTTGCAGATGTTCCGCCAGAAGCTGTGGCAAGCGCCCCTTGCCCGATATCAGCGCAGTCCGCGTCATTTGGGGCGCAGGAAACTGCGGTGGCTGTTTTCAGTGAAGAAACTGGCCATCTGCTGCACGGCATCTGAATCGCTGTCCTGTAACAAAGCCTGCGCCATATCCGCCAATGATCCGTCGCCAGCGGCCAGCCGCTTATAGGCAGCGCGCAATGCCGAAATATCATCGCGCGCCATGCCGCGCCGCTTCAGGCCAATCAGGTTCAACCCTTCCAGCGCCCCATCAGGGCCCGCGACCAGACCGAAGGGCATGACATCATGCGTCACGCGCGTCAGCCCGCCGATCATAGCCCCCTCGCCCACGCGTACAAACTGGTGCACACCCGCCAGCGCGCCAATGATCACATTGGTTTCAATGATCGCGTGGCCCGCAACGCCCACATAATTTGCCAAAATAACATTATCGGCAATCTGTGCGTCATGGCCCACATGCGCGCCCGCCATGATAAGGCAGTTATCCCCGATCCGCGTGACGCCCCCGCCGCCATCTGTGCCGATATGCAGCGTCGCATTTTCACGGATGCGACAGTTCTTGCCCACAATCAACCGCGTGCGTTCACCTGCGTATTTCAGATCCTGCGGGATTTCCCCCACAGACGCGAAGGAAAAGATTGTGCATCCATCACCGATTTCGGTCCAGCCGGTGACCAGCGCATGAGGCTTGACGGTCACGCCACGCCCCAGTGTAACCTCGGGGCCGATAATGGCGAAGGGGCCAATCTTGCAATCCGGCCCGATGGTGGCGCCATCCTCTACAACCGCCATGGGATGAATATCTGCGCTGGGGTCTATCATACCCGCACTCATTCCGCTGTCTTGGCGCTGGCGTCTATCATGGCGGCAAATTCAGCCTCGGCTGCGATCTGGCCGTCTACCTTCGCCACGCCTTCAAATTTCCAGATCTTGGTTGATCCGCGTTTGACCTGCACATGCAATTCCAGCACATCACCGGGCACGACCTTGCGACGGAATTTGGCCTTGTCGATGGACATGAAATAAACCAACGGTGCCTTGTCACCGAACCCCACAGACAGGCCCACCAGAACAGCCGCTGTCTGGGCCATGGCCTCGACGATGGTCACACCGGGCATGATCGGGGCACCCGGGAAATGGCCCTGAAAATGCGGCTCGTTGAACGTCACATTTTTTACGCCCACTGCCGATTGACGCGCCACCACATCGCGCACCTTGTCGACCAGCAAAAACGGGTAGCGGTGCGGAATGATCTTCATGATCGTGGCAAGATCTGCCTGTGCGGGCACAACATGGTCCTGCGGGGTAGCTGCGTGATCGGTCATGTAACGGCTTCCTTCACTGTTGGTCATTGCCTGAACGCCCCACCACAGCGGGATGCAGTCAAATTTGCGCTGATCTATCAAGCTGGCGCGCGCCTGACAAGCGGCGCGGCGCGCGCGTCACGGAATGCGCAGCGGATTTGGCGAAGGGCTGCCATCGCCGATGCTGTCATCCAATGCAACAATGGCAGGGTCCGTCATGTCCATACCCGAGACACCAATGATGACAGCACGCGAATCAATCAACACCTGCGCCCCCTCGGATGCCAGAACCTGCTGCAAGATCGGGGCGGCCAGTTGGAAAAAACGGCGCTGCTCGGCGTCTTCATACAGGCTTAAGCGCTGGCGTTTTTCAGCTTGGGACCGCCGGATCGCCTCGGCCTCGCGGTCGAAGGCTTCGGCTTGCGCACGAAATTCTGCTGGCGGCATGCTGGCGCGCGCTTCGGTCAGTTCCAACTCGCGCGTGGTCAGTTGTTCAAGTAATTCTTCGTTCTCGGCCTCCAATGCGCGCGAGGCGGTGTCAATTTCTGCCTCGACCCGTTGCCCGAAGGCAGAGCCGCGAAACAAGCGTTCCTCATCCAGTGTGCGCAGTTGCAAGATTGGCGCGGGCGCGTCCAGCGCTTGCCCAAGCGACAATCCTTGTGTCCCTTGCGCAAAGGCGGGGGCGGCAAGCTGAATGCCTGCCGCCCCGATTACCGCCAAGACCCAATCGGGCCGCATCATCAGAAGCTCGAAACGATCGTGAAGTCGAAATTCTGTGCGCGGTCGTAAGGACGCTTGCGGATTGGCCGCGAGAAGTCGAACCGCAACAGGCCCAAGGGGCTGTCCCAGAACAGCGAGACACCCAATGTAGCGCGGACATGCATCTTATTGGAATTTTCGCCGGTTGCCTTGTCGAACATGTCGACACCGCCCAGCCCGGTCGTGCCGTCCACGCCCCAGACGGACCCGACATCAGCAAAGACACCGCCGCTTAGGCCGTATTCTTCGGGTGTTCCCAGCGGGAAGCGTGCTTCGGCGGATGCCGCGAAGTACCGGTTTCCACCCAGCACATCGTTATTGCCCGCACCAAAATCGCGCGGACCGGATTCACCGGGGCGGAAGCCGCGCATCACGCTGGCCAGTTGGAACCGTTCGCGGAAACGCGAATTTCCGTTGATCATGTGCAGCATCCCGGCGCGCACATCACCTGTCAGCGTCACGTCTTCATTGAACACGGCCATTTCATAACCAGCGCGGGCCTCTGATCGGACATAGCGGCGGCTTTGGTTGCCGACACCGAAATCCTGCGAGAAGCTGAGCACCATGCCCCGTGTGGGGTCGATGCCAACATTGCGCGTATCGAAGGTATACGTATAGCCAAGTGACCCCGTCACAGCGGTGCCCGCCTCTTCATCTCGGCGGATGCGTTCAGATGACTTGTCGGAAAGCCCGCGCAAACGGTCCATCACCAGACCCTGACGCACTTGCAGGCGTCCGAATTCACTGACCGGGAAGGTCAACGAGTTGCGCAAGAACGCTTCGCGCGTGTCGAAATTGGAATTCAACGACGACGTTTCCTGATACCCGATGCCCAGCGTGTAAGACAGGTCACGATCAAACAACGCAGGTTCGGTAAAGAACAGAGAAATGTCGCGCGATCCCTTGATCACGTTGAACGCAACGGCCACTTCCTGACCACGGCCAAGGAAGTTCAGTTCCGAGAAGCTGATCCCGAACCCGATACCTTCGCTGGCAGCATAGCTGACCGAGAACCCAAGTGAGCCGGTGGTGGTTTCTTCAACCTCAACGTCCAAAATGGCCTGATCGGGCGCGCTGCCCGCGCGCGGCTCAACCGACACATCCGAGAAATAGTCAAGCGCACGAATACGTTCCGCCGCTTCACGAATTTCGCGCGGGTTCAGCGGATCGCCTTCGGCAGACCGGAACTGACGGCGGATAACGCGGTCTTGCGTGGTGGTATTGCCCTGAATGTCAATGCGTTCAACCAATATCCGGTCACCGCGCACAAGGGCGAATTCGACATCAATCGTCTGGGTGCGGTTGTTGCGCGTGAACCGCGGTTCCGCACGGATGAAACGCAGACCCTGCCGTTCGGCGCGCTGTTCAAGCCGCGCGATATTCAGGTCCAGCGTGTTGGGGGTGAAAAGTGCCCCTGCCGGGATCTGCACATCGCCCTCGTAATCGGCGGCGTTGATCCCCTCAACCTCGCTGACAACGCTGACATTGCCGAAGCGGTATTGCTGCCCCTCGCGCATGTTGAACGTCAGGAAAAAGCGGTCGCGTTCGCGTGCGATTTCTGGGGTGACTGACAGAATTTCGAAATCGACATAGCCGCGCGACAGGTAGAAATCTGTCAGCAACTGGCGATCAAGGGCAATACGTTCGGCAATGAACGTGTCGCTTTGGATGATAAGGCGCAAAACGCCTGCTTGCTTGGTGCTAAGAACCTGACGCAGGCGGTAATTCGAAAAGGCGTTATTGCCGACAAAGGAAATACGCTCGATCTCGACGACATTGCCTTCGCGGATGACGAAGGCAAGATCCACGCGATTGTTGCCGCGTGGCAGCACTTCTGGCGTGACCTCGGCAGCTGTCCGTCCGCGGCGGTTATACAGCTCTGCGATGGCGCGCGCGTCCGCTTCGACTTGCGACGGGGACAGAACGCGCCCCGCTCTGGTCTGCACCACTTCGGCAATCGCGTCGTCATCAATGCGGCGGTTGCCCTCAAAGTTCACAATGCCGATTACCGGATACTCGCGCACAGTGATCGACAATGTGTTGCCGCGCGGTTCTACCGAGACATCCTCGAACAGGCCGGAACCGGAAAGCTGCGATACAGCCGCATTGATCTGCGCGGCGCTGACGCTTTGGCCGGGCCTGATTCCCGCAAGTCCGATGATGGTGGAATCATCCACCCGGACATTGCCGTCAATCGCTACAGAAGAAATCTGGAAATTCTGCGCCTGTGCAGGTGCGACAAACGCAAAATTTACCAATGAAAAAAGACAAAAGACCGCCGCAGCAAAGAAGTGCGCCCTTGCGCCCCCATCCCTTGTTTGCGACGGCAGCATCCCATGAATTCCGCGCATATCCGGCCCCGTATTTCCGCATTATTGTTAGATCACTGCCTAGCGACTAAACACAAAAGAGTCAAAGCAATCGCGGCCTGAATTCATCTTGGTGCGGGGGTGTTGCTTGCAGACCCATGCGAAATGCAAAAAAGCGCGCGCCAAGCGCACGCTTCGAGTGGTGCCGTCAAGATCCCCCTAGCGCGGCGGAACAATTTCCTGAGGGGCGTAGCCCAGATACATAGACAAGCTGGCAGCGACCCCCATGCCTGCCACGATCAATGCAATAACAAGAACCTTATCCGCAATACTTTGCCAAATAATGCGGAAATTTTCCAGTTCACTATCGATATAAGCCATTCGAGCCTCCTGATTTGATAATCATTTTCAGGAAAGTTTGGCACGAATGAGGCAGAGCGATGTCGTCGCCGTGGCATTCCGGCCCACAGCATTTTCACGCAAGACCTGATGGACAGGACGGCGTGGCAGCATGTACAACAAAAGCCCGCAGCGTTTCGGCGTGATAGTGGCACACTGAAACGCTTTTTTGACGCGCGCGGGGCGCGGTCAACAAGTCAAATCGGTGAACAATGCGAAGGCAAACAGGGTCAGCACCAGCGACAGCCCGATTGCCATCAGGACGCGTACGGCCCTGTCGCTTGCAGGGCGCCGCATCACGGCCTCATAGGCGTAGAATACCAGATGCCCACCATCGAGCGGCGGTATCGGAAACAGGTTCAGAAAACCGATGGCGACCGACAGAATCGCAATGAACCAAACCAGTTCAAACACGCCATCACTGGCCATCGCAGCCGAGGCTTCCGCAATCCCGATCGGGCTGGAGAGGTTACAGGTGCTGATCTGACCCAGAACCATATAATAAAGCCCCTCGACCGATGTGCGCAGCACGCGCCATATCTGCGTGGCGGCCATTGTCGCGGCATCCACGACACTTGGCGTTTGCGTGGCATATTCAAACACGGCCCCTGATGTCAGCCCGATCAGATACCGCGTTTCAAACCCGCCATCCGGCAAGGGCAGGTCCGTGCTGCGCGGCACCAGCGTCAGGTCCACAACGTCCCCATTACGCCATACGGTCAGTTCCAACGCGCCACCGGCGGAGTCGGCGACCAGTTCGCGCAATTCGCGGAAGGTGGCAATGGGCGTGCCGTCAATGGCCGTGATCACATCGCCGGGTTGCATGCGCGCCTCGCGTGCAGCGGATTGCATGGCGACAGATCCGGCAAGCGGTGGTTGCGGATGCGGGCCGGTCACTTGCAGGACACGCCCGTCACGGTCCACGCGGTAATTCAACTCAGCCTGCGCAGGCAGCGTTTCAGCCGCAGACAGGAAGTCACCCAGTGTCGCGGTTTCCACCCCCTCGACAGCCAGAATGCGATCCCCCTGCTGCAACTCGAATGGCTGCGCGGGCAAGGGTGTGATTTCGCCGACGATCGGCTCATCCACAGCGACACCCTGAACCATCATGAGTGCCGCAAAAACGAAGAATGAAAAGATGAAGTTGAACAATGGCCCCGCCGCGACCGTTGCC
>SR_TP_S13solDRAFT_1000694_pt1 | contig 12471 bp, 10 predicted proteins | sample SodReaTP_S13sol_FD_11159 | JGI IMG/M metagenome (IMG submission 11159) | reverse complement strand
GCCACCGCCCAACGACCCACCGTTCAACGATCCACTGCCATTCTGAACCCACCCACACAACACCGCCCCAGCATCAACGCCGGGGCGGATCTCTCAAGCCCGACGACATCCATCAAACAACGTGAAAACACCACCATCAAATTGCGTGAACACGCTCAGCTATCGGCAGCCATCCATATTGGCGAACCGGATGATGTCCAAGAACACAGGGAAAGCGGTCTCGCATCCTTGAAGAAGCTGAAGGAGGATGAAAAGGCACTATCGCTTGCACGGGTGCACGGCTTCATCACGACCGGCCTTGGTCTTGTTACTGAAGACGCCTGTCCCCTTTGCGACAAGCCTTGGGCCGCTGACGAGCTGCGAGCGCATCTTAATGCGAAGCTCCTGAGCGCCAAAGAGATTGGGAAGTTGCTCAAAATGCTCGACAAGGCGTGTGATGCGATCATTGGCGGCATCCAAGGCCTCGCGGCGGGAATCCGCAAAGCGGCTGGCTACGCCGAAACGCTTGATCCTATCGTATCACGCGCTGAATTGGATGCCTACGCCAAAGCCCTTGACGATGCGATTGCCGCGCTCAGGGCGTTTGAGGAAGACCATTCCCGGATTGAAGGTGCAGTTGCCGTGCTGGAAGCCAAATGGTGGAAAGTTCCAGAGAACGTGCAGGCGCGGCTGGACGAGACGGCAAAAGGCATCAAGGCGCAGCCCGACAGTTCAGCCAAGGATAAGGCCGTTGAATTCTTAGCCGTCATTCAGGATCGCTATGAGAGGCTCGTGGCAACGAGCAAGATTGCAAAGACCATGGCCGCGCGCTGTGCCACAGCGCAAAAGGTCTATGACCTCTACAACACGGTATCTAACAAGGTCCTCGAAGACATCTATGATGCCGTCGCCAAGGAATTCACGGATTTCTACAAGACGATAAATGACGATGAAGGCAAGTTCGTCGGCGAATTTAGGGCGGAGCCAGCCAAACTCAGCTTCAATGTCGATTTCTATGGCAGAGGAACATTCCCGCCCGGTGCCTATCATAGCGAAGGACATCAGGACGGCATGGGCTTGTGCCTTTATCTCGCCCTGATGAAGCACACGCTCGGAAACAAGTTCACCTTTGCGGTGCTCGACGATGTGCTCATGTCTGTCGATACTAGTCATCGGCGCGAAGTGTGCCGCTTGCTCAAGACGAAGTTCCCAAACACGCAGTTCATCCTGACCACTCATGACCGAGTGTGGCTGCAATACATGAAGACCGAGGGTTTAATTCGGAAGGATCAGTTTTTCGGCGGCTGGAATATCGACACAGGACCGCGTATATGGGATGACAAAGAAATCTGGACCGAAATCCAGGAAGCTCTCGATAAGGATGACGTGCCCCGCGCTGCAGCGCTATTACGGCGCTACCTCGAATATATCGCCGCATTCCTCGCTGACAATTTGCGCGCGCAGGTCGAGTATCGCGGTGACGCCAGCTATGACCTCGGAGACTTGCTCCCGCCAACACTCAACCGGTGGAGTGGTCGTCTCGAAAAAGGTATCAAGTCGGCAAAACATTGGGGGCATGGAGATGTCCATGCGGAGTTGGTGGAAAAACTCGCCGAGGCAAAATTACTGATTGCAAAAAGCAACGCCGAGTGGTGGGCGATCAACAAGTCGGTTCATTTCAATGAATGGGAGAATTTTGCGAAGACCGAATTTAAGGAAGTCGCCGACGCATTCAAGGCGTTGCTAGATCATATCCGCTGCCAGAACGCAAAGTGCGGTGGCTATCCCTATCTCGCCCCACGTAAAGGCGCCTCGGAGCAGCTTCGATGCAGTTGTGGGGCCGTCAACGTCAATCTTAAGACTAATTAGGAGCAAAGGGCGACCACCAGCACTGAGGCCTTAGAATGCATAGAAATTGGCTGCATACGTATAGAGGTTCCGCTGGCGCTCTACCTCTGACGGCGAGTCGTGACATTATGTACGCACTTTCAACTCCCCCGCAACCTCCGCAAAACTCTCCAACGCGGCCTCCAGGTTCTCGGTGATTTCTGCAGCCAGGACGTCCGGGTCGGGGAGGTTGTCGATGTCTTCGAGGGTGTCGTCTTTGAGCCAGAAGAGGTCGAGGTTGAGTTTGTCGCGTTTGAGGAGGTCTTCGATGGGGAAGCGGTGGAAGCGGTCGGTTTCCTTTCGGGTTTTGTAACAGTGGACGAAGTCGTTCAGGTCTTCGGTGGCGAGCTTTTTGGTTTTGAGGGTCTTGTGGACGTTGGTGCGGTAGTCGTATACCCATAGCGCTTTTGTCTGGGCCTGTTTGGCCGGGGTTTTCTTGTCGAAGAACAGGACATTCGCCTTGACGCCGGGGCTGTACCAGATGCCGGTGGGCAGGCGGAGCAGGGTGTGGAAGTTGAAGGTTTCCAGCAGGCGGCGGCGGATGCCTTCGCCGGCGCGGCCGGCTTCGAACAGGACGTTGTCGGGCAGGACGACGCCGGCGCGGCCGCCGACCTTGAGCACGGTCATGATGTGCTGCAGGAAGTTGAACTGCTTGTTCGAGGTGGTGAACTTGAAGTCCTCGCGCTCGTAGTTTTCCTGCTCGGTGGTGACCTGGCCGTCTTCGCCGACGACGCGGTAGCTGGATTTCTTGCCGAAGGGCGGATTGGTGAGCACGATGTCGTAGCGGTCGGTGCCGGCGCTGGAAAGCGCATCGCCCTGGTGGACGGGGCTTCCCCCGTTCCCCAGGCCGTGCAGATACAGATTCATGGCGCACAGGCGCACGACTTCGTCGACGATATCGATGCCGGTGAAGGCCTCGTTGCGCAGCCCGGCCAGCTTGTCGCGGTCCCGGGTCTGGCCTTTCATGTGGTCGTAGGCGGCCAGCAGGAAGCCGCCGGTGCCGCAGGCGGGGTCGACCACGGTTTCACCGATCTTCGGATCAATACACTGGACCATGGCTTCGATCACCGGGCGCGGGGTGAAGTACTGGCCGGCGCCGGAGCGGACTTCGGATGCGTTTTTTTCCAGCAGGCCTTCGTAGATTTCGCCCTTGACGTCGACGTTCAGGCCCACCCAGGGGCCTTCCTTGTCGATCAGCGACACCACGCGCTTGAGCTTGGCCGGGTCGGACAGCTTGTTCTGGGCCTTGCGGAAGATAGTGCCGATCAGGCCGTCTTCCCTGGCGAGGTTTTCCAGGGTGTGGCGGTATTGCAGTTCCAGGTCGTCGCCGTCGTTGCTGACGAGCTTGCTCCATTTCCATTTGGCGGGGATGGGGGAGGGCTCGCCGAGCAGGTCTTCGCGCTCCTGGTCCATCTTGAGGAACAGCAGGTAGGTGATCTGCTCGATGTAGTCGCCGTAGGAAACGCCCTGATCGCGCAGGACGTGGGCGTAGTTCCAGACTTTCTGGACCAGGGCGTGGTGGTTGTTGTTGGTCATGCCGGATTATTCATCATTTGATTGGATTTCTTCGAAAAGATCATTGGCTTCTGCCAGCTCCGTGAGCGGAACGACTTCCACGGACTTGGAGAGCGGATAGCGCCGGGTTCCAGGATACAGAACTGCGATTCGTTCCAACCCCAGGTCGGACGTCGCGGTCCGCAACGACGCGGTCATGCGCGGTGCGTCGGCGCGCTTGCATTCGATGCCCAGCAGGCGGTCGCCCCGCCGCAGTATCAAGTCTATCTCTGCGCCCTGGTGCGTCGCCCAGAAGTACGCCTCGTCGTGGGCCTGGCTGGCCAGCACCTGCTCGATGACAAAGCCTTCCCATGAGGCTCCCACCTTGGGGTGGCCGAGCAGCGCCTTTTCGCTGTCGATGCCCAGCAACTGGTGTAGCAGGCCGCTATCTCGCACGTACACCTTGGGTGATTTGACCTGGCGTTTTTTCAGGTTCGCATGCCATGGTTGCAATTGGCGCACCATCAACGCGTCGGTCAGCAGGTCCAGATAGCGGCGCGTGGTGGATTCGCCCACACCCAGCGCGCGGGCCGGCTCGGCCGCATTCCAGGTCTGCCCGTGATAATGCGCCAGCATGCTCCAGAAGCGCTGCAACGCGCTTGCGGGTACGCGTACACCCCACTGTGGAAAATCCCGTTCGAGCAGAGTCTGAATGAAGTTCTTGCGCCAGGCTTGGCTGTCGGTCTCGCTGGAAGCCAGATAGGCGAGCGGGAAACCGCCCCTGAGCCAGAGCCGGGATTCGTACTCGGCACCCAGTTCGCGCAGCGAGAAGCCGCCTATCGTTACGTATTCCACGCGGCCGGCCAGGCTTTCGGAACTCTGGCGCAGCAAGTCACCGGAAGCGCTGCCCAGGATCAGGAAGCGCGCCGGTGAAGATTTACGGTCGGTCAGTACCCGCAGGACGGGAAACAGATCGGGACGGCGCTGTACTTCGTCGATTACCACCAGCCCTTTCAGCGGTCGCAACGCGGTCATCGGCTCGTCCAGGCGAGCCAGGCTGGACGGATCCTCCAGGTCGAAATAGTTGATGGATTCGGCGTCCAGCAGCTCGCGTGCCAGCGTGGTCTTGCCTGCCTGGCGGGGACCCGAGAGCACCACCACCCGGCTGCGCCCCAGCGCCTTCCGGACGCGGTCCAGCAATGACGTGCGTTTGATCATGAACGCACTTTACCATGAAAATCCACCATATAGTGATGGAAATTCATGGTGGTAGAAGGTCACAATTTATGAACGATGGTTCACTTTTATGGAACGTTCGAGCCCTCTTTTCACGACTCGGCGCGGATGCGGGCCAGGAGTTCGCTGGCGGGTTCATCGTCGGGAGTTTGGCCGGTGAAGGCGGATTTCAGGATGGATTGGCGGAGGTGCCCGAGCTTACCCTTCGGACTTGTTTTTCTCCAGAACCCGGCGCTGCCGCTCCGAAGAGCGCTTGAGAACCTGTTCGTAAACCTTCTTTTTCTCGCGCGCAGGCGCATTCCGAATGAATTCGGAAAAATGGCTGGGGGCGGCAGGTTTGCGTTTGAGGGTAGGCATGTGGGTCACGTTAACTTAGATCGAGGAGTTTCCGCAAGGACTGGCGATCGTACTTTTCGGGTATTTGTGGGTGCAACCAATTCCGGTCACGTTAACTTTGATCATGCCTTGGCTCTGGATTTCCTGGCTGCCTTCTTGTTTGGTGGCTTCTTTGCCGGAGCCGCTTCACGCTCGGTGCGGATGCGGGCCAGGAGTTCGCCGGCGGGTTCATCATTGGGATCCTGGGGGATGAGTTGGCCGGTGAAGGCGGATTTGAGGATGGATTGGCGAAGGCGCGCGGACCGGGCGAGCTCGGACTGACAGGCGGATTCCAGCAAGGCGATTCTTTCCATGGCTTCCCAAATCCTCTCCGCTATAACCGCTTGCTCTTCCGAAGGAGGTAACGGGAACGGCGCCATCTTGATGTCGGCACCAGCTATACCTTGTTGACCAGAAGTTGTCTTGATGTTGGCAGCAATATGCTTGCGAGTCCAGCCAGTGTTCCAGGCAAGTTCCAGGTAGTCCGTGTTTAGAGTGGCGACTGAAACAGGACGTGCTTTGATCAGCTTATCTGGATGAAGCACCTTTATATCGTCACGTAATTGCCCGCATACTCCGACAAATTGCGCTGAACCGCTATATCTCGTGAAAAGCAGGTCACCACGCTCAACCCAGAATTGATCGATGTCGGTGTGTTCGGAAAGGGGGTAGTAGCGTAAGTCTTCGAGCGAAACATTCATTGGGCGAACGGCTGAGATTCTCAAGATCGGTAAGGCGTTGGGTTCAGAAATGGGCTTCTTGGAAAGTCCGTTTTTGAACAAGGTTGTGACTTGGTCCACTGTCGCCCATGTCCAACCGGTTGGCAGCTCCGACAATTTGGTGCTGTCTGGCGTGGCTGGGTTCTTGTATTTGCCACGCCCTTCCCAGTTCTCCCGCCTGGCCTCGAGGATGCGGGCGAGGAGGTCGCTGGCGGGTTCGAGTTTGTGCTGGTTGGCTTCGCGCCAGTCGCGGGTGAGTTCGCCGGTGACGGCGGCCTTGAGGATGGACTGGCGGTAGCGCTTGAGCAGTTTCTGGACTTCGCGCAGGGCTTCTTCGCCCTTTTCGATCCGGGCGAAGAGGGTTTCGATCTTTTCGACGATGCGGTGTTGTTCGTTTAGGGGTGCGATGGAGATTTCAAGCTTCGCCAGCTTTGATGCATTCACGTTCGGAATGGCGATTCCGGCAGATTGCTCTTCTATCTGCTGCCAGTAGAATCGTGACTGCATGAAATGGTTCACATATCGAGAATCTATGCTGGGCGTGAACCGCACCAAGTAAGATGCGAACACCGCATCAGTTACATCCTCACGAATCAGAAAACTCTTGCCCACTGAGCCAGCACGGGCCACGACTATGTCGCCATCATTCAAGAAGTACTTTGATGGCTCATTGGGTTCTTTAATGCAGGTTGGTACCGTTTCCCAATTTACGCGTCCAGAACTAATGTCGGTCGTTCTGAGGAGCTTCAATTTGTCGCCATTTCGCGAGGCCTTTGTTGTCCAACCATATTGCGGCTTGGAGCTAACCTCGCCCAATGTGGAAAGCTTCCAGGATTTCGGCAACTTAAAGCTAAAGTTTCCCATCACGTCACCAACGCCTCCTGCTGTTCCTCCAGATTATCAACCAGCCCACCGGGCAACGCCCTGCGGGCTTTTCCGGCAAGAGCCATTCGCTCGTCAGCGAGCCGATTCACCCGGAAAAGAGGATTCACTGCCATGGATCATTCACCTTCACGCCGACGGCCTTGAACGGGCCGGTGTCGCGGGTGGCGACGGCGTAGTTGTGGGTGAGCGCGATGGCGGCGATGAAGGCATCGGCGGTGGCGATGGCCCGGCCGGATTTGCGGGTTTCCGGTTTCCGGCGCAGCGGCTCCGAGATCAGGTTGGTGTCGAGGATGATCACTCCAGGTCAACGGTGCGGGCGGGCGTCTTGTCGCGCACTTCATCGAACACGGCGGCTTCTTCGTCGCTCAGCCGGGCCTGGCGGCCGATTTCGGCCAGCAGCGAGCCGAGCTTGAGCCGGCCTTCCGCTGCGACGGCGGCCTCGAGAATTTCGCGGACTTCGGCTTCCATGCTGCGCCCGTGTCGGGCGGCACGAACGCGCAAGGCGCGGTGAACCTCGTCGGGCAAATTACGAACGGTCAGCATGGCCATGACGGCGTCTCCCTGGTGGCATCTTCGGTCGCCTTCATTACCCACATTTTACGATCAATGAATGCATCTTGGAGTGTATCGGCCGAGCGACGGGCATTCACGCCACCAACGCTCCCTGCAATTCATCCAGCATTTCGTTCAACCGCTGCTTGCCGAAGACCTTCTGCGCCTGGACGATGCCGCCCTTGTCGGAGAGGCTGGGGATTTCGATGAAGTCGCGTGGGGTGATTTCGGCGTTGGCGGCGATGTAGCCGGCGATGGTCTTGAGCCATTCCATCTGTTCGGGGGTGTATTCGCGGCCGGCTTTCTTTTCGCGGCCGATCCAGAGGTTGAAGCGTTGTTCGACCTTGGCGGAATAGGGCTCCAGGACTTCGTCGAGACCCAGTGCGAAGCGGACCAGGGAGACGATTTCGGTGAGCTGGTTGTCGACCGGGGCGCCCTTGACCTTTGCCGCATTCAGGCGCTTGTAGGCCTGCCAGACGTCGGCGGTGGTCAGGTAGTACGGCTTGTCGGTCATGGCCTGGGCCAGTTCCTTGATGGCGGCGTAGCTCAGCCGGCGGCGGCCGGCGGGTTGGTTGTAGAGAATCTGCAGGGCGGTGAGTTCGTCCTTGTTCTTTTCGATGAAATCCCTGAACGACTGGATGCGCTCTTCGGCCTGGCCCTTGTCGAAGCTGGCTTCGCGGACTTCGTCGGTGGTGATCTCGTCGATGACCAGGTCATTCCTGTGCTTGATGGTCTTGAGCAGTTCGCGGAGTCCGGGATCGTCGAACGGGGCGCAGGCCTGGTCGATGCGGGTAGTAATTGCGTTGGTGCTTTCTTCGGGCTCTGCCCCGGGTGCGCTGCGCTTACCCAGGCTACTGGGTGCCCCGGCTTCGGCTTCCAGAAGATCCGGGTCGATGGCGTCGAGCAGGGCGTTGGCGAGATCCCGGGGTTTCTTGCCGCCGGTGGCCTTGGCGATGCGGGCGCGGTCTTCATTGTCGAGCTTGCGGTCCAGCGCTGCGATGCGGCCGGCCAGGCTGGAGACGGCGTCCTCGTCGCGCCTTCCCTGGGCGATCTGGTCGATGAGCTTGTCGAAGGCGATGCCTTTCTTGCGTTCCAGCGGCTGGGAGGCGTTCTTCTTGGTCTCGGTGACACCGACGGCGTCGATCAGCACGAAGCGGGTCTTGGTACGCGCATCCGGGGTGACCATCTGCAGGTCGGCGTCCGGGATGGTGCGCACGCCGCGGCCTTTCATCTGCTCGTAGTAGCCCTCGGACTTGACGTCGCGCATGAAGATCAGCACCTCGACCGGCTTGATGTCGGTGCCGGTGGCGATCATGTCGACGCTGACCGCGACCCGGAAGGCAGCATCGTTGCGGAACGAGCTGATCAGCGTTTTCGGATCCTCGCCGGTGTTGCGGTAGGTGATCTTCTTGGCGAAGTCGTTGCCCTCGCCGAAGACCTCGCGCACGGCGTGAACAATCTCCTCGGCGTGGTTGTCGTCCTTGGCGAAGATCAGGGTCTTGGGCAGCCATTCGCCGGTTCGGTCGGGGAACAGCTCGGTGAACACCCGGTCGCGATACGTCTGCAGCACGGCGCGGATCTGGTTGGGGTTGACCACGGAGCGGTCGAGTTCCTTCGCGGTGTATTCCAGGTCGGCGTCGAGTTCTCTGTAGCGGATGGCACGGGTGCGCTTGTCTCTGACCGGCACCTGGAAGCCGGTGTCTTCGACCTCGATATTGCCGCCTTCCTCGGTGACCCTGGTGCGGATGCGGTAGATCTCGTAGCCGACGTTGACGCCGTCGACCACGGATTTCGGGTAGTCGTATTCGGCGACGATGTTCTGGTTGAAGAATCCCAGCGTGTGCTTCGACGGCGTGGCGGTCAGGCCGATGATGTGGGCGTCGAAGTATTCCAGCACCTGGCGCCACAGCCCGTAGATGGAGCGGTGGCATTCGTCGGTGACGATGAAATCGAAGGTCTCGACGGGGATGTCGGGGTTGTAGTTCAGCGGCCTGATCTCGCCTTCCTCGACGGACCAGGTCTCGAAGCCTGAGATTTCCTCGGCCTCAGTGTCCAGTTCCTCGCCCCTGAGCATGGAATACAGGCGCTGGATGGTGGTGATCACCACCTTGGCATCGGTGTCGATGCGGTTGGATTTCAGGTGCTGGACGATCCAGGTATCGGTAAAGCGGTTGGCCGCGCCGGGCGGGTCGAATTCCCGGAATTCCTTCAACGTCTGGTCGCCGAGGTTGTTGCGGTCGACCAGAAACAGGATGCGTTTTGCTTCGGCGTGCTTGATCAGCCGCCAGGAAAACGTGCAGGCGGTAAAGGTCTTGCCGGCGCCGGTGGCCATCTGGATCAGCGAGCGCGGCCGGTCTTCGGCCAGGGACTTTTCCAGGCCCTGAATCGCATCGATCTGACAATCGCGCAGGCCGCGTTCGTCCAGCGGCGGCAGGCCGACCAGGCGCTGGCGCAGGGTGTCGGGTGTTTTCAGCCAGTCGTGCAGGGTTTCCGGGCGGTGAAAGGCGAACACGCGGCGCGAACGGGCCTTGGGGTCGCGGGTATCGCGGAAGAAGGTTTCATCGCCGGTGGACTCATAATCGAAGCGCAGTCGATCGTCCCAGCGGGCCAGGTGGTCGGGCAGGGTGGCCATGTACCGGTCCGACTGGCCGGCCACGCCGCTCAGGGTGATCCCGGCCTTCTTGGCCTCGATGACGCCGGCGGCCTTGCCGTCGACGAACAGCAGGTAATCGCACGGGCCGGAGGGGAGCTGGAATTCCCGCACTGCCACGCCCAAGGCCGCGTTCCTGTTGAAATCGGCCATGTCCTGCACCTGCCACCCGGCATCGCGCAGCAAGCGGTCGATCTGGCCGCGGGCGCGCTGTTCGGGGGTGTGGTGCAAGTCGTTCATGGACGGTGGTTTATCCCCTCAGGCCTGAGTTTGCAAGCCTAACAGTATTGGCGTACCAGAGCGATGGGCGCACCCGAGCGATGGGTGTCCGCGCATTGGTGCCGTCGTTCCATTAGTGGAACGGAGAGTGTAAATTCTGCCCACTACCGAATCCAGCGTTGCGGAAGCAGACTATGGCCAGACAATCTTGAACAAAATCGCGAGGAGATCGACATGAAAAAAATTCTGGGCGTCTACGACGCACCGCCGCGCCACTGGGTGGGCGACGGTTTTCCGGTGCGCTCGCTGTTTACCTACAACAGCCACGGCCGGCACGTCAGCCCGTTTCTGCTGCTCGACCATGCCGGGCCGATGGAATTCGAGCCGGCCGAGCGCCCGCGCGGGGTCGGCGAGCACCCGCACCGCGGTTTCGAGACCGTCACCATCGTCTATTCCGGTGAAGTCGAACACCGCGATTCCACCGGCGCCGGCGGCCGGATCGGCCCCGGAGATGTGCAGTGGATGACCGCCGGCAGCGGCATTCTGCACGACGAGTTTCATTCAGAGGCATTCACCCGCCGCGGCGGCACGCTGGAGATGGTGCAGTTGTGGGTCAACCTGCCGGCCGAGCACAAGATGACGCCGCCGGGCTACCAGACCCTGCTCGACGCCGACATCCCGGTTGCCGGACTGCCCGACGGTGCCGGCAAGGTTCGCGTCATTGCCGGCGAGTTTTCCGGCGAGTTTTCCGGACATTGCGGCCCGGCCAGAACGCACACGCCGATGCACGTTTGGGATCTGCGCCTGAACCGCAACGGCGCGACCCGTCTGGATCTTCCGGACGGCTGGAACACGATGCTGGTAGTGCTGCACGGCACGGTCCAGGTCAACGGTGCCGAGATTGCGCGCGAAGGTCAGCTCGTAATGCTGGAGAGGGCCGGCGAAGGTGTTTTCGTCGAGGCCAGCAACGATGCGACGGTGCTGGTGCTCTCTGGCCAGCCCATCGACGAACCGCTGGTCGGACACGGTCCGTTCGTGATGAACACGGCCGAGGAGATTCACCAGGCCATGCGGGACTTCAGCACCGGCCGCTTCGGCCGCCTGCAGCCACGGGCCTGAATCGCAACGCCGCCGTGCGGATGCGCGGCGGCCTGACCCGCACTGACCCAAGTGCCCACTCATGACAAGGAGAACCCGTGAACGCACGACCCTACCGACGCCTGGACAAGAACGACGCGTTCCGGCTGCTGGTCAGACTCCACCCTGTTCTTGATCTATCCACCGTCGGGTTCTATAATGGAACCATATTGGAGCCAGAGGGCGCGCCGACATGCCCAACCTTTCGATCAAGAACGTTCCGGAGCCCGTGATTGAAAAGCTGCGCGAACGGGCCCGACGCAATCATCGTTCGATGCAGGGCGAGCTGATGGCGTTGGTCAGCGAGGCCGTGGACCCGACCGTCGAAGGCCGCGTGCCGGTTCCTGCGGCACCTGGACGCGAGCGCGGGACGCGAACCGCCGAGGAAATCCGGGAGGCCATTCAGGCCAGTTATCCCGAGCCCGTGAGCGGGGCCCCGAGTGCGGTCGAGATCATTCGGGCCGACCGCGATGGCCGCTGACTCATTGATCGTCGCCGAACCAGGCACGCGCTATGCCAGGCGATTGCCGCTGGTGGCCGACTGCAGCGTGATTGCGGCACTGGTGTTCAACGAGCCCGAACGGGACACGGCCCGGGGCATCCTGGCCGGCCGCGACATCCATGTCCCGAGCCTGATGGACTACGAAATCGCCAACGTGGCCGTGAAGAAGGCGCGCGGCGGCTTCGAGGAGATTGCAAGTCAGGCATTGGATCTCTATGCAGATTTCAGACTGACCCGGTACGAGGTTGAAGTCCACCATCAATGGCAACTGGCCATGCGACACGAATTGTCCGCATACGACGCCGCGTATCTATGGTTGGCCGCAGCGCTGGGTGCGCCGCTGGCGACGTTTGACCGGAAGCTTGGGCAGGCGGCTCGACGGCACCTCGCGGAAGGCGGGCCGAACTGACTTATTAACGAGTTCTGGCGGCACTACGCCACGATCAAGGCCGAGCAGTGGCCGGACATTTCGAGTTGCTACGCGGTGGGAGGCTGATCGCCTCGTTCCGTTTCAATGGCGCGTGCAAACTCCACGATCCGTGCACGCATCTGGTCGGGTTGTTCGGTCGGGATCCAGTGCTGGGCGTCGAGTTCGGCGATTTCGACCTGGTCGATTCTTGCCAGCCAGGCGCGGGTTGTGGCCGGGTCGCCGAACAGGCCGCCGGACGACAGCAGGGCCAGCACGGGGCAGGGGATGGATTCGGGTTCGGGCAGCGGGCGCAGGGTCTGGTACAGCGCGGCAAGATAGCTGGCCGTCGGCATGTAGCGCAGGTCCCGGGACGGCGAGGCGTAATCGGCGACGAAATCGCCGCCGGCCGCTTCGCTGTCGCGGCGGG
>SR_TP_S13solDRAFT_1000692_pt1 | contig 12494 bp, 11 predicted proteins | sample SodReaTP_S13sol_FD_11159 | JGI IMG/M metagenome (IMG submission 11159) | reverse complement strand
TGCCGTCGATCAGGTCGATCGGGTCGAGCACGTTGCCCTTGGACTTCGACATCTTCTGCCCGTCGCGGTCGCGGATCAGGCCGGTGATGTAGACCTGTTCGAACGGCACCTTGCCGGTGAAGTGGCCGGTCATCATGATCATGCGCGCGACCCAGAAGAAGATGATGTCGAAGCCGGTGACCAGCACCGAGGTCGGCAGGTAGCGTTCGAAGCCTTCCGACTGCATGCGCTTATCGTCGGGCCAGCCCAGCGTCGAATGGGCCCACAGTGCCGAGGAGAACCAGGTTTCCAGCACGTCCGGATCGCGTTCCAGCGCGACCTGGTCGCCAAGCCCGTGCCGTTCGCGCACTTCCCGTTCGCTGCGGCCGACAAAAATGTTGCCCTCGGCGTCGTACCAGGCGGGAATCCGGTGACCCCACCAGAGCTGACGCGAGATGCACCAGTCCTTGAGGTTTTCCATCCAGTGGCGGTAGGTATTGATCCAGTTGCCGGGCACGAACTCGACGCCGCCGGATTCGACCGCTTCCAGGCCGAGCCGACCCAGCTCGTCCATCTTCACGAACCACTGGTCGGTCAAAAACGGCTCGATGATCTGGCCGGAGCGGTCGCCGCGCGGCACCACCATGGCGTGCGGTTTTTCCTCGACCAGCAGGCCTTGCGCGGTCAGGTCGGTGATGATTCTTTGGCGCGCTTCGAAGCGGTCCAGGCCACGGTAGGCTTCGGGTGCGTTGTCGTTGATGTGCGCGGTGGCAGTGAAAATATTGATCGGCTGAAAGTCGTGACGCGCGCCGACTTCCCAGTCATTGAAATCATGCGCCGGCGTGATCTTGACGCAGCCGGTGCCGAACTCCGGGTCGACATATTCGTCGGCCACGACCGGAATCTCGCGCCCGGTCAACGGCAGTTGAACGGTCTTGCCGACCAGATCGCGGTAGCGCTCGTCGTCCGGATGGACGGCGACGCAGACATCGCCCAGCAGCGTTTCCGGGCGGGTGGTCGCAACGATCACGTCGCCCTGGCCGTCGGTGCGCGGATAACGGATGGACCACAGCTTGCCCTGCTCGTCGTGGTTGACCACCTCCAGATCGGAAATCGCGGTCTGCAATACCGGATCCCAGTTGACCAGCCGCGGCCCACGATAGATTTTGTTTTCCTCCCACAGCCGCACGAAGGTTTCGGTGACCGCCTCGGACAGGTCGTCGTCCATCGTGAAGCGTTCGCGCGACCAGTCGGCGGATGCGCCGAGCCGGCGCATCTGCGAGGTGATGGTCGAGCCCGATTCGTGCTTCCACTGCCAGACCCGGTCGATGAATTCATCGCGCGTGTAATCGTCGCGCCTGCCGCCTTCGGCCTCGATCTGGCGGGTGACCACCATTTCGGTTGCGATCCCGGCGTGGTCGACGCCGACCTGCCACAGCGTGTCGAAGCCTTTCATCCGATGGACCCGGATCAGGCAGTCCATCAGCGTGTGCTGGAAGGCATGACCCATGTGCAGCGTGCCGGTGACGTTGGGCGGCGGCAGCAGAATGGTGTAGGGCTTGCCCGTACCGGAAGGCGCAAAGCAGCCGGCTTCTTCCCAGGCCGGATACCAGCGCTGTTCGATCTGATCGGGGGTGTAGGTTTTTTGCATTGATGTGTGGTGGCTTCGGTACGGGCGCGGACCGTCTGGCTCTCTGGCCGCCGGAAAGCACCGTGGCATGACTGAAAATCGTGAATGATGAATGGTAAATGGTAAATGGCAGGCCGGGGCGGTCGCTGCGTCCACCAACCGCAGCATTTACCTGTAGGAGCCTGCTTGCAGGCGAACCTGTAGATCGAGCCTCGGAGTTCCATTCGCCTGCAAGCAGGCTCCTACAGAAAGATTTGGAGAAACCTTCGGTGTCTCACTTCAAGACATGATGATGCAATTCCGCCCCGCGTGCCTTCCACTCGGTCCAGCGGCGGCGCAGGGCTTGCTTGAGGGACTCGTCCGGCGGCACGATTTCCAGCACGCGCTGGAAATGACCGTCCGGAAGTCCGGCTTCAGGGTCCAGGTTGATCAGCAGTTCGGACTTTACCGGCGGTTGTTCGCCCAGCCGGATCGGTGCAAGCTCGTCATTGATGCCGTGCGGCAGGAAACGCCCGGCCGGTTTCTCCCACAGTTTCCGGTCCAGCGCTTCGAGCAGGGCCGGCTTGCCGGCCACGAAGATTTCGCTTGTGGCCGGAAACGCCTTGCCGACCAGAATGGCGGCCACTTCCAGCGGATCGCGGAAGCGACCGGACATCTGGTAGAAGTCGACGCGGGTCGGGCTGTGCTCGGGTGATTGGGGCATGATTCAACTCGGCGCCTGAAAAGCGATCCACAGATTACACAGATTTACACAGATTATTGAATATGACGTTTTTTCTGTTCGTTGATACTGCTGCCGTGATTTCTTGCCAGGACGTTACACGTAGATTCTCAAATCCGGGACGAATGGTTTGCCCCTTGGTATTGAATCGCTTCGATGCGTTGACCACCCTTGGTCGATGCCATGCCGATCGTTTTCAACAAAATCAATAATCTGTGAAAATCTGTGTAATCTGTGGCCCGGTGTTTTCGTTGCTCAGTGGCGACTTGCTTCGCCCCGAAACGATCACAAGCCAGCCCGAGACATCAACCACCTCACCAGCATCCCCACCGGTCTTCCCGAGGCGCTTTCGGCCTTGCCCCAGTTCCAGGCCGAGCCGGCGATATCGAGGTGGGCCCAGCGGCGGTCCTCGGTGAAGTTGGACAGGAAACAGCCGGCGGTGATGGCGCCGGCCGGCATGCCGCCGATGTTCTTCATGTCGGCAAACGGGCTGTCGAGTTGCTGCTGGTATTCCGGCCACAGCGGCAGCCGCCAGCCGCGATCGAAGGCATCCAGCCCGGCGGCAAGCAGTTCCTCGGCAAGTTCGTCGTCGCGGGTCATGACCGCGCTGGCCTGGTTGCCCAGGGCCATGACGCAGGCGCCGGTCAGGGTGGCGATGTCGACCATCACCTCCGGTTGAGACTCGCGCGCCGTCCAGGTCAGCGCATCGGCCAGGATCATGCGGCCTTCGGCGTCGGTGTTGTGGACTTCGATGGTCTTGCCGTTGAGGGCGGTGATCACGTCGCCCGGGCGATAGGCATTGCCGTCGGGCATGTTCTCGACGGCTGCAACAATGCCGTCGACATTGATCGGCAGCTTGAGCCGGGCGACGGCCTCCATCACGCCGATGGTGGTGGCCGCGCCGCACATGTCGAACTTCATCTGTTCCATCAGCTCGCGCGGCTTGATCGAGATACCGCCGGTATCGAAGGTCACGCCCTTGCCGACCAGCGCGGCCGGCGCCTGGTCCGGCGGGCCGCCACGCCAGCGCATCCGGATCAGGCGCGGACGGTTGGCACTGCCCTGGGCCACGGCCAGCAGCGAGCGCATGCCGATCTGTTCCATTTGCGCATCTTCCAGCACCTCGGTTTCCAGGCCGTCGAGTTCTTCGGCCAGGCTGGTGGCGGTCTCGGCCAGGTGGGCCGGGGTGCAGATGTTGGGCGGCAGATCGCCCAGCAGGCGGCAGCGGCGGATGCCGAAGGCGATGGCCTGGGCCCGGGCCAGTGCGGCATCCAGCCCGTCGCGCGCCGGGAACAGCACTTGTCCGGTGGCCGGAGCGGCTTCCGGTTTGGCCGGCTTGGTCGCATCGTAGATATAGTCGGCGTGGTCAAGTGCGATTGCGGCACGGGCCGCCTTCCAGCCATGGTCGCGGTTTCTCAGCTTGACCTCGGCCAGCAGGCAGATGGCCTGCGTGGCACGCGACTTGCGCAGTGCCTGGCCGGCACCGGTCGCGGCACGCACGAATGCGCCATCGTCGAATTTGTCGCTTTTGCCCAGCCCGGTGACCAGCAGACGCCGGCAGCCCAGCCCGCGCGGATGATGAATCATCAGGGTCTTGCCGACTTCCAGCTGCAGTTCACCGGCTTGCTCCAGTTCGGCCAGTTGCTCCTGCTGGGTCGTTTCCAGCTCCGCTAGCTGTTCGGCCACCGGCAGATCGGAGAACAGGCCGATGATCAGGCAATCTGTCCGGCTGGAGAAGGGTTGTTCGCTGCTGGTCGCGAAGTGGATCGGTTTGATCTGCATGGAATTCCTCGTGTGCGGTCATGTCGTGCGGGCGCGGGCCGTGGTTCGTGATGAACTGGTTCATGAGCGCCTGACTGGTCGCCTGGCATTGTAACCTTCGTCTCATGATCATCTCGCCTTCATCGCTGTCGTGCTGAACCGCGGCCCGGGAATTCTGGGTGGCTACCTGCGTCGCCAGGCGCTGGGCGGCTGCCTGATGGCGCTGGCCGTGCTGATGGCGGTGGTCATGGCATTGTTCATGGCCGAACTGCTCGGCGATCTGGCCGAAGGCAAGGTGCTGCACTCGACCCTGTTGCAGCTGTTCCTGCTGCGGCTGCCTGAAGGGTTGCTGCTGACCGCGCCATTGGCGCTGGTGGTCGGCTTGCTGATGAGCCTGGGCGAGCTGGCCCAGGGTGAAGAGATGAGTGCGCTGCGTGCAGCCGGCATGAGTGCCGCACGACTTTTGACGGCGATGGCCGGGGTTGCGGCCCTGTGGGCGGTGATGCTCTTGCTGGCGGCCGGCTGGCTGTCGCCATGGGCCAGTGCGCGCTCGGCCGAGCTGGCCGAAAACATGGCCGAGGAACTGCTTTACGCCAGTGTGCGCCCGGGGCAGTTCCAGTCGCTGGGCGGGGGTCGGCTGACCGTGTATGCGCGCAGTGTCGACCGGGCTGCCGGCCGGCTCGATGAAGTGTTCCTGCAGTTTCGCAACGCCGAGCGCATCGAGGCGGTGACGGCGACCAGCGGCCAGTTGGTCCGCGACCCGGATACCGGTCACCGCGTGCTTTCGTTGCGCGATGGCGTGCATGTCGGATTTCAGGCTGAGGGTGCAGGCCTGCCGATGCGCAGAATCGAGTTTGCGCGCAACGACATCGAATTGCCGATCGACAATCGGTCGGGTACCGACGATCCGCTGGGTCGAGAGCCGCTGCATCGCCTGGTCACCGATCGGGCTGGCCTGGCAGCGGTTGAATTCCAGCGCCGGCTGGCGCCGGTGCTGATCAGCCTGGTGCTGGCAATGTTCGCCTTGCCGGTCACCTTGAGCAGCGGCCGCGGCAGTCGCTTCGGGATCGCGCTGGCGGCGATGGTGGCCTACCTGGCCTACAGCAATGGCCTGCAGTTGTTGCTTGCGCGCATGGAATCCTCCGGATCGGCCGGGCCCGAGTCGTGGCTGTTGCACGCCATTGCGCTGGGTGCCGCACTGACGGTTGCCGGGTACTGGTGGCGCCGATGGTGATGGTCGCGCGGTTGCCGCTGTATGTCGGGGCCACGCTGCTGCGATCGGTGCTCGAGGTGAGCGTTGTGCTGCTGGGACTCTACCTGGGAATCGATGTGGTACGCCAGGCCGGTGATCTGGGCGAAGGCTACGGCCTGATCCAGTTGCTCGGGTTTGTCCTGTCGACGCTGCCGGCGCGTCTGTACGACCTGTTTCCGTTTGCCGTGCTGATCGGCGGCACGCTTGCGCTCAGCCGCCTGGCCGCAGCCCGCGAGCTGGTTGCGATGCGTGCCTGCGGTTTTCATCAGGGGCGTATTCTCGCCAGCGCCCTGGGCGTGGCCATGCTGCTCGGCCTGGTGGTCATGCTGATCGGGGAGCTGCTGGCGCCGCGTCTGGAAATGCAGGCCCGTATCGAGCGGGAGCGTATTCGTGTCGAGGCGATTGGCATTGGCGCGGGCCAATCGCTGTGGCTGCGTGACGGTCCGCTGATGGTGCATGTCGGTCTGCTGACCCTGGATCGTCAGGACCAGGCCCGCCTGTCCGACCTGCGCATTTATCAGCGCGATGCCGATGGCAACATCGCGAACATCGTGCAGGCGATTGCCGCGGTGCATGATGGTCGCTCCTGGAGATTGCAACAGGTTTCCGATCTGGATGTCGCAACCGGCCGGGCGGTACAGGCCGGCGAACTGCAGTTGGCATCCCGGCTCGATGGTGAAATCTTCCGTGCGCTGGCGACCCGGCCACGGTTGCTGCCGATGGCCGATATCCTGCGCATCGAGTCCTACCTGGCCGCCAACGACCAGGATACGGTGGATTATCGTCAGGCCTTCTGGCGGCGCGCGCTGTATCCGGTCAACCTGCTGGCCATGCTGTTTTCCGGGCTGGCATTGCTGCTGGGTGCGGCACGCCACATGCCCCCGATGGTCGGCGCATTTGGCGGCGTGTCCCTGGGAATCGGTTTTCTGGTTGCGCAACGGCTGATGCTGGGTCTGGCACCGGTGTTGCCGGTTCCGTTCATCATCACGCACCTGCTGCCGACCGCGTTGTTCCTGTTGCTTGGTCTTGTTCTATTGCGCCGCTGAGTCGCGTTCGTAGACAATCAGGCACGAATTACTGGCCAGGTCGGGCCAGGCCCGACGATCCTCGCGCAACAGGCTCCAGCCAAACCCCAGCCCCAGCGTGGCCAGCGAGAGCAGGCCGGCACCGAAGCGGCGCAATGAGTCGAAAGCGGTGAAGCGCTGATTGTCGCAATGCTGAAGCCGAATTCGCCAGGCGCGCATGCCCAGAGTCTGGCCGGCCCGCCGCCAGCCGGTATGGAAGTAGGCGAACGCCAGCAGCAGCAGCCAGGCGCGGAAGAAAGGATTTCCCCCATCGATTTCCCCACCGCCCAGGGGCAGCACCAGAGCCGTGCCGATCATCCAGACCGCGATCAGCAACAGGCTGTCGTAGATCATCGCGGCGAATCTGCGTGGCAGGCTGCAAGGCTGGCTCATGGGGTTCCGGTTGGCTGGTCAGGGCGGAAATTTGCTATCGATTTGCTTTTGGCGCTATGGTACATTCCGTGCCTTGACACCTGTGCCCGAAGCCTGCTGGAATCGATTCCGGGCTTGCACAGCCAAAAAAAAGGGTGCCCGATGGGCCGAATCCGGGCCTGATTCCAATCCCGAGAAAGCCGGCAGCGGAAAGAGCCCCGGGATGACATAGAATGCCGGAACGGATGGTCCTGACGGGCTCGGGTGCGAAGCCCGGGGGTGAAAACCATCGGTTCTCGCAATCCAGATTGGTGCCTGATTCCGTGAGTGAAGGGGCCGCCAGATTTTTTCAACAGCAAACCGGAATGGAAAACATGTTCAACTTATCCTCCGCACGGTGCAACCGTGGGCTCGTGGCCCTGATCGGTCTGTGTCTGCTGCTGGTCCAGAGTGCCGGCGCGCAGGTACTCGATCGCAGCATTCAACTCGAAGATCGCATTGCCCGTGATGCAGCCCAGGCGCAATCGCAGATCAATCAGCTTGCCAATGAGACCGACTCGATGGTCAGCGAGTACCGACTGGTGCTTGGCGAGATCGAGAGCATGCGTATCTACAATGACTTGCTGCAGCGCACTATCGACAGCCAGGAGCGAGAAATCAGCAACATCGACGATCAGCTCACGCGTCTGGAGCAGACCAATCGCGATGTCGTGCCGCTGATGATCGAAATGGCCGAGGCGCTGCCTCGTCTGGTCCAGGCCGACATTCCGTTTCGCGTCGATGAGCGCATGAACCGGGCCCGGACGCTGATCGAGGCGCTGGATCGTTCCGACGTCACGACTTCGGAGAAATTCCGCCGCATTCTCGAGGCCTACCAGAGCGAAATCGAACTGGGCCGCACGACCGAGGGTTATCGCGGCCAGTTGCCGACCGGTCAGCGGGTGGACTTCCTGCGCATCGGCAGAACCCTGCTGTTCTATCAATCGCTGGATGGTTCCGAGACCGGCTGGTGGAACCCCAACACGCGCGCATTCGAGACCTTGAGCGATCGTTATCGGCTGCCGGTTTCCGATGGTCTGGCGATCGCCCAGAACCAGGTTGCGCCCAACCTTGTTCGACTTCCCGTCCCGGCACCGAGAGAGGCTGAATGATGAAGAGATTTTTCTTGATGCTGGCCTGTGCGGGCTGGCTGGCTCTCCCGGGTACGCTGGTAGCCCAGGAAACGCTGAATGAACTGCTGCGCGCCGTCGAGCAGGCCGCGGACGCCGAGGCGCGAATCGATCAGCAGCGCCTGCAGCGATTTCGTCAGGAGCGTGCCCGGCAGCAACAGCTTCTGCAGGAGGCGCGCGCCGAACTGCGGGCCGAGGAGCAGCGTTCGAATCGGCTCAATGAGCGGTTCGACCAGAACGAACGCCGATTGGTCGAGTTGAGCGAGATCCTCAATGATCGCCTGGGCAATCTTGGCGAGTTGTTCGGCGTCGTGCGCCAGGTCGCCGGTGATGTTCGTTCGGCACTCAACGATTCTCTGGTCTCGGCGCAATTCCCAGGGCGAACGGGGTTGTACGAGGAGCTTGCCGAGCGTTCGGATACCGACTTGCCCAGTGTCGACGAACTGCGTGCAATGTGGACCGGGATGGTGCGCGAGATCGCCCAGAGCGGGCAGGTCGTGCGGTTTCGCGCCGACCTGATCAATGCCGATGGCCAGGCCGAGAGCAATCGCGAAGTGGTTCGTGTCGGCGTGTTCAACGCCATTTCCGACGGCAAGTTTCTGCAGTGGGATACCTCGCAGGGCATGCTGCTGGAGTTGCCGCGTCAACCACCTTCACGATACCAGTCGCTGGCCGCCGATCTGCAGCGGGCCGCCCCCGGGACGGCCGAGGATATGGCGGTAGACTTCACCCGTGGCGACATCCTGGCCCAGGTCGTGCGCGCACCTGATCTGCGTGAGCGCGTGCGCCAGGGCGGCACGGTCGGCATGATCATCATTGTCCTGGGTGCGCTGGGGCTGCTGTTCTCGATCTGGAAGGGCATCATGCTGTTCCTCAAGGGCAATGCAATCAAGCGCCAGATCGGGAAAGACGAGGCCAGCAAGAGCAACGCCCTGGGCCGCGTGATGGGTGTTTACGAAGACAACCCCGATGCCGATGTCGAAACGCTGGAATTGAAGCTCGACGAGGCGATCCTGCGCGAGACCGCGCCGCTGGAGGCCGGGCTGCCGCTGATCAAGGTGCTGTACGTGGTCGCACCACTGCTCGGGCTGCTGGGTACCGTGGTCGGGATGATCGTGACCTTCCAGCAGATCACGCTGTTCGGTACCGGTGACCCACGCATGATGGCCGGCGGCATTTCAATGGCGCTGATTACCACCGTGCTGGGTCTGTGCGTGGCGATACCGCTGACCGTGATTCACAGCCTGCTGCAGTCCAGAAGCCGGGAGCTGATCCAGATTCTGGAAGAACAGGCCGCCGGCATCATTGCGCGTATCGCGGAGCAAGGGCATGGTCGCGCTGTATAACCTGCTGGATGCGATCCGGGGTTTCATCGAGCTCGGAGGCAATGTCCTCTGGGCCATCCTCGCGGTGTTGCTGGTGATGTGGACTCTGATCATCGAGCGTTACTGGTTTCTGCTGCGGGTCTTTCCTGTCCTGCGCCGGCAAGCGCTGAAAGCCTGGCAGGATCGCGACGATACCCGCTCCTGGTACTCGCACCGCATCAAGGAGGGGATGGTCAGCGACATCCGCATCCAGTTGCAGCGCAATGTGCGCATGATCCAGACCCTGGTTGCGATCTGTCCGTTGCTGGGTCTGCTGGGCACGGTCACCGGCATGGTCGCGGTCTTTGACGTCATGGCGTTTTTCGGCACCGGCAACGCCCGAGCCATGGCCGCCGGCGTCTCCAAGGCGACCATTCCGACCATGGCCGGAATGGTGGCCGCACTGTCCGGGGTCTACTTCGCCTCTTATCTCGAACGCAAGGCGGTTCGGGAAAGCGAAAAGCTCAACGACATGATGCAGATCGAGTGAATTGAACGGGCCCGGTCGGTGCGACCGGGCCGGTAATGTCAACAGGAACCGCGATATGGCACGCAGACATGCAATGCAGGACGAACCCGAAATCAACATCACACCGATGCTTGATATCGTGTTCATCATGCTGATCTTTTTCATTGTCACGACCACTTTCGTGCGCGAAACCGGGGCGACGGTGGACAAGCCCGAGGCGATCACGGCGGAACCCCGGCCGCAAGGCAATGTCTTGATTGGTGTGGACTCCAACAACAGCGTCTGGATGAACGGCAGTGAAATCGAACTTGGCGATGTGCGCACCCTGGTGCAGCGCGCCCGGGCCGAGAACCCGGAAGGCAGCGTGATCCTGATTTCCGACAAGGGCGCGCGAACCGGGACGCTGGTCGAAGTCATGGACCAGGTGCAGGCAGCCGGCGTCTCGCGCATGGCGATTTCCGCTGAACAGATCGGCGCGGGAGGTTGATGAGAATGCCAGGCAGTCTTCGATATCTGGTATCCGTGGTGCTGGCGGCCATCGTCACGGTGGCTGCGTTCTACATGATGCACAAGCTCATTTCCGGCGCGGTCGGAGATCGTGAACAACTCGAGGATCCACCGGGGATCCGGTTCGGACCGGTCGACATCGAAGATGAGCTGGAGCGGCGTCAACGGCGCAAGCCCGAGCCACCCCCACCCCCGGACACGCCGCCCCCGCCCCCGGACATCCAGATCTCCGAGGTCCAGCAGGTGCGCCAGCAATTGCCGCAACTGGACCTGCCCAACCTGAATCTCGGCGTCGGTGCCGGGCCGCCGGTGCTGGGTAACGTCGGGATCGATCGCAGCGCGGAGGGGGACATCGTGCCCCTGGTGCGAATCAATCCGCAGTATCCGCGTGACGCCCTGATGAACCAGATCGAAGGCTTCGTCACGGTCGAGTTCACGATTACCGAAACCGGTACCGTGCGTGATCCGCGCGTGATCGAGTCGCGCCCGCCGCGGGTCTTCGACCGCGAAGCCCTGCGTGCGATCCTGCGCTGGAAATTCAAGCCGCGCGTGATCGATGGCGTTGCAACCGAGAGGCGCGCTACCCAGACACTAGAGTTTCACCTTCCGGATTGACCATGAAACCAGGACTTCTTTCGATTGCCGCGATCTTCCTGCCGCTGGCCGGGGCCTTCTCGACCTTGTCCGCGCAAACCGGTGCGGAGACCGTTGCCTGCGGTGAAGAGCGTGAAGTGCGCGCCGGTGGATTGACCGAAGGCACGTTCAATCGCCTCAACGTGGCGCTGGAGATGATTGCCGAGGAGGAATACGACAGCGCCATGGCCGAAATGGAGCGGCTGGCCCAGGCGCGGCTGACCGATTACGAGAAAGCCACGGTTCAGCAGTATCTCGGTTTTCTGGCCGCCCAGCGCGAACAGTATGAGCGCTCCATCGAGCATTTTTCCGCGGCGGTGCGCCTGAACCAGCTGCCCAACCAGACCCACTTCGACATCATTCTGCAGATTGCCCAGCTATACAACGCCATAGAAGAATACGATCTGGCGCTGGAACAACTGGATTTCTGGTTCTGCATTGCTACCGAAGACGCAAAGAAGACCGCCGATGTGTGGATGCTCAAGGCCAGCCTGCACGTCCAGAAGGAAGAATGGCGGCCGGCGTTGAGTGCAGTCGATCAGGCGCTGATACTCAGCGATGATCCGCCGGAGTCCTGGTTCCGATTCAAGCTGGGCATGCTGCAACAGCTCGAAGAGCACCGCGAATCCGTCGATGTGCTCAAGATTCTGGTCGGCATGGATCCGGACCGCAAGGAATACTGGTTGCAGCTTTCGGGAACCTACCAGGAGCTCAACGAGCAGGAAAACGCCATGAGCGCATTGCGCCTGGCGTATCGTCGCGACGTTCTGAATCGCAGCAGCGAATTCACCCAGCTGGCCGGGCTCCTGCAACAGATGGAAGCGCCGCGGCAGGCCGCTGAAGTGCTGGAAGACGGTCTTCAGAAAGGCATCGTGGAGGCAACCGCGTCGAACTGGGAAATGGCTGCCGGCGCCTGGTACCAGGCGCGCGAGATGCGCAAGGCGCTTGATGCCTTCGCCCAGGCCGGGCGACTTTCCGACAGCGGCAGGCTCGATTATCAGCGCGCCCAGTTGCTGATTGCCGAAGAAGATTGGCAGTCGGCCCTGACCGCGGTCAACGCGGCGCTCGAAAAAGGCGACCTCAACGAGTCGCAGACCGGCAACAGTTACCTGTTGATCGGGATGGCCCATTTCAACCTTGACAATTTCGATCAGGCTGAACAGGCCTTTCAACGAGCGGCGAACTATGGCACACTGCGCTCAGCCGCTCAAGAATGGTTGAATCATATCGCCCAGACCAGGCAACAATTGGCAATCCGATAGCGGCCTGACAAAGTCCGTTCAGGGAGTTGAAAAATGCAGAACAACACTGAAACAAGCATGAACATGGCAGTCGAGGATGAAGCCGGTAAAGCTGCCGGGGCTTCCTCCGATTCCGGGGCTGCATCGGCACCCGGCGTAGCGGCTGTCAAGACCAGGAAGAAGGCTTCCAAGAAGAAGGCTTCCAAGAAGAAGGCTTCCAAGAAGAAGGCCTCCAAGAAGAAGGCTTCCAAGAAGAAGGCTTCCAAGAAGAAGGCTTCCAAGAAGAAGGCTTCCAAGAAGAAGGCTTCCAAGAAGAAGGCTTCCAAGAAGAA
>SR_TP_S13solDRAFT_1000691_pt1 | contig 12510 bp, 4 predicted proteins | sample SodReaTP_S13sol_FD_11159 | JGI IMG/M metagenome (IMG submission 11159) | reverse complement strand
TTGCTGAAGTCCACGTAGTTCACCGCGCCGGCGATGTCGATGGACTCCCCGCTGGAGGTGGTGGTGGCGCTGGCATAGGTGTCGATCTGCGCCTCGGCCCACTCGGTGATGTTGTCATCCACCGCGCTCAGGCCCGGCTTGGTCTCGAAGAACTCGATCCAGCCGTCCAGGTCCGTCCACTTGTCGAGGCTCGCGCCCAGGGGCAGGGACACCTCCGCCGCCACGCCGATGCGCGCGGCGCTGAGGGTCACGTTGTCCCCGACCAGGGCCTCGGCGGTGTAGTCGTAGAGGCCCACGGCCACCGCCGCGCTGACCAGCAGGGAGGTGTCGCCGTCCTCGGTCTGGGAGGTGGCGCCGGCCTCGGCCCAGTTGCGGATGCCGGTGTCCTCGGTGCGGGCGATCACCGCCACCTCGCCGTCGGCGGCGGTGACGCTGGAGCCATCCTCCACCACGGCCCGGGCCGTCTGGCTGGAGAAGTTCAGGGCCAGTGCGGAACCCAGCTGCAGACCGAAGCCGCCGCTGTCATCGCCACCGCCATTGCCACCCGGATCTCCGGAACCGGCCATGCGGCCGTCCAGGCTCTCGCCACCCTGCTCGCCCCGGCCGCGGGCGAAGTCCGTGGAACCCTGGTCATTGCCGGAGGTGCCGGCGCTGGATTCGCCATCGCCCTCCTCGCCCTCCTCGCCGCCGCTGGCGACGGTGCTGGCCGCCACCTGGTTGCCGGTGCTGGTGGAGGTGGCCAGCACCGTGACGCCGTCCGCCGCCACCACGGTGCCGCCCAGCGTGGCAAGCGCCTCGGGGGCGATGTCCGCCACGGCGGCGGCGATGCCCACGGCGGCGCCACCGGAGACCTGGGCGCTGGCGCTGGTCTCGTGGTCATGGGTGTTGTGGGCCTCAACCGTCAGGCTGCCCGCGGACAGACCGCCCCGGGCAGTGGCCCGGGTGGCGCCCCGCACCTCGGTGTAGGCCACGGTGGCGGAGAACCCGACCCGGGCACTGCCGCTGACCGAGGTCCCGGCGGCCACCACGGTTTCGTTGTCACCCTGGGCGGCGACCCGCGCGGCGCCAGTGATGTCGAGTTCCGTGCCCGGTTCCAGCCGCGCCGTGGTCTCGCCGTGCAGCATGCCCAGCGCCACCCCGGCGCCGATGCCCACGGTCTCGCCCGCCTCGCCGGTCACCGGGGTCAGCACCACCATCAGGTCACGGCGCTCGGCCGCCACCCGCAGGTCCGCGTCGACGCCACCGGCGCTCACCTGATCGGCCAGCACCTCGGCCAGCACCCGGGTATCCTGCTGCACCCAGTTGAAGGCGCCGCCGATGCCCACCTTGCCGGTCTCGGCCTGGTTGCCGGCCACGGTGATGGTCTCCACCCGGGCCAGGACCGCCACGTCGAGCACGGCAGCAAAGGCCGCCAGCTCCTCGCCGGCGAGGCTGGCGGACCAACCGTCCGGGTCGCCGTCGGCGGCGAGGGTCAGGATGGCGCCGCTGCCGATGCGCGCCTCAGCGGCGCTGCTGAGATCCAGGTAGTTCACCGCGCCGGCCAGGCTGACCGTGTCACCGCTCCCGGACAGGGTGGCGCTGGCATGACCGTTCAGTGCCCCGGTATCGGGGTCCGACTCGCCCATGAAATCATCGAGCCCCGGCGCCTGCTCATCCCGGGCCGGCACCAGCAACTCGGCGCCCACCCCCAGGCGGGCGGCACTGATCTGCACGCCATCGGCGTTGACCGCGCCCGTGGCATCGTCCCGATCGCCCACGATGGCCCGGGCATGCTGATCGATGATGCCGACCGCCACGCCGGCACTGATGGACACGGCGACACCCGAATCCCCGGCCCCGGAATCCCCGCCATCGGCGCTGGAGGTGGCGGCGCTGACAGCGCGGGTCTCGAGCTCATGCAGTTCCCGGCGGGCGAACACCACCGCGTCGCCGTCCGCCTGCACGGAGACGCCGTTGCCGATGCGCGCATCCGCCGTCTCCGAGGCCAGGTTGATGGCCACCGCCGAACCGAACTTGATGGGCAGGCCGCCGTCATCACCGGTGCCCGGCGCGGACGCATGACTGCTGCCACCCTGGCCGTCATCGCCGCTGGCCGCCGCCTGGTCCGAGGCCCCCTGGGTCCGGTCGGCCACGAAACGGGTGCTGCCCTGATCGTTGTCCGCCGTCGCGGCACCCTCGTCGGCGGCCTCGGCATCGGCCACGGAGGTCTCGGCGGCCACCGCCAGCCGAGCGGTGCTGGACTCGGCGGCCAGGGTGAGCCCGCCGTCCAGGGTCACGTCCCGGGACAGTTCCGCCAGGGTCACGGTGTTCACGTCGGCGATGGCGGCGGCGATGCCCAGGGCCGCCGTGCCCTCGCTGCTGGCGGCGGCGGAGACGCTCAGGTCATTGTCGTTGCGGGCATGGATCACCAGGTCCGCGGCGTTCAGGCCCTGGCCGCTGCCCACCCGGGCGGTGGTCTCCACGTCCAGGTCGCCATAGGCGACCGTGGCGGAGAGGCCCACGGTCTGCTGGCCGGCGGCGATGCTGGCGCTGGCCACCTCCAGGGTGTTGCGCCCCAGGGCCATGACCGCCACGTTGTCCGGTGTCGGGGGCAGTGGATCCGGGCTGCCGGGGACCGGGCGATCCACGTTCACCCGGGCGTTGTCCTGCACCTCGGCCGTGGTGCGGGTCTTCAGCCCGGCATACACGCCGGCGGCACCCAGACCAAGACTGCCGCCGTCGCCGCTGCCGCTCACCGGGGCATAGGCGATCAGGGTATGGATACCCTCGGCATTGACCGCCAGGCCGGTGGTCACGATCTCCGCACCGGCACCGATGCGTGCGCGGGTGTTCACGTCATGGGTGACCCAGTTGAACACCCCGCCGATGCCCACAGCGCTGCCGAAGCCGGTCACGTTGCCGGCCACGTCCAGGGTCTCCAGCCGGGACCGGGCCGTCACACTGACCGCCTGATCCCAGTGGAAGCTGCGCCCGTCGACGGTCGTTTCCCACGCGCCCGCGGCACCGCTGGCGGTCACCTCCCCGTCGATGGCCGCCTCGGTGCTCACCGCGATGTTCAGGTAATTGACCGCGCCGCCCAGGCCCACCTGGGTGTCTTCGCCCGCCTCCACCGAGGCCGAGGCATGGCTGGTGAGGTAGGACGCCAGGTCCTCGGGCTGTTCGCCGGTGAGGTTGTCCAGGGAACCGGTGTTCTCGTCCTCGCCCCAGGCGCCTCTCAGGGGCAGGTCCACCTGGGCCAGCACCCCCACGCGGGCGGCGTTCACGGAGGCCTGCGGGCCGATCACGGCACTGGCGCCAAGGCTCAGGTCGGTGACCGCCACGGCGGCACTGACCGCCAGCGGGTTGCCACTACCGTCCTCGGCGGCGGAACTGGCGCCGCTCAGCGCATGGGTGGAAAGATTCCGCTCGTGGGTGGTGGCGATCAGTGCCACGTCGCCGCCGGCCTCCAGCGTGGTATCACCCAGGCGCGCCTCGCTGGACGCGCCCCCCAGGCTGACGGCTACGGCGGCGCCCAGGTCCAGGGGCAGGCCGCCATTGTCCTGTCCGCCGGGGCCGTCCCCGCCCGACTCGATGCCCTCGGATTGCTTGCCCTGGAATCCCTGGATGAATTCGGCAACCGCGCCGCTGTCACCCTCGGCGCTGGCACCCTCGCCGTCGCCGCCACCCCCGTCCGGGGCACCGGTCGCAGCAGCCACCTGGCGGGCGGCGGTATCGGACTCGGCGATCACGGTGAGATCGCCGCCCACGCGGATCCCGCCCTCGGCGCCGGCACGGCTGGAGGTGGAGGCATCCAGGACGGCGGCGGCCAGTCCCACGGAACCCCCGGGGCTGGCCTCGTTCAGGGCGCTGATGCGGAAATCGTTGTCGGTACGCGCCCAGACCAGGATATCCCCGGCATGATCGCCATCCGCCGGTGCGTCCAGGGCGATCGAGGCGACGGTCTCGAGACCGTCGGCGATGCCGATGGCCAGGGTCCCGGCGAAGTAGACATCGTTGTCACCGGCCCGGGTGGCGGCATCCAGGTTCAGGGTGTTGTCGCTGCGCGCCTGCACCGCCAGCTGGCCGCCGGCGCTGACCTGGGCCCCGGCACGGATCTCCGCCCGGGTCTCGCCCCGCAGTTCACCGTAGAGGGCCGCCACCCCGGCCAGGTCGCCCACGGCACCCGCCTCCAGGCTCACCTCGCGGGTGGCACGGGCATCCAGGTGGATGTCGCCGCTGGCCTCCAGCACGGCGGTGTCGTGGACCACGATGCTGGCCACCGCGTCGGCGATGCCGAAGCCCATGTCGAACTGGGGCACCAGGTCCAGCAGGCCATCCAGCAGGTCCGTGGCCAGCCCCCGCAGGGCGTTGGTGTCCGTGGCGTCCTCGCTGACCCGGGCGGCCGCATGGGCGATGAGATTGATATCCCCGCCGCGCAGTTCCCCGTGAACATCGATCCGCGCAGCGGAAGTGGCCACACCGAGACGGGTCTGATCGCCTTTGAGCGCCTCCAGGGTGATGGACCCGGCCTGGTAGCTACTGCCCTCTTCCACGTGGGCAAACAACCGAGCCCCTTCCTCGATGAGGATGTTCGGAGATATGAAATGGATGTTGCCCGAATCCCCGGCCGACACCCCGGCCTCGTGATCTCCGGAGGCGAGATCACGGGTACTGAAGGTGACATTCTCAGCAATGGTGATGCTTTCACTGGCAATCCAGGTCACATTGCCCGTGAGGAACAGGTCCACGCTCTGAACAATGTCCGTGTCGGACACCCCCACATAGATGTCGTAGGGATCAAACAGGATTTGGCCCAGGGCACCGTTGCTGGCCCCGGCGTCGTAGCGGCCACCCTGGATGCGGATCTGGTCACCGGCACTCACCTCGATGAACCCGCCATCACCGGATTCGCCGCCACGCGCCTTGAGTTCGGCCGCACCAAGCACGGTGGCGGAGGACTCGCCATAGACCACAAGGGTGCCCCCATCGGAACCGGCACCTTCACCGGAGACATCCAGGCGGGCACTGCTCTCCAGCGTGACATGGCCGCCGGCAGTGACCAGTACCGTTCCACCGGATCGGCCACTGCGACCACGGGCGCTGATGTCGCCGGATATAGAGACATCATCTCGGGCGACGATGACGATGTCTCCGTCGGCAATCTGCACATCCGCACCCAGTCCGAGACCCTCCACGTTCACCGCACTACTGAACAGGACCTGATGCTCGGTGTCGCTCAGACGTGTGTTGAGACCACCCGACAGTTGCACCTGATGGCCCAGCAGCAGGATGGCATCGGTGGCATTGACCTGCCCCTGGATGCTGATCAGGCCGTCTGCGGAGACCGGAATGTCGCCCTCCAGCAGGCGGGCCACGTGGCTGTCGCTGATGCCGCCATCCGGCGCAATCAGCTGATTCATGAAGGCGGTGGTGGGGGTGGCCACCGCCAGGCTGCCCACGTTGACCTGGCCACCGGCACCCACCACGAAGCCGTGGGGGTCGGCGAACACCACGTTGCCGCCGATCGCGCCGTCCTTGTAGCTGTTGAGCGTGCCGTTGATGACCACCCGGCTGTCGTGCACCAGGTTAATCAGGTTGCGGGTGTACTGGGGGAGATGGAGATTGGCGGTGTGGCCTTCTCCCACCTGGAAATGGTGGAAGGAATTGAAGGCGTTGTGACCCCGGACCGTGTCCGTGTGGATGTGGGTGATGCCGGGGGTGGACTGATCGAGGTGGGTCTGGGTGCGTCCGTCAGGGACGATGCCCAGGCTCCCATCCGCCTGGAGCAGGCCCGGGGCCGCGCCGAAGGCCGCCAGCGCGGCGAGGCTCAGGGGATGGGGGCGAAAGCGTGGGAAAACGCCGGCGGGCGTGGTCTCTCGACCACACCTGTCTGCGCGTCGGCCCCTGATGGCACGCCTTTTTTGTTGTTGTCGCCCCATTGCCTCTTGCCAGGGCAGCCCAGCAAGAACCGGGCCAGCCAATGTGAAGCAGTTCGCATTATTGTGGCAAGTATCCGCATGGGCCCGACGAGCGTCAAGATTTTCGTGACGGGCGGCACAATTCCTGCCCCATCAAGCCTCCCGAGGGCTCAATCCTCCGGCTCGTACCCCAGGTTGGGCGCCAGCCAGCGCTCCGCCTCGGCGGGCTTCATCCCCTTGCGCCGGGCGTAGTCGGCCACCTGGTCCCGGTTGATCTTGCCCACGTTGAAGTACCTGGCCTCGGGATGGGCGAAGTACCAGCCGGAGACGGCGGCGGTGGGCAGCATGGCGTAGCTCTCGGTGATGCTCATGCCGGCATTCTCCTCGGGCTTGAGCAGCTCCCAGAGCAGGCCCTTCTCGGTGTGCTCCGGGCAGGCGGGATAGCCGGGGGCGGGCCGGATGCCCCGGTACTGCTCCTTGATGAGCGCCTCGTTGTCCAGGCGTTCGTCACTGGCATAGCCCCAGAACTCCCGTCGCACCCGCTCGTGCATGCGCTCGGCCAGCGCCTCGGCCAGGCGGTCGGCCAGCGCCTTGAGCATGATGGCGTGGTAGTCGTCATGGGCCTGCTCGAAACGCCTCACGTGCTCGTCGATACCGATGCCGGCGGTGACTGCGAATCCACCCAGGTAGTCGGGCAGCCCGGTCTCACGGGGGGCAATGAAATCCGCCAGGCACTGGTTCGGCCCCTTGCCGCGACGCTCGGTCTGCTGGCGCAGGTGGTGCAGGCGCATCAGCGGCGCGGTGCGGTCCTCGTCCCGGTAGAGTTCAATGTCGTCGGCATCCACGCTGTTGGCGGGAAAGAAGCCGATCACGCCGCGGGCCTTGAGCCAGCCCTCCCTGATGATCGTCTCCAGCATCACCCGGGCGTCGGCGAACAGCTTCTTCGCCTCCTCGCCCACCACCTCGTCGTCGAAGATGCGCGGGTAGGCGGCATGCAGCTGCCAGGCATGGAAAAAGGGCGTCCAGTCGATGTAGTCGAGCAGATCCTCGAGGGGATAGTCGTCGAAGCGGATCACCACGCTGTCAGGCCCGAAGGGGTGCAGCACGGTGATGCCCGGCCCGGCCGGCTCCGCCTCCAGGGCCCTGGGGCGGGGCGGCTGGTAGCCCTGCCAGTCGATCGGGGTGCGGTTGTCCCGGGCCTGGGCCAGGGTCAGCCACTTCTGCTCCTTCTGCCGTTCGGCATGGTGGCGGCGCACCTCCTCGTACTCGGCGCGGATCTTCGCCACGTACTCTTCCCGGGTGTTCTGGCTGATCAGGCTCTGCACCACGCCCACGGCGCGGGAGGCATCCTTCACCCACACCGTGGGGCCTTCGTAGTGGGGCTCGATCTTCACCGCCGTGTGGGCACGGGAGGTGGTGGCGCCGCCGATCAGCAGCGGCAGCTTCATGCCCAGGCGCTGCATCTCCTTGGCCATGTGGGCCATCTCCTCCAGGGACGGCGTGATCAGGCCGGAGAGACCGATCACGTCCACGTCCTGCTCCACGGCGGTGTCCAGGATCTTCTGGGCGGGCACCATCACGCCGAGATCGATGACCTCGAAGTTGTTGCACTGGAGCACCACGCCCACGATGTTCTTGCCGATGTCGTGCACGTCGCCCTTCACGGTGGCCATGAGCACCTTGCCGTTGGGCCGGTCGCCCTCCTGCTTGAGCGCCTCGATGAACGGGATCAGGTGGGCCACCGCCTTCTTCATGACCCGCGCGGACTTCACCACCTGGGGCAGGAACATCTTGCCGTCGCCGAACAGGTCGCCCACCACGTTCATGCCGTCCATGAGCGGGCCTTCGATCACGTGGATGGGGTGATCCACGCCCTGGCGGGCCTCCTCGGTGTCCTCCACCACGAAGGCGTCGATGCCCTTCACCAGGGCATGCTCCAGACGCTTGGCCACCGGCAGCTTGCGCCACTCCAGGTCTTCCTTCTTGGCCTCGCCGCCCTCGCCGCGATAGCGCTCGGCAGCCTCCAGCAGGCGCTCGGTGGCATCCGGGCGGCGGTTGAGCACCACGTCCTCCACCAGTTCGCGCAGTTCCCTGTCGATCTCGTCGTAGACCGCCAGCTGCCCGGCGTTGACGATGCCCATGTCCATACCCGCGTGGATGGCGTGGTACAGGAACACCGCGTGGATGGCCTCGCGCACCGGCTCGTTGCCGCGGAAGGAGAAGGACACGTTGGACACGCCCCCGGAGACCAGGGCATGGGGCAGACGCTTCTTGATCTCGCGGGTGGCCTCGATGAAGTCCACACCGTAATTGTTGTGTTCCTCGATACCCGTGGCGATGGCGAAGATGTTGGGGTCGAAGATGATGTCTTCCGCCGGGAAGCACACCTGCTCGGTGAGGATGCGGTAGGCGCGCTCGCAGATCTCCACCTTGCGCGCCTGGGTGTCCGCCTGGCCCTGCTCGTCGAAGGCCATGACGATCACCGCGGCGCCGTAGCGGCGCACCAGCTTGGCGTGCTCGATGAAGGTGGCCTCGCCTTCCTTCAGCGAGATGGAGTTCACCACGCCCTTGCCCTGGATGCACTTCAGACCCGCCTCGATCACCTCCCACTTGGAGGAGTCGATCATCACCGGCACCCGGGAGATGTCCGGCTCGGCGGCCATGAGGTTCAGGAAGCGCACCATGGCGGCCTTCGAATCCAGCATACCCTCGTCCATGTTCACGTCGATGATCTGGGCGCCGTTCTCCACCTGGCTGGCGGCCACCTCCAGGGCGGTCTCATAGTCGCCGTCCTTGATCAGGCGCTTGAAGCGCGCGCTGCCGGTGACGTTGGTGCGCTCGCCCACGTTGACGAACAGGGAGTCCTCGGTGATGTTGCAGGGCTCGAGCCCCGACAGGCGGCAGGCCGGTTCCCGTTTGGGGATGCTGCGCGGCGGGAGATCCGCCACCGCCTCGGCGATGGCACGGATGTGGGCCGGTGTGGTGCCGCAGCAGCCGCCGACGATGTTGAGAAAGCCGCTCTCGGCCCACTCGCGGATGTGCACCGCCATGTCCGCAGGGCTCAGGTCGTAGCCACCGAACTCGTTGGGCAGGCCCGCATTGGGATGGGCGGAGACATGGGTGTTGGCGATGCGGGAGATCTCCTCCACGTGGGCACGCAGTTCCCTGGGGCCCAGGGCGCAGTTCAGGCCGAAGGAGAAGGGCCGCGCATGGCGCAGGCTGTTCCAGAAGGCCTCGGCCGTCTGGCCCGAGAGGGTGCGCCCGGAGGCGTCGGTGATGGTGCCGGAGATCATCACCGGCAGGCGCCGGCCGGTCTCGTCGAACAGGCTCTCCACGGCGAACACCGCCGCCTTGGCATTGAGGGTGTCGAACACCGTCTCGATGAGCAGCAGGTCGGCGCCGCCTTCGATGAGCGCCTCGGCGGCCTGCCGGTAGGCGGCCACCAGCTGATCGAAGTCCACATTGCGGAAACCCGGGTCGTTCACGTCCGGGGAGATGCTGGCGGTGCGGTTGGTGGGGCCCAGCACCCCGGCCACGAAGCGGGGCCTGTCCGGGGTCTTCGCGGTCCATTCATCGGCCACCCGCCGGGCCAGGCGCGCCGCCTCCCGGTTGATCTCGGGCACCAGTTCCTCCATGGCGTAGTCGGCCATGGCGATGGTGGTGGCGTTGAAGGTGTTGGTCTCCAGGATGTCCGCGCCGGCCTCCAGGTACTGGCCGTGGATCTCGGCGATGATCTCCGGGCGGGTGAGCGCCAGCAGGTCGTTGTTGCCCTTGAGGTCGATCTGCCAGTCGGCGAAGCGCTCGCCCCGGTAGTCGGCCTCGCCGAGCCCGTAGCCCTGGATCATGGTCCCCATGGCGCCGTCCAGGATCAGGATGCGCTCCTTGATATGGGTCTCGAGCAGGCGTGTGCGATCGTCAGTCATGGGATGAAAACCACCGGGTTGAATTTCTCAAAGCCGGCGATTTTACCATGACCGGCGGTCCAGCCCTGCCAATACCCCCGGAAAAGCCAGCCCACCCGGGACCTGCAGCGAACTTGACATCGGTCAGTATCGGGGTCTCTGGCCGACGGTAGTCTGAGGCCATTCGAGCCTTCAACGACAACCCGAGGAGACCCACCATGGAACTCGTACTCGCAAGCCCCGTGGCCCTGCTCAGCATCATCACCCTGGCCCTGCTGTGCGGCGTGGGCGGCTACCTGGTCTACCACTTCGTGCGTTACGCGCCGTAAGGGCGCGATTCAACATTCAAGATTCAAAATTCAAAGGGAGAGCGGCAAAGGCATTTCCCTTTGAATTTTGAATTTTGAATTTTGAATTTTGAATTTTGAATTTTGAATTATCCTTACCGGATGCGCCCCCAGGCATCCACCCTGCACTTTTACGCCACGCCCCCGGACCCCTGCCCCTATCTGCCCGGCCGCAAGATGGTCAGCGTGTTCGCCGACCCCCGGGCGGACATGGACGTGGCCCTCTACGGGCGGCTGGCCCGCCATGGCTTTCGCCGCAGCGGCCGGCATGTCTACCGCCATCAATGTCCCGATTGCCGGGCCTGCATACCCCTGCGCGTGCCCGTGGATGGCTTCCAACCCAACCGCAACCAGCGGCGGGTCTGGCGGCGCAACAGGGATCTCTCGGTGCACGTGATCAAGGCCTCGCCCCGGGAGGAGCACTTCGAGCTCTACCGGCGCTACGTGGACACCCGCCACCCGGGCGGCGGCATGGATGACCCCAGCCCCACGGACTACTGGCGCTTCATCGACTCGGACTGGTCGGACACGGACCTGGTGGAATTCCGGGCCGGCCAGCGGCTGGTGTGCGTGGCGGTGGTGGACCGGCTGCCGGACGGCCTGTCGGCGGTCTACACCTTCTTCGACCCCGAGGATGCCGTCCGCAGCCCCGGCACCCTGGCGGTGCTGTGGCTGATCCACGAGGCCCAACGCCTGGGCCTGCCCTACGTGTACCTGGGCTACTGGATCGCCGGCAGCGAGAAGATGGCCTACAAGGCGTCCTTTCGGCCGGCGCAGGGGCTGCGGGACGGGGTCTGGGTTGAGTTGGCCGGGATTTAAGGGCTTTGCCGCAGAGGCGCAGAGAAAAGCTGGAAAAACGACAGGATTAACATGATTAACAAGATTCAAGAACTGAAATCCAATCATTACTGATTGAGTCTTTAATCCTGTTAATCATGTTAATCCTGTCAAAACTGTTCTTTTTTCTCCGCGCCTCCGCAGTCTGTGCGGCAGAGGTTCAGATTTCACGAACCTTTCAGCAGATCCAGCGCCCTGGCATGCAGCGCCGGGGTGGCGGCGGCGAGCACGCTGGTGGTCTCGAGGGTCAGTTCGCGGCCGTCCAGATCGGTGAACACGCCGCCGGCCTCGCGCACGATCACCGCCAGGGCGGCGATGTCCAGGATGTTCACGTCGGACTCCACCACCAGGTCGATGCGACCCGAGGCCAGCAGGTGGTAGTGGTAGAAATCCCCGTAGCCGCGGGTGCGGTTCACCTGGCGCACCAGGCTACCGAGGGCCTCCCAGCGATCACTGCCAGCCAGGGTCTTGATGTTGCCCAGTGACAGGGTGGCAGCAGCGAAATCCTCCACCTGGCTGACCCGGATGGGCTTGTCGTCCAGGTAGGCGCCGAGACCCTTCTCCGCGTAGGCGATCTCCTCGAACTCCGGCGCGCTGGAGACCCCCATGACCAGTTCCCGCGTGTGCATCAGGGCGATCTGGGTGGAGAAGAACGGGTAGTGCCGCACGAAGCTCTTGGTGCCGTCGATGGGATCGATCAGCCAGGTATAGGGGGCGCTGCCGGTACTGTGCCCGGTCTCCTCGCCGAAGAAACCGTGGGCCGGGAAGGCCCCGGTGATGATGCCCTTGATGGTCTTCTCCGTCTCCACGTCGGCGATGGTCACCGGGCTCTGGTCTGCCTTGAGTTCCACCGGGATCTCCTGGCGGTAGTAGCGCTGGATGACCTTCTGGGCAGCCTGTGCGGCCTCGATGGCGGTCTGGAGAAACGGGCTCATGAATACGGGTTCCTGACGGGTCGGATGGCGTGCAAAAGAGGGCGAAGATTATCATGGGCGGATCAGGCCGGCATCCCGCGGCCGCTACAGAACCCGCACAGCGCGCCGGGGTCTATGTCTTTATCGACCGGCGGAAGCCGGAATCCGGGCGGACACTCGATCCCGCCGCGCCTGCCTCCAGGAGAATCTCAACGCCATGAAACCCCTGAATCTTGCCGCTCCCCTGCTCCTTGCCGCCGCCGCCCTGGGCCTGGGCGCCTGCGCCAGCCTGGACGGCTGGCAGTCGGCCCATGCCCGCATCCCGGTGGGCACCACGATTACCCTGAACCAGGACCTGTCCATCCCCTCGGGCCATGCCCGGGTGTTCATGCAGGACGGCCGGGTCATCCCCAAGAGCGCGGTGAACATCTACTACCCCCACTGCAACTTCGAGGTCTCCACCGTCAGCGACGGCAGCGGGCGCATCGAGGCGGAGCGGTTCCTGGTCACCGGCACCCGCCAGGGTTACGTGGAAGTGGTGCGCGGCCCCGCCGCCCCGGTGCAGGTAGCCGCCGTGGGGCTGGTGATGGCCGGCGAAGACGCTGGCGGCCCG
>SR_TP_S13solDRAFT_1000690_pt1 | contig 12518 bp, 10 predicted proteins | sample SodReaTP_S13sol_FD_11159 | JGI IMG/M metagenome (IMG submission 11159) | reverse complement strand
CCGTCCGGTCGCGGGCTTGCCGCGACCGGGGTTCAGCTGATCAACCGCACTTGGAGTAGCCGCAGGCCAGGCAGGTCTGGCAGCCGTCGAGCAGGACCATCGCCTTGGTGTGGCACTTGTGGCACAACGAAGCCGAAGCCGGGTAGGAGGCTTCACCGCCCTCCCCCGCGCTGGGGCGTCCGGCTTCGGTCGGCACCGCCTCCGCCCCGGCCTGCTTCTGCTCGCGCGCCTCGGCTTCGGCGCGCTTCTGTTCGAGGATGAGCTGCTGTTGTTCGGACAGCTCGTCGGGTTCGATCAGGCCGATGCGCTTGAAGTGGTGTTCGACCACCGCACCGATGTCGGCCACGATCGACGGCACGAAGCGACCGCCGGGCTTGAAATAGCCGCCCTTGGGGTCGAATACCGCCTGCAGCTCCTCGGACAGGAAGGTCACGTCGCCGCCCTTGCGGAACACCGCCGACATCACGCGCGTCAGGGCCACGATCCACTGGAAGTGGTCCATGTTCTTCGAGTTGATGAAGATCTCGAACGGCCGGCGCTGCTCGTGCTCGGTGCCCTGGTTGAGGATGATGTCGTTGATGGTCACGTACAGGGCGTGGTCGTCGAGCGGCGTGCGGATCTTGTAGGTCGCACCCTCCAGGCACTCCATCCCTTCGGGACGCTCGAGCTTTTCGTGCATGCGGATGATGTCGGCCTTGTCGCGGCTGACTTCCTTCTTGCCGGCCGGCTTGTGCTCCTCCGGCTTGTTGTCCTGAACTTCGTAGTTCACGATCTTCTTGTCGATTCTGATGGTCATCTCAAAACTTCCCGTAATAACCTTCTTTCAAAGCGTCAAAGAGGTTGGCAGCCGTGTGGATCTCGCCGTCGTACTCGATCTCCTCGTGACCCTTGACCTCGACCTTCGAGCCGTCCTCGAGCTCGAACACGTAGGTCGTCGACTCCAGGTCCTTGTCGGTGACCAGCACGCCCTGGAAGGCCTGCGGATTGAAGCGGAAGGTGGTGCAGCCCTTCAGCCCCTGCTCCCAGGCAAACAGGTAGATGTCCTTGAAGTCCTCGTACGGATAATCGGTCGGCACGTTGGCGGTCTTGGAGATCGACGAATCGATCCATTTCTGCGCCGCGGCCTGAATGCCGACGTGCTCCTTCGGCGTGATCGTCTCGGCGGTCAGGAAATAGTCCGGCAGCTGTTCCTCTTCGTTCTCGGAATACGGCATGGCGGCCGGATTGACCAGGGTGCGGTAGGCCAGCAGCTCGTAGGAATAGACGCTGACCTTTTCCTTGCTCTTGCGCCCTTCGCGGATCACGTTGCGGTTGTAGTGATGGGCAAAGCTCGGCTCGATGCCGTTCGACGCGTTGTTGGCCAGTGACAGCGAAATCGTGCCGGTCGGCGCGATCGAGGTGTGGTGAGTGAAGCGCGCACCCTGCTCCGCCAGCCGGTCGACCAGCTCGGGTGCCACCTCGGCGACCTTCTGCATGTAGCGGCTGTAGCGTGCGTGCAGGATGCGGCCGGGCACCCTGTCGCCGGGCTTGTAGCCGTCGCGCTTCATCTCGGGGCGCTTGCGCAGCATCTCGGGGGTGACCTCGAACTCGTCGAGCATGATCGGTGCCGGGCCCTTTTCCCCGGCCAGTTCGGCGGCGGTTTCCCAGCCGGCCACGGCCATTTCGCGCGAGACGCGCTCGGTGAACTCGAGCGACTCGGGCTGGCCGTAGCGCATGCGCAGCATGGTCAGGGCCGAGCCCAGGCCGAGAAAACCCATGCCGTGGCGGCGCTTGTACAGGATCTCCTTGCGCTGCTTCTCGAGCGGCAGGCCGTTGATCTCGACCACGTTGTCGAGCATGCGGGTGAAGATCTGCACCGTGCGGCGGTACTCGTCCCAGTTGAAGCGGGCGTTCTCGGTGAACGGCTCCTCGACGAAGCGCGTCAGGTTGACCGAACCGAGCAGGCAGGCGCCGTAGGGCGGCAGCGGCTGCTCGCCACAGTTGTGCGCATGCAGGCCGTTACCGTCGAAGGTGTTGATGCCGGGAACCTGCACGTCGAAGACGTCTTCGACACCGTCGTCCTCGATGGACGTCACGCGGGCAACGAAGCGCTCACGATTGAGATTCCGCGAATAGGATGCAAGGTGGTCTTCCAGCGCAGACTGCTTGCAGACGTCGGCGAAACCGATTCGGTCACTGAAGCGCTGCAGGTTCTCTCCGCTGATGATCAGCTCGTGTTGTGGCTGGATCCGGTAAGCGCTCTGACCGCCCTTGCCGTCCGGCAGCATCTGCTGCGTGGCCTTGCGGCGGTCGGTGTAGATCTTCGAGGCGATGCCCATTCTCAGCAGCATGCGCTGGACGCCCTTGAGCCGCTCGAGATCGGACTGCGACAGTCGAATACTCACGCCCTTGGCCTGGCTGCCCTGGACGCTGCCATCGGCGTCGAAGAATCCGCGCAGGAACCCTCGATAGCCGCGGGTCGAGGCCTGCTCCAGCTGCGGCGTGATCGCCTTGTTGCCCGGCGACATGCCCATGGCAGTGGCCAGCTCGCGAACGGCCGCCGTTGCAAGACGGAACTCGTTGCGCCCGGGCACGGACATCCAGCCGGAGAAGTCGGAGCGATGCGGAAGGGAACGAGCCGCCGCTTCCGCAGCCTGCATGATCGACCGTGCGCCCGACATCCGGCCCCCGCCGTTGGCCACTTCGGCTTGCTTCCATACCGAAAGCACGGCCTTGTCCTGCTTGAGGGTTCCGTCTCCCACCAGCAGGCCAAGCAGATAACCTTCATCCTCGTTGAGAGCACCGTCCCATTCCGCCGCTGAACGATGATCATTGAGCAGGACGCGATCACCCGGCTGCAGCTCGCCGGCCTCACACCACTCGGTCTCGGTCCGATACCGAGTGAACGCGCTGACCCGCCGCACACGATGGTCCCTGGTCAGTTTCAGCTCGTAGCCTTCCGCGGTAGCGAGGCGTACCACCGGCTTGGTGGCCGTCTTGAAGAAGCCCTCCGGGCCACTGGCGTGGACATGACCGTCGACGACAGCGGAAAACGGACGGCCGACCAGGTCGCTGACCTGCCGCGGCCCGTCTGAAGTCTGCACCCAGGTGTCGGCGGTAACGCAGGGGTTGGTGGCGCGGATGTTCTCGCACCACCAGTTGTTGTTGTCCTCGTTGATGCGGTCGACCAGCACGAAGCCGGGCTCGGCGTAGTCGTAGGTGCTGGTCATGATCATGTTCCACAGGCGCCTGGCCGGCACCTTGCGGTAGATCTTGCAGGCGACCAGGCCTTCGTCGTTGCTGACGTAGCCTTCGGTGGTCGGCCACTCGCGCCAGATCACCTGCTCGGGGTCGTGCAGGTCGATCTCCTCGGCCTCGCTGTCGAGCACCGGGAAGACCAGCGGCCAGTCGACGTCGTCGACCACGGCCTGGACGAAGGCGTCGGTGATCAGCAGCGAGCAGTTGAACTGCCTGAGCACGCCGTCCTCGCGCTTGGCGCGGATGAAGTCCATCACGTCGGGGTGCGAGACGTCGAAGGTGGCCATCTGCGCGCCGCGGCGGCCGCCGGCCGAAGAGACGGTAAAGCACATCTTGTCGTAGATGTCCATGAACGACATCGGGCCGGAGGTGTAGGCGCCCGCCCCCGACACGTAGGCACCGCGGGGACGGAGGGTGGAGAACTCGTAGCCGATGCCGCAGCCGGCCTTGAGCGTCAGACCCGCCTCGTGCACCTTGCCCAGGATGTCGTTCATCGAGTCCCGGATCGTGCCCGAGACGGTGCAGTTGATGGTCGAGGTGGCCGGCTTGTGCGCCAGCGCGCCGGCGTTGGAAGTGATCCGCCCGGCCGGAATGGCGCCTCGCCTGAGCGCCCACAGGAATTCGCGATACCAGTGCGAGCGCTTGTCGGCGCCCTCCTCCACTTCGGCCAGGGCGCGGGCGACACGCTTGTAGGTGTCGTCGATGTCCTGGTCGATGATCTCCCCCGTTTTTGACTTGAGACGGTACTTCTTGTCCCAGATGTCCAGCGACGCTTCCTGGAAGGCGATGTCCGGAAGCGCGGCCGTCAATGCTTCTGCCGAAACGCTCATGCCGCAACCTCTTGATTATTGTGTATTACCGCTACTTATGCACAGGCTGTCAACCGGGCCGTTCACAACCTGTTGTGCCAATCCCGATGCCGATACACAAGATCTTGTGCCCAGCGCCGATACCTTACGCCTTTCGTACGGTCGATTCAAGCATTCGATCGGGGGCGCATTCGGGCCACGAAAACGAGAACTGCCGAAAGCCCCGCGCGGCGGGACTTTCGGCGCTTGCCGATGTCTGTGGAAGCTGCAGGCGGCTCGGGAATGAACCGCGCCGGCGGTCGGAACGCTACTCGGTTTCGCGCTTGAGATCGCGCTCCATCAGCACCTGCACGCCCTTGCGTGCGCTCCAGCCGCGATAGAGGATGCCGTGCACCTGCTCGGAAATCGGCATTTCGACGCCGGCGCGTTTGGCCAGGCGCATGACCTCCTCAGCGGTCTTGATGCCTTCGACGACCTGGCCGATCTCGGCCACCGCCTCCTCCAGCGTCCGTCCCTGGCCGAGGGCAAGCCCGAGGCGCCGGTTGCGCGACAGGTCTCCGGTGCAGGTCAGCACCAGGTCACCGATGCCGGCCAGACCCATCAGGGTGTGATCGTCGGCGCCGAGCGCACGTCCCAGGCGCATCATCTCGGCCAGTCCGCGCGTGATCTGCGCGGCACGCGTGTTGTGTCCGAGGCCGAGGCCATCGGCCATTCCACAGGCGACGGCCAGCACGTTCTTGATCGCGCCGCCGAGCTCGGCACCCACCAGGTCGGCGGTGTAGTAGGCACGGAAGCTGCAGCCATGCAGCAGGGCGGCCCAGGCCTGGCCGAATGCCGCGTCGCTGGCCGCCACCGTCACGGCGGTCGGCAGCCCGGCGGCAACCTCGCGCGCGAACGATGGCCCGGTCACCAGGGCGAGCGGGATATCCTGGCCGAAACGGTCCCGGGCGACTTCGTGCAGCAGGCGCCCGGTGCCCGGCTCGAAGCCCTTGCTGGCCCAGGCCAGGCCGGTTGCCGGCGAGATGTGGGCTGCCAGGCGATCGAGCGTTTCGGCAAAGGCGTGGCTGGGGGTCACGACCAGGATGCGCTCGGCATCCCGGCACAGCCGGTCGAAGTCGCTGCTGCAGTGCAGGTTGTCGGGCAGCGGGTTGTCGGGCAGGTAGCGGCGATTGAGCCGCTCGGACTCGATCGCCGCGGCCTGACCGGCATCCCTTGCCCACAGCCGGACTTCATGCCCCATCCGGGCCAGCTGGATACCCAGCGCCGTGCCCCAGGAGCCGGCGCCGAGCACCGTGATGCGGGCCACGCTCATCGCGCGACTTACTCGTCCGCGCTCGGGGGCTGCTGCTGTCCGTTGCCGCTCGCCGCATCGGCCTGCTGCTTCTGGGCCTCTTCCAGGCGCTGCCGGAAGACGGCCTCGAAGTTGACCGGCTGCAGCGGCGGCAGATAGAAGCCGCCGGCCGTCACGAGATTGCCGACCTGGGTCCTGCAATACGGGAACAGCACGTTGGGAGCCAGCACGTTGATCACGTAGGGCAGCTGCTGTTCGCTGAAGCCGCTCAGCTGGAAGAAGCCGCCGTACTCCACCTCGCACAGGAAGGCGGTCTTGTCGTCCTGCCTGGAGGTTACCGTCACCGACAGCACGATCTGGTAGCGGTCGTCGGACACCTTGTCGGTGCGCTGCGACAGATTGAGGCTGATCTCGGGCTCGTTGCCGCGCTGGTCGAGCTGCAGAACGTTCGGCGCCTCGAACGAGGCGTCCTTGAGGTAGACGTGCTGGACGACCATCTGGGCTTCCTGCTGGGCGCCGGCAGCGCCCTGAGTGTTCTCTTCTGCCATGATTTATGGGTTTCCTTTATAAATATCTGAAAATGATGAAATTCAGGCCGACTTGTCGGCCTTCTTCTTGGGGCCGCGGCGCGCATCGCTGCTCTTGCCCGCGCCCTTGTGTCGGGTGACCGGCTGTTGATCGCCGAGCCACTGCGTCAGGCCGCCGGCCAGCACATTGACGTTGGTGAAGCCGAGCTTGACCAGGCGAGAGGCCATCTGCGGCGCCACATGGTTGTTGCGACAGTAGACCAGCACCGGGCGTTCGCGATGCTTGAGCAGTTCCTGGTCACCCGCCTCGATGCGCGAAGGCGGCATGTGCAGCGCACCGTGAATATGCGCCTTGGCGTAGTCGGTGCTGTTGGAAACGTCGAGCACCAGCGGATCCTCGCGATTGATCAGCCGGACGGCCTCGAGCGTGCCGAGCTCGTGCCATTTGCGAAACAGCCGGCTGACCTCGTAGCCGATCAGCGCGGCGATGGCCAGGCCAAGCGCGCCGGTCAGCAACGGGTGATTGCCGATGAACTCGATGAGTTGTTGCATGGTTGCGAACGGACCGGGTCAAAGCCGGCCATTATCCTAGATCTGCCCGTCTGTTGCCAGCACCGCTGCATTCGCCTGTGGGATAATCCCGCTCAGTCCCGAATCCCTCGACCACTGACCGATGCCCGGACGAAAACCCACTCTGCTCTTGATCCTGGACGGCTGGGGCCAGCGCGATGACGCCCCCGACAACGCCATTGCCGTCGGCCACACGCCGAACTGGGACCGGCTCTGGACAGAGCACCCGCACACGCTGCTCGATACCTCGGGCGAGTCGGTCGGGCTGCCGGCCGGACAGATGGGCAACTCCGAGGTCGGACACATGAACCTCGGCGCCGGCCGCATCGTCTACCAGGAACTGACCCGGATCGGAAAGGCGATCGAGGATGGCAGCTTCGCCGCCAACCCGGCGCTCAACCACGCCGTGGACCGGGCGCGCGAGTCCGGCTCCTGCCTGCACCTTATGGGCCTGCTCTCACCCGGCGGCGTGCACAGCCACGAAGACCACTTTCTGGCCATGCTCGAGCTGGCCCTGGCACGTGGCGCGCCGGCGGTGGCCGTGCACGCCTTTCTCGATGGTCGCGACGTTGCACCGCGCAGCGCCGCCGACTCGATCGCGCGCCTGGAGAAGGCGGTCGCCGCCTCGGATCGGGCCTGCATCGCCAGTATCAGCGGGCGCTACTACGCCATGGACCGGGACAATCGCTGGGACCGCACCGAGCGCGCCTGGCAGGCCATCGTGGAGGCCGAATCCGGCTACCATGCCGATTCCGCTTCGGCCGCACTGGCGCAGGCCTATGCGCGCGGCGAGGACGACGAATTCGCCCAGCCCACGGTCATCGGCGAAGGTCGGCGGATGGTCGACGGCGACGCGGTGGTGTTCGTCAATTTCCGCGCCGACCGCGCGCGCCAGCTCACGCGCGCCTTGGTCGAGCCCGGCTTCGATGAATTCGACTGCCGACGTCCCGCGCTGTCGGCCATGGTCACCATGACCCGCTACCAGCAAGACCTCCCGGTCGAAGTGGCCTTCGAGCCGGAGCGTTTCGAGCACCTGCTCGGGGCCGAGCTGGCCGATGCCGGCCTGCGCCAGCTGCGCATCGCCGAAACGGAGAAGTACGCGCACGTCACCTATTTCTTCAACGGCGGCGAGGAACAGGTCTTTCCCGGCGAGGAGCGCAAGCTGATTCCCTCGCCCGACGTGGCGACCTACGACCTCCAGCCGCAGATGAGCGCCCCGGAACTGACGCGGGAGCTGGTGGCCGCCATCGACAGCGGCGACTACGACCTGATCGTGTGCAATGTCGCCAACCCCGACATGGTCGGCCACAGCGGCCGCTTCGAGGCCGCCGTTGCCGCGGTCGAGGCCGTCGACCGGGTTCTCGGCGAAGTATTGCCCGCCCTGCAGGCGGCCGGCGGCGAGGCGCTGGTCACCGCCGACCACGGCAATGTCGAACAGATGAACGATCCCGATTCGGGACAGCCGCACACCTCGCACACGACCAATCCCGTCCCGCTGGTCTATTTCGGGCCACGATCGCTGGATCTGGCCGGCGGCGGCAGCCTGCGCGACATCGCGCCGACCCTGCTCGAACTGCTCGGGCTGCCGTGCCCCGAGGCGATGACGGGCCGCTCGCTGATCCGGACCGACTGAGGACGTGCCCGCGCGGCTTCGACTGCAGCTACTGTTGCTGGCGGTCCTGCTGGCCGCGTCGGATCCTTCCGCGCGTTGCCAGGATCGTGAATCGATCGAGGCCCGGCTGTCCGATGTCCGTTCCGAGATTGCCGACCTGCAGCAGGTCATCGACCGCAATCTCGGCGACCGCGACCGTCTGCTCGGGGCGCTGGCCGAGGCCGAACGCAGCGTCGGCCAGTCGCGCCGCGCCCAGGCGGAGGCCGATCACGCGCTCGGTGGCGTGCGGGCCGAGATCGAAGCCCTCGAAAGCAGACGCCAGCAGCTCGAAGCGCAGGCGTCGGAGCATGCCGGTGAGCTGGCGCTGCAACTGGCGACCGCCTATCGCCAGGGCAGCCAGTCGCGCCTGAAGGCCCTGCTCAACCAGGACGACCCCCGGCGCCTGTCGCGCAGGCTGGCCTATCACGGCTACCTGAGCCGGGCGCGAGTGCAGGCGATGGACGAACTGCGAGAGACCGTCGGGCAACTGGCCCGAACGCGCGGGCGCCTGGAGGAAGAGGCGCAGTCCCTGGCCTCGCTGCTCGAGCGCCGCAAACTCGAGACCCGCCGGCTCGAACAGGCCATTGAGGAGCGCTCGCAAGCCCTGTCGGAATTGAACCGGCGGCTGGATAGCGACCAGCAGCGCCTGGCCGGCCTGCAGGCCGATGCCGAGGAACTCGGCCGGCTGCTCGAGCAGCTGGCCGGCATCCTGGCCGACGTGCCGCCGGATGTCGCCATACCACCCTTCCCCGATCTGCGCGGCAGCCTGCCGATGCCGGTGCACGGCCGGATACTGCACGGCTACGGAGAACGCCGCAGCGGCGAGCTGGACTGGACCGGCTGGCTGATCGCGGTCGACGAGGGCCGGCAGGTCGCCAGCATCGCGCATGGCCGCGTCGCCTACGCCGACTGGTTGCGCGGCTACGGGCTGCTGCTGATCATCGATCACGGTGACGGCTACATGAGCCTGTACGCGCACAACGAGGCGCTGATGCGCGACGTCGGCGACTGGGTCGCACCGGGTGAAACCCTGGCCCTGACCGGTCGCTCGGGAGGGGTGAGCGAGCCCTCGCTCTACTTCGAGCTGCGCCGGGATGGCCGGCCGGTCGATCCGGCCGGCTGGATCAGTCGCTAGTGGGCCATGGGGCTCATCAGGGGTACACGTAGCTGGTGCCGAAGCCGAGTGGAATGCCGAGCATCCAGTAGCCGATCAGGAAGGCCGACCAGGCCAGCAGGAACACCACCGAGTACGGCAGCATCATCGACACCAGGGTGCCGATGCCGGTGCCCTTGACGTAGCGCTGGCAGTAGACCACCACCAGCGGGAAATACGGCATCAGCGGCGTGATGATGTTGGTCGAGGAGTCGCCTACGCGATAGGCGGCCTGGGTCAGTTCCGGCGAAAAGCCGACCTGCATCAGCATCGGCACGAAGATCGGTGCCAGCAGTGCCCACTTGGCCGAGGCCGAGCCGACGAACAGGTTGACGAAGCCGACCAGCAGGATGATCCCGAACAGGGTTGCGCCGCCCGGAATCTGCAGGCCGGCCAGGAAATTGCCGCCCTCGACCGCCAGCAGCACACCCAGGCCGGAGCGGCCGAATTCGGCCACGAACAGGGCGCAGAAAAAGGCCATGACGATGTAGTAGGCCATCGAGCCCATGGTCTCGGACATCGCGTCGACCACGTCCTTGCTTTTCTTGAAGCTGCCGGTCATGTAGCCGTAGATCACCCCCGGCACGACGAAGAACAGGAAGATCAGCGGAACGATCGACTGCATGATCGGGGCCGTGAACTCGGTCAGCTTGCCCTGGGGGTCCCGAAACGGCGAGGTTTCGGGAACGAGAGCCAGCACGAGCAGAATGAAGCCGATTGCCATGACCGTCGTCGCGACCCACATGGCGCGATTTTCGCTGGCATCGATCGGGTGCATTTCCGGCATGTCTTCGGCGTCACCATCGAGCGGCGTGTCGGCCAGGCGCGGCTCGATCACCCGGTCGGTCAGCCACCAGCCCAGCAGGACGATCAGCAGGCAGGAGGCCGATGTGAAGAAGTAGTTGATCAGGGGGTGGAGCTCCACCGAGGCGTCGACCAGGTGCGCTGCCGGCAGGGTGAATCCCATCAGCAGCGGGTCGATGGCCGAAGGCACGAAGTTGGCCGAGAACCCCCCGGACACGCCGGCGAAGGCCGCCGCGATGCCGGCCAGGGGGTGTCGTCCTGCCGCATAGAAGATGATGCCGCCGAGCGGGATCACCACCACGTAGCCGGCGTCGACGGCGGTGTGGCTGACGATGGCGATCAGGATCAGCATCGGAGTGAGCAGCATCTTCGGCGTGAAGGCCAGCAGTTTCTTCAGCAAGGCGTTGATGTAGCCGCTCTGCTCGGCCACCCCGACCCCGAGCATGGCCACCAGCACCACGCCGAGTGGCGCGAAACTGGTGAAGGTCGTGACCATCGAGGTCAGGAAACTGACCAGCTGTTGTCCCGTCAGCAGATTGTTGACGGCGATGGCCTCGCCGCTGGTCGGGTGCTGCGCCCCGAACTGAACCCCCGACAGCAGCCAGGACAGGATCCAGACGACGATCATCAGCAGCAGGAAGAGCATCGCCGGGTCGGGCAGCTTGTTGCCGACCACTTCGATGACGTTCAGTGCGCGATTGAGCCAGCCGCGCTCGTGGCCGGCGTCTCCGGCGGAATGTTGCTCAGGTCTGTTCATGACAGAAAGGTCCCCGTCGAGTCGTTGTTCTGATTGAAGGTCGCTGTGTTCCGGTGCGCTTCCGGCCGCCTGAAACCGGCGCTGGAAGCGCCGAAAACACTACCACAACCGCACCTCCCGAACCACCGCGGCAAGCGCCTGCCACAGACGGTCAGCGCTTGCGACGCGGTCCGTCGACGGGTAGCGGTGTGACCTTTTCGCCGCTCTGGCGGTCGCGGATCATGGCCGCTCCGCGTCGCTTGACGCGCTCGACCCGAACAACCGCATGAGTCGGCAGGTGCAGCACCTCGACATCGGCAAACTCCTCGCGAAGGCGTTCTTCGGTGGGGTCGATGACCACCGCCTCGTCGGTCTCGAACACGAAGCCGGAGGCCTCGATGAAGCCATAGGCCAGGTCGCTGCCGGTCACCCTGCTGCAGTAGAGCTCGTAGACCTGTCCCCGGTTGAGAAAGCTGATCTTGTACAGGGTTGCCATGCTGCCTCTGGTGATGTTTCAGCTAGTCGTTGTGCAAGCTCGGATCGGCCAGGCCGGGAATGGGCCGCAGGGCAATGGCCACCGCCACCCCGGCGAGGAAGCCCGCGATATGGGCCCACCAGGCCACGGCACCGGACTGGGGGCCGAAAACCGTGTAGATGAGCTGAAGTGTAAACCACGAGCCGATGACCAGAACTGCCGGAACGCGAGCGAACTGCAGGTACAGCCCGAGCGGCAGCCACAGGCCCATCCGGCTGACCGGAAACAGGCCCAGGTAGATCCCGATGATGGCCGATACCCCGCCGCTGGCGCCGATCACCGGGGTCGGGCTGTCGCCCATCTGCCACGACAGGAAACAATTGGCGAGCGCGCCGAGCAGCAGGAAACAGGCCGCCATTCCCCACGCGCCCAGGGCGCGCTCGACGGTGATGCCGAACACCCACAGGTAGGCCAGGTTGCCGGCCAGGTGGAGCCAGTCGCCGTGCACGAACAGCGCGCTGACCAGGCGCACCAGTTCGAGGTCGAGCCAGGCCGAAAACGGTCGCTGCAGGATGGCATTGAGTTCGGCCGGAACGAAGCCCCAGTCGCGAATCCAGGCCTCGGATCCGCCCGCCATCAGAAACTCGGCGTGGACGCGGGCAGCGAGCATCATCAGGCTGACCAGGGTCAGCATCCACGGCCAGGTCAGCTCGCGCCGCTTGCCGGCCGCGCGCGACCTCATCGCGACTCGAGCAGGAACCGGTGCGAGCGAAAGTCCACGATCGCCCCTTCGCGCCGGATATCGACCAGGCGAACGCCCTCGCCGATGGTGTCGCCGGCGACATAGCGCTCGCCGTTGACCAGCACGAAGCGCTCCTGCTCGCGCGGCGAGAAGACGTGGATGTTCAGGTTGAGCTCCGGCAGGCTGCGGCGCACCGCCAGCGGCAGTTCCCAGACCCTGACGTACTCGGCCACACCGGCGCTGAGCGGTTGTGGCTGCGGCGGCTGCGGTTCGGCGACCGCCTCGCCGGCCGGGTCGTCCGCGGGAGCACGCGGGCGGGCCTCGGCGACGGCCGGCTCTTCGGGCGGCCTGCTCGGGGTCCTGCGGTCGTGCTCGGACTCGGCCACGCGCCGCTCGATTTCGTCCAGCGCGTCTTCGGCCACCACCGGTTCGGACTCGCGCTGCGCCGCCCGGCGCGCGGCTGCGCGCTCGGCCGCCGAAACCCTGGGTGCCCGCCGATCCCGCACCGGTGCGGGATCGGCGG
>SR_TP_S13solDRAFT_1000689_pt1 | contig 12543 bp, 10 predicted proteins | sample SodReaTP_S13sol_FD_11159 | JGI IMG/M metagenome (IMG submission 11159) | reverse complement strand
CCTGCAGGCCGCCGAGCCGAGCCGTCAGCGCGGCCAGCGAGGCCGGCTCGGCTTCGCCCTCGGCGAAGAGCGCGTCGAGCGCCGCCTCGGCCGCGACGATCTCCGCCCCCAGCGCCCGCGCGCCGGCCCGCATCTCGGCGACCAGGGCCGTGACCGCCGCTTCCTGCCCCGTCGTGAGCGACAGCGCGGCGGCCAGTTCCAGCACATGCGCCGGGCCGGGGTAGCCGTTCAGTTCCGCCGGCAGCGCCAGGCCCAGGCCGTCGCCGGCGAGGTAGCCCGCGCGCTGCTCCTCCGAGAGGCCGGCGATCGGCCGCGCCTCCAGGCCGGCATAGGGCTTGTCGCCCGGGCCCTCCGTCGCGGCGACGGCAGGCGACAGGAGGACGAGGGCGGCGAGCAGGGCGGGGAGCAGCGGGCGCATGGCGGTCTTCCGAAGAGAGAACAGCCCCCAGGCTATCGGCCCGGCCGGGCGCCAGATATGATTGTGATCATATCCGCGGACGAGGGCGCGATGCTGGAGGAGCTTCCCTGGAGCGAGCGCGCGGTGCCGGCGGGCGGCCATCTCTTCTCGGCTGGCGACCCTTCGCCCGGCCTGCTGCGCCTGCTGGCCGGACGGCTGCGCCTGGAGCGCAGCGGCGCGGCCGGCGGCGTCACGGTGCTGCACCTGGTGCGGCCGGGCGAGAGCTTCGCCGAAGCCAGCCTCTTCGAGCCCCTCTGCCACTGCGACGCCGTGGCCCTGAGCGACTGCCGCGTCGCGCTGCTGCCGGCGCCGCTGCTGCGCCGGGCCCTGGCGAGCGATCCGCGGGCGGCGCTGGCCCTCGCCGAGCACCTGGCGCGACGCCTGGTGCAGAGCCGCGCCCGGGTGGAGCTGCTGAGCCTGCGCGGCGCCGAGGCGCGGCTGCTGGCCTTCCTCGAGAGCCTGCCGGCCGATCCCGAGGGCTGGCGCCGGATCGAGGGCAGCTGGAGCGAGGCCGCCGAGAGCCTGGCCCTCACCCGCGAGGCCGTCTATCGGACCCTGGCGTCGCTGCAGCGCGCCGGCCGGCTGGAACGCCGGGGAGGGTCGGTGCGGATCGCCGGGGAGGGGGCCGAGGCGGTGGTGTAGCGGCCGCCGCGCCCCTCACCAGCCGTTGACCCGGTCCCAGGTCTCCGCCGCGGCCTCGCCGTCCACCACGTTGTAGTGCGGGTAGGCGGCCGCCGTGATGCAGGCGTGGTTGGGCTGGATGCGCAGCTTCGTACCGATCGGCAGGGCGGCGTAGGGCGGCTCGCCCTCGGCGGCGGCGATCAGGCCGTGCTCCTGGTGCGCGGATTCGATGTAGAGGCCGGGCAGCGGCCGGCCGGCGAGATCGCAGACCCGGCCGTAGCCCACGGCGGAGAAGAACTCCTGGGCGCTGACGTCCTTGGAGAGCGCCAGCGCGCCGGCGTCGATCAGGATGCGGCCCGTGCGGCGGTTGTGGCCGATCACCGAGGCCAGCACCGTCAGCGCCAGGTCCTCCGGCCCGCAGGCGCCGATGCCGAGCTGGTCCAGGTCGTTGAAGACGTAGACCCCGGGCCGCATTTCGGTCAGGCCGTCGAAGCGCGCGGCGTGCACCGCCGTGGGCGTCGAGCCGGCGCTAACCACGGGGCAGGGCAGGCCGGCGGCGCGCAGGCGCTCGGCGGCGCGCACCAGGCCGGAGCGCTCCTGCTCCGCCACGGCGCGGATCTCCTCGACGCCTCGGCAGTGGTAGGAGTGGCCGGCGTGGGTCATGACGCCCGCGAGCTCCAGCGCCGGGTGTTCCTGCACCGCGCGGGCGACCTGCAGCAGTTCCTCCGACTCCGGCGCGACGCCGGCCCGGCCGCCGCCGGTGTCGACCTCCACCAGCAGGCGGAAGCGGCTGCCCAGGCCCTGCGCCTCCTCCCCCAGCGCCCGCGCCGCGCCGGCGTCGTCCAGCACCAGGGTCAGCGCGGCGCCGTCGCGCTGCAGCGCCGCGGCCTGGGCCGCCTTGGCCGGCACCATGCCGACGGCGTAGAGGATGTCGGCGAAGCCGCCGTCGAGGAAGTAGCGGGCCTCGGCCAGGGTGGAGACGGTGATGCCGCCGGGATGGCCGGCGGTCGCCAGGCGCGCCACGGCGTGCGACTTGGCGGTCTTGAGATGCGGCCGCAGCGCCACGCCGGCAGCCTTCAGCCGCTCGCCCATGCGCGCGCAGTTGCGTGCCAGCACCGCGCGGTCGAGCAGCAGGGCGGGGGTGTCGAGTTCGCTGAGCGGCGTGGTCATGGGCTGGGCCTCCTCCGGTCGGCCGCCATGCTTCACCCTGGCGGCGGCCGCTGCAAGCTTCGGATGGCGCGGCCTGCGCCCCTCACCGATCCTCTGGTCAGCCCATCCGCCCGGAGAGAGCCCATGACCCTGCGCTTCCGCGGCCTCTCGCCGCTTCCCTTCCGCGACCTCTTCGCGCTGTCCGACGCCGCCCTGCGGGAGCGCGGCGTGCATTCGCTGCGGGCCGACGAGAGCGGCTTCCCCTGCCGCGTCGGCCTGCGCGACGCCACGCCGGGCGAGCGCGTCCTGCTGCTCAGCTACAGCCACCAGCCGGCCGCCTCGCCCTACCGCGCTGCAGGGCCGATCTTCGTCTCGGAGACGGCGGCCGAGGCCTACGACGCGGCCGGACCGGTGCCGGAGTCGCTGCGCCGGCGCCTGCTGTCGCTGCGCGCCTACGACCGCCAGGACTGCATCCTCGAGGCCGAGGTGGTCGAGGGCGCGGCGCTGGAACCGCTGGCCGAACGCCTGCTGGCCGAGCCGGCCGTGAGCTACCTCCACGCTCACTACGCCCGCCGCGGCTGCTACGCCTGCCGCATCGAGCGGGGCTAGGGCAAGCGCTCTCCCTCCGGCGCCTCTCCCGTCATCCTGAGCGTCAGCGAAGGATCTCGCGGAACGGGAGCTCCAATCGGCCCGAGATCCTTCGCTGACGCTCAGGATGACGGTGAAAGGGGCCAGGCTCGCTGGTCTCACGCGGAGCCGCGGAGTCGCGGAGAGAGTGCGCGTTCTCGTCCTCCGCGCCTCCGCTCCTCCGCGCCTCCGCGGCTCCGCGTGAGCCGAGGCGCGGTCGCAGCGCGCCGCCCTGCCGGCGCCTTGGATCGCCTGCTATCCGGGTCGGTAACATCCTCTGCTGCGGACACCGCAGCTGCGCCAGCTTGACGGGAATAATTTCGTATGTCGTAATTAAATTCCGAAAATAGGGGGTGGCATGGCGAGGGTCGCGACCAGGCTGCGCAAGTCGAACACCGACGTCTTGAACGCCGGTGACGACGACAGGCGGCTGGTGCAGAGCCTGGCCCGGGGGTTGAGCGTGCTGCGGGCCTTCCGGCCCGGCGAGACCTCGCTGAGTAACGCCGAGCTGGCGCAGCGCACGGGGCTGACGCGCCCCAGCATCTCGCGCCTGACCGAGACCCTGACCGCGCTGGGCTACCTCGCCTTCGTGCCGCGCACCGGCCGCTACCAGCTGGGGGCCGGCGTCGTGGCACTCTGCCACTCGCTGCTGGCCGGCATGCCGCACCGCATCGCGGCGCGGCCGATCCTGCAGCAGATCGCCGACCATTCCCGCGTGCCGGCCTCGCTCGGCATGCGCGACCAACTCGAGATGGTGAATATCGAGACGGTCCGCCATCCGCACATGCGGCCGGCGCGCTTCGATCTGGGCTCGCGGCTGCCGATGGCCACCACCTCCATGGGGCGGGCCTATCTCTACGGGCTTCCGCAGGAAGAGCGCGAGGCCTTGCTGTCGCGACTGCGAAGGCTGACCGGCGAGGCCGAGTGGGCCGCGATGGAGCCGCGTATCGAGGCGGCTTTCGAGTCCATCGCCAAGCGTGGCTTCTGCGTCTCCCTGGGCGACCGCCTGCCGGATGTCTTCGCCGTCGGCGCGCCGGTCGTGACGGCGGAGGGGACCGTGCTGGCGGTCAACTGCGGCGGCCTGCCCTCCGAGGTGACGGCGGACCGCCTGCAGAACGACATCGGGCCGCGGCTGGCCTTTGCGGCCAAGCAGCTCTCGGTGGAGCCCGGCGCCGATGCGTGACCGCGGCCGGCGAGATCGCTTCGCGGCCGCCGGCGATGCAGCGGTCCGCATCGATCGAACCAGGGGCGTCCCGGTCGGCGCCGCGAACCATCGCGAGGGAGCGCCGGCGCTTGGTGCCTAGCTCGCCGAAGAGGGAGACCATGCCGATATCGGAAGTTCCAGCGAGCAGGACCGCCGGCGAGCCGGCCGCGACAGGGACGGCGGGGGCGGACCCCTTCATCCGGGCGGCGGGCATCGACAAGGTCTACGGCGATGAAGCCAGCGGCGTCGTTGCGCTGGAGGCGGTCGACCTCGATATCGCCCAGGGCGAGTTCGTCGCGGTGGTCGGACCCTCCGGCTGCGGGAAGTCGACCTTCCTGCGCATTCTTTCGGGACTGATCCCGGCCACCGCCGGCGAGATATGGTTCGGCGCCGAACGCCTGTCCGGACCGCGGCACGACATCGGCATCGTGTTCCAGGCGCCGATCCTCTTCCCCTGGCGCAGCGTTCTCGACAACGTGCTGCTGCCCGTCGACGTGCAGCGGCGCGACCGGCGGGCGAACCTGGGACGGGCGCGCGAGCTGCTCGATCTCGTGGGCCTCGAGGAGTTCGAGAAGCGCTATCCGGCCGAGCTGTCCGGCGGCATGCAGCAGCGCGTGGGGATCGCGCGGGCGCTGATGCACGACCCGGCCGTGCTCCTGATGGACGAGCCCTTCGGCGCGCTCGACGCCATGACCCGCGAGCACATGAACGTCGAGCTGCAGCGCCTGTGGCTGGCCAGCCGCAAGACCGTCCTCTTCATCACCCATTCGATCGCGGAGGCCGTCTTCCTGGCCGACCGCGTCGTCGTGATGACGCCGCGGCCCGGCCGGATCGCGGAGATCCTGACCGTCGATCTGCCCCGCGAACGCACGCTCGAGATGATGAGCATGCCGGACTTCGGCGACTACGTCCGCCGTATCCGCAGTCATTTCGGCTCGGTAGGAGCAACCGACTGATGCCCGATCTCTCCGCCGTCGACAGCCTGCGCAACCGGTTCCTCAGCGTCGCCCTGCTCGCCCTCATCCTCGGCCTGTGGGAAGCCTCGGTCCGCCTCACCGGTATGCCGTCCTTCATCCTGCCGCCGCCGTCACAGGTCGGGCTGGCCTTGGCGCGGGGCTTCATCAGCGGGCTCTACTACGAGCACATCGCGGTAACGGTCTTCCAGGTCCTCGCGGGCTTCACCCTGGGATGCGGGCTCGGCTTCCTGCTCGGCGTCGCCGTCGCGCTGAACCGGTATGTCGCCTACTTCCTCTACCCCTACATCGTCATGTTCCTCTCCATGCCGAAGGTCGCCCTCGTCCCGCTGATCGTCCTCTGGTTCGGGCTCGGCATGACGTCGAAGATCGTCACGGCGGCGCTGATCTCCTTCTTCCCGCTGATGGTGAACACCATAACGGGGCTCAATTCGGTCGACAGGGACCGGGTCGATCTCATCCGTTCGCTGGGCGGCAGCAACAGCCAGATCTTCCTCATGCTGCGTCTGCCCAGTGCGCTGCCCTTCATCTTCGCCGGCCTGGAGATCGCCATCACCCTGTCCCTGATCGGCACGGTGGTGGCGGAGTTCCTGGGGGCGGAGAGGGGCCTCGGCATGCTGATGCAGAGCATGAACTTCGTCATGGATACCGGCGGCGCCTTCTCGATCCTGATCGTGCTCGCGCTGGTCGGCCTGACGCTCAACCGAACGCTGCTCTACGTGCGCCGACGGGTTCTCTTCTGGGAGAGGCTGGAGCGCTCGGGACCGGCGCCCGACTCCAAGGCGGAGCGGGCCGCATCGCGCATGGGCGGCTCGTGATGCACGCGCGCGAACCAGAGGGAGCGCGAGCGCCGAAGCGGAAAGGCGATACCGCGGGGTAGCCGCCGGCGCTTCCCCGACCCTGGTAACGAGCGCGCCGGCCCGACCAGAAACTGGCACGAGAGGAGAGGCGAGATGATCCGCAAGACAAGGGGAGCCTGGCTCGTCGCAGGCTGTGCTGCCGCATGGCTGCTCGCTGCCGCCCTGCCGGCGGCGGCCCAGGCGCCGACGACCGTCCGCGTCGGCTGGTGTACCAGCGTGCTGACCAACGGCGTGGCGCCCTTCGCGGTTGCGACGCACTTCGGCTGGTTCGAAGAACTGGGGATCCAGGTGGAGGTGGTGAACTTCGGCGGCTCGTCCGACTGCGTGCGGAATGTCGCCACCGGCGAGGTGCTGGTCGCCGTGCCCTCGGTGGAGCCGGTCGCGATCCTCAGCCGTACCGGCGTCGGCACTCAGGTGTTCTATACGGCCTTCCGGCGGAACATCTTCGGTATCGCCGTTCCCGCCGACAGCCCGATCACCCGCTACGAGGATCTGAAGGGCAGCCAGATCGGCGTGACCTCGATGGCCTCCAACGGTGTGGTGATCGCCCGCTCGGTCGCGGCCAGCGCCGGCCTCGATCCCGACAACGACATCCGCATCGTGGTGTCCGGCCAGCCGGCGCAGAGCGTCGTGCTGCTCCAGCGCGACGAGATTCAGGCCGTCAGCCAATGGGATACCCAGTACACGCTGATGGAGCTGGCCGGTTTGCCGATGCGCATGATCGAGGACGAGCTGATCGCCAGCTTCCCGGCGAACAGCATGGTGGCCCTGCCCGCGACGATCGAGCGCCAGGGTGACCTGTTGGCTCGTCTCGCCCGTGGCTACACGATGGGGGCCGCCTTCGCCATCGAGGACCCGCGCCGGGCGATGCAGATCTTCCAGACCGTCTACCCGCAGGTGATACCCTCCGGCCTCGATCCGCAGGAGGCCCTCGACCGCGGCGAGGCGATGCTGGCGACCGTCACGACGAAGTGGACGCTCGACGGCGAGACGGAACTCTGGGGCGAGAGCGATCTGGAGACCTACCAGACCTATCTGGACTGGCTGCTGGAAGCGGGCATTCTCGACGGGCCGGTCGCGGCCGAGGACATCGTGACCAACGCGCTGATCGAGGAGGTCAACGCCGGGCTGGACCTGGAGGCCGTCCGGACGGCGCTCGCGCAATAGCGCAGGGACGCCTGAAGCGTCTCTCGTCATCCTGAGCGCAGCGAAGGATCTCGGGCCGGTTGGAGCTCCATTCTGGTCGATATCCTTCGCTCACGCTCAGGATGACGGTGAAGGGGAGAGGGGCTCGCTGGTCTCACGCGGAGCCGCGGAGGACAAGAACGCGCCCTCTCTCCGCGGCTCCGCGCCTCCGCGTGAGACGAGGCGGCGGTCGCAGCGAGCGCCGCCCTTCGGCCTCGGGACGACGACGGAGAATCCTACAGCGGTATGTTGTCGTGCTTGCGCCAGGGGTCTTCCAGGCGCTTGTTCTCCAGCAGGGCCAGGGCCTTGCAGACGCGGCGGCGGGTGCCGTGGGGCATGATGACGTCGTCGACGAAGCCGCGGCTGGCGGCGACGAAGGGGTTGGCGAAGCGCTTGCGGTACTCCTCGGTGCGCGCCTCCACCTTGGCCGGGTCGCCGGCGTCCTGGCGGAAGATGATCTCCACCGCGCCCTTCGGCCCCATCACCGCGATCTCGGCCGTGGGCCAGGCGTAGTTGGCGTCGCCGCGCAGGTGCTTGGAGCTCATCACGTCGTAGGCGCCGCCGTAGGCCTTGCGGGTGATGACCGTGACCTTGGGCACGGTCGCCTGGGCATAGGCGAAGAGCAGCTTGGCGCCGTGCTTGATGATGCCGCCGTACTCCTGCGCCGTGCCGGGCAGGAAGCCGGGCACGTCGACGAAGGTGACGATGGGGATGTTGAAGCAGTCGCAGAAGCGCACGAAGCGCGCGCCCTTGATGGCGCTGGCGATGTCCAGGCAGCCGGCCAACACCATCGGCTGGTTGGCGACGATGCCGACCGGGCGGCCGTCCATGCGCGCGAAGCCGGTGACGATGTTGCCGGCGTAGGCGGGCTGCAGCTCGAAGAACTCGCCCTCGTCGACCACCTTCCCGATCAGCTCCTTCATGTCGTAGGGCTTGTTCGGATTGGGCGGCACCAGGCTGTCGAGCGAGAGGTCGTCGCGGTCGGCCGGGTCGCGGGTCGGGCGGCGCGGCGGCGCCTCGCGGTTGTTGAGCGGCAGGAAGGAGAGGAAGCGGCGCAGTTCCAGCAGCGCCTCGACGTCGTTCTCGAAGGCGCGGTCGGCGACGCCCGACTTCGTGGTGTGGGTCAGGCCGCCGCCGAGCTCCTCCTGGGTGACGCTCTCGTGGGTGACGGTCTTCACCACCTCCGGCCCGGTCACGAACATGTAGGAGCTGTCCTGGACCATGAAGATGAAGTCGGTCATGGCCGGGGAATAGACCGCGCCGCCGGCGCAGGGGCCCATGATCATGGAGATCTGCGGCACCACGCCGGAAGCCTGGACGTTGCGCAGGAAGACGTCGGCGTAGCCGCCGAGCGAGGCCACGCCCTCCTGGATGCGCGCGCCGCCGGAATCGTTCAGCCCGATCACCGGCAGGCCCAGCTTCATGGCCTGGTCCATCACCTTGCAGATCTTCTCGGCGTGGGTCTCCGAGAGCGAGCCGCCGAAGACGGTGAAGTCCTGGCTGAAGACCAGCACGGGCCGCCCGTCCACCTTGCCGTGGCCGGTCACCACGCCGTCGCCGGCGATGCGCTGCTCGCCCATGCCGAAGTCGACGCAGCGATGCTCGACGAACATGTCCCACTCCTCGAAGGAGCCCTCGTCGAGCAGCACCGCCAGACGCTCGCGCGCCGTCAGCTTGCCCTTGGCGTGCTGCGCCTCGATGCGCCGCGTGCCGCCGCCGAGGCGGGCCTGTTCGCGGCGAAGCTCGAGCTCGCGAAGAATCTCCTGCATGCGCGCTCCCCTGTTCGAGCCCCCGGCCCCTGCCGCCGGCGCTTGATGCCCGCCCCTGAAGCCTGCCCCTGAAACCGGCCCGGCGGCGGCGGGACTTTCGCTGATAGCACGGCGGCAGTCGGGGCGCCAAGCCGCCGCCCCCGCGCGGGGCGGCCGCGTCCCGTCTCGGCGCTCCTTTCCGTCTCGGCGATGCCGCTGGCCGCCAGCCTGCCGCTGTACTAGGGTGGGCCGGCAAAAGCGACAGGAAACGCCATGCAGCCCCGACGCTGGCCGTCGCCCCTGAACTGGCCTCTGGTACTGCTCGGCGCCGTCCTCGTGGTGCTGGCGCTGCAGTGGACCCGGCCGGTGACGCTGCCGCTGGCCCTGGCGGTCTTCGTCATCGCCGTGGCCTGGCCGGTGCAGCTGCAGCTGGAGCGGCGTCTGCCGCGCTGGCTCGCCTACATCGGCACCTTCCTCTGCGTGCTGGCCTGTCTCGGCGCCTTCGTCTGGCTGCTCTGGACCGGTGTCGGCCTGATCGGCGAGGGGATCTCGCAGTACCGCGACTCCCTCGACCGGAGCTGGACCGAGGTGCTGCGCTGGGCCCGGCGCAACGGCATCTCGCTGCCCGGCGCGCAGCTCGAGGAGGTGCAGATCGCGCCGCTGCTCTCGGTGCTGCGGGTGACGCTGGAGGAGCTCTACGCCGCCATCGGGCTGCTCGGCCTGACGCTGGTCTTCCTGCTGCTCGGGCTGCTGGAGGCGCGCGGCTTCGCCGCCAAGCTCGGCAGCCTGCCGGCCGGCGAGCGCCTGCTGGCGGCCGGCATCGAGATCGCGCACAAGTTCCGCCGCTACATGCTGGTGCGCACCCTCGTCAGCGTGGTCACCGGGCTGCTCACCTGGGCCTTCGGTCTGCTCGTCGGCCTGGAGCTGGCCATGACCTGGGGCCTGATCGCCTTCGTGCTGAACTACATTCCCTTCATCGGCTCGATCCTGGCGATCGTCCCGCCGGTACTCTTCGCGCTGGTGCAGGCCGGCGGCTGGTCCTTCCCGCTGGTGGTCTTCCTGGGCATGGCGACCATCCAGGTGACCATGGGCAACTACGTCGACCCCCGCCTGGAGGGCCGGGCCCTGGCGCTCTCGCCGCTGGTGGTGGTGGTCTCTATCTTCTTCTGGGGGCTGGTCTGGGGCGTGCCCGGCGCCTTCATCGGCGTGCCGCTGACCATCGCGCTGGTGACCGCCTGTGCCCGCTTCAGCTCGACCCAGTGGCTGGCCCGGCTGCTCGGCGACGTGCCGAAGCAGCCGGCCTCGGTGGCGGGAGAGGAGCCGGAGGAGTCGAAGAAGGACGCCGCGGAGTAGGGGCGGCGGCTCACCCGCGCGCCAGCCAGTCCTCGATCAGGCGGTAGGAGACGGCATCGCGGCGCGGCAGGTTGAAGCGCTCGTCCTCGGGCGAGTTCAGCAGTTCCTCGCGGGTGAACCAGCGCGCGCTCTCCAGTTCCTGCGGATGCACCCGCAGCGGGGCATAGTCGGCGCGGGCGTGGAAGCCCAGCATCAGCGAGGAGGGGAAGGGCCAGGGCTGGGAGGAGTGGTAGCTCACCTCCTCGACCCGCAGCCGCAGGCCGACCTCCTCGAAGACCTCACGGGCGACGGCCTCCTCCAGGCTCTCGCCCGGCTCGACGAAGCCGGCCAGGGTGGAGTGCATGCCCGGCCGCCAGACCTTCTGGCGGCCCAGCACGCAGCGGTCGCCGCCGTCGTGCACCAGCATGATCACCGCCGGGTCGATGCGCGGGAAGTGCGAGGCGCCGCAGGTCGGGTCGGTGCAGCGGCGCTGGTGGCCGCCGCGGCTGGGCTCGGTCGGCGTGCCGCAGACGCTGCAGAAGCCGTGGCGGGCGTGCCAGGAGACCAGGGCGCGGGCGTAGGCCAGCATCGCCCCCTCCTCGCGCGGCAGCAGCATGCCCACCGCGCGCAGGTCGGCGAAGCTGCCGCGCCCGGCCAGGGCCGGCTCGTGGTCCGGCTCCTCCAGGCGGGTGAGGTCCAGCGCGAAGTGGGCGATCTCCTGGCGCAGGCCGAGGAAGATCGGCGTGCCGCCGTGGCGGGCGAGGATCTCCAGCGCGTCGATGCCCAGCAGGACCGGGCGCGGCGCCGCGCCCTCCTCCAGGCTGTCGAAGAGCGAGCGGCTCTGCCACAGCGGCAGCAGGCGCGAGCCGGGGTCGGCGAGCCGCTCGGCCAGCCAGGCGGCATCCTCGCGGCGGTCGTCGGCGCGATCGAGTCCGGCGCAGGTGTAGAAGTTGATCGGGCGCTGCATGGGGCGGCAAACTGCCACGCCCCGGCCGGACCGGCAAGCCGGCGCGCGGGCGTCATTCGCGCCGACGGCGCGACGGGGCTTGCCCCCCCGCCCCCCCTTGCTGATATAACCGCCCCGGGAGGTTGGCTGCGGACGGACCGCTCGCCAACCCGGTCAGGTCCGGAAGGAAGCAGCCGTAACGAGTTCCGGTCCGGGTCGCCGGTCCAGCCTCCCGCCTCACCCGCCGAGGCTTCCCCCGAGAGCGTCCGAGCGAGGCCATGAGCGAAGGCACCGGTCACGCGCCAGCCGGCGGCACCGCACCCTACCGGGTGCTGGCGCGCAAGTACCGGCCGCAGTCCTTTGCCGACCTGATCGGCCAGGAAGCCCTGGTGCGCACCCTCAGCAACGCCATCGAGAGCGGCCGCCTGCCGCACGCCGTGGTGCTGACCGGCGTGCGCGGCGTCGGCAAGACGACGACGGCGCGGATCATCGCCAAGGCGATCAACTACGCCGGCCCCGACGGCAGCGCCGGGCCGACCGTCGGCCCGACCGACGACTGCCCGATCTGCCAGGCCATCGCCGAGGACCGCCTGCCCGACGTGCTGGAGATGGACGCCGCCAGCCGCACCGGCGTCGGCGACATCCGCGAGCTGATCGACGGCGTGCGCTATCGCCCGACCACGGCGCGCTTCAAGGTCTACATCATCGACGAAGTGCACATGCTCTCCACCGCGGCCTTCAACGCGCTGCTGAAGACCCTGGAGGAGCCGCCGCCGCACGTCGTCTTCATCTTCGCCACCACCGAGATCCGCAAGGTGCCGGTGACGGTGCTGTCGCGCTGCATGCGCTTCGATCTGCGCCGGGTCGACCAGACGACGCTGGCGGCCCACTTCGCCCGCATCTGCGAGAAGGAGGCGGTGACCGCCGAGGAGGAGGCGCTGCGGCTGATCGCCCGGGCCGCCGACGGCTCGGTGCGCGACGGCCTCTCGCTGCTGGACCAGGCCATCGCCCTGGGCGAGGACCGGGTCGAGACCGCCACGGTCAAGGAGATGCTGGGCCTGGCCGACCGCAGCCGCACCCTGGAGCTCTACGACGCGGTGATGCGCGGCGAGCTGGCCGAGGCGCTGCAGGGCCTGCGCGCGCTCTACGACGTCGGCGCCGACCCGGTGGTGGTGCTGCAGGACCTGCTGGAGATCACCCACACCCTGACCCGCCTGAAGCTGCTGCCGGAGCAGGCCGCGGCCGAGCTGGCCGAGACCGAGCGGGTGCGCGGCGGCGAGATGGCGGGCAAGCTCGGGGTGCCCGCGCTGACCCGCAACTGGCAGATGCTGCTGAAGGGGATCGCCGAGGCGCAGCAGGCGCCGCAGCCGCTGCAGGCCGCCGAGATGGTGCTGATCCGCCTCGCCCACGCCGCCGAGCTGCCGACGCCCGGAGACCTGG
>SR_TP_S13solDRAFT_1000688_pt1 | contig 12547 bp, 12 predicted proteins | sample SodReaTP_S13sol_FD_11159 | JGI IMG/M metagenome (IMG submission 11159) | reverse complement strand
GGCGCACGCAAATAAAAATACCCCTAAAACCAATCGGTTGAAGGGGTATTGAATCACTTACTCGGCGTTAGTTTTATCAACACCTTTGTATAACCCCTTGCCCGCTTGCGGGGGAGGGTTGGGGAGGGGGCCCTGCCCTTCGCTCACACACCATCCGGTGTGTTGTTAAACAGATTCCGCACCAGACGCACTGCAAACCGGCCGGGCGATTGATCCCAGGGGGTGAAACGCGCCAGCTGGTAGCGGTCCCGCCGGCGATCTGAAACGCCCCAGGCGGTGGAGACGGCAGTGTGAAAACCGCAGTCCTTGACCATGCTCACGTGGCGCCCGTCATAGTCCTGCCCGGGTTTGCCATTGGGATAGGCGAATAACGTTACCGGCTGACCCAGGATCGCTTCCAGGGTCTCGCGACCCCCACCGATCTCCTGGCGGGCCTGTGCGTCGGGGATGCGCGTAAGGATCGGATGACTGCAGGTGTGGCCACCGATCTCCATGCCGGATGCCGCCAGGTGCCGCAACTGGGTCGTACTCATCATCAGGTCCATGGGCAGGGGCTCCGGGGACAAGGCTGTGACGGCCTCAACCTTTTCCTGCCTTTCCGAGGCATCGAGGTGTTTTACCGCCCGGATCACCTCCATGGCCACGGCACTGCGACCCTGAACACCAGCCACCGGGCGCGTATCCAGTCCCACCGCGGAGAGATCGACCTCCCCCTCCGGCACCCGACGCAGGGTCTCGAGGATCCGATCGTTGAACATCATGCCGCCATCCAGGTAATCCACGGCCACGAAGAAAGTGGCGGCAAGCCCCAGGGACTGCAGGATGGGCAGGGCCACCTCCACGTTGTCGGCGTAACCGTCATCAAAGGTGATGCACGCCGCCCGAGGGGGCAAGGTACCCCTGGCCAGGCGCTCGGCGGCCTCGGACAAGGGAAGCACGTTGAACAAACGGGCAACCGTCTGCATCTGCCAGCGGAAAGTGGCTGCATCCGGGTCACCGGGCAGCAGGGCATCCGCTTCGGGCAGGACACGGTGATAGATCAGGATGGAGAGCCGGGCCCTATTGCCCGCCGGAGAGAGCATGCCGGCGAAAGGTCTCATGAGCGCTGTCTGGAGTCCCATGGCGCTCATGACTCCGCCCTCACTGCCGTGGGGCGGATATCGATGGCCTGAAAGGCCGACACCAGTTCCGGGATACGCCGCTCCCAGGCGTTGTTGCGGGCATGGGCAATGATGACCTCGCGGTCCCAGTCCCGCTCGAGCCCCTCCTCCATGGCGCGACACAAAGCCTCCCCGTCCCCAAAGGGCACCAGCGTGCCCACCTCCGAACTGCTGATCACCTCGGCATTGCCCCCCACCCGGGTGGCAACGGCAGGCAGGCCGCAGGCAGCCGCCTCAAGGAAGACGTTGGCCCAACCTTCTGTGCGGGAAGGCATCACGTACAGGTCAGCAGCGGAATAGAAAAGCTTCAGCCGGTCCGGTGGCTGCACGCCCATGAAGCGCACCTGATCACTGATGCCAAGCTCGTGGGCAATACGGCGCAGCCGCTGTTCATCGCCGTTGGGGTGCTCGCCACCCACCACCAGATAAACCAGATCGGGATATCGTCTGAGCAGGGCCGGCATCTGCTCCATGACGCGATGAAATCCCTTGTTGTCCGTGAGTGTGCCCACCGTGAGCAATACACGGGCCCCTGGATCAATACCCAGCTCTTCGCGACAGCGATCACGATCCACGGGCTGGAAAAGTTCGAGGTTGATGCCGTTGGAAACCACCTGCACATGCCCCGGCTCGATGCCCAGGGAGATCGCCTTCTGGCGCAGGGACTCCGACACCGCAAACACCCGTGCGGCCGAGCCCATGGCGCGAATGGCGAGCCGGCGACGGACACGGGTGCGGGCAATGCGCGGCAGGGCACCACGCAGGGTGATGGTGTAGGGCACCCCCAGCATGCGACCCAGAACCCAGGCGGCGACGCCATCCGGATGAATGAAGTGAGCGTCGATGATGTCCAGTCGACCCTCACGCCTGAGACGGCGCATCAGGGGCAGGCTGAACAGCGCTTCGAACAGCCCATCGGTGAACTTGAGAAACCGCGGAATGGAGAGAAACCTCGGGTGAAACACGTCGATCCCCTGCTGCACCTCATGAAAAGGCACCACGGGACGATATCCGGGACGCAATCGGCGCAGCAGGCCCTGACCAGGAAACCACGGGACAGGGGCCACCACGGTGACCGGCTGTTCACGGGCCACGCGAAACATCCGCTCGCGGATGAACAGGCCGAAGGTGGCCTGGGTCGGGTTGGGAAACACATGGGTGAATACCACCAGGGCCGGCTTGGTTCGTACCTCACTCATGCCACGGCCTCGCTGATCACCCACCGATACTTCCCGGACTTCTCCGGCGCGATGCTCTCCTGCTCCACAAATTTCACCTGCACCGGCTCATCCAGGATGCCGCGCAGCCCTTCCAGGATCCGCGTCCGCTCCTGCTCTGTCAGCGCGCGGGCAAGCACCATGCGCAATTCGAAATCATGGTTGGCCTGCTGCCGGAGCTGGTACTGGCGCAGGGCAGGGATCTCCCGAAGGATGTAGTTGGCCGTAGAGCTGTGAATGAGGCGGCCCTGATGGCCCACGAGAAAATCATTGGCCCTGCCCTGCAACTCCCCCAGCCTGGGCAGCGGCAGCCCGCAGCTGCAGGGTTCATCGGTCAAGGCACCACGATCTCCGATGCGGTACCTGAGAAACGGCATGCCATATCCGTCCAGGTTGGTGACCAGCAGATCGCCGATGCCCTGGTCGTCCGGCTGGTCCACCTCTACGATGACCTGCTCGCCCAGGATATGCAGGCTGCCCTGGGGGCATTCATGGGCGATCAGACCGCCATCCCGGGAGCCGTATTCGTTGGCGATGGGCGCATCGAATGCCTGGGCGATGCATTCACGCATGTGGGGCAGGAGCATCTCGGAGGTGCAGACGATCAGCCGCGGGCGGTAGTCGCCCAGCATGCCTGGGTCACCGATGACCCGGGAGGCCACCCGGAAGATCACCGTGGGGTAGCCATAGATCAGCCGTGGCCTGAAACTGCGCAACTGCTGCACGTAGGCATCGATGCGGACATCGGTCAGGTTCGATGCGGACAGCAAGCGCTGGTTCAGTAGCCACTGGTCCTTCAACTTGCGCAGTCGGCTCTGGCGGGACAATTCGATGGGGGAACCCCAGAAGTCCACCTGCCGGTCGCCGGGATGTACGCCGAACCAGGAACGGGCACGCAGCTTCTGGGCATTGAGACAGGACTCGCGATGCCTGTCGGTGTGGAAGACCAGGGGCTGACCGGTGGAACCGCCGGTGCTATAGGGGATCAGCTTGTCCTCCCAGCCACGGGCGATGAGCTCATCCCCACGGGTCCGCAGGATCTCCCGTTCCAGCACCGGCACCCGCGCCAGGTCGGACAGCCCGAAGTCCCTGGCATCGGTGATGCCCGCCTCTCGGAACACGCCCTGGTAATAAGGCACCGAGACCAGACAATGGGCGATGAGACGCCGCAGTTTGGTTAGGCGCAATGCCTCGAACCCGGCGGGGTCAAGGCGCTCGTTGGCCCGCAGCCCGCGCCACTGGGCCATGGTGCTGCGACCCCTCAGGCGTTCGTGCAGGGGCAGCAGGATCTGACGCGCCAGGGACTCCTGAAGGCTCATAACGGTATCACCCGGCCGAGGTCTTCAGCATGCGCTGCATGAATCCATCGAACATCAGCAGTGACCACAAGGCCGGGCTGTGATCCCGGCTGCCGCTGACATGCTGGTCCACCAGGGTACCCAGGTAGTCCATGTCGAATACGCCCGAGTCGGCCATGTTCTGCCCCAGCACCTGTTCACGCATGCGTTCACGCAAGGGGCCACGGAACCAGTTGGCCACCGGCACGGCGAAGCCGCGCTTTCTGCGGTAGAGAATTTCCCCGGGCAGATGGGGTTCCAGGGCCTTTTTGAAGAGATATTTGCCCTCCCCGCCGCGCAGCTTGAAATCCGGCGGCAGCCCCGAGATCCACTCCACCAGTTTGTGGTCCAGGATCGGCACGCGCACCTCCAGGGCGTGGGCCATGCTGGCCCGGTCCACCTTGGTGAGGATGTCGCCAGGGAGATAGGTCTTCATGTCCAGGTACTGGACCAGGGACAGGGGATGATCCGTCGGGGCGCGGGCGGCATGATGCCGCAGAACCTCCACCGCGTCATAGCCCTGTAACTCCCGCCGGAACGCCGGCGAGAAGAGCCGGCTGCGTTGTTCATCCCGCAGGATGGAGACGCCCTGGAAATAGCCCTGCACCGCATCCCGGGCCAGGGCCTGGAAGGTGGCCTTGGCGCGAAACATGCGGGGCGCCCAGTCGGCCTTGGGGTAGAGGTGTGCGAGGGTGCCGAACAGGGGCCTGCGCAGTCCCAGGGGCAAGGGGCTTCTCAGGCGCTCTTCGGCCAGGTGATGCCGGTAGCGTCGGTAACCGGCCAGGTTCTCGTCACCACCATCACCGGACAGGGCCACCACCACCTGGCGGCGAGCCAGCTCGCAGACCCGGTAGGTGGGCAGGGCCGAGCTGTCGGCATAGGGTTCGTCGTAGAGTTCGCCCAGCTTGTCCAGCAGGTCGAAATCATCCGGGTCCACCTGCCCGGTGAAATGGTTGGTGTGATACAGCTTCGCCACTTGCTCTGCGTAAGAGGACTCGTCGAAGGCCTTGTCGGCAAAGCCGATGGAGCAGGTCTGCACCGGGTCGCTGGACAGGCCGGCCATCATGGCCACCACGGCGCTTGAATCAACCCCGCCCGAGAGAAAGGCGCCCAGGGGCACCTCGGCCACCATGCGGATGCGCACCGCTTCGCGCAGACGCTCCACCAGCTCCTCGGCGGCCTCGGCCTCGCCCTTGACGGACACCGGCGCGAAAGGCACGTCCCAGTATTCCCGGGACTCAGGCAGCTTCCCCGCACCACGGCGCAGGGTCAGCGTGTGACCCGGGGGCAACTTGTGGGTGGTCTTGAAGATGCTGCGTGGCTCGGGGATGTAGCCGTAGGCGAAATAGTCCTCCACGGCATGGGGGTCCATGGCCCGGGGCAGATCCGGGTGGGCCATGAGCGCCTTGAGCTCCGAGGCGAACAGAAAATGCCCATCGGGCAACAGGCTGTAGTAGAGGGGCTTGATGCCCAGGCGGTCCCTGGCCAGGAACAGGGTCTCCCGGTTCCGATCCCAGACGGCAAAGGCAAACATGCCGCGAAAGCGCTCCACGCAGGCCTCGCCCCACTGCTCCCAGGCGTGCACGATCACCTCGGTATCGCAATGGGTGCGGAAGCTGTGGCCCGCCTGTTTCAGCTCCTCGGTCAGTTCCGGGAAGTTGTAGATCTCCCCGTTGTAGGTGACCACCACGGTCTCGTCTTCGTTGAACAGGGGCTGCTGGCCGCTGGACAGATCGATGATGGACAGACGGCGGTGGGCCAGCCCTAACCCGGGCTCCAGGTGCACGCCCCCTTCATCCGGACCCCGATGGAACTGGGTCTGGTTCATGGTTTCCAGCAGCGCCCGGTTGATGGGACGTCGCTCGGTCAGGTCAAAGATTCCGGTAATGCCGCACATGGGGGTTCTTGGTCTTTAGTGGTTGTGGTTGTGGGTTGGTGGCGTTGAAACCACCCTCACCCCGGCCCTCTCCCTGAGGGAGAGGGAGTATAAAAAACCGCTCCCGGCGGATTTGTCCTGAGGGAGAGGGAGTATAAAAACCCCCTCCCCCGCATCGCGGGGGAGGGTTGGGGAGGGGGCCTGGGTTTGCACGCACGCGACATTCATCCCCCGACCCTCTGTCCTGCCAGCACACGGGCATAGACATCCATATAGCCGCGCACCATAGCCTCCATACTGAAGCGCGCCACGGCGTGCTCTCTTGCCGCCCGGCCTTCGCGCACCCGCCGGTCTGGATCGGTGACATAGTCGGCCAGGGTACGGGCCAGTGTTTCAGGATCCGCGGCAGGTACCAGAGTGCCGCTCTCTCCGGGCTGCACCAGGTCCGGGTTTCCGCCCACGTCGGTGGCGATCACCGGCAGACCACAGGCCATGGCCTCGAGGATGGTGTTGCAGATGCCCTCGGCCAGGGACGGCAGCACGAACAGGTCCATGGCTCCCATGAGCTCGGGTACGTCGTCCCGGGCGCCCGGCAACCAGGCCTGCTCGGCCACGCCCGCCGCTTCCAGCAAACCAATGACCGAATCGCGCAGGGGGCCATCTCCCACCATCACCAGACGCAGGTGGGGAAATTGTTCAGGGTGCAGGTCCCTCAAGGCAATAAAGGCACGGGCCAGGTCTTCGGGGGCCTTGACCGCCTGCATGCGCATCACCGCGCCGATGACCAGACTGCCCTCGGGTGCAAAGCCTTGCGGCAGGGGTGATTGCCGGTCTGGTGGCGGGGGACTGAAACGCTGCGTATCCACCCCGTTGCACACGTGACTCAGACGCTCCGGCGCGACGCCAATACTGCCGGACAGGTAGTCCATCTGCTGCCGGGACAGGGCGATGTACTGGCCCACCAGCGGGCGCACGAGACGGCGCATGAGACGATTCTTGCCCCGCGTCCCGTTCAGGTCGCCCACATCCCAGCCGTGTTCGCCGTGCACCCGGGCCCGGACTCCGGACAGCGCGGCCGTGACCTGGGCCTCCAGGGTGGCCAGGTTACGGGTATGGACGATCTCGGGATTCAGGGCCTTGAGCAGGCGGCGCAGCCTGAGGTGCACGCGCAGATCCTTGCCCTCGCGCTTGTACAGGCCATGCAGGGTCACATCGTTGCGACGAATGCGCTGACTGAAGTCCGTGTACTCGGTCATGCAGATGATGGCGTGACGATAGCTGCCGGGGGGCATGTGATTGATCAGGTTCACCAGCCCGTTCTCCATCCCACCCACATCCAGACGATGAATCACGTGGGCCACCAGGGGCACGGGCCTGCGCTCAGTCATGGGGATAGCCCAGGGGCATGGGCAGCGCTTTCACGAAACGAGTCAGACGCTCCCGGGCCGGCTCCAGCGGATCGGCATCCTCGGTACTCACCGCCACCAGGAAGGCACCGCGCCCGTCGCCGACAAAGACCGCCTGGGCCTCCCGCAGCTTCACTTCCACGGGGCGGGTGGTGACGTGGTCGCCCACCTGATACCAATGCCACACCAGACGGCGTGTGTTGCCGGGGCCCCGCATAACCGTTTCATGGACCTTAAGACGATCCTCGCCATCGAGACTGACCGTTCGCGCATGTTCCGCCACCCGTCGCCAGGTGTCGCCATCGTAGATACGGTTGCGCCAGGAGATCACCTCGCTGCCCTGGCCACGGTTGAGATACTGGAACAGGTGCAGCTCTACAGCGTCCGGGCCAGCGCCATAGACACCGGCCAGTTCCACGTCGGCATCGAAATGCAGCGGACGCCAGGCCTCGCCCGCCTGCCCCGGACCGGGCCAGGCAGTGACCACCGGCAGCGTGGGTGCGCTGTCCACGGCCAACTGGGCGGCCCGCTGCCCCATCCACAATTCACCGACCCGGGGCGCGGCGAGCACCACTACCAGGCCCAGCAACAGGAGACCCATGGTCACCCCGGCCACGGGTCGGGAGGCCGGTGCGGAGATGGCACCGGATGCCGGGGCTTCGTCCTTGTCCCGCCACAGGGAGCCCAGCCAGAACAGCAGCAGCATGACGAAGCCGAAGAAGATCCAGCCGTAGACCAGGTGATCCACGCCTACGGCATGCTCCATGTTGCTCCAGTGAGCGATCATGATGATACCGTAGGCGCGGATGCCGTTGGCGACGATGGGCAGGGCAATGGCCAGGGCCACCAGGGCAGCGCGCCGCCACAGTCCCTGGTAACTGATGTAGGCGTAGATGAGGCCCAGGGCAATGCTGGCGATCAGGTAGCGCACACCGCTGCACACCTCGGCCACCACGAAATCCCCGGCCGGGATGCTGATGTAGTAGCCCTCCTTGTACACCGGCAGGCCGGTGAGCTTGAGCATCAGCACCGTGAACCAGGCGGTGAAATCCTGCAGCACGGGGACGATGAATTCGCCAAAGGGCACGGCAAAAAACAGATAGGCCAGGGGAAACACCAGCAGACGCGAGATCCGGAGACCCAGCAGGGTCAGCACCAGCCCTGGCAGCATGGCCACCAGGGCAAAGTGCTGAACCAGTTTCACATCCACGCTGCGGGCCAGCATCCAGGCAAGCCCCGCCGCCGCGATCCACAACAGCCCCCAGGCCCAGGGCTCCGGGACCTCCCGGGCCAGGTCATGGCGCCGGGTCCAGGCCAGGAACAGGGCCAGGGGCAGGATGATCACGCCATGGGCGTAGGTCTCGGAGTTGAACCAGATGTTGCTGATGCTCTGCACCGAGGGCCAGAGCAGGGCCATGGTGAGCAGCGAGGACAACAGCAGCAACACGAGCGCCGCAGTCCAGCCGTAGCGCAGGCCTCCCCTACCCAGGATACCGGCCTGCGCACTCATGCCTGTTGCTCCACTGCTACAGACTCATCGACGCCAAGCTCGGGCGCATGCAGCAGGCGGGCGAGACGGTCCATGTGTTCACCCCAGCTGTAATGCTGGCAGACACAGGCACGGGCCTTCTCGCCCATACCCTCGACACCCTCACCGCGAAGCACCTGGAGGCAGAGCGCGGCCAACTGCTCCGGCCTTTCGGCCACCAGCCAGTCCATACCCGCACATTCACGCAATCCATCCAGGGCCTGGGGTGTGGCCACCACCGGGCGGCCCATGGCCATGGCCTCGAGGACCTTGTTCTGCACGCCCCGGGCGATGCGCAGTGGCGCCACGGCGGCAGAGGCGTGGGCCAGATAGGGGCGCACATCGTGGACCGCACCGGTGACCTCCACGCCAGGGAGTTCCCCAAGACGTCTCACCGCCGGGGTGGGTCGCGCACCCACGATCACGAAACGGGCCTCGGACATGGCCTCCCGTACCAGGGGGAACACCTCGGTGGCGAAATGACTGACCGCGTCCACGTTGGCCCAGTAATCCATCGCCCCCGTGAAGACCAGCCGGGCGGTGCCGGGCGCAAAGGGATCGGGATATTCCCGTTGGGGCGAGAAGTAGTCGGTGTCCACACCGTTGTCGATGGCATGCACCCGGTCGATGGATTCAGGAGCGAGTTCTCGAAACAGCGCCGCTTCCTGCTCACTGACGAACACCGAGGCCTCGCTGTGTGCCGCCAGGCGGCGCTCCAGGTTCAGCAGGGTGCGCCCTTCCCGGCGGTAGACCCAGTTCATGGGGAACCGGTGACCCTCGGCATACTGGCGCCATTTGTCGGAGTCCACATCCACGAAATCGATCACCGTGTGCAGGTCGTGATCCTGTCTGGCCGGCAGGTACTGGGCCATGGCGGCGGAGAACACCAGGATCCGGTCCACCCCGCTGTCGAGCGTCTCGTTGACCCAGCGAGCCATGTGACGGTCCCGGTAATAGGGCAAGGTCAGCGGCTCCCCGCGCAACAGGCCGGCAAGGCTTTTCACCCGCGCCCGACCCGGGTGCAGGGGCAGCAGGCACAGGTCCTCGCAGTAGGCGGCCACCTCGTCCTTGTAGCGCCAGTCATGGGGGTCGTCCACAAAACTGCCCAGATGCACCTGGAATCGCCGGGACAGGTGCTTGAGCAGATTGAAGGAACGGATCTTGTCGCCCTTGTTGGGAGGGAACGGAATCCGATGGGCGAGGAACAGAAGACGTTTCATCAAGAGTTGTTCATTGAAAGGCGTTGTTAACCACGAAGCTCACAGAGCACACGAAGAGACCATTACTCTCGCCAAGACGCCAAGGGCGCAGAGTCATCATTCATTCTCCTCGCAGAGTCGATTCACCATGCGTGTGATGCCGCTCTTCATGAGTGCTTCTCCAAAATTGAGCAGATACCCCAGTCGCATGTTGCTCAGGCGTAGGTATGTCAGGAGTTGTTTCTTGTGGGCATTAGTCAGCCTCTCTACGGATTTCAACTCCACGATCACCTTGTCTTCAACAACCAGGTCGACCCTGAAGCCCTCCTCGAAATTGTGCCCCTGATACAGAATCGACATCGGGACCTGTCTTTCCACGCTGAACCCGCACCGCTGAAGCTCATGGGCGAGCACCACCTCATACACACTCTCCAACAAGCCAGGGCCAAGTTCCCTGTGGATCGTGATGGCGCAATCAACGACATGTTTTCCTATCCGGTTTTCCATCACCGTGGATCTTCCCTTTGCGCGCTTGGCGTCTTGGCGAGAACCCCTCGCTCTACCCAAGTCCCCGTGAAATCATTGGGCCCAGCAGGTTGGCCACTGGGAGCGGCAGGCGCTTCCAGGCGGCGATGAACATTCGGTACTTGGGGTTGAGGGGGTTGATGTCGGGCACCTGTTTCGCCCGCACCAGGTAGTATTCGTAGTGCAGCGGCTCGGGGGTGAAACCCCAGTTCTTCTTGAAGCTGAAAGAACCCGTGCCCACCTTGCTGCGGCCGTAATCGAACAGGCCGAGCCCACGTTCACAGGCGCGGCGCATGAGATCCCAATACAGAAAATCATAGCCCGCCACTTCACGAGCCTGTTCGGTGCCGCCACCGTAGTAAGGCAGGACCTCGTCCCGGAAATAAAAACTCAGCACACTCGAGACCGGCTCGCCGTCCCGACTGACCGTGAGCACTTCGCAAGCATCGCCGAAGACCTGTTTCAGGGTCTCAAAGTAACGACGGGAGAATACCGGAGTTCCCAGTCTTTTCACGCTGTCTGCATAGATCGGGAAGAAACGCTCCACCCCCGGATCCAGCTCGCCCTGGAGTTCGAACTTGATGCCCTTGCGCACCATGGCCCGCTGCTTGCGCGGGATGGCCAGCATGTTCTTTTCAACGTCAGGGTCGATGTCCTTGCGAAAGGTCACGTAGAGATCATCCTTGCGGGGCCAACCCGGGTTGCGCGGCCTGCGGTTGCGCAACTCCAGGTAGTCCACGCCCAGCTCCTCGGCCAGGGCGCAGGCCGCCGACGTGAGTGACCTGGCGATGTCCTCGTCGTCGGCGGCCACCCCGCCGTAGACACAAAAGGGTACGGAGACCAGTGCATTGCCGAACAGACGGGTCTTTACATGACCCAGTGGCAGCACGCCACAGATCCGCCCGTCGGACTCCGCGTAGAGATAGTAGGCGTCATGCCCGAAGGCCTGCTTGAGCACCTGTCGCCAGCCGGCACGATGAAAGAAGCTCGCCTCGGGGCAGGACTCCACGAAGGCATCCCAGTCCTGCGTCCGGCTGTCGTCCAGGCGCTGCACCGATACAGGCCGCGCCCCTGTCATGCCGGGCGAGATGTCGCATGCCGTTGAACTCACTGCTTTTGTCCGGCTTGCGGCAGAAAGATCTGGTCCATCCGGCCCCAGTGGAAATCATCCAGCAGGCGGGACAGGCGCGATTCCATGCGGGAGAGGTTGAGGTAATGACGCACCCGGGTCTTGAGGCCGATGCCCCGCTGCCGGGGCTGGGCGGGGTCGATTTCCCAGGGGTGAAAATAGAACACCGCCGACTGGCCATCCCGGGCGTTGACCCGCTGGATCGCCCAGCGGGACAGGGCATAGGGGAACAGGCGAAAGTAGCCGCCACCACCGCAGGGGAACTTACGCTGGCCGATCTCCACGGTGGTGACCGGCACTTCCAGCAAGCCGGATTCGTCCGGGTGCCGGAAGGCGAATCGCGGCGCCTCGGGCATGCCGTAGAGGTCATGGTGAATGGGGTAGATGCTTGAGCTGTACTGGTAACCGGCTTCCTGCAACTCATCCAGGGCCCAGAGATTGTCGCGGCCAATGGAGTAGCTGGCGGCGCGATAGCCACGCACCTGCACCCCGGTGGTGTCTTCCAGCAGGGCGCGGGTGCGACGGATGTCATCACGGAACACATCCGGCGTCTGGTTCACCACGCGTACATGGTCGAATCCGTGACTGGCCAGTTCGTGGCCGTTGTCCGTGATCCGGCGCACCATGGCCGGGTAGCGCTGCGCCATCCAGCCCAGCATGAAGAAGGTGGCCTTGACGCCGCGCTGATCGAACAGGCCCATGATCCGGTCCATATTGCGCTCCACCCGGCAGGGCAGGCGATCCCAGTCATCCCGGGAAATATGACGCTCAAAGGCGGAGACCTGGAAATAGTCCTCCACGTCCACGGTCATGGCATTGCGGATCGGCTTGTCCTGGCGCATTTGGCTCATGTAGGGAGTCCGTTTGTGTTCGAGCATGACGGGGGCGGGTGACCGGGATGTTAAACCACCCTCACCCTAGCCCTCTCCCTGAGGGAGAGGGGATAAAACCCCCGCCTCAGGTCTTTTGCCCCCTCCTCCGCATCGCGGGGGAGGGTTGGGGAGGGGGCCGGGCTTAGGTCTCACACCACCCTCACCCTAGCCCTCTCCCTGAGGGAGAGGGGATAAAACCCCTGCCTCAGGTCTTTTGCCCCCTCCCCCGCACTGCGGGGGAGGGTTGGGGAGGGGGCCGGGGCCGGGGCCGGGGCCCGTCCTTAATCTTCGACGCCGT
>SR_TP_S13solDRAFT_1000687_pt1 | contig 12549 bp, 6 predicted proteins | sample SodReaTP_S13sol_FD_11159 | JGI IMG/M metagenome (IMG submission 11159) | reverse complement strand
TTAAACTCTGCCGTAAACGAACGTCTTGCCATCTGAACACCTCCTTGCTTCGGGGTAAATTATCACCCTAGCTTGGTGTCCAGAATCATTAGGCCACATCAGGAGGGGGCACAAAGGCGGAGGGGTCGGTTTTGTTCCCTCCCCATCAGGGAGAGGGCCGGGGTGAGGGTGGTGTTTGAAGCCTGGGCGGGCCCCCACCCCAACCCTCCCCCGCAAGCGGGGGAGGGGGTACATAGGCGGAGGGGGTGGTTTTTTCCCTCCCCATCAGGGGGAGGGCTAGGGTGAGGGTGGTGTTTGTAGCTTGGTCGGGCCCCTCCCCAACCCTCCTCCGCGAGCGGGAGAGGGGGCATAAAAACGGAGGGGGGTGGTTTTTCCTCCCTCGCCGTCAGGGAGAGGGCTGGGGTGAGGGTGGTGTTTGATGCTTGGGCGGGCCCCCTCCCCAACCCTCCCCCGCAAGCGGGGGAGGGAGCACAAAGATGGAGAGGGTGTGCATGATTCGTTTCTTTTCTGTGTTGTTGGTGGTTTTGTCCCTGGTAGGCCCCGCCCACGCCGACCGTGTGATCGACGCGGGTCCCGAGGATTACCGCCAGATGCTGGACCGGCTCGGCCCCGGGGATGTGTTGCGCCTGCAGGCCGGTGTGTATCGGGACGGGCTGCCGTTGCGGGGCGTGATGGGGGAGGCTGGTCGGCCCGTGGTGATCAAGGGGCCTTCCGAGGGGGCGCCTGCGGTGTTCGAGGCGCGGGACGGGCAGATTACCGTAAGCCTCATCGATGTGGGGTATGTGACTATCCGGCACCTGCTGCTTTCCGGTAATGGGGCTCGCACCCATGCTGTGGTGGCTGAGGGGCGCGGGCGCTTTGCCCACGACGTGACCCTGGAGCATTTGCGTATCACGGGTTACAACGCCCACCAGAGTTTTGTAGGTATCTCCACCAAGGCGCCGGTCTGGAACTGGGTGATCCGCCACAACCACATCGATGGCGCAGGCACGGGGCTGTATCTGGGGGATTCCGATGGCAGTGACCCCTTCGTTGCCGGCCTGATCGAACACAATCGCATTGAGAACACCCTCGGTTACAACATGCAGATCAAGCATCAGGCCCCGCGCCCGGATCTGGAGGGTATGCCCCTAGGGCCGTCGGTCACGGTGATCCGGAACAATATCTTCAGCAAGTTGATCGGTGCTGCCGAGGCTGAGCAGGCGCGGCCGAATCTCCTGGTGGGCCATTGGCCACTAGAGGGGCCGGGCAGTGAGGACCGCTACCTGATCTACGGCAACCTGTTTTTTCAGAACCCGACCGAGCGACTGTTCCAGGGCGAGGGGCGGGTGGCGCTGTACAACAATCTGTTTGTGAACTGGCTGGGGGAGGCCGTTTCCTTCCAGGCGCACAACGATGTGCCCCGTGCCGTGGATGTGACCCGCAATACGATCATTTCCCGGGGTACTGCCTTGAGCATCACTGGTATGCCGGAAGGTGCTGAGCCCCGTGTAGAGGGCAACGCGATCTTCACGGAGACCCTTTTCCCGGACTGGGGTGAGGGTCTGAATTACATCGCGCCGCTGTCAGAGGCGGAGTCTGCCCTGGTGGCGCCGGTCGAGGGTTTGGAGACCCTGGACCTGCGGCCCCGGGATGGGCAGTTGGGTAAGTCTAACGCGTTGGATGTGCGTTGGCCGGGTGAAGGGTTAGATTTTGTGGGGCGTGAACGAGAGGGGCGGGTTTACGGGGCGTTTGGGCGGTAGTCTTTCTGCTTGGGCGGGCCCCCTCCCCAGCCCTCCCCCGCAAGCGGGAGAGGGGGCACAAAGGCAGAGGGGTCGGTTTTCTCCCTCGCTCTCAGGGAGAGGGCTGGGGTGAGGGTGGTTTTCAGAGGCTGCGGATCGGGCAAAATAGCGAGTCCGCTTTTGTACTTTCAATCTCATGGATGAGGTGTCTGACTATGGTCAATCGACAAGGGATTGTGCGTGCCCGCCAGTTGCGCGGGCGCATGACCGATGCGGAACTGCTTCTTTGGCGTCACCTGCGACGCCGCCAACTGGATGGATACAAGTTTCGGCGCCAGCATCCGCTGGGGCCGTTTGTGGTGGATTATGTCTGTCTGGAAGCAGCGTTGATCGTCGAGCTGGATGGCGGGCAGCATGCTGAGCAGGTGCAGGCAGATCATCGCAGGGAGGCATGGCTCGGAGGGCAGGGTTTTCGTGTCATTCGGTTCTGGAATCATGATGTGTTGCAGAGAACACCGTCTGTGTTAGAGGCGATCCTTGAGGCGCTGGGGCAGGGGAAGGCTTAGGTGCCTTCGGTGGCTTGGGTGGGCCCCCTCCCCAGCCCTCCCCCGCAAGCGGGAGAAGGGGCAAAGGGGGTGGGGGTCGATTTTTTCCCCCGCCGATGCAAGTTACCTGTAAACCATGTGCCCGGTTTAATCTGTAAACGATGTTACCGGTCTGTACCGCTTTCCTCCCCTCGCCCTCAGGGAGAGGGTTAGGGTGAGGGTGGTTTTCAGTGGCTTGGGCGGGCCCCCTCCCCAACCCTCCCCCGTGAGCGGGGGAGGGGGCACAAAAGCGGAGGGCTGAGGGTGGTTCAGGAGACCTTAGTTCCCGCCCAGTTCATCCAGGAGTTTCTGAGCCTCTTCTCGGCCGTCGAAACGTCGATCGGATTGCAGTGCCAGTTGCAGGTTTTGCCTCGCTTCCTGCGCCTTGCCCTGCTCCAGCTGCACCCGTGCGAGGTGGTACAGGGCTGAGCTGTTGCGGGGTTCCTGTGCCAGGGCCTGTTGCAGCAGCTGTCGGGCCTTGTCGTGATCACCCGTGAGGAACGTGGCCCACCCGAGGGTGTCCAGCACGTGGACGCTTTCGGGCGACTGGGCGTAGGCCTGTTGTGCCAGTGACAGGGCCTCCTCGATTTCTCCGGCCTGGGTCAGCAGGATGGCCAGGTTGTTCAACGCGCCGACGTGTTCCGGGGCGTTGGCAAGTACGCGGCGATAGCTTGAGATCGCGGCCGGGTAGTCGCCGGCTTCCTGCTGTACGGCACCGAGAAAGAAACGTTCCTCGGCCCAGTCGGGGAGCTGCTCAAGCGCCCGCTGGCTGTACTCGATGGCCGTTTGCCTGTTTCCCAGACGATATTCGATGCGCCCCGCAGTCTGCAGGATCTCAGCCTGCTCGGGCGCACGCTCCAGGGCCTGCCCGATCAGGCGTTGTGCGTCTTCGTAGCGGGTCATGGCGCCATAAAGTGTTGCCAGACGGTAGTAGCCCAGCGGGTTGTCCGGGTGCGTCTCAGTAAGGGCCTTGAGGGTCTGTTCGGCGGCGTCGAGACGCCCCATGTTGCGATAGGCGCTTGCGAGGCCGTCCAGGGTGCGGGGGGTGGTATCACCCAAGTCGCGGGCCTGCTCGAATGCGGCGGCGGATTCGGGGAATTCCCGCAGGGCGGCGTGGTACTGCCCAAGCCGGCTGGCGATGGATCCAGGGGACTCGGAATGTTTCTGCGCCTGTTGGAAATGCGCGATGGCCTGGTCGCGGTTGCCCAGCTGCGCGTGGGCCTCGGCCAGCTGGTAGTGGGCAACGGGGGAGTCGGGGCTTGGCTGAAGGACTTGCTCCAGCCGGGTCACGGCCTCGGCCGGTTCGCCCGCGGCGCGCAGAGCGATGCCCAGGGCGAGCATGTAGTCGATGTTGTCTGGGGCCTTGGAAGAGGCCCGGCGCATCTCGGACAGGCCCTTTTGCGCTGAACCGGTTTCCAGGTAAGCGGTGCCCAGGAGGACGTGCACATCAGGCGGCGTGGATTCAGCTAGACGGCCCTCCAGCAGCCGAATGCTTTCCTGGAAGCGCCCGCGGCCGTTGTAGAGCCGGGCCAGGTTGACGCGGACGCCCAGGTAGCTGTCGGGTACGCCTTCAAGACCGCGTTCGAGGTGGTGAATGGCCTGGTCCGTGCGCCCGGCGGCCTCATGGATCAGCCCCAGGCGCTGGTGGGGAAGTCGATGATCCGGGGCGATCTCGATGGCGCGTTCGAATTGCTGCTGTGCCTCCGCGGTATTGCCAATGGCCATGAGTACATCGCCGATCTTGGTCCAGGCGGTGTACTGGCCGGGGTTCAGGGCGACGGAGCGGCGCAGGGCCTGCAGGCCTTCGTCCAGTTCGCCGTCCATGACCAGGGCGGCGCCGAGGACTTCCCAGGCGGGTGCGGAGCTGGGATTGCGTTGCAGGTAGTTCCGCGTGGAATCCACGGCCCGACGTACCTGCCCCTGGTTGAGCAACTCCAGGGCATCACTGAGTTCGGGGTCGGCGGAGGTGCCGGGGAAGGCGGGGGCTTCCAGGCCGGGCTGGATGGAATCGGGCAGGTCGCCCTGGAAGATGGAGGCGTGAAGCGGCGGGGTGAGGGCCAGTAATCCCGTCAGCAGACTGGCTTTCAACAGGCGTGCGCAATGCATGGTTGGCGTCTCTCCCTGGCAGATCCCGGATTTTGAGGATGGCATGAAAACCGAAGCCCCGCCAGGGCGGGGCTTCGGGTGTTACTCATGTGGTCGTCTGTGAATCAGAGGATACGGCGACGACGCAGATAGGCCAGGCCCAGCAGGCCAAGACCCATCAGGGACAGAGGACCGGGGGCCGGCACCGCCACGGGGGGGACATCGCCGGTCACGGTGATGGTGTCGAGCTCGACCGCGCTGGAGATACCGGTCACCCGGGTCTCGAAGTCATAGACGCCGGGGGTCAGGCCCGTGATCACCATGTCGAAGGTGCGGCTCTCGCCACCACCCACCCCGGTGCAGCCTTCGGCAGAGGTACAGGTGAAGTCGATGTCCAGGCCGGAGGTGTCGCCGGTGGTGAACAGGGACAGGTCGAAGGTGGAGGTGGCATCGGAGATGGCCGTCAGGATGGCGTCCTTGGTGGCCTCGGCGTTGGCGCCGGTTACGCCGTTGGTGAGTGTGCCGCCGGTGGCCGCGACGATGGCAGTGGCCTGGCCCGAGGTGTCGATACCGGCGTTGGCAGTCCTGGTGTTGATGGCGGCCACCACCACGTTCTCACCGGTCAGGGCCGCGATGGCCTCGGCCTGGTCCACCGTGGTGGTATGGGAGACCGCGTCACCAAACCAGACGATGACCTTCACCGCACCTTCGCGCCAGCCGGTGTTATAGCCGGTGGCAAATCCGCCGGCGATGTCGGTGGAGCCGATGCCGTCCGTGGCCGCACCGGAGGTGGCCACCTGGTGCAGGGCGAAGAAGTTGGCCTCGGGGAGGTCACCACCACCGGAGGCGAACCAGGCGTTGATCGCGGTCTGGGAGGCGGTGGCATCACTGGAAATGCCCTGCTGGAGGGTGTAGGCGGTCTGGGCGCGACTTAGTGCCGTGCCACCGTATTCCCGTGGGTCACCCAGATAGCGGCCGACACCGAAGTTCACATCGCTGATGGAGGCCTGCAGGTCGGAGAGCAGGGTGCCGGCGAAGCTTTTGACGGAGCCGATGATGCCGCCCATGCTGCCGGTGTTGTCCGCCAGGAAGAACACGTCCACCCGGTCCGCACCTGTGATCGGGGTGGTCACGGTCTTGTTCACGGTCACGCTCTCGCCCACGGCGATGGTGGCCTCGAAGGTTTCCGGTGTGATGGAGCCTGCACTGACCAGCGCAGGGGCGAGGAGCCAGGCTGCCAGCAGCAGCTTGAGGCTCACGAGATAGCGTGAGATGGGTTTGGCGCTCATAACGAAAACTCCTGTTCCGTTTGGTTTTAAGTTGTTGTGAACTTGCTGTGCCCTGCAGCAGTCCGGGCATCTTGTATCCGAGTTCTGTGCCTGTTGTTTGGCGATCCGGCCGCAACGTTGGTCACAAGTTGGCCTGAACGGTTTCAAGCATGATCCATGCCTGTTAATTAACTTATTGTAATTGCGTGAAAATATTTTCCAGTCCTGTTTGAGTGCAGTAAAGAAAGTCGACAGGTGTCCAGGGGCCGAGGCCCCGCATCCGGTATTTGTGATGGGCTGCGCAGTTCTGTGAGGAGAGGTGTTGACTGGCCGGGGGATCTGTTGATGTCAGCAAACGCAGTGATTTACCGGCATGCGGGGCTTGAGGCAGTGACTCAGGAAGCTGGCTGCATCGGATTTAATTAACTCTGTTTATGCCGCTCATTTGGCTTGCCCGTGTAAAGGAAGTCGACAGTGGATGCCTCACAACAGCAACGGCTTTGAGCGCGCTGATGGCGATTGATGTCATGACAGCTGTGTCCCGTGGGGATTGCCCATAGAATGTGCGCAGGACAAGTGAATTAGGGAGTGTGATGCATGGGTCTGTTCTCGAGACAAGGGAGGGCATGTGTGCCCACGGTGATCGGGCTGCTTGCCTGCGTGCTGTGGCTCACTGCCTGTGGGCAGACCTCCTATACCGCCGAGGAGATGCTCGAACGCGCCGCGGCCTTCGAGGAACGGGGGGAGTTGCGCGCCAGCAGTATCGAACTGAAGAACTTGCTCCAGGCACACCCCGATCACGGCGAGGGGCGCTGGCGTCTGGGCACCTTGCTGCTGACCATGGGGGATGGGGCCGGCGCGCTGGCGGAACTGGAGCGGGCCGTCTCCCTGGGCTGGACCCAGCCGGATCTGCCACTGGTGCTGGCCAGGGCCCGGCTGCTGCAGGGTGAGTATGCAAGGGTCATCGAGGAACTGCAGACCTGGCGCCTGCCCCGGGCACAGGACGTTGTCGAGGCCCACGTCATTCGAGGTCGCGCCCGACTGGGCCTGCGTGAGGCCGATGCCGCCGAGACGGAATTTGGCACTGCCCTGCGATCTAATGCGAATCACGCCCCGGCCCTTGTTGGGCTTGCCCAGGTACACCTGACACGGGCCGAAATCGACGCGGCCGGGCGGCGGCTCGATGCAGCCCTGGAGGCGGATCCGGGGTATGCACAGGCCTGGGATCTCATGGGTGAGATCCACCGTGCCGAGGGTCGTCTCGAGGAGGCCGAGGCGGCCTTTTCCCGGCTCATCGAGCACACGCCAGCTGTGCCTTACATGGGGCATTACAAACGGGCTTTGACGCGCATCGCGAAGCGGGACTGGGAGGGCGCGCGGTCCGATTACGACGTACTCGTGGCCCTGAGTCGGCGCGCCCCGACCACCTTTTATGTGGATGGCCTGCTGCGTTTTCATCAACAGGAATTCGATGCGGCCGTGAAGGCGCTGGAGGACACGCTCCGGGTGCGCCCGGATTATCTGCCCGCCCTGTTCTTTGCCGGCGCCAGCCATTACGCCCTGGGCAACTGGCAGCAGGCGGAAAGCCATCTCACCGCTTATGTCCGACGACGTCCCGACGTGGCGGCGGCCCAGCACCTGCTGGCGGCATTGCGCCTGCGTGCCGGTCAGGAGGGTGATGCCCGCGTTCTGCTGGAGCGGGTACTTGCCTCGAACCCCGGTGACCTGGTGGCCCTGGACCTGATGGCAGGGATCCACGCCGCCCAGGGAGACAGCGAGTCCAGCGTGGCCTTGCTCAGTGAACGGGTGGCGCGTGATCCCCAGTCGGTGCAGGCCCGCACGCGACTGGCCACTGCCCTGCTGGAGAGTGGCGAGCGGGAGCGGGGCATGCAGGAGCTGGAGGCGGCCCGGGAACTGGCGCCAGAGGCGCAATCCCTGGATCTCGCCGTCATCGTGCGCCTGCTCGAGGGCGGCGAGTACGAGGAGGCCCTGGCGGAGGCGCGCGAAGTGGCGGTGCGCCGGCCGGATATGGCGCCTTTGCACAACCTGATGGGTGTCGCCCTGCTGGGGCTTGGCCAGGGTCTTGATGCCGAACAGGAGTTCATGACATCCCTGCGTCTGGATCCGGGTAATTTCGTGGCCACGCGAAACCTGGCCTCCCTGGCGCTGCGTCTTGAGGGCGTCGGGGCGGCGCGGGGGATTTTCGAACAATCCCTTGAGGTGCGACCCGATGACCTGCGCCTGTTGATGGACCTGGCCGCCCTCGAATCCGGGCAGGGGAATCAGGCACAGGCCGGGATGCTGCTGGAACGGGCCATCCTGGCGCACCCCAGGGCATTGCAACCGCGTCTTGCCATGGCGCGGCTGCACCTGGGCCGCAACGAGCCACGCCAGGCCGTGCGTCTGCTGGAGGAGATTCGCGCCGATCACGCCGATGACCTGGCCCTGCTGGAAACCCTGGCCAGCGCCCAGGTGGCGGCCGGCCAGCTGGAATCCGCCACGTCCACCCTGAGACGTCTTGCCGAGCTCGCGCCGCAATCGGCGGAGGTGCATTACCGGCTCGGCCTGGCGCAACGCCAGGCCGGCCGGGTGCTGGATGCAAGACGTGCCCTGAACCGGGCGGTGGAGCTGGATGGTCAGCATCTGCGTGCCCTGCTGGCGCTTGCGGATCTGGAACGTCAGTCGGGTCGTTTCAAAGAGGCCCTGCCCCTCGCCCGGCGCCTGCAGGAACACGAGGCGGGCCGGGCGGACGGCCTGCTGATCGAGGGGGATGTCCAGAGCGCCGAGGGTGCCCATGATCGTGCCTTGCAGGCCTATCAGGCGGCCTACCAGGAGCGTCCGACAACGGATGCCGCCCTGGGGCGCTTCAACGCCGCGCGCCAGACCGGCGCGCAGGCGGATGCCCGGGAGGCACTGGCCGTGCACCTGAACCGCTATCCGGAGGATCATCGCGCCCGGCTGGTACTGGCGAACGCATTCATGGAAACCGGTGGGTATCCACAGGCGGTGGAACACTACGAGCGATTGAACCGGGACGTGCCCGGTAATGCGATGGTCCTCAACAACCTGGCCTTCGCCTATCAGCGTCTCGGCGACCCCCGGTCAATGGCGACCGCGCGCGAGGCCCTCGCACTGCGCCCGGGTGACCCCCGTATCCAGGACACCCTCGGACTGGCGCTTCTGGATCATGGCAGTGCCCGGGAAGGCCTCGAGCTGATCGAAACCGCACGGCGCTCGCTGCCGGATGACCCGGTGATCGGCTACCATCACGCCCGGGCGCTGGTGAGCAACGGGCGTTCCGGTGAGGCGGCGGATATCCTGCGCGAGCTCCTGTCCGCTGCGGGTGATTTCAGTGGGCGTGAGCAGGCCGAGGTGTTGTTGCGTGAAATTCAGTAGCCATCCCCGCACGCCGCTGACCACGACATTTTGAACTCTATCTCCACACGCACCTGGGGTCTGGCCGCCCTGGGCTATCTGGGGGTGGTGGTCTACCTGACCCTGTTGCCCTTTGACTTCAGCGCCTCCATCAGCCTCGCCGATGCCTGGGCGCGCTACCAGACCATCCGCTTTGATGGCAGTGGTCCCCGCGCCCGCCAGCAATGGGCATCCAATGTCCTGATGTTCGTGCCCCTGGGGTTTTTCTGGGCGGCATGGGCTCTTCACCGGGTGCGGGCCGTCTGGTTGCAGTTGGCGGGTGCGGTGCTTGTGATGGGGTTCTGCCTGCTGGTGACGGCCACGGTGGAGTTCTTCCAGATATGGATCCCCAATCGCGGCCCCTCCCTTTCGGACATGAGCGCCAACGTCACGGGTGGCGTGATCGGCGCCCTGGGCTGGCTGGTGTCCCGTATCCCGACAGTGCGCGCCGCGGCGCGGGGACTGTTGCACCGGCGTAGCGGCCTGGCCACCTGGGTGGGGGTGTATCTGGCGGCCTATGTGTTCGCCAGCCTGCTGCCCCTGGACTTCATCATGTCCGGCAGGGAGCTGGCGGCCAAGTTGTCCTCGGGGCAGTGGGGCTGGCTGACGGCGCCGGACGGGTGCTGGTGGGGCATTCGCTGTGTGGTCATGCGCGGGCTGGAGATTGCCTTGGCCGTGCCGCTGGGGCTGTGGCTGGCCTACCGGCTTCGCGCTGCGCCGGCGCGTCGTTTTTTGCTGGCGCTGGCGGGCGGGCTGTTGCTGGGGCTGGTGGTGGAGCTGGGGCAGTTCATGACCGTGTCCGGCATGGCAGAGGGGGCATCGGTGTTATTGCGTGCCCTGGGTGCCGGGCTCGGCGCGACCATCTGGTTGTTGCGCGGCCATATTCCCTGGCAGGGGGTTCACCGCCAGTCACGTCTGCTGCTGCTGATGGCCCTGCCGCTTTATCTGCTGGTGGTGGCGCTGCTCAGCCTGGCCGGTGCCCGGGGGATCGCCACCTGGGCGGATGCCATGGCACAGCTGGAGGGCCTGCGCTGGCTGCCGTTCTACCATCACTACTTTGTGCCTGAGGCCCTGGCGATACAGAGCGTGTTGATGCACATGGGTCTGTACGCCTTCATGGGGCTGGGTCTGTGGTTGTGGGACCTGCGTGCCCAGGGCGGCCCCCGGGCGGTGCGTGGTGGCCGGGTTGCCGCTGCGGCAGTGCTGCTGGCGGTGCTGGTGGAGGGTAGCAAGCTGTGGATCATGGGCCTTCGCCCCGATATCTCCACGGCATTGCTGGCGGCCCTGTCAGCGGGGGGCGTGTACGTCGCCTTGTGGTGGTGGGTGATCCCAGGCTCGGTGCCTGGTGAGGCATCAAGTGAGCCTGTGCTGTCAGCCGGTGCGGATAGGCAACCCGTGCGTAGCGTGACGGATAGCACTGACGAACGATCGGTCTTGAGCCGTGCCCGATGGCCATGGATCATTCCAGCGGCCCTGGTATGTCTCTGGGCCCTGAGCTGGCCAGTGGCGGGACTCTGGCTGGCACTGGGTCTGGCCGCCTATGGGCTGTTGCTGTGGCGACGTCCCGATGCCTGGGCCCTGGTGGTGCCGGCGCTGTTGCCGGTGCTCTTCCTGGCGCCCTGGTCCGGCCGCATCTTCATCGACGAGTTCGATCTGCTCTTGTTGGTGACGGTGTGTCTGTTGCTGGCTCGCAGTAGGGTGCCTGGGCATGGCGTCGCCCTGCCCAGGGGATTTGCCTGGGCACTGGGTCTGTTTGCGCTTTCCATGGTGCTGAGTCTCCTGCCGACCCTCGGGTCTTTGTTCCCGCTGTCTCTGAACAGTTTTGTGGATTACACCAGCCCCTGGAATGGTCTGCGTGCGATCAAGGGCCTGGCCTGGGCCCTGCTACTGACTCTGTTGCTGCCCCGTTCGGGCATGCCCCTGGACGCCTTGCTGCAACGGCGCTTCGTGCCGGGCATGGTGCTGGGGCTTGCCGGGCTCGCGCTGATCCTGCTCTGGGAGCGGGCCACCTATCCGGGCCTGTTCAATTTCAGCAGCAGCTATCGGGTCACGGGGCTGTTTGCCGAGATGCAGGTGGGTGGCCCCAGCATCGAGGCCTACCTGCTCCTGGCCATGCCTTTCCTGCTGATCTGGGCGGGACAGCGGGCCCGGCTCTGGGCCTGGGGCTTCGCGCTGGGGGTGTTGGCTGCCGCCCTGTATGGACTGCTCATGACTTATTCCCGGGCGGGGTACCTGGGGCTGTTGCTGATGGTGGTCCTGCTGGTGCCGGGCCTGTGGATTTATGGGGCGCGCCAGCGTGGCCCGGGGCGTGCCCTGTGGATGCTGGGTGCCATGGTGCCGGTGCTGCTGGCGGTGGGCCTGTGGACACAGGTCGGCGCAGGTTTTGCCGGACAGCGCATGCAGCAGGTGGAGCGGGACCTGGTTCAGCGCCAGGCCCTGTGGAGCCAGGCCCTGGGGTTTCGGGACGAAGGCATCGTGGCCCGTGTGCTGGGGCAGGGCCCTGGCAGCTTCCCGGCCTATTACCAGGCCCGCAATCCCGAGGCGCGCATGCCGCTGAACTTCGCGTTTCTTGAGGCCCCGGACGGCGAGGTGTTCCTGCGTCTGGGCAGCGGGGATTCCCTGTACATGAATCAGCGCGTCTCTCTGGAGCGTCACCAGGACTATCGAGTGCGCCTTCGGGTGCGGGGCGAGGGGCGCGGGAGGCTGGGCCTGTTCGTGTGCGAGAAACACTTAAAGCATTCATTCCAGTGCCGCAGGGCCAGCCTGCAGGTGGCCGATGAGGGTGGCGAATGGCAAACCCTGGAGTGGCGCTTCAATACCGGCGAGCTGGGCAAGGGGCCGTGGTTCGCCCGCCGTGCCCTGAGCTTTTCCATGGCCAATCTGCGGGACGCCAGCCTGGTGGACGTGGACGCCTTGCAGTTGCTGGACGATCAGGGCCGGGACCATCTGCGCAACGGTGATTTCTCCGCCGGGGCCGATGGCTGGTATTACACCTCGGATTCCCTGGATGCCTTTCGGGTGGAGAACCAGTGGCTGGAGATATTGTTCGAGCAGGGCTGGCTGGGCTTGCTGGCCTTTGTCGCGTTGACCCTGCTGGCCTGGCTGCGTTTTGCCCGGCGGGCCTTGGGCGGTCAGTTGCCAGCACTGTGTGTGCTGGCGGCCATGACCGGGGTGCTGGCGGTGGGTGTGTTCAGCACGGTGTTCTGGTCACCCCGGGTGATGATGCTGTTTTTCCTGATGCTGTTGCTGTTCATGGCCCATGGTCGCGAGCTGCACGGTGTTTCTGGTGCGAGGCGGTATGGTTCTGTACAGGCGCCGGTGCAGGGTTTTGTCCGGGGCGGGCCCCCTCCCCAACCCTCCCCCGCGAGCGGGGGAGGTGATGTGGCCTAATGATTCTGGACACCAAGCTAGGGTGATAATTTACCCCGAAGCAAGGAGGTGTTCAGATGGCAAGACGTTCGTTTACGGCAGAGTTTA
>SR_TP_S13solDRAFT_1000686_pt1 | contig 12562 bp, 8 predicted proteins | sample SodReaTP_S13sol_FD_11159 | JGI IMG/M metagenome (IMG submission 11159) | reverse complement strand
CCGCCGTGCCGCTTGTGGCGCGAAGCCCGCGCCAAGACAGGGCGGCCCGCGTGCTTCGCACGCCGGGGCACGCCCCAGCTTTCAGGGAGCGCAGCCATGAGCGACCGCCGCGACGACGATTTCCGCGTGCGCCCCAGCTCCCCGAAGAACCGGGGCAAGAGCCAGGGGCAGAGCTTCGTTTCCAAGGTGCTCAAGCAGGCGGGCAAGGCCAGCAGCGGCAAGTCCACAGTGCGCCGTCCTGGCGCGGCGGGCGGCACCGGCCAACGGCCCGGCTCGCGCCTCGGGCGCGGCCATACGGCGGCGCGCTTCGCGGGCGCGAAGCTGACGCCCATGTCCCGGCGCGTGACCATCAAAACGCTGCTGGTGAATCACCAGCGGGCCAGCCCGCAGTCGCTCGCCAAGCACCTGCGCTACATCGAACGTGATGGCGTGGGCCGCGACGGCGAGCCGGGCCAAGCCTACGGGCCGCAGACCGACGCCGCCGACCTCGACGCCTTCAAGGAACGCTGCGCCGGCGACCGGCACCATTTTCGCTTCATCCTCTCGCCTGAGGATGGCGCGGATCTGGAAGACCTGCGCACCTACACGCGGCACCTCATGGGGCGCATGGAGGCCGACCTGGGCACGGGCCTCGATTGGGTGGCCGTGAACCACTGGAACACCGACAACCCGCACACGCACATCATCGTGCGCGGGCGCGATGACACCGGCAAAGACCTCATCATCGCGGGCGACTACATCGCCGATGGCTTCCGCCACCGCGCCGCCGAACTGGCGACCGAATGGCTGGGGCCGCGCACCGAGATGGAGATCCAGCAGACCTTGCAGCGCGAGGTGGAGCAAGAGCGGTGGACGAGTCTGGATCGCACCTTGAAGCGCGAGGTCGGCGACGAGGGCCTGGTGCATGTCGAACGGCTCAACGAACCCCGGCTGCAACGCCAGCGCCTGCTGCTGATCGGCCGCCTGCAACGCTTGCAGCGCCTGGGCCTGGCCGACGAGACGCAGCCGGGCACCTGGGCCGTCCATGCTGATGCGGAAAAGACCTTGCGCGCCTTGGGCGAGCGCGGCGACATCATCCGAACCATGCTGCGGGCCATGCGCGGCGAGCCGCGCGAACTGGCGGTGTTCGAGCCGGGCGACGACGGCTGTACCCTCGTCGGCCGGGTGGCCGCCAAGGGGCTGGCCGACGAGTTGTACGACCGCGGCTATCTGGTCATCGACGGCGTGGACGGCAAGGCCCACTACGTCGGGCTCAACGCCGGTGACGAGCTGGCGAACTATCCCACCGGAGCCGTGGTGGAGGTACGCGGTTCCGCTGAGGTGCGGGCGGCCGACAGGAACATTGCCGCGCTGGCGAGCGATGGCCTGTACCACACCAACCATCACCTGGCGATCGAGCATGGCCGGGCCAAGCCCGGCCGCGACCCGCAGGAAGTCGTCGCGGCCCACGTCCGCCGGCTGGAGGCCCTACGCCGGGTTGGCATCGTTGAGCGCGTGGCCGAAGGGCTATGGAAGGTACCGGGCGACCTGCCCGAGCAGGGCCGGCGCTACGACGCGCAGCGCCTGGGCGGCGTGGCCGTGGAGCTGAAATCGCACCTGCCCATCGAGCGACAGGCCCGCGTGATCGGGGCCACCTGGCTTGACCAGCAGTTGATCGGCGGCGGCTCCGGCCTGGGCGACCTGGGCTTTGGTGGCGAGGCCAAGCAGGCGATGCAGCAGCGCGCCGACTTCCTGGCCGAACAGGGGCTGGCCGAGCGGCGCGGGCAGCGCGTGATCCTGGCGCGCAACCTGCTGGGCACGCTGCGCAATCGGGAACTGGCGCAGACCGCCAAGGACATTGCCGCCGAAACCGGCCTGGAGCATTGGCCGGTGGCCGACGGCCGGCGCGTGGCAGGCATCTACCGGCGCTCCGTCATGCTCGCCAGCGGGCGCTATGCGATGCTCGATGACGGCATAGGCTTCTCGCTGGTGCCGTGGCGGCCGGTAATCGAGCCGCGGCTGGGGCAGCGGATCGCCGCGACGGTGCGCGGTGGCGGGGTCTCTTGGGAAGTTGGTCGGCAACGCGGACCGGCAATCGGCTGACCATCTGCCTTGTATCCTGCTCCGTTCAAGCCGTTTGCCGTTCTTTCGCGATGAATCTCAGTCCGACCCCTGGTTCGGTCACGATGTAGCGGGGAGCTGAGGCATCGTCCCCAAGCTTGTTGCGCAACTTGCCCACAAGAATGCGCAAGTAGTGGGCATCCTCCTCGTGCGTCGGTCCCCATACCTCCCGCAAGATTTGCGTTTGGGTAATCAGCCGTCCAGGTTGACGGGCCAACAGGGACAGCAGAGAAAACTCTTTACGGCTCAGTGTGACGACTTGGCCGTGGACGGTCACTTCCCGTTGTGCCAGATCAATTCTGACAACCCCGTCGTCATAAACTGGATCTTCCTCCGCGCCCGATCCTAACGTTCGCAGGAATGCGCGGATACGCGCCATCAGTTCCTCGACACCAAACGGTTTGGTCACGTAGTCGTTGGCACCCGCATCCAGCAAGGCGACCTTCTCCTCTTCCCCGGAGCGCACTGTAAGCACAATGACTGGCACGCGCGACCATCGCCGAAGCTCCTTGAGCACTTCCTTCCCGTCCTTGTCGGGCAATCCCAGATCGAGAACGACGAGATCGGCCCCCTTGCTAGCCAGCAGCGTCAGTCCTTCCCGGCCCGTTCCCGCCAGCAGAGTCGCGTATCCCTGCGAGCGCAGGCTGATGTCGATGAACTTGCGGATCTGCGGTTCGTCATCGACGACGAGAATTCTGGCGGCCGGAGCGCCCGAATTCGACTCACTAGGACGTCCCATCATGTTCTTTCGCCTCCTGATTGGCGTACCCGCCCCAAGGCAAGGTCAAACGGATGGTAGTTCCCTTGCCTTCTGGTCCCGGCAGCGCTTGGACACTGCCCATATGGGCACCCACGATACCTTGGACGATCGTCAGTCCCAGGCCGGTTCCCTGCTTGCCCCGGTCGCCACGCTCCACGCTGTAGAACATATCGAAGATGCGGCGTCGTTCGTCTTCTGGAATGCCTGGCCCACGGTCCGAAATGTCGATTCGTAATTGATCGTCCTCGGTCCGTCGAATCTGCACCCGGATGGGCACACCCGGAGGGGAGAACTTCGCCGCGTTCTCCATCACATTAAACAGAGCCTGCTCGATGAGCGCGGGGTGGACATGGATCGGAGGCAGGTCGGGGGGAATATCGTGTTCGATGCGTACATCGGGCTCGTACCGTTGCAAACGCCTGGACGCTGAACCCACCAACTCGTCGATGCCGATCCAGTCGCGTGTCAGCGTCAGTCCCTGCTGCCCGAGCCGGGTCATGTCGAGCAGGTTCTGGATGTACCGATCCAGGCGCTCGCCTTCCACATGGATGGTCTCCAGCAGGCTTTTCTGATCCTCCGGCCCCATATCCTTGGCGTAGCGAGCCAAGCTGTCCGCTGCTCCGATCATCGACGACAGGGGCGAACGCAGGTCGTGCGACACCGACGACAGCAGCGCGGACCGCAGGCGCTCCGTTTCTCCGGTGACGCGCGCTTCCTCCAGTTCCGACACCAGCCGCGTGCGCTGGGCGGCCTGGCCGATGTCCTCCACCATGCTTTCCGCCAGGCGGCGCTGCTCGAACGAAAGACACCCCATGCCCGACGGGAACCTCAAGCCGGCCACGCCGAGCGTATTCTTGTCCGAGTGCACCGGCAGAAACAACCAAGACGAATGGGTCAGGGTGTCCGTGTAGTGCCCGCTCGCCTGCCCGTGCTGCTGCGTCCAGTCGGCCGCCATCAGATCCTTCTCGGTCAGATGATTCGCGGCAGTGGTAGGACCGGCCTCGCCATTGATGCGTATCCATGCCTCGGCGTGCAGGGTCGATTGCAGAACCGATGAGCCTGATGCGATGACCTGCCCGAGATCGGCTGCCTTGGCAAGATGGCGTCCCAGGTTCTGCATGGCCGTCGCGTGTGTGTTCGCCGCTCGCAACGCCACGACTTGCATGCGCAGTTGTGAAGCTAGTCGTCCGGCAATCAGAGCCGCCGCCAAGAACAGCAACACAGTGGCCACACCACGGTGAGCACTGATAAGGAAGGTGTAGCGCGGTTCGATGAAGAAGAAGTTGTATGCCACGAAACACAGCCCGGCGGTAATGACGGCCGAGAGCATGCGGGTTCGTGAGGCGACGAGCATGACCGCCACGAGAAAGATCAGGGACAGATCCTGCAAGCCCAGCGTGCGCTCGGCCAAGGCCGCCGCGCCGACGGCGCCGACGCTGGCCAGCAGGATCAGCACGACCTCCCGTCCCGTGAGGCGACCGCTGGCAAGACCCTGCAATTCCATCGCCCGCTGCCGGGCCTGCGGCGTGCTGACGATCGTCAGCTCGTATCGTGCGCCGCGCTGCAACAGTTGCTGCGTCAGCGTGCGATTGAAGATGCGGACGATGGGGCGCTCGCGCGTGCGGCCGATCACGATGGATCGTGCGCCGCGCGCCTCGGCGGCGTCGAGCAGTGCCTGGGTGACGTCGGTGTTGTGCAGCACTTCCGTCTCGCCACCCAGATTGCGCGCCAGCGCGAATGCCTTGTCGATCTCGATCAAGCGCTGCTGCTCCGCACGCGCAACCATGTTGCGCGTGGGGGCCGTCCGGTAAAGGTCGTCAGTGTGCAAGGCGGCATCGGCCGAGCGCCCGGTCTCCACCGTGACCACCGACCAAGGAGCGCCCCGGCGCTCGGCGATTCGAGCCCCCGCTCTTACGAGGTATTCCGACTGCCCCCGGCCGTCAATGGCGATCAGCACATGGCGCTGGATGGAAATGCCTTCCAGGCCGCGCGCCGCGCGCGTCTCGCGCAAGTCGGCATCGACGTGATCGGCCACGGTTTGCATCGCCAGCTCGCGCAGAGCGGTGAGATTCGACGGCGAGAAGAACGCCTGCAGCGCCTGGGCGGCCTGCTCGGGCAAATACACCTTGCCATCGTTCAGGCGTTCGATCAGTTCTCGCGCAGGCAAATCCACCAGGCGGATGTCACGCAGGCGCTCGAAAACGGCGTCGGGAACAGTCTCGCTCACCCGGATACCAGTGATCTGGTGCACCACGTCGTTCAGACTTTCCAGATGCTGGATATTGACCGTGGTGTAAACGTCGATACCAGCGTTGAGCAATTCCTCCACATCCTGCCAGCGCCGCTCATGACGGCTTCCGGGAGCGTTGCGATGGGCCAGCTCGTCGACCAGGGCGATGGCCGGCTTGCGCCCCAGCAAACCATCCAGGTCCATCTCCTCCAGTTGCCGTCCCTGGTATTCGACCTTCTTGCGAGGCAACAGCGGCAGACCCTCGACCATGGTCTGGGTCTCGCTGCGGCCATGTGTCTCGACGATGCCAATGACGACATCCACCCCTTGGCGGTGGAGTTCGCGCGCGCGCGCCAGCATCGCGTAGGTCTTGCCGACACCGGGGGCGGCGCCCAGGAACACCGTCAGACGTCCTGCGGTCTGGCGCTTGATTTCCCCCAGCAAGGCGTCGGCTTGTCCCGTATGTTCGGTTCCCATGGCAGACCTATCCTCAAAGTATTTTCGTTGTCTGCATATCGTCTTCGGCCACCCTTGGTTCTCGCCAAGCTATGGATGAGGCGTGGCGCCGTCTAAGAAGTCCATTCATCAAATAACGCCTTAATTTCAACCGGGTTATGACGGGCTTGCAAGGCCGCTCGAAATCCACTATCGGAGAACAATGCAGCCGCATGGGCCAAAAGCTCAAGATGCGCCTCGGTTGCTGGGCTGGGAACCAGCAGCACCAGGGCATCGGATACTTGCCCGATGTCAGGAGCATCGAACTCCAGCCCTGGCACGAGACGCACGTACAGAGCGCGAATGCGTTTCAGAATGTTCACCCTGGCGTGGGGAATGGCGACGCCGAGGCCCAATGCAGTCGATCCCGCCAGTTCCCGCCGCATCAGGGCGGAAGCGACAGCATCCGCTGGCAAACCGCCGATGCGCTCGGTGTGAAGGCCGATGGCCTGGAACAACTGTCGCTTGTTCGAAACGTTCAGACCGAGGAGAACGTCCTCGGCCTGAAGGTAGATGCCCAGCACAGTCATTGCGCAGTCGCTGGCGCCTTCGGGGCGGGCGAAGCGACAGCATCCAGCGCCAGATTCAGCTCAAGCACATTCACGCGAGGCTGGCCCAGTAAACCGAGTTGCTTGCCCTCCGTATGCTGGGCAACTAAGCCTTCGATGACATCGCGTGAGATACCGCGCGCATGTGCTACGCGGTCAATCTGAATGGCGGCAGCTTGCGAACTGATGTGCGGGTCGATGCCGCCGCCGGATTGCGTGACCAGATCGCTGGGTATGGCGGAAGGATCGACACCATACCTTTGCGCCAGGGCGGCTCGCGTTTCATCGACACGTTTGCGCAAGTCTGGATTGGTACGGGCCTGGTTGCTCCCTGCCACCGCCATCACATCGTAGTTGGCCGCAGAGGGGCGTGACTGGAAGTAGCGATCGTCCGAGAACGGCTGCGCCACCAGTGAGGAGCCGAGGACCTTGCCATCGCGCTCGATTAGGCTGCCATTGGCAGTGCTCGGGAACAGCGCCTGGCCGAGCCCGACTCCCGCCAGCGGATACAGCAGACCGAAACCGACCAGCGAAATGATCGCCAGGCCGATGGAGCCGCGGAGCAGGCCCTTGTCGGAGATGGCCGGGGACACATTGCCCGGCGTGCGGGGAGTTGTAGTTGCGTTATGAGACATGATCGAATCCTCAGAGAGAGAACATGGCGGAGATCGCGACGTCGATCACCTTGATCGCGATGAAGGGCAGCAGGACGCCACCCACGCCATAGATCAGCATGTTGTTGCGCAGCAGTTGCGTCGCGCTCGCGGGCTTGAAGCGCACCCCGCGCAAGGCCAGCGGAATCAGCAGCGGAATGATGATGGCGTTGAAGATCAGCGCCGACAGCACGGCGCTGTTCGGGCTCGACAGGTTCATGACGTTCAGCGCCGCCATCTGCGGGATTGTTGCGGCGAACAGCGCCGGCAGGATGGCGAAATACTTGGACACGTCGTTGGCCAGCGAGAAGGTGGTCAGCGCGCCGCGCGTGATGAGCTGCTGTTTGCCGATTTCCACCACGGCGAGCAGCTTGGCCGGATCGGAGTCGAGATCGACCATGTTGCCGGCCTCCTTGGCCGCCTGTGTGCCCGAGTTCATTGCCAGGCCCACGTCGGCCTGGGCCAGCGCCGGCGCATCGTTGGTGCCATCGCCCACCATCGCTACCAGGCGACCGCCACTCTGTTCGGCACGGATGCGCGCGAGCTTGTCTTCCGGGCGTGCCTCAGCGATGTAGTCATCGACACCGGCCTCGGCGGCGATGTTCGCCGCCGTGAGCGGGTTGTCGCCCGTAATCATCACGGTCTTGACGCCCATCTCGCGCAGGCGCGCGAAACGTTCCTTGATGCCGTGCTTGATCACGTCGGACAGTTCGATGACGCCCAGCACGTGCCGGCCATCGCTGACCACGAGCGGCGTGGCACCCTTGCGGGCCACATCCGACACACGCGCTTCGAGTTCGGCGGGGATGACGCCGCCCAGCATCTGCACATGCCGCGCGATCGCGTCCATCGCGCCCTTGCGGATGACGCGCTCGCCAGGCAGGTCCACGCCCGACATGCGTGACTGCGCGGAGAACGGCACGAAATGCGCGCCTTCGGGTTCATCGAGCTTCTCGTTCTTGCCGCGTGCGAGCTTGACGATGGACTTGCCTTCCGGCGTCGGGTCCGCCAGCGAAGCCAGCAGCGCCGCCTGACGCAGTTGCGCGGCATCCACTGCGGCCAGCGCGTGGAACGCGGTGGCCTGCCGGTCGCCGTAGGTGATGGTGCCGGTCTTGTCCAGCAGCAGCACGTCCACGTCGCCCGCGACCTCCACGGCCTTGCCCGACTTGGCCAGCACGTTGGCCTGTAGCGCGCGGTTCATGCCGGCAATGCCGATGGCCGGCAGCAGCCCGCCGATGGTGGTTGGGATCAGGCACACCAGCAGGGCGACCAGCAGCACGACGTTGACGTTCACGCCGACGAAGCCACCGATGAAGGGCAGCGTCACGACGACGATCAGGAAGGTCAGCGTCATCACACCGAGCAGGATGCCCAGGGCGATTTCGTTGGGCGTCTTCTGCCGGTTGGAGCCTTCCACCAGCGCGATCATGCGGTCGAGGAAGCTGTTGCCCGGCTCGGCGGTGACGCGCACCACGATGCGGTCGGACAGCACCTTGGTGCCGCCGATCACGCCGGAGCGGTCGGTGCCGGCCTCGCGCAGCACAGGCGCGGACTCGCCGGTCACGGCGGCCTCGTTGATCGTCGCCAGACCTTCGACAATCTCGCCGTCGGCAGGCACCAACTGGCCTTCTTCGATCATAACATGATCGCCGGGGCGCAGCTCGGCGGCCGGCACCGTCTTCTCGCCGCCGGCGGTGTCCAGCCGCCGGGCCATCAAATCCTTGCGGGCTCGGCGCAGCGACGCCGCCTGTCCGCGTCCGCGGGATTCGGCCACGGCTTCGGCGAAGTTGCCGAACAGCACGGTAATCAGCAGGATCACGGTTACGGCCCAGCCGAAACCGGGTTGCGCCCAACCCGCGAGGGTAGCAACCGCCGTTACCAGCGTACCGAGCCAGACCACGGCCATCACCGGGTTCTTGATGATGTGCTGCGGCGCCAGCTTGATGAAGGAGTTGACCAGCGCAGGCGCGAAGCCGCGCTCATCCAGGCGCGAGCGGCGGCCCGCGTGTTCTTTCGAGGTTGTATGGTTCATGATGTTTTCCTCAACGCGCGACCAGGCTCAGATGATCGGCAACGGGGCCTAGCACCAGCACGGGCATGAACTGAAGCAGTGTCAGGATGACGATCACCGCGATCAGCGTGAGCGCAAAAGTGGGGGTTTCGATGTGCAGGCTTCCCGTGCTTTCCGGGGCTTGGCGTTTGCGCGCGAGCATGGCTGCGATCACCAGCGGAATGATGAGGGCCGGATAGCGACCCGCGGCGAGCACGAAGCTGGCGGTGACGTTCCACCAGACGGTGGCATCGCCCAACCCCTCGAAGCCCGAGCCGTTGTTGGCGAAGGACGACGTGTATTCGTAGAAGACCTGGCTGATGGCATGGAAGCCGGGGTTCGAGCTCCCCGTCAGGCTCGGCACGGCCAGCGTGATGGCGGTCAGGCCCAGCAGGATCAGCGGTTGCAGCAGCACGAGCACTGCGAGCAGGCGGACCTCGGGCGCTTCGATCTTGCGTCCGAAAAGTTCCGGCGTGCGCCCCGTCATCAGGCCGGCCAGGAACACGCCCAGCAGGAGATAGGTCAGGAACTGCTGCAAGCCGCTGCCGATGCCGCCCCAGATGGCGTTGATCAGCATGTCGCTGATCGTGACCAGGCCGGTCAGAGGCGCCAGCGAGTCGTGCATGGCGTTGACCGAGCCGTTGGATGTCTGTGTCGTCAATGCGGCCCACAACGCGGAAGGCTCGGCGCCGAAGCGGACTTCCTTGCCTTCCATCAGCGCGATGTCCTGCGAGGTCGAGGAGAACCCTTCCGACCAGATGGCGAATCCCGCCGACACGACGGACATGGTCAACATCGTGCCGCACACCAATCCGGCAAACTTTCGTCGTCCGGTCAGTCCACCGATCATGAACACCACCGCGACTGGGACCAAAATAAGTGCCAAGGTTTCAAGCAGATTCGACAGCGGCGTGGGGTTCTCCAGCGGCACCGAGCTGTTGGGGCCGTACCAGCCACCGCCATTGGTGCCGAGTTGCTTGATGGCGACCATAGGAGACACCGGACCCAGCGGGATCTTCTGTTCCTTCATTTCTACCGTCGTATCCACGGGAGCGACCACGGGGCCGCCATCCAGCGTGGCCGGCACGCCCTGGCTGGTCAGCAGCACCGACCACAGCAGGCACAGCGGTAGCATGAAGCGCAGCGTGGGGCGGATCACATCGGCCCAGTAGTTGCCGACATCCACCGGGGCCTGCTCCTGCCCATCGGCCTTGCGCTCCTGCGCATTGCGTCCGCCGAAGAACCCGCGCAGCGTCGCTACGACCAGCGCCAGACCCATCATGGGCGTGATGACCTGCAAGGTCACGATGCCCGTCATGTGGGCCAGGTACGAGAGCTGTGCCTGCCCGGAGTAGTGCTGCTGGTTGGTGTTGGTCAGGAAGGACACCATCGTGTGCAGCGCCAGGTCCCAGCTCATGTTGGGCGCGCCGTTGGGGTTGAGCGGTAGCCACGCCTGGGTCATCAGGATCAGCCACACGATGACCGCCAGCACTAGGTTGCTCAGCAGGAACGCGCCGGCGTACCCGCGCCAGCTCATGCCGCGCTCGGGGTTGGTACCGATCAGCGCATACAGGGGCCGCTCCAGCCACAGAAACAGCCTGTCGCCGCGCATCGGCGCGCCGCGCATGACCGCGGCCAGATAGCGACCGAGCGGCCATCCGAGACCGATCGCCAGGGCAAATACGAGAAGAAACTCAGTCATGATCGGACTCCATCAACGTGTTGCTTGGAGGGCTTGTGGTCATCACGCCCCCGGTCAGAAAGAAGCCTGGATGGCGAACTCGGCGCGCGAGCCGGCCATGCCGGGAAACAGTCGCTTGGCCGCCGAATCGGCGCTATGCAGGGTCAGGCGGGCCTCGAACGGCGCCTTGAACGTCCAGACGACGCCGAGCGCGCCGTGCGTGTAGCTGTCGGCATAGGCGCTATCGAGAACGTAGCGGGCTACGCTGCCTTCGACGCGCCATTGGTCGCTGATCGGATAACGGGCGCCGAGCAGCGCATACGTGCCGGTCGTGTCCGTCGCCATCGCATTGTTCGAGTGACCCACCGCCAGCCAGTAGTTGTCGCGCCAGATGATGCTCGCGTTGATCTCGTTCCAATTCAGGTTGGTGTTCGCCGAGGGGTACTGGTAGCGCAGGAGATAGACGTCCAGCGCCCAATCCGTGGCGATCTTTCCGCTCCATCCCACGGCAAGGTCGAACTCGCTGCGTGCGCCGTTGTCCGGCTCGAACTTGACGTTCGACCCCCAGATGGAGGCATACAGTCCGGACTCGTGGGCGTACTTGCCACCCGCCTGGATGGCAGGGTTTTCGCGCGTCTGAGACGAACCGCGCCAAACGTAGTCCGACGTCAGCGCGGCGCTGCCGGAAACCTGCGCGTGAACGCTGGTCGTCGTTCCCAGCAACAACCCACTGACGGCGACGGCGACAGCCATTCTGGCCGGCTGAATATTATTGAGAAGCATGTTTTCACTTCGCGGATGAATGGCGAACTAGCCATGCGTTCAAGTATTCAGTGAAGGCCCGTAAATTCTCTATTCCAGAAGAATCCCCGCGCATAAATTCTGCGTAAATTCTCGGCGGGATTTGTCTGGCGCATGCGAAAAAGAGGTCGATCCGCGGCGCGCGAGTACGAGGAGCTGGCGTACTGGTGGCCGCGCCAAGCAATGAATTTACGGCGAATTTACGGCGAACGCTCCCCGCCTGGGATATGGTCTTGGGGTCATATGTGCGGCGATTCTTAGTGCCTCAGATGTTGCAAGACATCATCTTCGTTGGTGTTGTCGTGCTCGCCATCATTGCATTCTTTCGAGCATCAGAAAGAATCGTGACATGGCTTGAAAGACGACATAGAAAATCATCACCGGGCAGTAATCGCCAGCGTGACGCAGACAAGGAATAGTTTTTCTGCGGAATACTGGAAAGTATTGGCTTGACTGGTAGCGCAGTGCAATCGAGATCAAGGGAATGGAGCTACGCCATCTTCGATACTTTCTCGCAGTTGCAGAGGAACTTCACTTCGCCCGTGCTGCCGAGCGGCTGCACATAGAACAATCCCCACTATCACGGGCCATCAAGGAGTTGGAGGAAGAACTGGGCGTGGTGCTGTTTGCCCGCACCACACGCAGCACGCGGCTCACCCGCACCGGCAAGCTGTTCTTGGAGCACGTGCGTCGCGTGCTTGCTGCCTTGGAACAAGCACGTGACAGCGTGAAGGCAGCGGCGAACGGTTTTCACGGGCAGTTGCGCGTAGCTCTATCGGACGGCGTCACACCGTCGCGCTTGCCGAGCTTGCTGGCGTTGTGCCGCCAGGAAGAGCCGGAAGTTGACCTCCGATTCTTCGAGGTGCCGCTTTCACAGCAGATCAAAGGCTTGCATGACGACCTATACGATGTGGGGTTCGCACAATCCGATGACGTAGGCGATGGCATCACCGCCATACCTGTATGGAGCGATGCGCTGATGGTGGCGGTGCCGGCGCGGCATCCGCTGCTGGCCCACAAGCGCATCCCGCTGGACGAGTTGCTGCGCTACCCGCTGGTTCTGTGCAATCCGCAAGTCTGCGAAGGTCATGCCAAGCATGTCGAACGGGTGCTGCGTCGTGCCGACATGGAGCCACTTGTTGCGGAACGTGTGGCTTCCTGCGATTTGATGATGGCACTGGTTTCGGCGGGCTTCGCGATCGGGCTGACAGGTGAAGCGCATATTGCCACCAGCCGTGAGCCGG
>SR_TP_S13solDRAFT_1000684_pt1 | contig 12582 bp, 10 predicted proteins | sample SodReaTP_S13sol_FD_11159 | JGI IMG/M metagenome (IMG submission 11159) | reverse complement strand
CCCCTAACCCCTAACCCCTAACCCCTAACCCCTAACCCCTAACCCCTAACCCCTAACCTCATGCCCGATTCCCCGATCATCGAACTTCAGGCCGTTACCCGTCGCTACGGCGAGGGCAGGCAGGACCGCGTGGTGCTGGACGGGGTGGATGCCCGGGTGCTGCGGGGCCAGATCGTCGCGCTGCTGGGGCGCAGCGGCTCTGGCAAATCCACCTTGCTGAACCTCATCTCGGGCATCGATCTGCCGGACAGCGGCAAGGTGTGCGTGGAAGGCCGCGACATTGGCGGCCTCGGCGAGCGCGAACGCACCCTGTTCCGCCGTCACCGCATCGGCTTCATCTACCAGTTCTTCAACCTGATCCCGACCCTCACGGTGGCCGAGAACGTGGCCCTGCCCCTGGAACTGGTGGGCCGGTCCGATGGGGGCGAGGTGGCACGGCTTCTGGAGCAGGTGGGCCTGGTCGGGCGCGGCGACGAGGATCCGGACCGGCTCTCCGGCGGCGAGCAGCAGCGGGTGGCCCTGGCCCGGGCCCTGATCCACGGGCCCTCCGTGATCCTGGCCGATGAACCCACCGGCAATCTGGACGCGGAAACCGGCGCCCAGGTCATGGACCTGCTGACCCGCCTGGTGCGCGAGCAGGGGGCGACCCTGGTGCTGGTCACCCACAGTCCGGAGGTGGCCTCCGTGGCGGACCGGGTCTGGCGCCTGACCGACGGGCACATCCAGGAAGAGCAGGGTTGAGCCCGCATATTTCACCCAGGCGGCCGACGGCTTTCTATAGCGTTATGAATGTGCTGCCTAAACTAGCGTATCTGGAGACAAAGCCATGGTGATGGTTTGTACCTTCGCCGCCGGCCTATCGCGATGCTTGCGGCCTCTGGGCCTGTCTCGCTTGCTCTTCAGTCGAACCGTAGCTACGGCTACGCTTCTCCTTCCAGAGACGGCGCGAGACAGGCCCAGAGACCACAATCATTCGCGATCCTTGGTGAAACATGCGGGCTAGCACCATGACCCTCACCTCGCGCGCCCTGTGGCGCGATGCCCGGCGCCACCCCTGGCAATGGATCCTGGCGGTGCTGGGCGTGGCCCTGGGGGTGGCGGTGGTAGTGGCCGTGGACCTGGCCAACCACAGCGCCTCCCGGGCCTTCGGTCTGTCCCTGGAGGCGGTCTCGGGCAAGGCCACCCACCGGATCGAGGCCGCCGGCCCCGGTGGCTTGGACGAGGCGTTGTTCACCCGCCTGCGCCTGGCCGGTATCCGCCCCAGCGCCCCGGTGGTGGAGGGCCATCTGCGCGTGGATGGTGAGACCTTCCCACTGCTGGGCCTGGAACCCTTTTCCGAGGCCCCGTTTCGCAGCCACCTGACCGGCGTGCTGGACCCGGCGGTGCGGGAACTGGTGTCCCGTCCCGACACCCTGGCCCTGAGCCGGGATCTCGCCCGCCGGCTGGGCGTCGAGGCCGGGGACGACCTCACGGTGATCGCCGCCTCGGGCCGGCAGGTGCTCACCGTGGGCGCCATCCTGGAATCCGCGGCGCCGGGAGTGGAGGGCCTGCTGCTCACCGACATCGCCACCGCCCAGGTGTTGCTGGAGCGGGTGGGGCGTCTGGACCGCATCGACCTGATCCTGCCCCAGGGTACCGATCCTGAGCGACTGTTGGCCGGGTTCCTGCCCGCCGGCGCCCGGGTGCTGGAGACCGGCGCCCGGGAGCAGTCGGCGCGGCAGTTGACCCGGGCCTTTCACATCAACCTCACCGCCATGAGCCTGCTGGCCCTGCTGGTGGGTGGTTTCCTCATTTACAACACCCTGATGTTCGCCGTGCTACGCCGCCGACCGCTGTTGGCCGCCTTGCGCACCCTGGGGGTGACCCGGGGAGAGATATTCCGGCTGGTGCTACTGGAGGCCACGGCACTGGCCCTGCTGGGCGCCATCCCGGGGCTGCTGCTCGGGCTGCTGGTGGGGCAGGGCCTGGTGCACCTGGTCACCCGCACCATCAATGATCTGTACTTCGTGCTCACGGTGACCGGCCTGCACGTTTCCCCCTGGCTGCTGCTCAAGGGGCTCGGCCTGGGTCTGGGCGCGGCCTGGATCGCGGCCCTGGCGCCCGCCTGGGAGGCGGCCCGTACCCGTCCCCGGGAGGGGCTGCGGCGCTCGGGCCTGGAGCGGCGCGCTCACCGGCTCATGCCCTGGCTGGCGCTGGCGGGTGTGGTGCTGATCCTGAGCGGTTATGCCCTGGTGCCGGCCAGCCAGGGACTGGTGGCCGGGTTCATCGCCCTGTTCCTGATGATCATGGGTTATAGCCTGCTGGTGCCGCTGGGGGTCTGGCTGCTGTCCAGGTTGCTGGCCCGTCCCATGGGAAGGGTCTTTGGTATCACCGGCCGGCTCGCCGCCCGGGGTCTGGGCGCGGCACTGAGCCGCACCGGCGTGGCGGTGGCGGCGCTCACGGTGGCGGTGTCCGCCACCGTGGGGGTGGGCATCATGGTGGACAGTTTCCGCACCACGGTCCAGGGCTGGCTGGGCCATACCCTGCAAAGCGCCCTTTACGTCACCTCCCCAGCACCGGGCGATGAGCGGGCCGGTTCCCTGCTGCCCGAGGGCGTCGTGGAACGGGTCGGCGCCCTGGCGGAGGTGGCGGCCTTCAGTACCGGGCGTCGCATCCGGGTGGCGAGCAAGCAGGGTGACGTGGACCTGTTCGTCATGGACCCGGCGCCCGCTAGCTATGAGGGCTTCAGGTTTCGCGCCGGTTCTCCGGCCCAGGCCTGGCCCCGCTGGCAGGCAGGGGAGGCGGTGCTGGTGTCCGAACCCTTCGCCTGGCATCACCGGGTGTCGCTGGGCGATGAACTGAGCTTATCCACGCCCGAGGGCGAGCGGGTCTTTCCCGTGGCGGGCATCTACCAGGACTACGGTTCCCAGCAGGGCGTGGTGCTCATGGCCCGTGATCTGTACGAGCAGTTGTGGGACGAACGCCGGGTGGGTTCCCTGGGGATCTATCTCGCGCCCGGTGTGGAGGTGTCCGCCGGGGTCGAGGCGGTGCGCCGCGCCCTGGCCGACCTGCCCGAGCCGGTGCTGGTGACCGCGGCCGCGGAGATCCGCGAGGCCTCCATGGAGATCTTCGACCGCACCTTTGCCATCACCCACGTGCTGCGTCTGCTCACCGTGGGCGTGGCCTTCGTGGGCATCCTGAGCGCGCTCATGGCCCTGCAACTGGAGCGCGCCCGGGAACACGCCGTGCTACGCGCCACGGGCATGACCCCGGGGCAGGTGACTGCACTGGTGACCCTGCAGGGCGTGTTGCTGGGCCTCGCTGCCGGACTGCTGGCGATCCCCCTGGGCATCATGATGGCCGACGTGCTCATCGACGTGATCAACCGCCGCTCCTTCGGCTGGAGCATGCAGCAGCATGTGCCCTTGAAGGTGCTTGCCGAGGCGGTGGGGCTGGCGGTCATCGCCGCCCTGCTGGCTGGTCTGCGGCCCGCCTGGCGCATGGGGCGGGTGCGGCCGGCTCAGGCATTGAGAGAGGAGTGAGGGCAGTGGCAAGTCTCAAGTGGCTAGTGGCAAGGGCCCCCACCCCGACCCTCCCCCGCAAGCGGGAGAGGGGGCAACAGAATCAACTTCCCTTCCCCCTCTCCCTCAGGACAAGTCCGCTGGGAGCGGACTTGAACAGCCGTCAGGCTGGCCCGGAGGGTGGAGGGCAGGATGCCGCCCGGAGTTTGAGGGTCCGGGTGAGGGTGGTTCTCCTTGCCACTTGCTACTTGCTACTTGCCACTGCGGTTATTGCCTGCGCGCCACCCCCCACCGATGACTCCCTGGACGTCTCCATCGCCATGGGCGGTGACGACACCGACGGTTACCTGCGCGCCGACCGGCCACGGGAATTCCGTTTCCCCGAGGATCACGGACCCCACCCGGGATTTCGCAACGAGTGGTGGTACATCACCGGCAACCTGGATGGCGACGCGGGGCGACGCTTCGGTTTCCAGATCACCTTCTTCCGGGTGGCGCTCACGCCACAAGCGCCCGAAAGCCCCTCTGCCTGGGCCACGGATCACGTGTGGATGGGCCACTTCGCCCTCACCGACATGGGCAGCGGGCAGCATCATGCCTTTGAGCGTTTCGCCCGGGGCGCGGCGGGTCTGGCGGGTGCACAACTGGATCCGTTCAGGGTCTGGCTGGAGGATTGGCAACTGCTGGCCGTTGATGGCGACGACTTTCCCTGGCGCCTGTCCCTGGAAGAGCAGGGGATTGGGATTGAGCTTGAGTTCATGAACCTCAAACCGCCGGTGCTGCAGGGTGATGGCGGCTTGAGCCAGAAGGGCGCCGGGGAGGGCAACGCCTCTTACTACTACTCCATGACGCGGCTGGACACACAGGGTCAGGTTCACCTTCATGGTGAGACCCTCGAAGTCTCCGGCCAGTCGTGGTTGGACAGGGAGTGGAGCACCAGTGCCCTGGCCGAAGACCAGGCCGGCTGGGACTGGTTCTCGCTGCAGCTGGATGAAGACCGGGAGCTGATGTACTACCACATGCGCCGCCAGGACGGCAGCGCCGACCCCTACAACAAGGGGCTTTGGGTGGATAACGATGGCAGCAGCCGCCTGTTGCGTCGGGAGGACGTGGAACTGGAGGTGCTGGACCATTGGAGCAGTCCGGAAACCGGGGTTCGTTACCCCGTGGCCTGGCGTCTGCACCTGTTGCCCGAGGGCCGCGAACTGGAAGTGCGCGCCGTGCAGGAGGCCCAGGAGATGCGCCTGACCGTGCGCTACTGGGAGGGCGCGGTGGATGTGTACGAGGATGGGCAGTACATGGGTCGGGGATATGCAGAACTCACCGGCTACCAGTAGGAGGCCCGACATCGGGCCGAACGCGGGAGGTGTGCCAGGCACCGCTGGTTCGCGGCGGGGTCGCCGCTCCTACGTTGCCCCAATCGTAGGAGGCCCGACCCCGGGCCGAACGCCGGAGGTGTGCCAGGCACTGGCGATTCGCGGCGGCATCACAATGGATGTTCTATGATAAATCCTGATCCGCAAACATCGCCAAGGAATGGTGGAACACATGCCTCAATACCACGGAAGGAATCTGCGCCTGGGGCGCGTCTCTGAAACCAGCCGTATCTATCTCATCACCACCGTCACCCGTGACAGGACCCCGCTCTTCCAGGATCTCCATGCGGCCCGGACCCTTGTGCGCATCCTTATGGAAACACAGCGCAGGAACCAGGCCGATACCCTGGCTTACGTGATTATGCCGGATCACCTGCACTGGCTCATGCAACTGCATGCGTCTGACCCACTGCCACGGGTTGTCGGCCGGGTGAAATCCCTCAGTGCCCGTACCCTTGGGGTGCCCGTCTGGCAGACAGGTTTTCACGATCACGGTGTTCGCAAGGAAGAAGACCTGCTGGCACTTGCACGCTATGTAGTCGCAAACCCTCTCCGTGTTGGCCTGGTGAGCAGTATTCGCGATTATCCACATTGGGATGCCATCTGGCTGTAGGAGGCCCGACCTCGGGCCGAATAGCGGTGGTGTGGCGGGCATCGGCGGTTCGCGGCGGGGTCGCCGCTCCTACGGTTAGAACCAACCGCGTCGTTTAAACGCATACAGCATCCCGCCGGCGATCAGGATCATGATGCCCCACACAATGGGATAACCGTAGTAGGCGTACAGCTCCGGCATGGCCCAGGGGCTGTCCGGATGGGCGAAGTTCATGCCGTAGACGCCGACCAAGAAGGTCAGGGGGATGAAGATGGTGGCGATTACGGTGAGTACCTTCATCACTTCATTGAGCCGGTGGTTGACGCTTGAGATGTATACGTCCACCAGGCTTGCAGCCATCTCACGGTAGGACTCCAGCAGGTCCATGATGTGCACGGTGTGGTCGTAGACGTCGCGCAGGTAGGGCAGGGTGGCCGCATCGAACATGCCCGTGCCCTCGCGCATCAATCTGCCCAGGGCCTCCCGTGTGGGCCATAGCTGGCGGCGCAGGAGCAGCAGCTCACGGCGCAGGTGATGGATGCGCGACAGGGTCTCCCTGTCGGCGGAGGCCAGGACCACTTCCTCCAGTTCCTCGATGAGGTTGCCCAGGTCTTCCATGAGCGGGAACGACTGGTCCACCACCAGGTCCATGAGGGTGTAGGCTAGATAGGGCGCGCCCATCTCGGAGAGGTTGCGGTTGCGGCTCTGCATGCGCCGGCGCACCGGGTCGAAGGGATCTTCTTCACCGGAGTGAAAACTCACCACGTAGTTCTCGCCCACGAACAGACTGACCTGTTCCAGGGTGATCTCGTCCTCGACCCAGCGGGCGTGGCTCAGGATGACCACCACGTGGTCGTCAAAGACATCGGACTTGGGCCGCTGGCCGGTATTGGCCACGTCTTCCAGGGCCAGGGCATGCAGGCCGAAGTGTTCGCCCAGGTAGTGCAACTGTTCATGGCTTGGCCTGCCTTGCACATGGACCCAGACCACCTGGTCGGCAGCGCCCGGCAGCACATCCGGCAATGCCTCCAGGCCCAGTGCGTGGGCCTGTTGATCCCGGTAGTGCACTGCCGTGACCTGCGCGGCAGGTGCCTGCACACCGCCCTCGGCGGGCCGGATGCCCAGGGTGCCCGGCGCCGTGCCGGGCGGGTGGTAGGTCTTGCGAAAGAGATCGACCATGAACGTGTCTCCTGTCTTTGTGGTCAACAAGGTACAGAGCACGGGGGGTAGAATGCCAGTGTGTCTTGTTCGTGAGGGGTAAGGGGATAGGTGTGAGGGGTTGCATCTTTACGCCTATCCCCTCTCTCTTAACGCCTAACGCATCCTAGACCGGACCCACCAAGCATGACCATACGCTGCATCACCTTCGACCTCGATGACACCCTGTGGGACTGCGCGCCGGTGATCGAGGGGGCCGAGCGCCGTTTCTACCACTGGCTCAGGGAACACTATCCTCGAATCCCGGAGCATTTCACCCCCGAGTCACTCATCGAGCATCGCAAGACCTGGTTCGGCCAGTACCCGGACCTGCACCACGACCTGACCCATCTGCGCAAACGCTGGCTGAGCGTCATGGCCCGGGAGTCGGGGTATGACGAATCCATGGTGGAGCCTGCCTTCCGGGTGTTCTGGGAGGCGCGCAACCAGGTGTGTCTCTACGACGATGTGCTCGCCACCCTGGAGCGACTGCGGGGCCGGTTCGTGCTGGGCAGCATCACCAATGGCAATGCGGACGTACACCACATCGGCATCGGCCATTACTTCGATTTTTCAATCACCGCCGCTGGCGCCGGTGTGGCCAAGCCCCATCCGGCCATCTTCACAGCGGCCCTGGACGAGGCCGGCGTGGCGGCCCACGAGACCCTGCACGTGGGGGATGATCCGCAGCGGGATGTGGTCGGTGCGGCCCAGGTGGGACTTCGCACCCTTTGGGTCAATCCCCGAGACCTGCCGGCACCTGAGGGATGTCGACCGGATGGCGTGGTGCGCAGGGTGGGGGAGATACCGGGGTGGGTGGAGGCAAGGTTGAAGGTTGAAGGTTGAAGGATGAATTAAGGCTTGTTGAGCCCGGTTGATGGGTCATTTCTGTAGGAGGCCCGACCCCGGGCCGAACGCCCATGCATGGTATTCGGCCCGGGGTCGGGCCTCCTACGATGCCTGTCCTTGATCTTTATTCACCCTTCATCCTTCCACCTTCATCCTTCCCGCAAGGGACGCGGCCGGTCGATGCCGTAGCCCTGGGCGAAGTCCACGCCCAGCTCTCTCAGGCTTGTCAGGATCTCGTCGTTTTCAACGAACTCGGCCACGGTCTGTATGCCCATGACCTGGCCGATGCGGTTGATGGCGTCCACCATGGCCCGGTCGATGGGATCCTTGACGATGTCCTTCACCAGGCTGCCGTCGATCTTCAGGTAGTCCACGGGGAGATTCTTGAGATAGCCAAACGAGGAAACCCCGGTGCCAAAATCATCCAGTGAGAATCGGCAGCCCCGTTTGCGCAGTTCGCTCATGAGATGCAGGGCGCGGGTCAGATTGGCGATGGCGGCGGTTTCGGTGATCTCGAAACAGATGGCGGTGGGCGGGATGCGGTGCAGTTCCAGCTGTTCGGTGACGAAGCCGAGGAAACTCTCGTCGTTGATGGAGGCCCCGGAGATGTTGATGGCGTAAAGACAGCCGCAGTGACCACCGGAGTCATTGGGTGTGCACTGGGCTCGTATCTGGGCCGCCTGAGTGGTGAAGAAATGATTGATCACCCATCGGTCGATGGCAGGCATCAGGTCGTAGCGTTCCGCGGCCGGGATGAATGCGCCAGGGGGTATCAGTTCATCGTTTTCATCCAGCATGCGAAGCAGGATCTCCACATGCTCTGAGCTCTCCTCGGTTTGGGCATCTATGCTGACAATGCGCTGGGAGTAGAGGGTGAAACGGCCCCGGGCCAGAGCGTCGGTGATGCGGTTGATGGCGTGCATCTCGCCCTGGCGGCGCTGCAGGTCCGCATCTTCGGCGTGGTACACGTGGATGCGGTCACGGCCCAGGTCCTTGGCCGCATAGCAGGCCATGTCGGCGGCACTCATTACCTCGGCCAGGTCCAGGCCGCCGTTCTCGATCATCACCAAGCCGATGCTGATGCCGACCTGGAAGCTCTTGCCTTTCCAGCTGAAGCGAAAATCGCGCACGGTCTGGCGCAGGTCATGGGCGATCTCCCTGGCCTTGTCCAGCGGGCAGTTTTCCAGCAGCACGCCGAACTCATCGCCGCCCAGGCGCGCCAGGGTGTCGCTTTCCCGCACCTGGCTCATGAGCAGATACGCCAGCTGCTTGAGCAATTCATCGCCGGCGCTGTGGCCGCAGGTGTCGTTGACCACCTTGAACTGGTCAAGGTCCATATACAGCACACCATGGTGCCCATGGCGCTCGCGCACCTGTGCCAGGGCCTCGGCCAGGCGCTGTTCGAATTCGTAGCGGTTGAACAGGCCGGTGAGGGAGTCGTGGGTGGCCTGCCAGGAGAGCTGGCGGGCCATCTGGCGGGTCTTGCTCACGTCGTGGAATACCAGCACGACACCCAGTACCCGGCCGTGACGGTCGCGTATGGGCGCGGCGGAATCCTCGATTGCCCGGGTGGCCCCGTCCCGGCTGATGAGCACGGTGTGGTTGGCCAGGCCCACGATGCGACCTTCCTGCAGGCAGGTCTGCACCGGATTCTGGGTGGGTTGCAGGGTGAATTCGTTGAAGATGCGAAACACCTTGTCCAGGGCTTGACCGGCAGCATCCGCGGTGCGCCAGCCGGTGAGGGATTCGGCCACGGGATTGAGATAAGTGACCACGCCGTCTGCATCGGTGGTGATGACCGCATCGCCGATGGAGTGCAGGGTCACCTGGGCCCGCTCCTTGGCCTCAAACAGAGACTCCTCCACCTGCTTGCGTTCGGTAATGTCCTGAACGGTGCCGCGCAGGCGGACGATGCGTTCTTCGTCATCGCGGATCACTTCCCCCTGAGCATGGACGACGCGCACACTGCCATCGGGATGCAGGATGCGGTGGTCCAGGGCGTAGCTTTCACCGGTCGCGCGGCAGGCCTCGATCACGGCCAGCAGGCCGGGGCGGTCCTCCGGGTGGATGCTGGCGAGATAGGTGTCGTAGCTGGGAGATAAGTTCTCCGGGTTGACACCGAATATCCGGTAGACCTGTGGCGACCAGCTTAGCTTGCCTGTGCGAAGTTCCCATTCCCAGTCGCCCATGAGCCCCATGGACTGGGCACGGCGCAGGCGCTCGGCGTTATCGGCCAGCTCCTTTTGCGCCGCCTCGATGCGTTCGGCCATCCGGTCGAAGTTCTGTCCTACCCGGGCCAGTTCATCGTTGCCCGACAGTCTGGTGCGGGCGTCAAGTTGCCCATCCCCCAGACGCCGGGTCGCCTCCAGCAGGCGGTCCAGACGCCGTGTGACAATCAGGTGCGTCAGAAAACCCGCAAGCAGCGCCACCATGAGCAGCAGCGCCACGAAGGTCATGCTCTGGCGCTCCACCAGGCGTTGAGCGTTCTGATGAAAGGGCCCAAGGTCGGCCTGAACCACCAGCAGACCCACCCGGGTAGGTCTCAGTTCGCCGGGTTCACTGCCGAGTACAACGGGGTAAAGTCCAAGGAGATATTGTCCGTCCGAGGACTCTGTCACAGTCCCGGATGTGATCTGGCCTGGCGCGCGCAGCATGTCGGCCACCCGCGTGCGCCATTCATCGATAAGACCGGATTCTGTGAGCGTGAGGGCATACAGGCCCTGGTCTGCACGATGCATGGAGCCGAGCACCCGTCCCTGGGAATTGCTGACCAGTGCCAGGGTCAGGTGCGGCTCGACGCTCAGTGCGGCCATCTCCTCCCGGATACGTTGCTCTCCGTTGTGGCGGAACAGGTACTCCAGGTTTTCCTGCAGGCGGTTCATCAGGCGCCGGAGGTTGTCCGTCTCCGTGGACTGTACCTGCGCCCTGGCCACATCGGTGGCCGTCTGGTAGGAGATCAGCCCCCCCACCAGGGCCAGGCCCACCAGCAGTGCCGGCATCAGATAACGCAGGCGCATGGCTCAGCTCCCCGTTCGCTGGCCGACGGTGGTGAGGGGTTCAGGGCGAATCAAGCGATGGATGTTCACGGGCTCATCCAGCAGGCCTTCCTCGAGCATGATCTCCATGATGCCGGTCAGGGTGGTTTCCAGGGGAGAGGGGTCACCGCCGAAGAGTTCCAGATGGTGCTCCCGGTCGGGAAGATGCAGTTCGCCCAGGGCCTGCTGGAACGCCGCAGCCTGCATGTTGACCCGCGGAGCCATGCGTTTCACCGCGTCCTCCGGCTCCCGCGCCAGGTAGTCCAGCGCACCGAACAGTCCGTTGAGTAAATGTTCCACGTTCTCTGGCCGGGCCTCCAGGATGGCTTCCCGCACCACTAGCAGATCCAGGATCTCACCCGGGATCAGGCTGCTGTCGAACAACTGGTGGGCCCCTGCGGCCTGTAGCAGTTCCCGTTGGGGCGCGAAGGTGATCAGGGCATCCACCCGGCCCTGGCTGTAGGCCCGGGTGTGTTCGGCCAGTTCCACGGTCACCAGCTCCACCTCATCCCGGTTCAGGCCGGCGAAATAAAGCACCCGACTGAGGAAATACGCCCCCAGGGCCGTGTTCTCCACGCCGATGCGTCGTCCGCGCAGGTCAGAGAGGGCAACGATCTCCGGGCGGGCCATGACCACATCGATGCCGTTGGACTGATCCAGTACCGCGATGATCCGGGGCTTGTAGCCCTCACGGGCAAGCAGGAGCACCTCGTCGGCCGTGAGCGCCGCACCATCCACCACACCGTTTCTATAGGCCCGCAGGCTCTGGGAACCGGGCGCGTACTCCACCAGGCGGATCCTGTGGTTGTCCATCAGGCCGAGATCCCGGGCCAGGTAGATGGGTTCATAACCGGGAAAGGGACCGGCAGCGATGCGCAGGGGGTCGTGGGGCGGTGGGGTGCAGGCGAGCAGCCCCGCCAGGAGGAGCAGCGACAGGGTGAGCCGGGCAAGATGCCGGGGGAAGGCAGAGAATCGTCCTGGAAGATGGGCCGCAGCCATGGGGTCCTATCCGGCGTTGTGCAGATGCACATAACATGCAGGACAAAGGACGGGGTGACAAGAGTCGATTGAATGGGTTTCTCGCGTAAAGGCTCCGAGAACGCGGAGAAATCCTTTTGTGATTGATCCTTACCCATGCCGCCCTATGGCGTGGTGGAGACGCTTAAATGCATTTCTCTCGCAAAGACGCAGAGGGCGCGAAGGAATCTTTGGTTTGGCTCTTATCCATGCCGCCATAGGGCGGCCCGTGGCCGCCGACCACGCTGCCATGGTCGGGCAGGGGAGGCGGGCATGGCCCGCCCTATGGTGTGGTGGAGACACTTAAATGCGTTTCTCTCGCAAAGACGCAGAGGGCGCGGAGGAATCTCTGGTTTGGCTCTTACCCATGCCGCCATAGGGCGGCCCATGGCCGCCGACCACGGTGCCTGGTCGGGCAGGGGCGGCGGGCACGGCCCGCCCTATGGTGTGGTGGAGACGCTTAAAAGTGTTTCTCTCGCAAAGACGCAGAGGGCGCGAAGGAATCTTTGGTTTGGCTCTTACCCATGCCGCAATAGGGCGGCCCATGGCCGCCGACCACGGTGCTTGGTCGGGCAGGGGGTGGCGGGCACGGCCCGCCCTATGTCTGCTTCCTTGGCGTCTTTGCGTCTTGGCGAGAGATCCCTGGGGTTTGCTTCTCTTGGCGGGGGTGGCGGGCATGGCCCGACCCTGGGCCGAACAACTGGGCATCGAATGCCACAGATTCGGGATGGCAAAAAAATCCAAAAAATCCCCTAAAGCTTTTTCCGATTCGGCCGACATTTTCTCTCTGGCGGTAAACGTTCGCCATACCGGTGCCTGCGAGCACAGTTGGAACTGGCCTCTACAAGAACAAGTGGGATGCCCGAATGGCCCAGATCATCAACACCAACGTGCTGTCGCTCACCGCCCAGCGTAACCTGACCAGCTCCCAGGGCGCCCTGCAGACCTCTCTGCAGCGTCTGTCCTCGGGTCTTCGCATCAACAGCGCCAAGGATGATGCCGCCGGNGCTGGCGAT
>SR_TP_S13solDRAFT_1000683_pt1 | contig 12585 bp, 10 predicted proteins | sample SodReaTP_S13sol_FD_11159 | JGI IMG/M metagenome (IMG submission 11159) | reverse complement strand
GGACTCGTTCTCACTGAGCACGAACACCTCCTCACCCCGGGTGATGCGCGCCGTACCTCGCACCACCACCCAGTGCTCGGCCCGGTGGTGATGCATCTGCAAGGAGAGCTTCTCGCCCGGTTTCACGGTGATGCGCTTGACCTGAAAGCGCTCCGCGCCATCGATGCACTCGTAAGTGCCCCAGGGACGCGCCACGCAGCGGTGAGTCTGGGCCTCGTCACGCCCTGCCTCACGCAAGCGGCTGACGATCTTCTTTACATCCTGGGTTCGGCGCCTGTCCATCACCAGCACCGCATCCCCGGTCTCGACGATCACCAGATCCTCGAGCCCCACCGCCGCCACCAGACGATGTTCAGCGTGGATATAGGTGTTGCGCACCCCTTCCGTGAGCACGTCCCCGGTGAGCACATTGCCCTGATCATCCTGCTGACCGACTTCCCACAACGAGTCCCAGGACCCCACATCGCTCCAGCCCGCATCCAGGGGTACCACCATGGCCCGCTCGGTATGCTCCATGACCGCATAGTCCACCGAATCGGACCGGCAGGCGGTAAAGGCTTGCGTGTCCAGGCGGATAAAATCCCGGTCCCGCTGCTCGCCCGCGAGGGCCGCACGGCAAGCCTCGAGGATGTCCGGCGCGTGACGTCCCAGCTCTTCCAGATAGCTGGAGGCCTTGAACAGGAACATGCCGCTGTTCCAGAAGTAATCGCCGCAAGCGAGATAGGACTCGGCGGTGGCCTGGTCGGGCTTTTCGACAAACTGGAGGACGGGGAAGGAGGAAGGGTGCTTGGTGCTTTGTTTCATGGCGTCGGCGCGGTCGGCGCGTATGTAGCCGTAGCCCGTGTGCGCCGAATCCGGTACCACCCCGAAGGTCACCAGCGCGCCCTCCTCCGCCAGGGCCAGCCCCGCTGACAAAGCCTGGTGAAAGGCCGCCACGTCCCGGATCACGTGATCCGCAGGCATCACCAGCAGGATCGACTCCGGATCAGGCTGGGCAAGGGCGGCCAGGGCCACTGCCGGGGCAGTATTGCGTCCCACCGGCTCCAGCAGAATCCCCTCCACCTCCCCACCGGCCTGACGCAACTGCTCGGCCACCAGGAAACGGTGCTCCTCGTTACATACCACCAGCGGCGAACGGGCCCCGGGGAAACCGGCGATACGCTCGACCGTGGCCTGCAACAGACTGCGCTCCCCACCGGTCAGGGACAGGAACTGCTTCGGATACAGTTCCCTCGAGAGGGGCCAGAGACGGGTGCCGGAGCCACCGGACAGGATGACTGGAATCACAGAGGACACTCCTTAGGTGCTTGGTGCTTGGTGCTTGGTGCTTGGTGCTTGGTGCTTGGTGCTTGGTGCAGCAAACAGGATACAATCTCCCCGCCCCAAAACACCATTAATCAACAAAGAACAAAGCACAAAGCACAAATCAACAATGACCACCAGCATCCCCTACCCCGAACACCAGACCACGAGCACCCTGGCCAAGGCCGCCATCATCCTGCTGCCCATTGCCGTCATATTCTCTCGCTCAGCAGCGGAGCTGGCGGTCGTTCTGGTGGGGATGCTGTTTCTGTTTCGGAGCTACCGCGCAGGAGAATGGGCCTGGGCCAGGCAATCATGGTTCCTCGCCGCCCTGATCTTCTCGATCTATCTCACGGGATTCTCAGCGCCATGGGCCGCACACCCGGAGATCGCCCTGCCCCACTCCGTTTTCTTCCTGCGCTGGCCGCTCTTCGCCGCAGCGCTGGCGTACTGGATCCTGCCCAATCCGGAACTGAGACGCTGGTTCGAGTTCACCATCGTGGCCATGGTGATATTCATCATGGCCGACAGCCTGATCCAGTACATATTCGGTTCCGACATCTTCGGCAAACCGCCGCACAGCCCCACGCGGCTCACAGGCCCCTTCGACCGGCCGGTGCCAGGAACCTATACCCTGCGCATCTTCTTCATCGCCGCTGCCGCACTGTATTTCAGCCGTTATCTGCGCAACGACCTGGCCAGAAACGCCACCCTGCTGCTCACACTGGCCATTGGCGCCACCTTCATGTTCCTCACAGGGGAGCGCGTGGCCTTCATGAGCTTCCTGCTGGCCAGTGGAGTCGTAATCCTCGCCCTGCTCTTCAGCCAAAAGCGAGGACGCCTGGGCATCATTCTGGGCGGCGCCATCCTCGCTGCCAGCATCGCAGGCATGCTCGCCACCCAGCCAAAGATGATCGAACGCACGCTGGGCAGCACTATCCACACCATAGAAAATTTCTGGGAATCCCCCTACGGGCGCCTATATGACAATGCACTGTCCCTGTGGCGGGAAAGCCCATGGACAGGTATCGGGCTGAAGAACTACCGCCCCGTGTGCATCGAGGTCACACAAGACCCAAGCATTGAGGGCTGGTTCTGCTCGCATCCCCACAACACCTACGTCGAGATCCTCACCGAGGGCGGCATCGCTGGGTTACTCATCTTTTGCGCGATGCTGACCCTTATCCTCTGGCGCCTGGCACGCGCCCTGCCCGACCGGACCATGCACGCGACCTTCGCTATCGCAGTCTTCCTAGTCACCTTCTGGCCCGTCATGTCCACCATGAGCATCACCAGCGGCTGGATCGCCGCCATCATCTGGATGGGAATGGGATGGGCACTCGCTGTGACGCATAAGCGGTAAAGGGCTAGTACTTTGTGCTTGGTACTTTGTACTTGGTACTTGGTTAATTACAAAGTACCAAGTACCAAGCACCAAGAACCTCATTTGCTTTTATACAACCGCTCATCCATTGACCGCAGATAGGCATTGAGCTTCGGCGCCAACTCATCCAGCACCGGTTTCAAATGCTGCGTCTGTTCTTCAGTGAGTAGACGGCGCTTATAGGCGCGTCTCAACCAGTGCTGTACTTCCGAGAGGGAACCCCTGGCGATTCGGGCGAAACGCCGTGAATCCTGGAGACTTCCACGGCCAGTCCCTTCGGCAATATTGGCCCCGACACTATCCGCAGCCCGAACTGGCAGGCTGTTGAAAAAGCCTCCGGTGGATGCCAGGCAAGGCGGAAAGCGGCGAAAAAGCGCAGTGTACAGATGAGTACATGAGCATTTTGAGCTGCTTTCCAACGCAGCATGGCGCCGCCCGAGGCTTTTTCAATAGTCTGCTAGTTGCCTGCCCACCCTATCCTTGGCAAACCCATCCCACCTCGACACAGCATCCCAAACACAATCCGAAAGCCCCTCAGACAAGGCATAGATCCGCAATTTCTGAAAATTAGCCCGTTCCATATTCCCTCCTTGGAAAATTTTTTTGACCTAGTCTTTGGTTTCGCACCAAGCACAAAGCACCAAACACAAAGCACTTCCCTCAATATGCATTCCGATTCACAAATCCCTTAAATATCGTCAAAAAAATGATCTTCAAATCAAACCACAACGACCAGTTCTCGATGTAGTACAGATCGTGCTCCACCCGTTTCTGCATTTTATCCAGCGTGTCTGTCTCACCCCGATAGCCGTTGACCTGCGCCCAACCAGTGATACCCGGTTTAACCTTGTGACGAAGCATGTATAGATCTATGTGCTCTTTATAATACTCATTGTGCGCAATCGCATGGGGACGAGGACCTACAATGGACATGCGGCCCTGAATCACGTTAAAGAACTGGGGCAGCTCGTCCAGACTGGTCCTCCGCAAGAACGCACCAAATCGGGTCACTCGAGCATCTGCCTTGGACGCCTGGGTCACCTGTCCATCCGCTTCCTGATGCACAACCATGGTACGGAACTTGTACACCCTGATTTCTCGGCCATCCCAGCCATGCCGTTTCTGCTTGAAGAGGACCGGTCCCGGTGAGCTGAGCTTCACCCCTACTGCGATAGCTAGAAGAAGCGGGGTGATGAGAGTCAGAATCACCAACCCCAGAATGCGATCCTCCAATCCCTTGACGATCCGATTTACGCCCTCCATAGGCGTAACCGAAAGATTCATTACGGGCATACCTGCCACCTCAGTGACAGATTGATTGAGAAGACGCAAACCAAATAAATCCGGAACAAAACGGATGTCCACCGTGGCATGGCGCAGTGAGTGGAGGATCTCTTGCACCCGATCTGCTTCCTTGACCGGCATGGCGATCCACACCTGGTCCACGGCCTGTTTGTCCACATACTCCTCCAAATCGGACAAACGACCCAGCATCGGGTAGCCACAAGGAGCACTCTCCTTGAGCGTATCTTTGTCGCAGAAAAAACCGTTGATCGTGAGCCCGGTCCAAGGCGCGGCCCTGATGCGTTTTGCGAGTTCGCGACCGAGTTCGGTAGCTCCCACGATGACGATGTTCCGTTGGTTGAACCCCCTGGTCCGCATCCAGTTGAGCGCTTGTCGCAACATGATCCGACTGGACAGCAACGCAACCCAACCACTGAACGCCCAGATCAAGGCCCAGCCCCGGGAATAATAGGCACCCATCTTGATGAGGAACGCAATGCTGACCATGCAAATCATCACCACGGCCCACGCCATCGTGATGAGACGCAACTCATGCAATAAGGTAGCGCCCCGCCATGCCCGATAAACATGAAAGCGCGGAAAGATCACAGCCACGGCCAGCACACCGACCACCAGTGCAGCTTCATAATTACCTGGCAAAGAGGTTTGGCCAAGATAGATCAAAAAGGCAAGCCAGCCGGCCAAACCAACCAGCAGCCAATCGAGAAGATGAAGGGCGGCATTAAGTAAACCGGCATGCTCCTTTAGCACACCGCCAGGGCGTCTGGGACTCATGACGGGGCCGACCTGCCTGGCTTACAGGCACAGCCAATGGCTGGAAAGCTGCAAGCGCAGACTTGAAACGGGAAAGTTAAGGGGTCAATCCATGTATTCATCGAGCGGCCAATATATACGTTCATTATGTCAATGAGTTAGCTTAGTTGCTCAGCGCTGGTTACCAGCCCCCCACTTTAATAAGCTAAGCATGCTTACACGCACACTCACTACAGCTCTAATCGCGCTGCGGCGGGTGTCAATGTTCTCCACACTGCCAAATGTCTTCAAGCACAAGGATCGTGATCATGTTTCCGGATGCCAGCGAGTCAGGAGTTCTTCGTACTCACGAAGAACCTGATCCCATGTAAAGCTTTCTTGGAAGCGCGCCTGGCTTGCTGCCTTCATCCGCAGAACTGCAGCGTCATCCACAAGCAAGCGATCAAAAAGCACCGAACACTCGGCCTCGTCCTTGAAGTATGCAGCCTCTGGGCCAGCCACCCAGCGATTGAATTGGTTATCGTGAGCAATCACTGCACAGCCGGCGCCCAAAGCTTCAACGAGGGACGGGTTAGTCCCCCCTACGCGATGGCCATGCAGATAGAAGCGGCTATAGAAACGTAAGGCATTAACCACATCAGAATCGTAGATCGCACCGGGGAAGATGACCTCATCACTTGCCGCGCTCATGACTTGCCTATGATATGCGTTGCGATCAGGTACGAAATTACCCAGAACGACCAATTTGTGACCTCTAGGCTTACTACTAAAAACGCGCACCATTTCTAGAAAGGAGTTCTCCGGCTCCGGACGAGCTATGATTACGGAGAACATCTCCGGCTCAATACTATAAGTAGAGAGTCGAGAAATATCGGCAGACATAACCTCATCAGCGCCATAAGGAATCATCGTAATCTTGTCAGGCGGAACACGCGTCGTTAGATGAGCCTTGATGCGAGGATGATCCGCGATCAGATGATTTCCAATCAAACACCCAGCCCACTCATTGAGCCAAAACCAGGTTTTAGCGATAGCTCCCCACTTATCACGGCGCCACTCAATACCGTCCATGTTGATCAAATTAGTCTGCCCATTAAATCTCTGAAACGAATTGAATATAGCTGTGTTATACCCAAGGATCATACATAGGCCAGGCTCAGAGCGAGCATGCCTAGCAACCTTCCAGTCAAAGCGCACCGTACTTGCAGAATCAGTGCCACAGACAGGAACATGTAGACGCCTGATACCACGCCACTCACTCTCATGCACCTGTCCACGCCCCTCTTCCTGGCAATAAACAGTAACTTTCCATCCACGGCTGACTAAGTGAAGAGCAAGGCGCTCGGCGAATGTTTCAAACCCACCATGCATAGCAGGCACACCGCGAATACCAAGTATCACGAGTCTCTTAATTTGCAGTGCTCCGAAGTCGATCATAAAAATCTACGATTTCACGAGAAAATTTCGAGGGCGAATATTTGAGCACATGATTGCGTGCATTCTGCGACAACCTTTCATAAAGATGGACATCCTCTGCGAGCATAATGATAGCATTAGTAATTCTTTCTATTTCATAACAAGATATTAGATACCCATCAACGCCATCTTCTACAATCTCAACAGGACCTCCGACAGGTGGCGCAATCACAGGCAAGCCGTAAGACATGCCCTCAATCAACGTCAGCCCGAATGTCTCAACCCATTCATCAGGACGAGAGAGATTCATTAATAATGAAGAAGACGAATAGACTTCATCCAGAGATGATCTACGTGTCTCTATATAAACATTATCTGGAATATTGACACTCGTGAAGAATTGATCAACATCACGGCGGACTGCGTTGAGAATTAATCTAAAAGAGATTTCAGGGCGCACTGTTTGGACATGCCTTGCAATTTTTATGAATTCATCTACCCCCTTGTATCTCTTGAGTGAGCACACCATAAGCACTCGGAAAGGTATTAATCGTCGCGAGGACATTGAAAACTCAGGCAACATATCAAGGGCGTTGTAAATGACTTCGCACGGAATGGTTGGAAACCCCTCTTGTTTCTCAAGATACTTTGAGACGAAAATGACCCGAAAAGCGGTTAATCTTATGATGCTTCTTAATAACCTTTTGAGGACCCTTGGCCGAAGACTCGTCTCGTGTACATGATAAACAACTGGTTTACGTATTATCCATGAAGCGAGGGCTGCGCCGAATGGCATCATTGTATTTATATGAAATATAACATCACGACGAATATAGGTAAGACAAATAAGAAAAAGATATATCTGAGAAATAACATAACAAATAAGCGTCAACAGTTTATACTCAGAACGACAATAAAAGAGTGTCCTCCTAACCCCGGGAACGTCATCTAGAAACCCCCCAACGTGTCGACTGGTGATTGTCTCAACATGATAACCGGCAGCATGAAGTGCTCGGACTGATTGCGACAAAACCTTAGGGCTGCCACTTCGGTCGTTGTAAAGATGGACAAATACTATCGCACGGGAGGGCAATCTGTTGGCTCCATTTAGATATTTATAGCAAGCATATATATAACTAGGGCACCTCTATAAATCACTGCGCGCACATCGATTGGCGCGATCAGCATGATGACGGCCCATATTCACCGTGCTGATGTCTGATTTCGCTCCAGAAGCTCGCCTTCCTTGCTCGCAATACGTCCGTTCCAGCCGTCCTTGGACGGTTTCTGCGCCATCACCCCGTGCAGCGGGCGGATGGCGGCCTGAGCAGATACTCCAGCCGTCGCATGTTGTAGCTCAGGTTCATCAGCCCGATCTTCACCGCAGCCCTGATCTTGCCCTTGGTACGTACCAGGATAGTGCCCTGGCGGGTACGCTGATCACCGAAGACATGCTCGACTCGGGCTCGGATCCGAGCGCGGCGAAGGTTGGCTTCCTGCTCTTGTTTATTCAGCCCCCGGCGGCGGGTGCCCTTGTGGTGAATACGGCTCTTGTAGCCCCGCTCACGCAGGTCTCGCTCGCGCGCCTCAGAACGGTAGGCCGAGTCAGCCCAGACCGACGGTTCTCCGTTTTCCTCGTCCAGCAACTCATCGAAGACCTGGCTGTCGTGCACACTGGCATCCGTGACCGCGTAGCGCCGGATCAGCTTGTGCTGCTTGTCGATGTTGATGTGGTTCTTGTAGCCATAGTGGCTCTTGCCGTGCTTCTTGGTCCAGCGCGCGTCCTCGTCCTTCTGGCGCTTCATGCTCGGCTGCTCGTCCCAGCCCTCGGGTGTGCTGCCTTGCTTAATCTGCTTGTTCTCGTCTCGCGTATTGCGGTTCTTCGGGACATTGACCAGGCTGGCATCAATGATCTGGCCACCCTTGGGCATCAGGCCCGATTGCCACAACTGCTCATCAAAACGCCCAAACAGCTTCTCGATCAAACCGTGACGCGCCAATTGTTCCCGGAACAACCACAGTGTCTTGGCGTCTGGCACCGTATCCTCCGGCGAGAGTCCCAGGAAACGCTGGAAAGACAGACGGTCACGCACCTGGTACTCGGCCTGATCGTCCGAGAGGTTGTAGAGCGACTGCAGCACCAGCATCTTGAACATCAGCGTCACATCGTGTGGCTTGCGCCCCGCGCTGCTCTTGCGCTGTTTTTGGTGGATCACCTTGAGCAATGGGCGAAACGCCTGCCAGTCCACGATTCTGTCCAGCCGTGGCAGCGGATCGCCCAGTTTCTCCAGCTTTGCCAGTCGGTCCTCTTGATCGAAAAAGCTCGGCTGCATCTGATCTGCCCTCTGTCTGCTCAGTTGCTGCTATTCTGCCCGAAACAGGGCATTTTTAGAGGCGCCCACTAATGATTTTAGCTCATTTTATTAGTGACAGCACAACCGTATTCGAGACGACGCCTCATCCTCTTGACTAATATAGAAAAACTCTCGACGAGCCCAAGCGCAACCCAAAAGAATGCGAGAGAGTGTGCGGGTATCATTTGTCCTGATACGAAAAGTGCAGCTACGAATGCGACTAGTGCACCCCCTACCTTAGAGAGATAGCGGCAACTAAAACCCGCAGTAGAAAGCCAGCGCACGGCACGAACACCCCGCACGAATACCAAGCAAAAGAAACCCATAAACACGACAAAGCCAAGGATACCAGTATCATGTAATAGTGCGAGCGGAAGGTTGGAAATCCAAGCGCTGCGATGAGTTTCAGATCCCACAAGCGAGGGTGCAAATGTGAAAAGCTCACTAAAGCTAAAAATACCGGCGCCAATCAATAGATGATCGACAAATGAAGCAAATGCGAGATCCCACATTATCAAGCGTGTTATCAATGAATGTACACGGCCTATTATCTCATGATGTCCGAACATGCTAAACAATGAATAGCCTAAAATGACCACAAACAAACTTACTATGCTAATAAGTATTGCAAACTTGCTCAAAATAGCTGCGTTATAGCGGCGCGGATTGACTAATGCAAGGAACAACAGCAGTGAGAATATGTAAGTTATCCATGGCGCTCGTGAAAAAGCAAATACAAGAGACAAGTGTAGACCCAACAATAGTGACCACCACCCAAGTTTACGGACATGACCCTGCGCAATAACCAGAAGATTGATAAGAATAAGAAATACTGCGTACAGGTTCGCTTCGCTAATAGTACCGCGCAAGCGCATTCCACCACTCCCCTCTTGAAGCCAATGGGTAGCGAATTCTGGCAACTCCGTATTCAATGAAACGATATACACGATAGCTAGGCCCGGCCCCACAAACCACGCGAACAAAGTAAATGCTTGAGTCCTAAAACACATAGACATGTCAGGACGAATCCATATCGACATAAAATAGAACGAGGCAGCCAAAAGCAACCCCGAATACATTTTTAATGACCATAATGAGACGGGGCTTGCTGCAGAAGCTATAAATGCGATGAGCAGCCAGAGCAGCAAAATAGCGCTTGCACGGCTAAATGTTATTGCAGAATTTAATGAAATTAATAACAGCAGAGTCGTCAAAAGTAATGGCACAGCAAGCAGTCTCTCTGGCGTTATAACATTGCCAGAGACCACCCATTCGTAGCTATTTAGTGATGACGTTAAGAATAGTATATAAAAAATTAATATTCTAAGATTTGTGTCTACGCTGTTTTGCGCAGCTACTCGGTATTTGGTTTGCTCAATAGGGGGCTGAATCATGTGATTAATCAACTAATGACCGCTTTGAGGTACGCAATTGACTCCTTACGCTGCGCGGCTAGCATCCGATGGGGATGATCAAAATCCACTTCTTGTTCTAGCAAATCGTCCAAAGCACCACAATCCGCCACAAGCCGTTGTTCGAGCCCCACACTCTCAAGAAGATCCACTATGCGATTCAAGCCATGCTCTGGTGTAATTGTAATGAATGGAACACCGAAATTGACAGCGAAGGCGGTGCCGTGGAATGAGTTTGTGACCACAAATGCGGCGTTCGCGATCAGCGATACGTAATCCGAAGGGCTTGCATCACGAATATGCAGGTCAGCACGGTAGAGCAGGAAAGGGTCCTGATCCACCGCAATGATTTTTAATTTGAAACGTTCAGCGATTCGCTTGACCACGTTGTAGAGAAGATTATCTTTCTTCAATGTATACACAAAAATATAGGGGTGTTCCGGAACTTTACGTACAATACCAAGTAACGAATACCATTCCTCCTTACTTAGTAACAGCGTTGGATCCAATGTGCGCATGACATCATCGCGTCGAACTAGATTACTAACCAAATCAACGAGATCGTCTTCTCGAAATGCAAGGCCAACAAAGCGAGATACCTCTTTTCTCATGAGCTCACACTCGGTAGCACTAAAATTATGCGAGCCAGCACTTGTTGAGAAGGAAACTCTTGGTTTGTTAGCAACAAAATCGAGCAGATAGTGCGGATCTAGACCTCCAGTAATTACCGGATTCCATATCTGATCACTACCACAAATAAATACATCGAATTGATCGTTGAGTTCAGCAAGTTTCGCATCAGTATTGCAGGGATGGGTCAAGTGATAATAATCGTTCATGAAGCTCCTAAACTTCGCGATCAATCTCCTCCTTGGAAGTATCCTGCAGAGGTCCTTGATAACATGTAGCGCACTTCTTGGGTGCCTGCCGAATCTCAGCAGCCTCATGGAGCTTGCAAGAAACGGAGACTTGTAATCTATGATTAACACTTCGCCATAACGTGAAAGTAACACTTGAGATGCAAGGGCCTGCAAGCACCCCCCGTAACTATTCGCATAATGGATAGTTATAAGGCCAATTTTCATTTATCTAAAGTCCAATTAATAAGAAAAATATAATCTAACTATAAGGGATAGACCAAGGCAATCCGCTTCCACACAATTTCTTGCTGCTCCTGATTGAGACATCACGACAAGTCATCACGGTTACTAGGAAATGTAGGGCCCACAAACTGACTGAACACACTTGCGAAAAAAAACGTATCTGGTATCTAGCTGAACTTTCCCTAATTGATAGGATGCTTCATACAGGTCATTAACCTGTTCATGTTTTTTTAAATTATAACGGTACGTGTCGAAACCCGATGCATTAGGGAATGTCTGATTAAGGGCGCCTCTAATTATTCTGAGTGCGACAGATTGGACGCTCAGATTCGTGCTATCAAGGCGCAAATCGCACGTAATAGCGCGCTATTGCGAAGATTTGCAACGCCGAGAGCGCGAATCTGAGCGTTCAAGATGCGTGCTCACGAATATTTAGAAGCGCCCTTAAGTGATTTCGGATGATTGGTCGGTGCACATCAAGAACGTCATGTCGTTTCCTCGGTCAGTTTGGGTCCAAATTCGTCGTTCTTTTGACCGATCCCGGCCGATTTACGAGCCGATGCTCGGTCACTGGGCGCACCTATCCTGCCCCCCGCAACAACTGGCGCCTCGCCAGGTACAGATTCGACAGCGCAAACAGTGTGGTGAGCTGGGCCGTGTTCTTAGCCAGCCCCCGGTAGCGCACCTTGGTAAATCCAAACTGGCGCTTGATGACTCGAAACGGGTGCTCCACGCGCGCACGAAGCTGGGATAGCCGATGATTGATCTCGCGCTTCCACTCGGGCAGTTCCCGGCCCGGCAGGCGCTTGAACGGGAAACACCACAGCGGGCCGCTGGCCGGATCACTCGCCGAGAGGTTGCGCTCCCGGGTCGTGTAGCCCTTGTCCCCATGTACTTCCTGCTCCTCGCCGTGCAGCAGGGTATCGGTGAGCTTCACGTCCGGCACCTTCGCCGCCGTGCCCACCACCGTGTGCACCAGGCCATGGGCGGTATCCACACCCACATGGGCCTTCATGCCGAAGTACCACTGGTTGCCCTTCTTCGTGGAACTCATCTCGGGGTCTCGCTTGCCCTGGGCGTTCTTCGTCGAGGTCGGGGCAGCAATCAGGTGGCATCGACCATCGTGCCCTTGCGCAGGATCAGGCCGCGCTCGCCCAGCAAACCGTTGATCTCTTCGAGCAGCGCACCCGCCAAACCTTGGCGTTCGAGCAGATGGCGGAACTTCAGAATAGTGGTCTCGTCGGGGATGGCATCCACCGAGGCATCCAGGCCCGCGAACTCGCGCAGCAGCGGGATATCGTGCAGCGCTTCTTCCATGGCCGGGTCCGAGTAAGCGAACCACTGCTGCATAAAATGGATGCGTAGCATCGTCTCAAGCGGGATCGGGCGGCGCCCATTGCCGGGCTTGGGGTAGTGAGGCTCGATCAGGGACACCAACCGCGACCAGGGCACCACCTGATTCATCTCGGCCAGAAACTGTGCCTTGCGGGTCTTCTTTGGGTGCTTCACAAAGCCCGAATCGTTCAACCCCAACTGTTTCATCTTGCGCCCTGTTG
>SR_TP_S13solDRAFT_1000682_pt1 | contig 12603 bp, 12 predicted proteins | sample SodReaTP_S13sol_FD_11159 | JGI IMG/M metagenome (IMG submission 11159) | reverse complement strand
CCTTTCACGCCGCGCGCATTCCCGATGTGGCGACCGCGCGCCATGCTGTGGCGGCGGGCCTTCTGGATATGGTGGGCATGACCCGCGCGCATATGGCCGACCCGCATATCGTGCAGAAAATCATGCAAGGGCGCGAAGATGACATTCGCCCCTGCGTGGGGGCGACCTATTGTCTGGATCGCATCTATCAGGCGGGCGAGGCGCTGTGCATCCACAACGCCGCCACAGGCCGCGAACTGAACATGCCGCATGTCATCGCGCCTGCACCCGCCCGCAAGAAGGTCGTGGTGGTTGGCGCGGGTCCTGCCGGACTGGAAGCCGCGCGCGTCGCATCTGAACGCGGCCATGACGTAACAGTGTACGAGGCCGCACCCGACCCCGGCGGGCAAATCCGGCTGACCGCGCAAAACCCCAGACGGCGCGAAATGATGGGCATCATCGACTGGCGCATGGCCCAATGTGCTGCGCGCGATGTGGTGTTTCATTTCAACACATTTGCCGAAGAACACGATGTGACCGCACTGGCCCCTGATGTGGTCATCATCGCCACAGGCGGACTGCCCAACACGGAATTGTTCGAGGGGGGCGCGGAAAACCCGCATGTGATCAGCGCATGGGACATGATCGCGGGTGATGTGAAACCCGCAGGCCGCGTGCTGGTCTATGACGAATCCGGCGATCATCCGGGCCTGATGGCAGCTGAAATTGCGGCCAATGCAGGTGCCAGCGTTGAGGTGATGACACCCGACCGCACCTTTGCGCCCGATATCATGGGCATGAACCTTGTGCCCTATATGCGTGCGCTGCAAGACAAGGATGTGACCTTCACCGTGACCCGCCGCCTGCTGGATGTGGCCCGTGATGGCAACCGCCTGCGCGCCACCATCGGCACGGATTACAGCGATTTCACCAAGCATCAGCATTATGATCAGGTGGTGGTGAATTACGGCACAATGCCGCTGGATGATCTGTATTTCGCGTTGAAACCCCTGTCATCGAACGGGGGCGCGGTGGATCAGGGTGCATTGGTTGCGGGTCTGCCGCAGGCCATTAAGCGCAACCCCGATGGCGCGTTCCGGCTGTTTCGCATCGGCGATGCGGTTAGCGCGCGCAACACCCATGCGGCAATATACGACGCCCTGCGCCTGATGAAGGATATCTAGCACGTTACGCAAAAGCGGTTCCCACTTTTGCGCAACACGCTTTAGGCCACCCTGACCGCCCCCTGCGCCGAAAACCGTGCCGTGGATGTGTCCGCGTGATAGGCATCCTGCATCGGATGCGGGCGACGGGCCAGTTCATCCACGGCGGCAATGATGCAATCTGCCTTCGCATCATCCATCAAAACGCTGAAATTCAGCCGCACCCAGCCCGGTTTGGTCATTTCATCGCCCGCGCGAATGGCTGTCAGCATGTCTTGCGACTGGCGCGCGTCTATACTCAGCAAACGATGTGCATAAGGGCCAGCACAGGCGCAGCCGCCGCGCGCCTGAATACCGTAACAATCGCTTAGCATGCGGGTAAATAGCTGGTGGTGGACATACCCGCCCTGCCCGTCACGAATGCGAAACGAAAAGATCGGCAGGCGCGGCCCCTTGTCCATGCCCAGCAATTCCAGCCGCGGGTTGCGGCCCCAGACCGCCCGCGCCCGCGCATCCAGCGCTGCATGGCGGGTATCCATCGCATCGCGCCCGATCGCATGCTTGACCATGAACGCCAGTGCTGCGCGAATATCCCCGATCACGTTGGGCGTGCCCGCTTCCTCGCGCGCCTCCAGCCCCTCGGCATAGACATGGCCCCAGGGGGATACAAACCGCACTGTGCCGCCGCCCGGCATAACGGGCGATCTGCGCGGCACCACAGCACCCTTGCGGACAATCAGCACGCCCGACGCCCCCGGCCCGCCCAGAAACTTATGCGGGGAAATGACGACCGCATCCTTGGCGCAATCACCCCCGCCCTGCATGTCGATGGGCAGATATGGCCCCGCGCCCGCATAATCCCACACACTGCGCACATCATGGGCGCGCAACAGGCGGGTGACGGCATCCACATCAGTCATAATGCCTGTGACGTTCGACGCCGCCGAAAACGCCCCGATGCGCAGCGCGGCGTCACTGGTGGCCGCCAGCGCCTGCGCCAGCGCGTCCATATCCGGCCCGCCTGTGGCCGCTTCGGGAATTTCCACGACCTCGGCCCCGCTTTCGCGCCATGGCAGAATGTTTGAATGGTGCTCATAAGGGCCAATGAACACAACCGCGCGCCCGCCCTCTGCCAGCACCTGCGGCACCCCCAACAGATGCACCAGACGATTTATCCCCGCCGTTGCACCCGCCCCTGCGAAGATCACGGCATGGCTGTCATCTGCCCCTGTCAGGCGCGCAATGGTCGCGCGGGCGGCGCGGCGCATCTGTGTCATGGCCGCCCCGCAGAAGGATGCCTCGGTGTGGCTGTTGGCGTAATAGGGCAGCACGTCGGTCATCACGAAGCGTTCCACCTGTTCCAGCGCGCGGCCGGAGGCGACATAATCGGCGTAAATCAAGGGATGCGCGCCAAATGGGCCGGGCACAGGCACCCCTTCGCCGATCAACCCGCCGCGCAACCAATCCAGCAGGTCGGGACGGTCAAGTTGGGCCGCAAATCCGGCAAGGGGGCTGTCGCTGGGGGTCATGGCGTGTGGTCCTGTTGCTGCTGCGAAATTGACATTCACAGCCTAGCGGGCGAAACAGCGTTCATGTGACACTAAATGCGCGACAAAAAGGGGTATTGTGTTGTCAGAATCGTCAAAAACGACCCATGACCTAGATCAGATGGACCGTGAAATCCTGCGCGCACTGCAATCGGACCCCGGCCTGTCGCAACGCGCATTGGCCGAAACAGTGGGCATGTCGCAAAATGCCTGCTGGCGCAGGCTGCAAGCCATGCGCAATGCGGGCATTATTGACGGGCAATCGCTGCGGCTGGACCCTGTGAAACTAGGTCTGGGGCTGACAGTGTTTGTCATGATCCGCACGCGCCATCATTCCGGCGAGTGGCTGAAACTGTTTCGCCGCACTGTGACCGCCATTCCCAATGTCATCGATTTTTACCGCATCGCGGGCGATTACGACTACATGCTGAAGGTCGTGGCCGAAGATATGAACGATTTTGACCGCGTCTATCAACGCCTGATCGACCGGCTGGATCTGGATGCGGTGACATCCTACATCACCATGGAAAAAATCGCCGACCAGCGCGACCTGCCGCTGTAGTGGTGCAGCCGCTTACGCGCTGGCGTTGCGCCTAAGGGGGGACACCCCAAGGCAGTCCAGCGCCACCCCTTCGATATCGCGTGCGGACATGGCCGCGTCTTGATACATCGCCGCAGGGCTGGCTTGATGAATGAACCGGTCCGGCAGCGTCACCGTGCGAATATTGCAGCCCCGCGACAACCCGCCGGAATTGGCCAGATAATGCAGCACCTGCGCGCCAAACCCACCTTGCGCGCCTTGTTCAACAGTGATCAGCGCTTCGTGGTGGCGCGACAACTGGTCAATCAGGCCGGTGTCCAGCGGCTTGGCAAAACGCGCATCCGCGATGGTGCAACTTATGCCGCGCGCGGCCAATGCCTCGACCGCAAGCTGCACTTCGCCCAGATGCGCCCCAAATGACAGGAAGGCCAGCCGCGTGCCCTCTGCTACAATGCGGCCCTTGCCGATGTCCAGCACGGCCCCGCGTTCGGGCAATTCCACCCCTGTGCCATTCCCGCGCGGGAACCGGAACGCGATGGGGCCGTCATCATATCGGGCGGATGTGGCCACCATATGCATCAACTCCGCCTCATCCGCGGCGGCCATCACGACCATGCCGGGCAGGTTGGCCATGAACGCTATGTCAAAACTGCCCGCATGGGTCGCGCCATCCGCGCCCACCAGCCCCGCGCGGTCAATGGCGAAGCGCACAGGCAGACCCTGAAGCGCCACGTCATGCACAATCTGGTCATATCCGCGTTGCAGGAAGGTGGAATAGATCGCGCAAAACGGGCGCAACCCGCTGGCCGCCATACCGGCGGCAAATGTGACGGCATGCTGTTCCGCGATCCCCACATCAAACACGCGCCGCGCAAAACGCTGCGCCATGATGTCAACACCGGTGCCGTTGGGCATGGCCGCCGTTACCGCCACGACAAGTGGGTCGCGCGCGGCCTCATCCGCAAGGGTGCGCCCGAAAACAGCGGTGTAGCTGGGGGCATTCGCACTGGCCTTGGCCTGCTGGCCTGATGCGACATCGAATTTCGCCACGCCATGATATTTGCACGCGGCCCCTTCGGCGGGGGCATAGCCCTTGCCCTTGATGGTGCGCACATGAATCAGCACCGGCCCTTCGGCGCGGTCGCGCGCCATGCGCAAGGTGGCCAGCAGGTCGGGCATGGAATGGCCGTCAATCGGCCCGATATAGGTAAAGCCCAGATGTTCAAACATCGTGGCATCTGGCGGGCCGCCAGCGGCCTGCGCGCGGGCGTGCAATGCCTGTTCGCGCAAGGGTTCAGGCAGCGCGGCCATGAACCCTTGGGCAATGTCGCGAAGGGTTGCGCCCTGCCCGATGGACTGCCCGTTCAACTGGTTCAGGTAACTGTTCATCGCACCCACCGGGGGCGCAATCGACATGTCATTGTCGTTCAGGATAACGAACAACCGCCGCCCTTCGGCCCCTGCATTGTTCAGCGCCTCATAGGCCATGCCCGCCGTGATGGACCCGTCGCCGATGACCGCAATCGCATCGCCCGTGGGCTGGCCCATATCGCGCCCGATGGTGAACCCAAGGGCCGCGGAAATGCTGGTTGAACTATGCGCCGCGCCAAACGGGTCAAAGGCGGATTCGCTGCGCTTGGTGAACCCCGACAGCCCATCCTGCTGGCGCAGCGTGCCCATATCCGCGCGCCTGCCCGTCAGGATTTTATGCGGGTAGCATTGGTGGCTGACATCCCAGACCAGTTTGTCAAAGGGCGCGCGAAACACCGCATGCAGCGCCACAGTCAGTTCCACCACCCCCAGCGATGACCCCAGATGCCCGCCTGTGCGGCTGACCACCTCGATGGTTTCGCGGCGCAATTCGTCGCATAGCACTGTCAGTTCCGCATCCGTCAGGTCCCGCAGATCAGCAGGTCCACCGATCCGGTCCAGTTGCGGGGTGTCGATCCCGTAAAGTTCACTGCCGCGCATTGCGTCCCTCCCTGCCCAGATCATGGCTTGGGCCTAACCGTGAAAAAAGGTGCCGTGGGGCCAGGCCCGCACGGCACCAGTTCCCTGTTGCCAACAGGAAAGGGAACCGGGCGTCACATGCCCGAATCCGGACCGGCTATCTGGTCCGAACCTTGTGGGGGGCAGGCCACGATCTGCGCCCTGCCCCTGTTTTTCCGGATCAACCCTGACTGATGGCCGCATCAAGCGGCGCATGCAGTTGGCTGAAAGGCATTGGCGGGGGCGCGTTCTTGCTTTCTTCAGGCAGGAACAGGCTAACGATATAGATCAGCGCAATGATAAGCCCGATCCCCACCAGCACCGTGGCCGCATACCCCGCGCCGCGCAACATCTCGTATAAGATCCAGTTGCGAATACGCTCGGACGGGGTTTGCTGGATATAGTCATGTTCAGCCATATCAATGCTCCTTAATAGGTGGGACGATAGCCGCGATCCTCGGCCCAGATGGCCCAGTTATCGACGACAGTGCCCGTCAACAGAATACCGATACCGCCTGTCAGTGTGCACAGAACCGCAAACCACCATGCCCAACGGTGAATCCCTTCCATTGTGGCATTGAACCCCATGGTCCAGCGCCAGAACAGGGCGGCGCGTTCGGACGCGGTGCCGCGGTCGATAATCTGCTCCAACTCGCGGTCACCGCCAAAACGGCTGACGGCCAGAATGGTGGCCCCGTGCATGGCAAACAACAAGGCCGATCCATACAGGAACACAATCGACAGCGCATGGAACGGGTTATAGAACAGGTTTCCGTAACGCAGGCTGAACAGATTGGTCCAGTCCAGATGCGAGAAGATGCCATATGGCACAGCCTCGGACCAGGACCCCATCAGGATGGGACGGAACAGGCCCAGCACCAGAAACAACCAGATGGCGCTGGCAAATGCCCATGCCACATGTTTGCCCATGCCCAGCGCCTCGGCGCGTAACCATGTGCGCACCCACCACGACATGACGGATATTAACAGGAAGAAGGATGCAATCAGGAAATAGCCCCCTTCTGCGATGGGTGGCATGCGCAACCCGTATTCCGGCCCCGGCGGGTCAAGCGAGAACCAGAACAGGTCGCGCATGAACACGGCCGGATTGAACCCTGCCTGATACCAATACCACATGCCCACCATGACGAACCATGTCAGGCCGGACGCAAGGCTAAGCACGCCCATGGCCCCCAGATAGACAGGCCCGATCTGGGCGTTGCCAAACCAACCCGCAAGGTTGGAGAAGCTGGCGGATTTGGTGCGGTTTTCCAGCTCGACGCCTTCGACCATGCCCATTTCGGGGGCGGCCCGCACCTGCACTTGTGTAAAGATGTTCTGATACTCAGCCATTGACGCCTCCTGCGATATCGCGCCACCAGGGCAGATCAAGCCACCAGTCCCACCAGAACACCCACTGGTCAAACCAGATGGTTCCCGAAATCACGATACAGACCGCCGACCAGAACCCCGCATTCAGCGCCAGCAACAGGCCCAGACGGTGAATGCCCAATGTGCCCACCGAATAACCGATCAGGTCGCGGAAAAACGTGTCCTCATGATCGGGCGTTTTCATGATCTCGCCCTTCTTGGGGTTGGCGGCCGACAAAACCAGCGCGCCATGCAGCGCCAGCGCCAGTGTCGTGGTGAAGAAGAAGGTCACCGCGATCATATGCGCCGGATTGTAGTGGAAATTGCCGTAAGTGTAGCCCACGTTCGACACCCAATCCAGATGGGTCCAGATGCCATAGGGGAACGCATGCCCCCACGCGCCCATCAGCACAGGGCGGATGACCACAAGCGTGATATAGGCAAAGATTGCCACACCAAAGGCGAAGGGCACATGATAGCCCATGCCCAGTTTCTTGCAGATTTCCACCTCGCGCAGCGCCCAGGACACAAACGCCCCGATCGCGCAGATGGTCACAATCTGCCATAGCCCGCCTTCAAGCAGCGGTGCCGGACCCAACCCATAGGACAGGGGTGGGGGATTAATTGAAATCAGCCAAGGGTTCCATGTGCCTTGCAGCACCGCCCCCCAAAAAATCAAGAGCGTTCCGAGCACGGCGAAAAAAACCGTCGTTACCCCGAAAAAACCGACGTAGAACGGCCCGACCCAGAAGTCGAACAAATTCCCGCCGACCAGCGTGCCGCCTGGCACACGGTATTTGCGCTCGAAGCTTAGCAGCGCCATGCTTCCCTCCGCTAGGCTCGGCGGCCGTCAAGGCCGTCATTGTTGAATGGATGGCTGCGGGCGGCACAGTTGTGCCACGCCGCCCGCAGTCGGGACGCGAAAGCGTCTTAGCGGCCGTATTTTTCAGCCGCGATCTGGAACCAGTTGTAGCCATCGCTGGACAGCAACACCAAATGGATCATCGCGGCCAGAAGAAACAGGAACACGCCCTGTGCCACGAAAACGCGGCGCGGATCGAAGATCAGCCAGATTTTGTAAAACTTGCTCATGTTCTAATCCCTTCAGAACCACGGGCGCCAGATGAACACGGCCAAATGAGCCACGATGGCAACGGCTGAAAACAGCCAAAGCCCGCTCATATAGACCGAGTGCAGCTCCTGGGCCTGCTCGTCGGTAAGACCTGTAAACGACAGGTCAGTTCTTTCAGCCATAGTATCCTCCGGATCATAAGACTGGCACCGCACACCCTGCGGCCGGGATGGTACCCCCGAAACGGGGTGCCCCAATCCCGCAGGCCCTGGCCCACGGGAATGACGGTCACGCAGCGCCTTAGCTGCGGAAAACGATCGGCGCGATCACATGCGCATCGGCCAGCGCACGGCCCACGGGGCCAAGGCGCGGCAATTTGCCGGTGGTCACGACACGCCAGCTCCAGGTCAGCAGACCGGTTGCCAGCGCCAAAGCAAAGATCACGCTGAAGTAAAGCCTGTATTCCCAATTCCGCGCTCGCTCGGTGCGGGGTCTGGGGGCATTCACGGTGTAATCGGCCATGGTCTTTCCTCCTGTGGTCACGCGCGGGTCAGGTCTGGGCGAAGCGCCGCGACCAATTCGCTGTCGATTTCGTCTGCGCCGCGTTCCAGTGCTGCGGCCTCGATGGCGTCGCGCAGGCTGCGCGCGGCAGAAATGCGGGTCAAAATGGGGTGCTGGGCCACAATGCGGTCCAGTTCGGCCTTCGCTTCCGCAGACCAAGGCAGGTCGCGGCGCAATGTGGTGGGTGTGGCAGCCGCTGCATCCATAGACGTGCCCAGCGGAAGAATATGAAACAGCGCGTCAAACAACCCGTTGCACACTTCTTGCAGCACATAGGTCGCACCCGCATAGCCCATCATGGGCGTGCCGGTATGCCGCCTTATCGCCGCGCCGGGAAAACTGGCGGGAATGAACGCAGGCGCGGGCCCGTGTCCGGCCTTCAACTCGGCCAGATACATCTTTTCGTTGATCGACCCGAACACCACTAAGGGGCGCTTTTCACCCAACAGCGCGCGCACGCGGTCATTGTCGGTTTTCGTCCCGCGAACCCGCGCCACCGCGAAGGCACAGGGCAGGCCAAGGTCTTCTTCCAGATATTTGCGCAATCCCCGCGTGTAGGTTTCGGATGCAACAACCGCAAAACTGGCCGTGGCAAAGAAATCCTGCGTGACCGAACGCCACAGATCCCAAACCGGTTTCAGCGTCGAATGCTTTTCGCGCGCGATGAACGGCTCCGCGTCCAGTTCCAGCAATTCGCCCAGACGGCGCAGGAATTTCGTGGTCGAGTCCATGCCAATGGGCGCTTGCAAATAGGGTTTGCCAAGGCATTCGGCCAATCCACGCCCGAATTCACGATACATGACGATATTAACGTCAGCATTCACCAGATTGCGCATTTCCGCCAGATGGGCCCCAAGCGGCATGACCATATTGACCTCCGCGCCGATCCCTTCGACCAGTCGCCGGATTTCCGCCAGATCGGACGGCATATTGAACGTGCCATACATCGGCCCAAGGATATTGACGCGCGGGCGCGCGCCCTCCTCGCGCTTTTTCTCGGGGGGCATGCGGCCCTTGGTCTGGCCAAATTCGGTGAACAGCCATGTCATGGCGCGGTCTGCCGCTTCCCATTGATCCTCATCAATGGTGCGCGGCAGGAAACGCTGGATATTCGTGCCCTGCGGCGTCACACCGCCGCCAATCATTTCCGCGATGGACCCTGTCACCACAACGGCGGGCAAGGCAGGGTCAAGCGTTTTCCACGCCCGCGCCATCGATTCCTCGGTGCCCGATGACATTTCATCCTCGCCCAGTCCGGTCACGACGATGGGCAATTCATGCGGCGGCAGGGCGTCGGTGTAATGCAAAACCGACGTCACTGGCAGGTTTTCACACCCCACGGGGCCATCAATGACAACCTGCAAGCCCTTGACGGCACAGAAGGCATAGACCGCCCCCCAGTATCCGCCCGCGCGATCATGATCCTGAACAAGCATCAGATCATCTCCTGCGCTTTGGCAGCCCGCGCAAGCTTGTCCAGTTTCTTCTGGTGCTGGGCGCGGAAATCAGGGCGCAGATTCGGGCTGCCTTCCCAGATGCCAGCAGTGTCGCCCGTCCCCACCCCATTAAAAAACTCGCGCATCGTGTCCATGCGCGCCTTGCCGTTGATGGCGGCATTCACCACCTCGCCCAAGGACCCCGCACCGGCCGGTCCCATCAGGGGGCGCGCGGAAATCAGGTTGGTGAAATACAACGACGGAATGCCCTTTTGCTTGGCGTGCTGCACAACAGGTGTGGTTCCAATCGCCAGATCAGGGTCCAGCCCGTCAACAGCGGCCAGATCATCAGCCAGCGACGCGCGGAATTTCACAACCACGCCGCGCGATTCCAGCCAGTCGCGGTCTGCCGCCGACCATTTCGATGCCGCACAGGCCGTGCCAACATAGGCCAGATCTGCCCCACTCTCGACCAACAAGCGCGCGACCAGAAGCTCCGAGCCTTCATAGCCCGACAGCGTGATCCGCCCCTTGATGGGCGCATCTGCCAGTGCTGCGCGCACTGCGGGCACGAAGGCATTTTGCGCCGCCGCAATCCGGTCCGGTGCCACGTTGAACGCAGCGCCAATCGCGGCCAGCCAGTCATGTGTTCCATCAACCCCCACAGGCGCAGACCCGATGACAGGCCGCCCCGCCGCCTGAAACTCGCGCACCGCCGCCGCATAGAACGGATGAATTGCCGCCACCGCCCCGCAATCCAGCGCGGCATATAACTCTCGCCATTCGCGGCATGGCACAACGGGTCCCGCCGCCAACCCCATGGGCGCCAGCATGGCCCCGATCATCATGGGATCGGCGGGAAACATTTCGCCCAGAAGGGTCACAGTCGGACGGTCCGCACGGCCCGCTTCGGGCGCAGGCACAGGCCCCGCTTCAACTTCTTGACGGGCATAATTCAGCATGGCACCGGCCAGTACATCCTTGGCCTCGGCATGGGTGGGCACGCCGAAACCGGGCACATCAATGCCCACAATGCGCACACCGTTTATTTCCTTGGGCAGCAACCGCAGCGGCACCCCGGACGCGGTGGGCACACACAGATTGGTCACCACAATCGCATCATATTGCGCGGGATCGGCCATGTCATGAACCGCATCACGGATATCTTCAAACAGCTTGCCCGTGACCAGCGATTCCGAATTGAACGGCACATATCCCACAGACCGCCGCGCGCCGTAAAAATGGCTGACGAAACTTAGCCCGTAGACACAGCACGCGGACCCCGACAGCACAGTTGCCACGCGCCGCATGCGCAGACCCACCCGCAAGGACCCGAATGCCGGACACATCGATTCCGGTTTGTCATGCGGCCCGCGCGGGTAATCCTTGGCGAACTGGTCCAGCACGGCCCCGTTCCCGGCCGCGCGCGTCTTGGCCTCCATCTGCTGCATCGGCGCATGGCATCCCATGCCATCCACCTGCCCTGTCGCAGAATCATCCTTCATCTTGCCCGAAATACTCCGGGGGGAATCGCCGCAGGCGATGGGGGGCTGGCCCCCCTGTTCCATATGCGCAAAATCATCAGGCATCGTCATACACCACTTCCAGCGACGCTTTCGCCACGGCATTCTTGCCGCGCATATCGGTGTCGGTGGCCGGTTCCAGTACGATATCGCCGCCTGTATCCTTGCTGTCGAACAACGCCAGCAACCCGTCTTGGTCCAGCGGATCGGGTCGCAAGGGCGGCGCAAGCTCCACAGCCTCGGCCAGGCCCACAAACAGCGACCCCCACTGGCTGGCCGCACTGCCAACAATCTGGTAATTCGCGGATTTCTTGCGCAGATCATCATCTTGCGGGATCGCGGCCAGCACCGGAATATTCACTGATTTGGCAAAAGCCGCCGCCTCGCCCGTGCCGTCATCTTTGTTGATGACCAGCCCTGCCACACCGACATTCCCGCCCATCTTGCGGAAATATTCCACGGCGGAACACACGTTATTGGCCACATACAGCGATTGCAGGTCATTCGATGCCACCAGAATAACCTTCTGGGCCATGTCGCGCGCAATCGGCAGGCCGAAGCCGCCGCAGACCACATCGCCCAGAAAATCCAGCAGGACATAATCGAAATCCCAGTCGTGGAAACCCAGCTTTTCCAGCAGTTCAAACCCGTGGATAATGCCGCGCCCCCCACAGCCGCGCCCGACTTCCGGCCCGCCAAGTTCCATGGCAAACACGCCATTGCGCTTGAAGCAGACATCGCCAATGGCCACCTCCTCGCCCGCCAGTTTCTTGCGGGTCGAGGTTTCGATGATTGTCGGGCACGCCTTGCCGCCAAACAGCAGGCTGGTCGTGTCCGATTTGGGGTCGCAACCAATCAGCAACACGCGTTTGCCCTGCTCGGCCATCATGCAAGACAGGTTCGCCAGCGTGAAGGATTTGCCGATCCCGCCCTTGCCATAGATCGCAATGATCTGGGTGTGTTTGCTGGGCGGGTCTTGCGGGACTTCCAACGATGGCTCTTCATGGGCCTCGTCGCGCAGCCGCTTGTCAAAATCCTTCAGGTTCGGAATATCAAGCGTCATATCTCAGGCCTCCCAGTCAAGTATCATTTTCAGGCAATCAGCATCACTGAAGGCCTGTTCATAAGCCTGCGGTGCATCCGCAGGCTTCGCGTGATGGGTGACCAGACCGCGCAGCGACAACGCGCCGCGATGAATAAGGTCACATGTGGCGATCATGTCTTCGGGCTGCCATTCGGCGGCCACGCGCAGGCGCAGTTCGCGCATGAAGGCGGGGACAAAGGTGAATTGCAGCGGTGTGGTGTAAAAACCGGCCAGCACAACCTCGCCGCCCTTGGCCACACGCCCGATCAGCTGGTCCAGCAGACCCGCCGCGCCCGATGCATCCAGAATGCAGGTATAATCACGGCGGCTGTCGTCA
>SR_TP_S13solDRAFT_1000681_pt1 | contig 12621 bp, 11 predicted proteins | sample SodReaTP_S13sol_FD_11159 | JGI IMG/M metagenome (IMG submission 11159) | reverse complement strand
AAGCCGCTGATCGTGGTCAAGGCCGGGCGCGCGCCGGAGGGTGCACGTGCGGCCAGTTCGCACACCGGTGCGCTGGCCGGCAGCGACGCCGTCTACGACGCCGCACTCCGTCGCTCCGGCGCTCTGCGGGTGCGCGGCATCGAAGACCTGTTCGGCATGGCCGAAGTGCTTCCGCGCATTCGTCACGATGCCGGGCCAAGGCTGGCCATCCTGACCAACGGCGGCGGTCCCGGCATCCTGGCCACCGACGAACTGGTGCTCGGCGGCGGGCAACTGGCCGAGCTCGGTGCAGCCACCCTGGAAAGGCTCGACCAGCAGCTGCCCGAAAACTGGTCGCGCGCCAACCCCGTCGACATCATCGGTGATGCCGCGCCGGAGCGCTTCCGCCAGGCGCTGGAAGTCCTGCTCGCCGACGATGGCGTCGATGCAATCCTCGTCATTCACGCACCGACCGCATTGGCCAACGCCGAACATCTGGCCGAGGTGCTGGTGGAGATGGCTCGAACGGCTGCCAAGCCGGTGCTGGGTTGCTGGCTTGGCGGCACATCGGCCCGCAAGGCGTCGGAAACCTTCGCCGCGGCCGGGCTGCCCGGCTTCTCCTCACCCGAGGATGCCGTCTCGGCCTACCTCAATCTGCAGGATTTTCGCGCCAACCAGATTGCGCTGATCGAAACGCCGGACGAAGTGCCAACCGAGGCCCGAATCGATCCGGAGCGGGCCCGCTCACTGCTCGAACGTGCCGTCGCCACCGGCCGGAACTGGCTGTCGGAAGTCGACGTGATGCAGCTGCTTTCATGCTATGGCATCCCGACCGTACCCACCGGTCATGCGCGCGACAGCGAAGAGGCGGTCGAGCAGGCCGAGCGCATCGGCTACCCGGTGGCGCTGAAGCTGATCTCGCCCGACATCACGCACAAGTCCGACGTCGGCGGTGTGATTCTCGATTTGGAGTCACCCGACGCCGTCCGGCGCGCGGTCGAGCGCATCCGCGACCGACTGGCCGAACACCCCGACAATGCCAGACTCGAAGGCTTCTGCGTACAGGCCATGCTCCGTCGACCCGAAGCCGTCGAGCTGATCGTCGGCAGCGGCAGCGACCCGGTGTTCGGCCCGGTCATCCTGTTCGGACAGGGTGGCACCGCGGTGGAAGTGATCGAGGATACGGTCATCGGCCTGCCGCCGCTGAACATGAGCCTGGCGCGCCAGATGATCGAGTGCACACGCGTCTTCCGGCTGTTGAGCGGATTCCGCAATCGACCGGCGGCGCGCATCGACCTGATCAGCGACGTGCTGGTGCGCGTTGCACGTCTGATGACCGACTGCACACGGATCCGTTCGCTCGACATCAACCCGCTGATCGCCGACAGCCGCGGGGTCGTGGCGCTCGATGGCCGCGTGGAGTTGCGCCACGACGACGCCGGAGAGCGGCTGCAGCCGGCCATCGCGCCCTACCCGTCGCACCTCGAAGAAACGATCGAGTTCGCTGGAGAGGAGGTGCTGCTCAGACCGATCCGGCCCGAGGACGAACCCTCCTACCGCGATTTCTTCGACAGTCTGAGCCAGGAAGACATCCGCTTTCGCTTCTTCGGCGTGGTGCGCCTGCCCGAACACTCACAGCTGGCACGCGCCACCCAGATCGACTACGACCGGGAAATGGCAATCGTGGCGGTCACCCGTGACCGGCGCATGCTGGGGGTGGCCCGCCTGTCGAGCGACCGGGTCCACCGCCGTGGCGAATTCGCGATCGTCGTGCGCTCCGACATCAAGGGTCGCGGGCTGGGCCGGCTGCTGCTCGACAAACTGATTCGCTACAGCCGCGAGAGCGGCCACCAGGAACTGGTCGGTCAGGTGCTGTTCGACAACAGCCGCATGCTCTCCCTGGCCCGTGAACTCGGATTCCGGATCCATCATTCCGAACCCGGCGGAGTCTGCGAAGTGGTACTCGATCTCAGCGCGATGCCGGAGGGCGGGGCATGAAACGCATCCGGATCGGCAGGCCGGGCGGGCATGCGGTGCTCGAGTACGAAGATGTGCCGGACCCACAACCCGGCCGCGGCGAGCTGGTCATCGACTGTCGTGCCTGCGGCGTCAACTATGCCGACTCGATCATCCGAATGGGGCTCTACGCCTCGGCCAGGAAGCTGCACGGCTACCCGATCACGCCCGGCTTCGAAGTGGCGGGCACGGTGTCCGCGGTGGGAAACGGCGTGTCGGGCTGGCGCGCCGGCGACGAGGCCATCGGACTGAGCCTGTTCAACGGTTACGCCAGTCGTCTGTGCCTGCCGGCCGAGGGCGTATTCCGCAAGCCCGATACGCTGTCGTTCGAGCAGGCCGCCACGCTGCCGACCGTCTTCCTGACGGCATGGTGGATGGTCCATCGCCAGGTCCACCCGAGAGCGGGGGAGTGCTGGCTGATCCATTCGGCTGCCGGCGGCGTTGGTTCGGCACTACTGCAACTGGCCCGCCTGGCCGGCGTGCGCGCCATCGGAGTGGTCGGCGCAGCGCACAAGATCGGTCACGCCCGGTCGATGGGTGCAGACGCTGTCATCGACAAGTCGAGCGGGGCCCTGTGGCAGCAGGCCGAAAGCCTGGCGCCACAAGGCTTCGATGCCATCTTCGACGCCAACGGCGTTGCAACATTGAGACAGAGCTACGCGCATCTGGCGCCAACCGGACGCCTGGTCGTCTATGGCTTCGCTTCGATGCTGCCGAAAAGCGGCCGGCTCAACTGGATCGCGCTCGCTCGCGACTGGCTGCGAACGCCGCGCTTCAATCCGATGGACATGACCCAGTCCAACCGCAGCGTACTGGCCGCCAACCTGAGCTTTCTGCAGTCGCATGCACCCGAAATGCGCGAGGGCATGACATGGCTGCTCGAGCGCTTCGTCGACGGCCGACTCGTACCGCTGCCGGTCGAGTGCTACCCGCTGTCCCGGGCCGCCGAGGCGCAGCGGCGGATCGAGTCGGGGCAGACCGTGGGCAAGCTCGCGTTAATCCCCTGAGACTCCGGTCCCGCCGTCCTCGGCGGCACGAGTGGCCTGCCAGTTCACCGCCTGCCAGCCGAACGCGCGTTTGCGAAAAACACCCGAATTCAGATACTGGCCGACCGGCTCATCGTTGTGCCTGGCCTCCAGTCGGAAGGTGACGATCGCGGTGTCGGCAAAGACCCGGATCGTGACGTCCCTGGCCGAGTACTCCGGCGTTTCACGGGGTTCGGTCCGAGCGGTTTCGGCCAGCGAAGCCATGATCTCGGCCTTGCCGAAGCGCCGGCCCTCGGAGCTGGTGTAAATCAGATCCTCCGCCCAGAAGCGATCGTGTACAGCCGCATCATTGACCGATGCTCCGGCCAGAAAGGTCTCCAGCAGCCCGGCCAGCTCGGCCCGGTCGTCGCCGACGGCCAGCAGGGGGATCATGATGATCAGCCCGGCGAACATGCGCCAGGACCCGACTGCGGTTTTCATGACATCCTCCTCCTGATTGTCGAATCAATCGCGAAAATTCCTGAACTGCAGCGGCAGTCCGAGTTCGGCCTCGCGCAGCAGCGCCATCACGGCCTGCAGGTCGTCGCGCTTCTTGCCCGTCACCCGCACCTGTTCACCCTGAATGCTCGCCTGCACCTTGAGCTTGGACTGCTTGATCAGCTTGACCATCCTCTTTGCCATTTCGGTGTCGATCCCCTCGCGAATGGTGACGCTGCGCCGCGCGGTCCGGGCCCCGATCTCCGCTTCGCCGGCCTCTACACCATCGAGGTCGATACCACGTTTCGACAACTTCGAATACAGCATGTCGAGCATCTGGCCGAGCTGAAACTCGGACTCGGTCTTCATCAGGATGCGGCCGTCGTCCAGCTCGAAGCAGGAATCCGTGCCCTTGAAATCGAAGCGCGTGCTCACTTCGCGGTTGGCCTGATCGACCGCATTGGACACTTCGTGGCGATCGATCTCGGAGACGATATCGAAGGACGGCATGAGAACCCTCTTGGTCAAAAGCGTCATCATACGATCAATCCGCCGATTCCTGCACGGACCCCACCGGTGGCGGCAGCGAGCGCAAACTGGTGTCCTTTCGCCGCTATACTGACCCGGGGACACATGTCCGCTCATGATCCAGAGGGAGTTCGATGAACCTGCAAACCGTGCTTGCGGCCGTGCTGACGGCCGCCCTGCTGTCAGTGGTCGGCTGCGATCGACCGAAATCGCCAACCGCCGGTTCCGACGGGAACATCTCGGCCTGGAATCCGGCCATTGCCGATACCGCCCGACTGGTCGACCGGCTGCCCGGCAACACCATCGCCTACCTGCGCATGCCCAGCGTCTGGGGCCTGGCGACCGCGCCCAAATCCGGAGCGCTCGGCCGGGGCCTGGACACGCCGGCCAATCGCGAGGCAGTCAGCGCGCTGCAGGCCCGCCTGCCCGAAATACTGCAGGCCGAACTGGGCCCGCTTGCCCCGGTCGTCGGCCTGCTGCTCGGCAGCCTGCGCTCGCCGCTGGAGGTCGCCCTGGTCGGAGACGGTCCGCAGCCGCTGGAGGCCGACCTGATCATCGAGGGCCGTTTCGATTTCGGTTCCGCCGAAGAGCTGAACACGGTGCTGGCCGAACTGACCGGGCAGTCCGCCCTGCTTCAGTTGCTTGAACCGGCCGCGGACGAGCGTCCGGGCCAGATCCTGGCCACGCTGTTGCCGATCTTCTACGATTTCGATCCCGAGACCCAACGCGCACGGTTCCTCAGCGGCATGAACGCCAGCGCCGAGTCGCTGGCCGAAAGCCACGCCTGGCAGGCGGCGGGCGAATCATCCCTGAAGGAATTCGAACAACGGATCGATGACTCCCGGCATGGTTTCTTCCTGTGGACCGACATGGGCCGGCTCGGGCCGATGATGCGCCAGGGTCTGGATCAGCAGCAACTCGCTCGGTTGGAGGCCCTGGGCGTATTCGCGACCCGTCAGCTGGCGCTGGGCTACGGCAGCAGTGACGGCAAGGCGCGACTGGCGCTGCTGGCAGAAGGCCGGGAGGGCCGGCTGTGGGATCTCACCCTGCCGGCTTCGGGGCCACTCGAGATCGACAGCAACGGTCAGCCCGACTTCGTTGCGGGACTGACGCTGCCCGGCAGCGACTGGGTCCGTCGACTGGCCGATTCGATGGGCGAGGATGCCGGCCGGAACCTGGCAGAGATCGATGCGCGGCTCGAACGGGAAATCGGCATCGGCCTGGACGCCGTTGTCGACACGCTTTCCGGCCGCATGACGATCGTGGACGACGCCAACGGCACCTACCTGGTCCACGAGGGCAGCGCGGAGCGCTGGGAAGAGTTCTGGGAAGCGCTGTCCCGCCGATTCGACATCGAACGCTCGTCCGTGCGCATCGGCGACTCCAGGATCCACCACCTGCGCATTCCCGGAATCGACATTTCCGACCAGATCGCGGCCCTGCCCGAGAAGAATCCCGGCCTGGCGTTCATCATGAGCCGCTCGATGCGGGCCGGCACCCATCTGTTCTGGATGCCCGAAGGCGACCACATCCTGATGGCGGCTGTGCCCCAGGTGCTCAGGGCGCGCCTCGATCATCCCGGCAACGTCGCCATCGGCGAATGGCTGGCCGCCGCTGGCGTGGACACCGGCCGCGCCGGCCTGTTCGGCGCCCTGCGCGTCGACGATGCGCCGCGCCGCAACTACTATGCCTACATCAGTACCCTGCTTGGCCTGGCCGACATGCTCGATACCGACATCGACATCAACGCCTTCCCCACCGCCCGCGAGCTCGAACTTCCCGAAACCGGATCCGTCGCCTTTGCACTCGATTATTCCGACGGCCGACTCGGTGCCACACTGGCTTTCGACAACCACCCCGGCGACCTGTTCTATGCCGGCGGCGGCAGCCTCGGTTCGGTGGCAGTGCTGGGCATTCTGGCAGCAGTGGCGATCCCCGCCTACCAGGACTACACGACCCGGGCCGCGGTGGCGGCAGCCTATGCCGCGACGGCTGAGTTCCGCGTCCGAATCGCCGGCCATGTCGCCGAGCACGGCCAGCTGCCACAGGGCCCGCTGGCCAGCGAGTGGGCGTCGTCCGTTCCGCTCCAGGCCGACATTCTCAGCGTGATGTGGCAGCCGGAGCCGGCCGGGCTGCGCCTGATCCTCAGCGGCGGCCGGGGTCTCGACGAGAATGCCAAGCTGGTCATCAGCCCGAGCATCGAGGATGGCCGGCTCGTCGGCTGGTCCTGCAGCGACAGTACGATCGAACGCAAACACCTGCCCTCGAGCTGCCGGTGACCGGCCAGGATTCCCCTGCCGGATGCTCAATCCGGCAGGGGAATCCATTCGTGTTCGTCCACCACCGGATCGAATCGGCCCGCCTGCCAGTCCGACTTGGCCTGTTCGATTCGGTCCTTGCGCGAGGACACGAAATTCCACCAGATATGCCGTGGACCGGCCATCGGCTCGCCGCCGAGCAGCGCCACGCGGCTGTCCTCGAGCGCATCGATGTGCACGTCACAACCCGGCCGAAGCACCAGCATCCGGCCTGCCGGATGTACGCTTCCGTCCACCTGGATGCGCCCCTGTACGACGTACAGCGCGCGTTCCGGAAAACTGCAATCCAGCGGCGCGCGCGCGCCGGCCGAAAGCTCCAGGTCGACATACAGGCAATCGCTCGCGACGGATACCGGCGAGCGGCGAGACCAGATCTCGCCGGCCAGCACTCGCGCTCTCAGGCCACCGTCCTCGATCAGGGGCAGGTCACGGTCGTCGTGATGGGCGAACGCCGGCTCACACTCCTCTTTCCCCTCCGGAAGCGCGACCCAGGCCTGCAGACCGAACAGTTCGCTGGCGCTCTGGCGCGATGCGTCCGGCGTCCGCTCGGAGTGAGCGATCCCGCGGCCGGCCGTCATCCAGTTGACCGCACCGGGCCGGATCACCTGACGGGAACCAAGACTGTCGCGGTGGAGCAGTTCGCCGGCAAAAAGATAGGTGACCGTGGCCAGACCGATGTGCGGATGGGGACGGACATCCAGTCCCTGTCCGGGCGAAAACATGCCCAGGCCCATCTGGTCGAGAAAGATGAAGGGCCCAACCATGCGGCGATGCCGGGACGGCAGCACGCGGGCCACTTCGAAGCCGCCCAGGTCGGCCGTCCGCGGTACCACGATCTGCTCAACGGCCGGGTCGCCGGGCTCGCTGCGCGCTTCGGGGGTCGGGCAATCGAAGTAGCTCACGGCCACATCAGGGCGAACAGCGCCCCGGTGAGCATGCCGAACACCACCCCGTCGATCGCGTCCATGAGCCTGGCCCGAAGCGGGCGGGTGAACCAGATCTCGCGACAGATGCCGCCGGTGGTGTGCGCCAGGATCGCCGTCACGCCGACGACGCGAAAGACCTCGGCAAAGGCGGCACCGGCTGGCAGGGCGGCCTGGCCGACGTAGGCCACCAGCACGGTCACGATCAGGAAGAACAGCACGGTCTTGATCATGTTGGCGCCCATGCCGGGCTTTGCTGGCCAGACGTTGACCATGCCCCAGGGTCCCTCCTCGTAGCGGCGCACGGCCCAGTCCTCCTTCATGTCCGCCGGCTCGATCAGAGGGAACAGGTACTCGCCCGGCCCGGCGCCGCTTTGCCGGATGAAGCGCAACAGCGCATCCTCGTCGGGCCAGCGCCTGTAGTCGGGCTTGTGATGCGGCAACACGACCCAGGCCAGGAAGCTGGCGAAAAACAGGACAATGGTGGTGACCGCGATGGGCAGCCAGAGCGTCAACAGGAATGCCATGGTCGTCTCCTCCCGAAAGAATCCATGCCCGGTGATATTGCGCCGATCACCCACCCCCTGTCCACTGCTCCGCCGCGACGACCGGTCGGGATTTCCGCCAGCGAACCTCTCAACACCCCCTGCGCGGGCGTGACGGGTCATTCAGATGTACCCTAGTGGGCATGTCACGGCGGCTTTGCCGTGATCCGCTGATCCAACCAGAAGGAGAACCTGCATGACCATCCATCTCCAGCTCGTCCCCGTCCTGTCGCTGGTGGCCGGCATTGCCATCCTGATCGTGCCCAAGCTGCTCAACCTGATCGTTGCGATCTACCTGATCGTGATCGGCGTGGTGGGCATCTTCGGGCTGTAGCCTGACTCGGGAAAGCATCCCGGGCCGGCTCATCCGGCCCGGTTTTCCAGCTCCTCCCAGCGGTTGTAGGCGGCATCCAGTTCGGCCTGCAGCGCCTCGACCTCGGCGGTGTGGCGAGTGACCGTTTGCGCGTCCTGCCGGTAGAAATCGGGTTCGTTCATGCGTTCGGTCAACTCGGCCATCCGCGCCTCGAGCGCTTCGACCTTCTCCGGCAGCTGGTCGAGTTCGCGGGCGAGCTTGTAGCTGAGCTTGGCGGCCGGCTTTTTTCCGGGTTTCTTGTCGGGTTTCGGCTTCGACGCAGCCGACCGCTCTGGCACGGCTTCCATCGTCGGGATCTCTCGGCGCCGCTGCCTGAGCCAGTCGCTGTAACCGCCGACGTACTCGCCAACCCGGCCATCGCCCTCCATCACGAAGGTCGCGGTGATCACGTTGTCGAGAAACTCACGGTCGTGGCTGACCAGCAGCAGCGTGCCGGGGTACTCGGCCAGAAGCTCCTCGAGCAACTCGAGGGTCTCGGCATCGAGGTCGTTGGTGGGCTCGTCCATCACCAGCAGGTTGGACGGCCGCGCGAACAGGCGGGCCAGCAGCAGGCGGTTGCGTTCGCCGCCGGAAAGCTTGCTGATCGGGGCCCTGGCGCGCTCGGGCGTGAACAGGAAATCCTGCAGGTAGCCGATGATGTGCTTGCGCTTGCCGTTGATCTCGACGAAGTCGCGACCCTCGGCCACGTTATCGGCCGCCGACCAGTCATCTCGCAGCACCGATCGGTGCTGGTCGAAATAGGCGATTTCCAGGTTGGTGCCGAGTGTGATCGTGCCCGAGTCGGGCTCGAGCTGGCCGAGCAGCAGCTTGAGCAGCGTCGACTTGCCGCTGCCGTTGGCGCCGATCAGGCCGATGCGATCACCGCGAAAGACGATGGTGGAAAAATCGCGCACCATCGGCCGGCCGTCCCAGGCAAAAGAAACGTCTTGAGCCTCGACAACCTTGCGGCCGGACTTGCCCGCGCCAGCGGCTTGCATCCGCACGCTGCCCTGCCGTTCTCGGCGCTGTAGCCGCTCGCGACGCATCTTTTCGAGCGCACGCACCCGGCCCTCGTTGCGGGTCCGGCGGGCCCTGATGCCCTGGCGGATCCAGACTTCTTCCTGGGCGAGCTTCTTGTCGAAGCGACGGTTCTCCAGGTCCTCGGCATGGGCGCGCTCGGCCACGCGCCGAAGGTAGTTCTGCCAGTCTCCGGGCCAGGAAGTCACGTGTCCGCGGTCGATCTCCACGATGCGCGTGGCCAGGGTCTGCAGGAAGCGCCGGTCGTGGGTGACGAAGACCAGGCTGCCCGGAAACTCCTTCAGAAAGCCTTCGAGCCACTCGATCGATTCGATATCGAGGTGGTTGGTGGGCTCGTCGAGCAAAAGCAAATCGGGACGCTGCACCAGGGCACGCCCCAGCAGCACACGGCGCTTCATGCCGCCGGACAGCTCTGCGAAAGCCGCATCCCCATCGAGGCCGAGGTGCTCGAGCACGCGTTCGACCTGGCTGTCGACGTCCCAGCCGCCGGTGGCGTCGAGCCGGGCCTGCACACGCGCCAGCGCATCGGCATCGAATTCGCCCTGACTGACCCGGTGAAATTCCGCCAGCAACTCGCCCACGTCGCCCAGCCCAATCGCAACCTGGTCGAAGACGCTGCCCTCGGCGTCGCCCGGCACATCCTGCTGAAGTGTGGCGACGCGCACCTCGTCGCCGACGATCACCTCGCCGTCGTCGGGCTCGATCGAGCCGGCAATCAGCTTGAGCAGCGTCGACTTGCCCGCGCCGTTGCGGCCGACCAGCGCGATGCGCTCGTTCGGTTCGATATCGAGCTCGACGCTCTCGAGCAGCAGCGGCCCGCCGATGCTGAAATCGAGCTTGCGAATGGATACCAGGGACATGGGGCGGCGGACTCGGTGGATGGGCCAGGCAAACTGAACGGTCACCATTCTAGAGAATCGAGGCGCAAACGGGTGACTTCCGACCCATGTCGCGACCGAAGTCGCGCACTAGAATGGTACGCCCATCGGAGCTGTCAGGACCACCGAGCGCATGCCCATCAGGATCGTCAGTGGTGGCGGCATCGCACCCCACATCGAGGCGGTTGCCGACTTGCGAATCCGCGTCTTCCGGGATTGGCCCTATCTGTACGACGGCAGCGTCGAATACGAGCGGGACTACCTGGCGCACTACCGGGCCTCGCCGCACAGCGTGTTCGTACTCGTCTTCGATGAATCCGGAGAGGTGGTCGGCTGTTCGACCGGCTTGCCCCTGGCCGACGCCCACGAGGAATTCCGGGCACCGTTTCGCGCGGCCGGCTTCGCTCTGGAACGCATCTTCTATTTCGGAGAATCGGTTCTCGATCCGGCCTGGCGCGGCCGCGGCATCGGCCACGCCTTCTTCGACAAACGCGAGGCGCATGCCCGCAAGCTGGGCCAGGACATCACCACCTTCTGCGCGGTGGTACGCCCGGATGACCATCCACTACGCCCCGCCGACTACCGCCCGCTGGACCCATTCTGGACAAGGCGCGGCTACGCCCCCGAGCCGGAACTGACAGCGCGCTTCGCCTGGACCGACATCGACCAGAAACGCGAGACCGACAAGACCATGCAGTTCTGGATCAGGCGGCTATAATCGAAACATGAGAGGGAGCGAACAATGATCGAACAATCCTGGTTCTGGCTGATCCTCGGCGCACTGCTGGTGCTGTCGGAATTCTTCATCACCGGCATCGTCGCCATCTTCTTCGGCATCGGCGCGATCCTGGTCGGCATCGCCACGGCCCTTGGTCTGCTCGACAGCCTGCCCGAGCAGGTCATCGTCTTTTCCGTGCTGTCGGTCGGGGCGCTGCTGTTCGCGCGCGACCGGATCAGGATCTGGTTTCGCGGCAAGGTCTCCGACCGCTGGGACGGAGACAAGGATCTGATCGCCACCCGCGGCAAGCGCGTCACGGTCAGCCGCGACTTCTCCGACGGCGTCGGCCTGGTCCGTCTCAGCGGCGCCGACTGGAAGGCCGAATGCGACGACGGGGACCTGCGGGAGGGCGACACCGCCTGGGTCATCGGCCACCGCGGCATTACCCTGCTGGTCTCGTCCAGCCGCAACGAACACCCGGCAGATCAGTCCACGATCTGATCGAGCAGACCGGTCCACATCACTGACAGAGGGACTCCATCCATGGACTTCGCAACCGTACTTTCCCTGATCATCCTGCTGATCGTCGTCATCGCGGTGGTCAAGACCGCGCAGATCGTGCCGCAGCGATCGGCCTACGTGGTCGAGCGCCTGGGCCGCTTCCACAGCGTGCTCGATGCCGGCTTCCACCTGATGATTCCGTTCGTCGACAAGGTCGCCTACAAGCACACCCTCAAGGAACAGGCGACCGACGTGCCGCAGCAGGCCTGTGTGACCAAGGACAACATCCAGATCCATGTCGACGGTGTGATCTACATGCAGGTGATGGACCCGCGGGCGGCTTCGTACGGTATCGAAGACTATCGCTTTGCCGCCATCCAGCTCGCGCAGACTACCCTGCGCTCAGTGATCGGCAAGATCGACCTGGACAAGAGCTTCGAGGAGCGTTCAGCGATCAATGAGAAGGTCGTCGAAGTGCTGTCAGAGGCATCCGAGCCCTGGGGCATCAAGGTGCTGCGCTACGAAGTGGCCGACATCTCCTTGCCGGAAACCATTCGCGATGCACTGGAAAAGCAGATGCGCGCCGAGCGCGAGCGTCGCGCCGTGGTGGCCGAATCCGAGGGTGCGCGCCAGGCCAAGATCAATGTCTCCGAAGGCATGAAGCAGGAGACGATCAACGTCTCCGAGGGTGACATGCAGAAGCAGATCAACGAGGCCAGGGGGCGGTCGGAGGAAATTCGCCTGATCGCCGAGGCCACCGCAGCCGGCATCGAGCGCATCGCCACGGCCATCAACCAGCCCGGCGGCAAGGAAGCGGTCAGCCTGCGCATTGCCGAGCAGTACGTCGGCGAATTCGGCAAGCTGGCCAAGGAGACCAATACCGTGATCCTGCCGGCCGAACTGTCGGACATCGGCGGGGTGGTCGCCGGCCTGGCGACCACGCTCAACAAGACCGTCCAGTCACCGGCGAGCTGAACGCCGGCCGACCGGCTCAGTCGCCGGGCGTCGCCGCGAACCACTCCCGCTGCGGTTCACGACAGACGATGAACCAGGGGTTGAGCACTTCCTCGCGCGCGTTGTAGGTCAGGGGCTCGCCGGTCCCGGCGTGGACCACCTGGCCACCCGCGGCTTCGACCACCGCCTGGGCCGCGCAGGTGTCCCATTCGCTGGTCGGACCCAGACGCGGATAGATGTCGGCCGAGCCGTCGGCGACCAGGCACAGCTTGAGCGAGCTGCCCATGGCCACGAACTCGGCCGCGCCCAGGCGGGCCACGAAGTCCTCCACCTCGCGCGTGTTGTGCGATCGGCTGCCGACCACCTGCCAGGGCCGATCGAACTGCTTCTCGCCGGCTTCGATGGCGA
>SR_TP_S13solDRAFT_1000680_pt1 | contig 12644 bp, 9 predicted proteins | sample SodReaTP_S13sol_FD_11159 | JGI IMG/M metagenome (IMG submission 11159) | reverse complement strand
AGCTGTCCTTGACACCGGCATGACGCTTGATCGCGCTTTCGGCGATATCACCGGCCTGCCCCGCCATTGCCACCAGAACCGAAAGCACCAGCAGCCCTGCGCCCGCACCCAGAACCCCCATAAATGCCCAGCCTATGGCGACGGCCACGCCCCAACCCGCGACAGTGCCGGACCAGGTTTTCTTCGGGCTGACACGCGGCCACAGTTTCGGGCCACCAAAAATGCGGCCCGCAAAATACCCTGCCACATCCGACCCGATGACCAGCAGGACCAGCCACAAAACCCAGTCCCAGCCATGCACATTGCGCAGCAAGATCAGCCCCAGCCCCGCAAACAGGATCAAACCCAGATAGGCCGCAGCGATTCCGTGATCTTTTGGAAAGCGCCACGCCAGCAGCACCACAGACAGTGCCAGCACACCCAGCAACACCGCGCCCGACAGCTTCGCGGAAAACACCCAAAGCGCGACAGCCGCGCTTAGCCCCGCCGCTTCGGCCTTGCCGGACGGGGCGTCGGGGTCCAGCATACGCGTCAGTTCCCACACCATTGCGCCGGTCAGCGCATAAACCAGCAACTCGAACGCCAACCCGCCCGCCCAGACTGCCGCGATCCCGATGACAGCCATGGCAAGCCCCGACAGGGCGCGCGCTCTCAGGTCACTGAAACTCGCCGCGCTCATGCGTTTACCCCACCGAAACGGCGTTCGCGCTTGGCAAAGTCGTTCAGAATGTTCCGCATGCTGGTCGGCGTAAAATCCGGCCATAGGGTGGTTGTGAAAACATACTCCGAATACGCCGCTTGCCATGGCAGGAAATTCGACACGCGGGTCTCGCCCGATGTGCGGACAACCAGATCAGGGTCCGGCAGCTGCCTTGTGTCAAGGTAGCGTGATAGGACATCGTCGTTTATATCATCAGCGTCCAGTTTGCCTGCGGCCACATCACGGGCAATGGCGCGTGTGGCGCGCGCGATTTCGTCGCGCCCCCCGTAATTCAGCGCAACAGTCAGATGCACGCGGTCATTTTCAGCGGTTTCGGTTTCAATCCACTGGATAAGCACCTGCAAGTCATCATTCAGCCGCGTCCGGTCCCCGATGAAGCGCAGGCGCACGCCTTCGCGTTTCATGCGGCCCGCTTCGCGCCGGATGTAGCGGGCGAAAAGCGACATCAGCCCAAGCACTTCTTCGGTGGAGCGTTTCCAGTTTTCCGTCGAGAACGCGTAAAGGGTCAGATAGCGAATGCCCAGTTCGGGGCACATCTCGACAAGTTTGCGCACCTGTTCGGCCCCTTTGCGGTGCCCGACAAGGCGTGGCCAGCCACGGTTTTGCGCCCAGCGCCCGTTCCCGTCCATGATAACCGCCACATGCAGATCCCGCGGCAACGCGGGATAGTCACGGTCGGGCGGGGCTGACTTGTCAAACATCATTCACCAAAAACCTTCACAACTGGCATCCGCCAGAGGGTTTGGCAGACTCAAACCTGCATTATTTCTTCCTGCTTGCCATCCAGCGCCTTGTCGACGTGGACGATATAGCTGTCGGTCAGGTCCTGAATCTCTTCAGACCAGAGTTTCTGTTCATCCTCTGACATGCCGGCGGCTTTGGCCTTCTTGATCTGGTCCATCCCGTCACGGCGCACATTGCGGATGGCCACGCGCGCATGTTCGGCATATTGTGCCGCCACGCGCGTCAATTCACGGCGGCGTTCCTCGTTCAGTTCGGGGATCGGCAGCATGATGATGGTGCCGTTCAACTGCGGGTTTATCCCCAGACCGGATTCGCGGATTGCGCGTTCGACCTTGCCGACGAGACCCTTGTCCCAGACATTGATTGTCACCATGCGCGGTTCGGGCACGTTCACACTGCCCACCTGATTGATCGGGGTCATCTGGCCGTAAGCTTCAACCATGATGGGTTCCAGCATCGATGCCGACCCCCGCCCTGTCCGCAAAGATGCGAATTCGGTTTTCAACGCGCTCATGGCGCCATCCATGCGGCGCTTCAGATCATCCAGATCAATTTCAATTTCGTCTGACATCCTAATATTCCCTGTCACTGGGCCAGCATCGCATGATGCAGCAAGCTCCCCGTCTTTTAGCGCCAACACTGCGGCTTTGTAAGCCCGTGTCGAACAGCCCTAGTCCGAAACGCGGGTATATGTCCCTTCCCCGCGCAATATACCGCTAAATCCGCCCGGTTCATCCAGCGAAAACACGATGATCGGCAAATGGTTATCGCGCGCCAGCGCTATGGCCGACGCATCCATCACCTGCAAATGCTTGACCAGCACATCGTCAAAACTGATGGTGTCGAAACGCCGTGCATCGCTGTGCTTTTTGGGGTCCTTGTCATAGACGCCATCAACTTTGGTGCCCTTGAAAATCGCCTCGCAGGCCATTTCATTGGCACGCAACGTGGCGGCGGTGTCCGTCGTGAAATAGGGGTTGCCAGTGCCTGCGGCAAAGATGCAAACGCGTTTCTTCTCCAGATGGCGCACCGCACGGCGGCGGATATAGGGTTCGCAAACCTGATCCATGGGAATTGCGCTGATAACGCGGGTAAAGACGCCCAGATCTTCCAGCGCGGCCTGCATGGCCAGCGCATTCATCACTGTAGCCAGCATGCCCATATAATCGGCGGTCGTGCGTTCCATCCCCTGTGCGGACCCCTGCAACCCGCGAAAGATGTTCCCGCCCCCGATAACCATACAAATCTCGACGCCCATGTCATGCACGGATTTCACTTCCTGCGCGATGCGTGCAACCGTTGGCGGATGCAGGCCATAACCCTGATCCCCCATCAGCGCCTCGCCCGAAATTTTCAGCATCACACGTTTATAGGTGGTGCGGGTTTCTGGGGCTTCACTCATGGGACAGTCCTTTTTATTGGCAGGCGCGGCGGAACTTGCAGCAGGGCGCTTTCATCACGCTGCAAAATGTCGGAAAACGGGCGCAGGTTCAATGTGAAAGCGGGCTGAGATGCAGGAAATGACCGATCCATCGCAGATGGCACTTGCGCGGCTGCACGCCCAACCACCAGACATTGCGCGGCCTGTTCTGCTGGCCGGTCCCACAGCCAGCGGCAAATCGGCGCTGGCACTTTGGCTGGCGCGCGCACAAGGGCGGGTGATTATCAATGCGGATGCGCTGCAAGTCTATGACATGTGGCGCGTCCTGAGTGCGCGCCCAAGCGATGAGGAAACCGCGCAGGCCCCGCATTTTCTGTACGGCTGCGTTGCGCGTGGTCAGGACTGGTCGGTGGGGCACTGGCTGCGGGCGCTGCGCCCCGTGCTGGCACGCCACCCGAATGCCGTTATCGTGGGGGGGACGGGCCTGTATTTTCGGGCACTGACCGAAGGGCTGGTCGACATCCCGCCAACGCCCGCAGACATTCGCGCCCAAGCCGACCAGCACATGGCCGCCAAGGGTGCCGCTGCCTTGCTGGCAGAACTCGACCCTGCAACGGTTGCACGCATCGACACCGCGAACCCCGCCCGCATACAGCGCGCGTGGGAAGTGTTGCGCACCACCGGACGCGGGCTGGCCAGTTGGCAAGACGACACCCCGCCCCCGCTGCTGCCGCACAGCGACACGACACCCTATGTGCTGCGCCCCCCCAAGGACTGGCTGAATGACCGAATCGATTCGCGGTTTGACACCATGATCGCCGCCGGCGCATTGGAGGAGGCGCGCGCGATGCTGCCACACTGGTCCCCCGGCGCGCCCTGGACCAAGGCGATCGGCGCACCAGAGTTGATTGCCCATCTGCAAGGCCATATGTCGTTGTCCGATGCCACCTATGCCGCTAAACTTGCTACGCGCCAATACGCAAAGCGGCAAAGGACATGGTTCAGAAACCGCATGCAGGGCTGGATTTCCCTGCCATAGATGCAATTTCCCCCTAAAGTCAGAGTCACAGAATTGCCACGCCAGCCGGAAATCTGTCCGCTCTGACACAGCCGCGTGATTGATTTCCCTTCCCCTGGTCCACTTCGGCCTTACTGTCGCCAAGGTCTTGGGGGACAGATGACCGATGATGCAGATACCTGAACAACCGTCACGCCTGCGGATGAAACCACTGGCGAAACTGGCCAACAGTCCGAAATGGCAACTGGAAACACTACGCGCCCTGAACGAGCCGCTGTTTTTGTGGTTCACCCATGGGCAGGGCCGTATCACCATCGCGGGCAGTGCGCGCGGGTTCCACCCGCATAACGCCATCTTCATTCCCGCAGGTGTCATGTTCAACTTTCAGGCCATGACCCGCGTGCAAGGCATGGCAATCTACTTCGGGCATAAACATGGGCTGGAGTTGCCCGATAGTCCCCTGCACCTGCGCCTGCGCGAAGGGGGCCACCAGTCCGAGGTGGGACAGATCATCGACGCAATTTACCGCGAACTGGATGGCGGCCGCCCGCTGGCAGAACGCGCCGCACTATTTCAGGCTGGCCTGCTGTCTGTCTGGCTGGACCGCCACCGCGCCGAGCAGGTGAAAGACACCAGTCAGGCTGGCCCCCGCAACGCGAATGAACGGCTTACCGCGCGCTATACGGCGCTTCTGGAACGCGAATTCGGATCGGCGCTGAATATATCGGATTACGCCACCGCCCTTGGTGTGACGCCGACACATCTGACCCGCGCCTGCCGTGCAAGTTGCGGGCGCACCGCACTTGCGCTGCTACAGGACCGCCGCCTGTATGAAGCGCGCCGCATGCTGTCGGAAACGAAAGTGCCCGTCCAAGACATTGCGCGCGGGCTTGGGTTTTCCACTGCGGGCTATTTTGCGCGCGCTTTCGCGCAGCAAACCGGCCAGCCGCCCACGGCATGGCGCAAGGCCCATAGCGGCATCACGCATCACTGATCCGGCGCGCGACCCTTCGGCCTGATGCCACGGCACCGGTCCGAGCAATAGCGCACATCCTGCCAGACGCGCGCCCATTTCTTGCGCCATGTGAACGGGCGTCCACAGGTGGCGCATGTCTTTTGCGGCAAGTCCGATTTCCGGCGCATGCGGGCCATATCACAAATCCAGTCGCAACTGTGCGGGGTTATCCTTGCTGCGCCGCGCGGCCGCCTGACGCTGCGTGCCTGCGCTGCTGCGATCTGATCCCTGCGCGCGCGATGCGTGCTTATGGGCAACCGCCTGCGCCACGTCACGAAAACCCGCCTGTCTGCGCAGCCCCCAAAGCGTTTCACGCGCAACTTTCCCCGCCTGCGCCAAATCAACAACCGGCGCGGGATACCGCTGCCCCAACATGCGCCGCCCTTCCGGCCAGGTCCAGGGTGTGTGGATATGCGGCTGGGGCACATTGGCAAGTTCCGGAACCCACGCCCTGATGAAACGCCCGTCAGGGTCATGGTCCAGCCCCTGTTTGACAGGATTATAAATGCGAATGGTGTTTATTCCCGTGGTGCCCGATTGCATCTGGCATTGCGACCAGTGAATCCCCGGCTCGTAATCGGTGAACATTCGCGCCAGATGCGGGGCTGTATCCCGCCAATCCAGCCAAAGATGATAGCTGGCAAATGACATCAGCATCGCGCGCATACGGAAATTCAGCCAGCCGGTCGCATGCAGATACCGCATGCAGGCATCAACAAAGGGAACACCGGTTTCCCCCTGTTCCCATGCCTGCAAACGGTCCTGATCCTGCCCGCGCGGGCGCAAGTTTTCATGCGCCGGATGCAGGCACAGGGTTTCCAGTTGCGGTTCATCCTCCAGTTTCTGGATGAAATGGTCCCGCCATGCCAAACGCTTGGCGAAGCTGCCCAACGCGGCCGCCCATCCGCCCTGCCCTGCATGGTCCGCGCGCGCCTGCTGGCGGGCATGCTCGACCTCTCGGACCGACAAAACCCCCAATGCCAGATAAGGCGACACGCGCGAACAGGCACGTTCCGCCGTCAGCGGCGACGACATTTGCGTGCGATACCCCTGCCCGCGCGCTTCCAGAAATGTTTGCAAGGTATGGATCGCGGCCTGATGCCCGCCACGTTGGCGGCTTGGACACGCATCCGGCTTCAGCCGCAGCGCTTTCGCGTCTGGCAAATGCTCCAGCGTCGCAATCTCCGGCTGGACAGGGGCAAGGTCCTGCGGCGTGGCCACGGCCTGCGCGGCCATGAAAACCGCGCGCTGCCTTTGCCAGCCGTCGCGCGACGGCAATCGCCGCACAACGGCAGATTGCGGCAGTTCCAGCCACTCAACACCCGCGCCCCGCGCCCATGCCCCCACACGGCGGTCACGCGCATATGTCCAGCCATTTCCGGTTTCTTCATGGCTGATCATGCGCGTCACGTTATGGCGCTGGCACAACCGCGACAATTCCTGCACAGCATCGCCCATGCGAATGACGAGCGGCTGCCCAAGGTGCGCCAGATCTTCGCGCAAACTGTGCAGGCATTGGGCGGTAAACGCCCATTGCCGCCCGGATGTGTCTGATAATGCCCAATAATCAGGTTCAATAATATATACCGGCAACACATAGGACCCCGCAGCCACCAGCGCGGGATGATCCTGAATGCGCAGATCGCGCTTGAACCAGACAAGGACAGGGCTACTCATGATGGATATGACATATCGCAGAAAAGTGGCGGGTCAAGCCAATTTGTTCACACAATGTTCACTTCCGTGGTATAGTCTAGCATCTTGAATATCAGCACGGGAAGGGCAGGGTTAGTCATGTGCTAAAACTTAAACTGATTGTCATTTTCTGGCTGGCGTTCCTGCCCTTGCACGCGCTTGCTTGTCCGGTGCCCGTCAATGACGAACTGCGCATTCATCTGGATGCGCTGAACCGCGAACGCGACCGTGCGGGTATGGCCAGGGTCACTTTATCGCCGGAACTGACACGCATTGCGCAAGATCACGCCTGCGATATGTCCAGACGCGGGTATTTCAGCCATGACAGCCCGGACGGCGCGGGCATGATGGACCGGCTCGCGAATGCGCAGATACAGGGCATATGTCGCGCCGCTGAAAATATCGCCAAGGGCCAGCGCGATGTGCCCCATGTCATGCGTGTGTGGCTGCAATCAAGCGGGCACCGGCGCAACATTCTTGACCAGCGCCTGACATTGGTCGGTTTCGGGCGGGCACCGGGCCCGTATTGGGTGCAATTATTTGCGGCACCGTGCTGAGTGTAGGCGATCCGCGCTACGCGCAGGCCAAACGGGTGTTTGCTGTCAGTTGCACTCTGCGCTACACCCTGCCCGTCACCTTGCCGGAGGAACCGCATGCCCGACACGACGCCCCAGCCCGTTTTCCTTGCCGATTACCAACCGCCCCCGTTCCTGGTGGAGTCGGTCACGCTGACATTCCGGCTGCACCCCACAGCGACGCGGGTTCTGTCCGAAATCCGCTTTCGTCCAAACCCGGACGCAACACCGGGCCATGACCTGCGGCTGGATGGCGAAGAACTGACCCTGCTGCATGCCAGCATCGACGCAACCCCGCTGGATGCAAGACCGGACGCAACCGGCCTGACCATACCTGCGGCCCTGCTGCCGGATGGTGCGTTCCTGTGGCGGGCAGAGGTCGAGATTGCGCCCGAAAGCAACACCGCACTTGACGGGTTATATATGTCAGGGGGCATGTATTGCACCCAATGCGAGGCTGAGGGCTTTCGCAAGATCACCTATTACCCCGACCGACCGGACGTGATGGCCCCGTTTCGCGTCCGCATCGAAAGCGATCTACCGGTGTTGCTGTCGAACGGGAACCCAGTGGCATCAGGGGCAGGCTGGGCCGAATGGAATGACCCGCACCCCAAACCGTCTTATCTGTTTGCGCTGGTCGGGGGCGACCTAGTGTCAACACCTGACAGTTTTACAACAATGGACGGGCGCAATGTGGCGTTGAACATATGGGTTCGGCCCGGCGATGAGGGGGGGACGGCCTATGCAATGGATGCGCTGAAACGCTCCATGTTGTGGGATGAACAGGTATACGGCCGCGCCTATGATCTGGACATTTTCAACATTGTCGCAGTTGATGACTTCAACATGGGTGCGATGGAAAACAAAGGATTGAACATATTCAATTCCCGGTATGTTCTGGCCACCCCGGAAACCGCGACAGACGCCGATTTCGCCAGCATTGAACGCATTATCGCGCATGAATATTTTCACAACTGGACAGGCAACCGCATCACCTGCCGCGACTGGTTCCAGCTGTCGCTGAAAGAAGGGCTAACCGTGTTCCGCGACCAGCAATTCATGGGCGATATGCGCAGCCACGCGGTCAAACGCATTGAAGATGTGTTGACCCTGCGCGCGCGCCAGTTCCGCGAAGATGCGGGTCCGCTGGCGCATCCTGTGCGCCCCGAAAGCTATGTCGAAATCAACAATTTCTACACGGCCACCGTCTATGAAAAAGGGGCTGAACTTATCCGCATGTTGCGCCTGCTGGTTGGCGAAGACCGCTATGCCGCCGCCCTTGATCTGTATTTCAACCGCCATGACGGACAAGCCTGCACGATCGAGGACTGGATTGCCGTGTTTGAGGAAGCGGGCGGCCGCGATTTGTCCCAGTTCAAGCGGTGGTATGAACAGGCGGGCACGCCACGCATTGACGTGACCGAAGACTGGCAGGACGGTCGGCTGACATTGACCATGCGCCAGCACACAGCGCCCACACCCGGGCAACCGTTGAAGGAGCCGCTGCTGATTCCGGTCGCTGTGGGATTGATCGGAACGGACGGAACCGAAGTTTTGCCGACACAGGTTCTGGAACTGGACGGCCCAACCCTTGAGATAGCCTTCGACGACCTGCCTGCACGACCTGTCGTATCCCTGCTGCGGGGATTTTCCGCGCCTGTAATCGTCAACCATGACCAACCGGCCGCGGACCGCGCTGTTTTGCTGGCGCATGATACCGACGCCTTCAACCGGTTCGAGGCGGGGCGCAGCCTTGCGCGTGACAACTTGCACGCGATGATCTTGCAGCATGCAACGCAACCGGACCCGGATTTCGTCAATGCCTTGCGCGTCATGCTGCGCGACGACACGCTGGACCCCGCTTTTCGCGCACTCGCCTTGCGCCTGCCTGGTCAGGAGGACCTTGCCGCGTCCCTTTTTGAAGCAGGACACACGCCTGATCCGGTTGCGATATTTCACACGCGCCAAGCGGCAATAGGGGCCATCGCCACAACGCTTGAACCTGAACTGGCCCAGCTGGTACAGGACATGGCAACCCCCGGCCCGTTCAACCCGGACGCAAGGGATGCGGGACGCCGCGCATTGCGCATTCAGGCAATCACGCTTCTGGCCCATGCAGATAATGGCGCGGCAGCACAGCAGTGCTTTGGCCAGGCAGACAACATGACCGAAGAAATGGGCGCTTGGACAGCACTTCTTGGTATCGGTGCCGGCACATCGGAAGGGGCTGAATTTTACACCCGCTGGGGGCATGACAGGCTGGTCATGGACAAGTGGTTTACCGCCCAGATCCTGCACGCTGGCCCTGACGCGGCTGTGACAATGGCCGAAGACCTGACCCGCCATCCGAAATTCGAGTGGAAAAACCCCAACAGGTTCCGCGCGGTCATCGGTGCGCTTGGCGCGAATCCTTGCGGCTTTCACGCGCCGGGCGGGGCGGGCTATCGGCTGGTCGCTGACTGGCTACTACGTCTGGATGCCGTCAATCCGCAGGCGGCTGCGCGCAATTCAACCGTTTTCGAAACATGGCGGCGCTATGATACAGCGCGTCAGGCGCTTATGCGCATTGAGTTGGAGCGCATCGCCACCCACGAAGGCCTAAGCCGTGACATGACAGAAATGGTGGCCAGAATGCAGGGCGACTGACCAGCGGCCACTGGCGCGGCATCCTTCTGCCATAGCCCTGCTGACCGAAGGAAAACGTCACTCCGCAGTCGCCGCGGCAGCGCCTGACCCGGAAGGGCGCTCCAACAGCAGCGGCAGGCTAACCCGGAATGCCGCGCCGCCCTGCCCGGGCACATAGTCGATATCGCCGCCAAGATTGTTCATAATCTCGCGGCAGATCGCCAGTCCAAGCCCCGCCCCGCCCGCCTGCAACGAATCTGTCAACCGAGAGAATTTTTCAAAGATCAGGGCCTGTTTGTCGCGCGGGATACCGGACCCGTTATCAATGAAATCAACCTCGAGCATGGATTTATGCTGCCGCACGATGATTTTCATCTGCGGGTCGGTGGCGTCGCAGTATTTCCGTGCATTTGACAGTATGTTGATAAATACCTGCGTCAGGCGCCCGGGATCGGTGACAATCTCGACGTCTTCGGGGTCACGGCTGCGCAGGATACGAAAATTCCGCTGGGCCTGTACGGATTTGGATGCGGTGATGGATTTGTCGATCAGATCGCGCAAATTGACCGGCCGTATATCCAACGACACCTGCCCATGTTCCAGCACACTCAGGTCCAGCAAATCATCCAGCAGCCGCGTCAGGCGGATGGATTCATCGTGGATAATGCGGGCAAAATGCGTCTGCTCCTGTGGGCTTAACCCGTCAGCATCCATCATAATCTCGGAAAACGCACGGATAGAGGTCATGGGCGTGCGCAACTCATGGCTGATCTGGCTTAGGAAAGCGTCTTTCTGGTCCGACAGGGTGCGCAGCTTCTCATTCGCATCGCGCAGTTTGCGCGCGGTACGGGACAACTCCTCGGATTTTGCCTCCAACTGGCTGGAATATTCGATAATCTGCGCGGTTTCCGACGCCACAGCCATCAAATCCTCGACCGAGACGACCGTCGCGCCAACTGTTTGCGAAATCATCGCATGCGCGGTTGCGGCCCCCACCGAGCCTGACATCTTCAGTTCCAGCGCTTGCAGGAATTCCGGCGTAATATCGGGCAGAAACCCGTTTTTGCCCTGCGCCTGTGCCTGCACACGGAAAAACGACTGCCCTTCGGTGGCGCCCAGAATGCGTTGGGCCATGGGCAGCAGGTCCTCGGCCTGGGCGACAGGGTTGGTCCAACTGCGCGCGGGGCCGGGGCGGTCAAAGATATTGACAAACAGCGCGCCCTGAACCCGTTCGATCGGGCTGGGCAAACTCAATAGTGACCCCAGACAAAACGCCAGCGTATTCAACGACAGCGACCAGAACAGCGCATGCAAAAGCGGGTCCAGCGTTGTCAGCCCGAACAGGCTGTAGGGGCGCAGCCATGACTGGCCGAACAAGCCCTGATCCATCAGCGTTGCAGACAGCAGCACGTCCGGCCCGAAACTGGGCAGAAACAGGGCATAAAACCACAAAAACGTGCCAAGCCCAAGCCCAAGCGCGGCCCCGTTACGACTTGCCCCGCGCCAGAACAACGCCCCTAGTAGCGCCGGAAGCACCTGAGCCACGCCAACAAAAGCCACAAGGCCAATGGCGGCCAAGGCTTCGGTCCCGCCGGAAATGATGTAGTAGATGTAGCCCAGCCCCAGCACCAGACTGATGGACAAACGCCGCACACTTAGCACCAGCAGACGCATGTTTCCGGTGTCCAGATTGCGCGCCGCGCGCAGCTTCAGCCACAAGGGCACAACGATATGGTTGGACACCATCGTCGCCAGCGCAAGTGACGCCACAATGACCATGGACGTGGCCGCCGAAAACCCACCAAGAAACGACAAAAGCGCCAGTCCGTCCTGCCCCAGATGCAGCGGCAGCGTCAGCACAAACATGTCGGGATTGGCGCCTTCGGGCATCAACTCCATGCCGATCACGGCAATGGGCAGCACAAATAGCGAAATCAGGAACAGATATAGCGGAAATGCCCAACTGGCCGTTGCCAAATGTTTGTCGTCGATATTTTCAACCACGGTCACCTGAAACATACGCGGCAGGCAGATGATCGCAATGGCCGACAGCAAAATCAGGCCGGTCCACCGCCCCGGCTGGATTGTCCATTCCGGCAAGGCCTGCGCGTCGATGCGCGTCAGGATATCGCTGGGCCCGGACGCCACGAACCACACGACGAATATGCCTACCGCAATCAGCGCAATCAGCTTGACCACCGCTTCCACTGCAATCGCGGTGACAACGCCGTGATGCTGTTCATTCGCGTCCAGATTGCGAGTTCCAAAGGCGATGGTGAAAAACGTCAAGCCCGCAGCCACCCAGAAGGCAATCAGGTTGCGATCTGCGGCCAGCGGTGCGCGCCCCGTATCCGACACGAATACAGTAAATGACAGCGCGATAGACTGAAGCTGAAGCGCAATATACGGCGTTCCCGCTGCGACACACAGAAGCGTTACGATAACCCCCAGAAGGTTTGATTTTCCGTAGCGCGCGGAAATCATGTCGGCGATGGACGTGACGCGGTTTTCACGGCCAATGCGCACCAGTTTGCGCAACACCACCCACCACCCCACAAAGACCAATGTCGGCCCCAGATAGATGGTCATGAATTCCAGCCCCGAACGCGCGGCATAGCCCACCGCGCCGTAAAACGTCCATGCTGTGCAATATACAGACAGGGACAGTGTATAAACCAAAGGCGAGCGCAACCAATTTGCGCGCCCCTGCAATGCGCTGCGTTCGGCGGCCGAGGCCACAATGAACAGGAAAATCACATAACCCACGCAGGTCAGGACAAGCAGATTGAACGACATGCCTAGCCGTCCTGCGAAATGGACGGGGGGGTATCAGACTGACGCGGCGGCATGGCTGGAACAGGCGGGGGCGG
>SR_TP_S13solDRAFT_1000679_pt1 | contig 12646 bp, 9 predicted proteins | sample SodReaTP_S13sol_FD_11159 | JGI IMG/M metagenome (IMG submission 11159) | reverse complement strand
CGCGCCATCGGTGGGCCGTCCCGCGGCCTGCCGATTACTCTGATGGTGGTTCAAGCCTTTGATCTTAGGAGTATGCCGCCTGCATAAAGTGCACCCCTATAGTGTCGGAACGGCAGACCCCGGCCCACCGATGGCGCGGGCTTTATCTACGGCCTCAACGGCAGGAAAAGGCCAAAACCACCGGCCTTTTGCGCGCTACCCTTCCACCCGCGTCAGGTCCGCCACTTGCAGGCAGGTCGCGCGAATGCGGTGCAGCAGGTTCAGGCGGTTGCGGCGCAAGATCTGGTTGTCGGCATTGATCTGGACCGCATCAAAAAACGCATCAATCGGCGCGCGAAGTGCGGCCATCGACTGCATGGCGGTGGCAAAATCTTCCGCGCCCATGGCGGGGGTGATAGCGGCTTCTGCGCGATCAAGGGCTGCAAACAGTGCCTTTTCTTCCGGCGTTTCGGCCAGTTTCGGGTCAGGTCCGAAGGAATATTCCACCCCGTCCTTGGCTTCTTCCTTGGTCAGAATGTTATTCGCGCGCTTGAACCCTTGCAGCAGGTTTTCCCCGTCACTGGTTTTCAGGAACGCGGCCAAGGCTTCCGCGCGTTTGACCAGCAGCGTCAGGTCGTCGTTGTTTGGCATGGAAAGGCAGGCGTCGATCACGTCATGGCGAATGCCCTGCTCGCGCAGATGGACCTTGAGGCGGTCGTGGAAAAAGGCGAGGAGGTCATAAACGATGTTCTCACCAGTTTCATGCAACTCTGGGAGGTCGTCCTTAAATCTCTTTTGATGAGCGTCAAAAAGGTCGTGCCCAAGCAACCTAGCTTGGTTCGGAAACCCTTTCTTACGCAGTTTATTCAAGATGTCGGTATTGGTCGGTGAGTCTTCGTTATGAAGAACAACAATCCGCTTCATGACAGGCAAGAATGCGGTAGGACCAATAGCAAACCGCACCCCGTTCCCCAACACCAACCGAATAACCCCCAGCGCCGCACGGCGCAGCGCGTAGGGGTCTTTCGACCCTGTGGGCTTTTCGTCAATCGCCCAGAACCCCGTCAGCGTGTCCAGCTTGTCGGCCAAAGCCACGGCCACCGACACGGGCGATGATGGTACGCTATCCGATGGCCCAAGGGGTTGGTAATGCTCCACACAGGCGCACGCCACATCGTCCGACAACCCAGCCGCCCGCGCGTAATAACTGCCCATAAGCCCTTGAAGTTCTGGAAACTCCCCCACCATTTCCGACCGCAGGTCCGATTTCGCAACCCGTGCGGCCTGCGCGGCGATATCCTCATCGGCCCCCACAAGCGGCGCAATCTCGCGCGCCAGCGCTTCAATCCGCGCCACACGATCCTTTTGCGTGCCCAGCTTGTTATGGAAGGTCACCGCAGACAGCCCTGCCCCCATCCCTTCAAGCCCTGCATCAGCAATGGCGCGCAAGTCATTGTCCCAAAAGAATTTTGCATCCGACAGCCGCGCCGCCAACACCTTTTGATTGCCCGCAAGGATCGTCGCGCCATCATCCACGGTTTCGCGGTTGGCCACGGTCACAAAACCCGTGATCTGCCCCGATTTGGGGTCGCGCACCGAAAAGAACTTCTGGTGTTCCTTCATCGATGTTTGCAGAACTTCCGGCGGCAGGCCAAGGAATTGCGCGTCAATGCGCCCCATCAGCACCACTGGCCATTCGACCAGCCCCGCCACCTCTGTCAGCAAGCCGCGATCCTCGACCAGCTCCAACCCCGCCGCGAAGGCCATCTGGCTGGCATCGTTCCAGATATGGTCGGCGCGTTCCTGTGGGTCCAGAACAACCTTGGCGCGCTTCAGCTTCGCCGCGTAATCCTCGAAGTTCACAACAGAAAATTCATCCGGCGCCATGAAACGGTGCCCGCGCGTGCGGTCGCCTGCGACAATCCCGTCCACGTCCAGCGTCACCACCTCGGCCCCGTCTTCGCGCGACAAGATACACAGGATCGAATGCAAAGGCCGCACCCAGCGCAGATTACCCGACCCCCAGCGCATGGATTTGGGCCATGGGAAATTGCGGATCGTATGGTCCAGCACTTCGGCCACAATGGCACTTGCCGCGCGCCCTTCGGTGACGACATGGGCGATATAGACCTGCCCCTTCTTGTCGTCGCGGGTTTCCAGGTCTTCCATGCGCAAACCGGTGGAGCGCAGAAAGCCTTCAATCGCCTTTTCAGGCGCGCCAACTTTCGGCCCGCGGCGTTCCTCGCGCGTTGTCGGGCTGTGGTCGGTCAGGCCATGCACGGCCAGCGCCAGCCTGCGCGGTGTGGCGAAAGCCTGCGCATCCGCATAGGTCAGGCCGCGTTCCACCAGCCCGTCTGTCACCATCCGCTTCAGCGCATCGCAAGCACCCGCCTGCATGCGCGCCGGAATTTCCTCGGAGAACAGCTCGATCAGAAGGTCAGCCATGATATGTCTTTCAGCGTTCAGGTGGGGGTGGGCAGCCGGCGGGAACCGGATCGCCATCGAAATGGGCCGTGCCACAAGGGTTGATCTGTTGCCATGAATAGCCGCGCCCGTCCATCAGCGCCACAACACGGTCAACACCATAGTAGAGATTGGACACGCCCATAACGGCCTGCGCCTGCCCGCTTTCCAGCGCAAGCGTCAGTTGGGCGGCGTCGAAACACTCGAACCAGTCGGGGGCGAACAAGGGCGTTGCGTTGGTATAGGGGGTTAGTGCGGCCGCATCCACGTCAATGTCGAAACAGGCGCGGTAGCGAATGGGCGAGCTGTCGGCATCAATGCCGCGAAAATTGGCCACGGCGAAATCCTGCGCGGCCAACGCGCCTACGGGTGTCAGTTGCACGCTGTCTTGCGCGGGCAATTCATCATAGAAGGCATAGACCTGCACATACCACATGCCAGCGCCCGCAAGCACCGCGCAGCCCAGCAGAAGAATGACCAGAAAACGCCCCATCAGGCCACGGCCCCGCCCGCGTCAGTCTGGACAAACGCATCTGCGCACAGCTTGGCCAGCGCGCGCACCCGCCCGATATAGGCCTGACGTTCTGTCACGGAAATGACCCCGCGCGCGTCCAGCAGGTTGAACAGATGGCTGGCCTTGATGCATTGGTCATAGGCGGGGTGCACCATTATGATCTTGCGCCCTGCGCTGTCGGTGGCGGGTGCGTTCAGAATACGATGGCATTCAGCCTCGGCGTGCTCGAAATGGTCGAACAACATCTTGGTGTCGGCCTGATCGAAATTCCAGCGCGAATATTCTTCCTCGGTCTGGCGGAAGATATCGCCGTATTTCAGCGGGATGGGCGCATCGGGGGCATTGAACGGCATGTCCATGACATGATCCACGCCCAGAACATACATCGCCAGCCGTTCCAGACCATAGGTCAATTCGCCCGATACGGGCCGGCAATCATGCCCGCCCACCTGCTGGAAATAGGTGAATTGCGACACTTCCATCCCGTCGCACCACACTTCCCAGCCCAGACCCCACGCGCCAAGGGTGGGCGATTCCCAGTCGTCTTCCACAAAGCGGATGTCATGCAGGCTGTCATCAATGCCAATCGCGCGCAGGCTGCCCAGATACAAATCCTGCAAATCCGGCGGGCTGGGTTTGATGATGACCTGATACTGGTAGTAATGCTGCAAGCGGTTGGGGTTTTCCCCGTAGCGCCCGTCTGTGGGCCTGCGCGAGGGCTGCACATAGGCCGCAGCCCATGCTTTCGAGCCAAGCGCGCGCAGGGTTGTCGCCGGATGAAATGTGCCCGCGCCCACTTCCATGTCATAGGGTTGCAGCACCGCGCACCCCTTCGCAGCCCAGTAATTCTGAAGCCTCAGAATGATTTCCTGAAAGCTTTGAGGCTTTTGTGAACTGTTTTCGGTGGTTTCAACCATTGCGGCCCCTTGCCTTGTGCGCGCATTATCTTAAAGCTGCGTCTCAATAGGCAAGCTACAGCCAAGGGTCAACGCTTAAACCCCGCAGGCATGGCCAGCACATGAAGAAATGACCGACGAGGAAAGGTATCAGGGAATGGTTTCAGGATTACGGAATTGCGCATATTTCGCCGCCACAGTGTCTGCAACGGCAATCTTGGGCAGTTGGGGCGCTGCCGCACAGGAACAACGCTGGGTGCAAATCGAAGCGCATCGTGATCTGGATGTGGCCCTTGATGCCGCGCGCGCCTATGATGCGCGCATCGGCAATATCAGCGGGTTCCAGCTGCCCAGCGAATGGTATGCCATCAGCGTCGGCCCGTTCGAAAGTGACATAGACGCTTTTGCGGTACGACGGCAGTTGCGCGCCGACGGCATTATCCCGATTGATGCCTTTGTCAGCAATGGCGCGAATTACCTTGACCAGATTTTCCCGCAAGACCCTGACGCACCGCGCATGCCCCCCGCACCATCCATAAGCGAAGTTGACGAACCAGAAGTGCCCGCGCAGGATAACGCGGACCTGCCCGAGGTTATTTCCGCGCCGGACCTGGCCGAGCTTGAACCAGAGCCGGAGCCAGAGCCGGAAGAAACCCTGCGCGAGGCACAGGCATCGGAGCGGTTGCTGAACCGCGATGAGCGCGTGGCCCTGCAAACCGCATTGCAATGGTTCGGGCATTATTCGCTGGGCATTGATGGTGCCATCGGTCCGGGAACGCGCCGCGCAATGAGTGCATGGCAAACCGCCGAGGGGCTGGAACCGACAGGCGTTCTGACCACCCGCCAGCGCGCGCAACTGCTGGACGGCTGGCAGGGCGAGTTGGCCGCGCTTGGCATGGACACATGGCGCGACGAGGACGCCGGCATCAGCATAGATCTGCCCATGGCCATGCTGCAATTTGACCGGCACGAAACCCCTTTTGCGCATTTTGCGGAACGTGACGACAGTGGCGTGCGCGCCTTGCTGATTAGCCAGTCCGGCAATAACGCAACATTGTTCGGCCTGTATGAAATCATGCAAACGCTGGATATTGTCCCGCTGCAGGGCGAGCGTGAGCGGCGTCAGAACAGCTTTCTGCTGACCGGACAAAGCGACACGCTGCGATCGCATACCATAGCACAACTGCGCAACGGCCAGATCAAGGGCTATACCCTGATATGGACGCCTGAACAGGATGAGCAGATGGCCCGCGTGCTGCCCATGATGGAGTCGAGCTTCGACACATTCGGCGGCACATTGCCCGAAAGCGCCGGTCCCGCCAGCTTGGTGCCGCGCGGGGACCTGCTGTCGGGGCTTAGCGTCCGGCGGCCGGAATTTTCACGCTCGGGGTTCTATATCGACGCCAATGGCACCGTTCTGACCAGCGCGGCGGCGGTGGCGGGCTGCGAACGCATCACGCTGGACGAAGCCTATGACGCGCGCGTTGTCGCGCAGGACGATGCGCTGGGGCTTGCCGTTCTGCGACCTGAAACCCCGCTGGTTCCGCTGGCCTTCGCGCAGTTCCAGCAAGACAGCTTGCAACGCGGCAGTGATATCACCATCTCGGGCTTTTCGTTCGGGGATATGCTGACGCGCCCTGTCCTGAGTTTTGGCCGTATTGAAGACCTGAGTGACCTGAACGGCGCAAATGACCGCATCCGACTGACAGCATCGGTTCAGGATGGGGATCAGGGCGGCCCGGTTTTCGGCGCGAACGGCGCCGTGGTCGGCCTGCTGTTTGGCCAGCCACAAGACGACACGCGGCAACTTCCGCCCGAGGTCAGCTTCGCTGTGCCCTCGGATGCGATCCGCACCTTCCTGCAGGCCAATGGCATCACCGCGGCCCCGCCGCGTGACGCAGGCCCGGTGTCGGCCGAACAGCTGACACGGGTATCCGGCGACCTGACTGTTCTGGTGTCGTGCTGGAAATGATGCGGCGCATTCCGATATTGTGACCTGACTAGTAAAGGCCGCGCCACTCCTGCGCGGCCTTTTGACAAGAAACAGCGACAGACAGCCTGCCCGCGTTTTTTGACAGGACGTTATGCCCGCCAGAACCTTGGCAACAGCAACACCAGCACGGCCATGACTTCCAGCCTGCCCAGATACATGCCCAGGATCATCAGCCATTTTGCCCGTTCGGGAAAGTCGTTCACGGCACCAGTGGCCCCCACTTCCGGCCCGAACACAGGGCCGATATTGCAAATCGCGGTCCAGGCGGCCGTCAGCGCTGTGCGCGTCTCAAGACCTGTCAGGGCAAGGGCGACCACCAGCATCAGGAATATTCCCGCAAACGCGGAAAACATGACGATCACGGAATTGATCACGTCCTGTTCCAGCCGCTTGCCACCCAGCTTGATCGCCATCACGCGGCGCGGGCTGCTAAGCTGACGCATGCGCATCTTGATCGCCTCGAACAACACCAGAAAGCGGAACACCTTCAGCGCGCAGCCCGTCGATGCCGTGCACGCCCCGATGAAACCGACCAGCATGACCACCAACAAGGGAAAATCGCCCCAACCGCCCACATCTTCGCTGCCATATCCGGTGCCTGTGAACAATGTGATCACGTTGAACGCTGTCCCGCGCAGCACATCCAAGAACCCTGCATCTGTGGTCGCCAGACGGTAGGCCACCACCGCCGCAATGGCATAGGCCACCCAGCGCAAAAACGCGCGCACCTGAACATCTTGCCAGATCGCGCGCACCGACCCGCCCATCAACTGGATAAACCGGATGAAGGGCAGCCCCGCCAATATCATGAACACAACCGCCACATATTCCAGCGACCCCGTGAATTCCGCGAACGAACTGTCCCGCGTTGAAAACCCGCCTGTCGCAATGGTGGTCAGGCCGTGGTTCAGCGCATCAAACCCCGACATTCCGAACGCCATGTAAGCCATGATCGCCAGCAGCGTCAGGCCCAGATACACCTGCAACAATGCCGCCGAAATATCATAGACGCGCGGCATCACCTTGCCCATCGTGTCAAAAGCCTCGGACTGGAAATGCTGCATGCCGCCCACCCGCAAGATCGGCAAAAACACAAGCGCCACAACAATAATCCCCAAGCCGCCCAGCCATTGCAGAATGGATCGCCACAGCAGCACCCCCGGCGGCATGTCGTCCAGCCCGACAAAAACAGTGGTTCCCGTGGTGGTCATGCCGGACATCGCCTCGAAATAGGCATGTGTCAGGGTCTGATTGGGCATGCCAAACATAAAAGGCAGCGCGCCAAAGGCTGGAAGCACGGCCCAGACGCTGCCGGTCATCAGAAACGACTGCCGCCGCCCCAGCCCCTGCTCCAGTGATGACCGCGTGCTTAGTGTGGCGACACCGCCCACCAGACAGGTCAGAAATGCGGATTGCGCGAAGCCCTGCCAGTTGTCATTTCCCGCCTGCCAATCGACAAAAAGCGGCAGCAACATGATTGCGCCCAGCGCAAATGTCAGCAGTCCGACAAGGTGAACAACAGGGCGCAAATCCAACATGACACTGCTATCGCGCCAGCGCGCGCCTGTGTCAAGCGCGAAGGTTGTGAAGGCTGCATTCGGGCAGGATTGCCTGCATGTCTGCCGCACGGCACAACGCGGTTCCCGGCGTCATGACTGCGGCAGTGGCCGCCGCCGTGCCTGCATGCAACGCCTGCGTGAATGCGTGCGGGGCACGCGCCAGTTCCAGCGTGAATGCGCCCGTGAAACTGTCGCCCGCCCCCACCTTGCTGCGCACGCGCACCTGTGGCGGGCGGCAATGCAAGGCCAGTTCCGGCCCTGCCAGAACCGACCCGTCGGCCCCAAGGGCAATGCAAACATGCTGCGCAACCCCGCGCGCCACCAGTGATTGCGCAAAATCCAGCGCATCGCCCATCTGCGGCAAACCGTGACCCGCCTGCGCTTCTGCTTCGCCCTGGTCAAGGCGTAAAACATGGACAGGCGCGGCCGTGTCTGGATCACGCAGCAACTGCGACAGGGGGGCGCCGGAGATATCCACGACCAACCGCCCTGCCCCCAGCATGCGCGCCAGGTCTTGCGCAAAACCCGCATCAACACCGGGTGGTTGCGATCCGCTAAGAACCACAAGCCCATCCGCCTGCGCGACAATGTCATCCAACGCGCGCGTCGCATCATGCGGGGGCCAATCTGCACCGGGCAGTTGCAGCCGGAACTGCTGGCCGTGGCTGTCAGTGATGGCCCAGCTTTGGCGCGTCTCGCCGGGGGCGTCAAAACGCCGGACCGGCACGCCTTGTGCGCGCAAAAGTTCCAGATGTTGTGCGCCAGCACTGCCCCCAAGCGCGACCCAGGCCGTTGCCTGCCCGCCAAGCGCGCCGATTGCACGCGCGACATTCACGCCACCGCCGCCCGGCTCATATACAGGGTTTGACAAACGCAGTTTGGGACCGGCCACCATTTCGGGGATCTGCGCCGACAGGTCCAGCGCAGGGTTCAGCGTCACAGTCAGCACGGGTGTTTGCGCCATCATGGGCGCAAACTGCCATTACCCGCGCATCAGCGCAAGCGCCTTAGCCGACATGAAACAACGTGCTGAACAGGCGCGGATCAAGACTGGCGGCCTGAAAACTGGGACCGCGCGTCAACACGCTGACCGCATCATGGCTGTGTAGGCTTTCCTGATGGCTGGCCACCACGCGGAAATCCCCGATACGCGCATCGTTTTCCAACTGTTCGCAAAAACTGCGCGCCGCATCTTCCACGAAAATGGGATTGGCCGCGTTCAGTTCGGCAAATGCCTGCTCGTCCTCGCGCTTGACCATGACCTGCGTTTCCGTGGGCACGGCCGCGCGGCACAGATCAACCAGATCTTCATACCACAAGGTCGCGCCGTCCAGCACCTGCACCGACACGCGCGCAACAGAACGCTGCGAATGCGGTGTCGCCAGTTGCCCGCGCGTGGCGCGCGCATGCTCACTTAATTCCAGCGAACAGGGGCAGGTGGATGAATAGACATAGTCCAGATGCATGAACACCTGCCGCACGCCTTCATGATCCACCAGTTCCAGCGCGATATCATAATATTGATACCCCGACAGACCGGAACGCAGCGATTGCACTTTCATAGGGAATGAAAACCGCATCATGATGCGCGCATCGAAACTTTCCAGATCGGCCTTGTAGTCATCAAGTGCCGCGCGAATGACATCAATGCTGAAGGTGCGTTCGGCATGGCCATAGAAGCTGCGCATGATGCGCGACATGTTGATGCCCTTCTTCTCGGCCTCCAGGCTGACAGTGCCCGTGACCGAAGTTTCCAGCATCAAATCGCCATTGTCGCGGGTATGGTAGCGGATTGGCAGGCGGAAGTTGGAAATGCCCACATGCTGGATTGCAGCCTTGGCCCCCACAATCAGGCTTGCAGGGCCATTTTGCAAATCCGGCAAGCTGGCCTTGTAGCCATCACTGACGTCAAAATCAGCAGGATACTCACGCGACAGCACAGGGTACGCAGCGGCGGGCAGCAAGCCTGTTACCGCAGCCTCGACTTGCGCGCGTTCGCCCTGAGCAGCACTGTCGGCGAAGCGGCGCAGCAGGTCCAGTGCCGCTTCGGCCTGTTCGCGGGTCGGTGTCTGGTCCAGTCCCGGCAGGTGGATATTCATCGTGGCGTCCCTTCCTGTCTGTCGCTTGTTATACATAAGCGTCAGTTCCCTGATTTCCACGAGTATACGCGCCAGATATGGGATCGGATCGAAATCAAATTACGTCCAGCGCGCGGCGCAGATCGGCAATCAGATCATCGGTCCCTTCCAGACCAACAGAAAACCGCACCAGCCCAGAGGTAATGCCAAGTTCAACTTTCTGATCTTCTGGCAGGCGTTGATGCGTTGTTGTCGCAGGATGGGTCGCAATAGACCGCGCATCCCCCAGATTGTTAGAGATTACAGCAATCTGCAATGCGTTCAGAAACCGGAACGCCGCATCCTTGCCCGCCGCGATATCCAGCGCCAACACGGTCCCGAAACCGCCCATCTGCGCCTTTGCAACCGCATGGTGGGGGTGGGTGGGCAGGCCCGGATAAATGACACGCGCCAGTCTGGGGTCGTCTTGCAGGGCCTCGGCGATGGCCTGCGCGCTGGCGGCTTGGGCGCGCACGCGCAAATCCATCGTGGTCAGGCCGTTGACCATGACCCATGCGTTGAACGGGCTAAGCGCGCCGCCTGTGTGTTTCATATAGGGTTCCAGCGTGCCGCGAATAAACTCGCGCGTCCCGCAGACCACGCCCCCCAGCGCGCGCCCCTGCCCGTCAATATGCTTGGTCGCCGAATAGATCACGACATCCGCGCCCAGTTCAACTGCACGGCTGAAGATCGGCGTGGCAAATACATTGTCCACCACCACCGTGGCGCCAACAGCATGGGCAATTTCCGAAATGCCGCGCAGGTCAACAACTTCCAGCGTGGGGTTTGACACCGTTTCACAAAAAACCGCGCGCGTGTCGGGGCGCATGGCCGCGCGCCACTGGTCCAGATCGGTGCCATCCACGAAATCGACCTGCACACCGTAACGTGTCAGCACTTCTTCCAGAATATACAGACAAGACCCGAACAATGCGCGCGACGACACGACATGATCGCCCGCGCGCAACATAGCACTCAGCGCCCCCGACACCGCTGCCATGCCCGATGCGGTGGCAAATGCGTCTTCCGTGCCTTCGATCGCGGCAATCCGGTCTTCGAACACGGCCACAGTCGGGTTGCCGTAGCGGGCATAGATGAACTCATCTGCGCCGGTTTTCAAAAACCGCGCCTCTGCCGCCTCGGCCGAGGGGTAGACGAACCCTTGGGTCAGATAAATCGCCTCGGCGACTTCGCCATATTGGCTGCGCCGCGCGCCCGTGTGCACCAGTTTCGTGCGCTTGTCCCAATCTTGTGCCATGTCCGTCCCCGACGCAAAGAAAAACCCCCGGACTGTCACAGGCCGGGGGCTTGAAACGCCCTGACCTCTTTAGCGGTTTTTTTAGCGTGGCCCGCAATCCGGTAACAAAGCGCCACGTCGCTTTGCAATACGGCTTTCGTCAGGGCAGGTCAATCAGGCTTGCGCGTATCAGGCGACGTTTTCCAGCGACACTTGTGGCTGGATGCCCAGCGCATGGCACACATCGCGCGTCAGATAGGCACGGTTCAAGGTGTAGAAATGCAAATCCTCCACCCCTTCGGCGATCAGGCGATCACACATTTCGGTGCACAGGGCCGTTGCCAGCAAATCCTCGCGCCCGTCGCGCGCGGCTTTTTCAAACGCTTCGTCCATCCATGCAGGGATATGGGTGTTGCACGCGCTGGCGAATTTACGAATTCCGGCCCAGTTTTCAATCGGCACAATGCCCGGAATGATCTTGCCGGTGATTCCCTGACGCGCGCAGTCATCGCGGAAGCGCAGGAAGGTTTCAGGCTCAAAGAAAAACTGCGTGATGGCCGAATCCGCGCCCGCCTGAAACTTGCGCTTCAGCCACATGACATCGGCGCGGGCATCGGGCGCATCGGGATGGGGTTCGGGATAGGCACCCACACGGATCTTGAACTTGCCGGTATTGGCCAAAGCCTCGATCAACTCCACGGATGACCCGAACCCGTCTGCATGCGGGGTAAAGCGTGCGGCCCCTTTGGGCGCGTCGCCGCGCAGCGCCACAATCTCGCGCACACCCGCATCGGCATAGGCGTTCACAATCTCCAGCGTATCTGCGCGCGTGGCGTCCACACAGGTCAGATGCGCGGCCACGTTCAGCCCGTATTGCGCGCCAATGGTGGTGACCGCCTCATGTGTCAGTTTCCGCGTTGTGCCCCCAGCCCCGTAAGTGACCGACACAAATTCCGGTGCCAGCGGGGCCAGCATGCGCACGGTTTCCCACAGCCGGAAGCTGGCATCCAGCGTCTTGGGCGGGAAGAATTCGAAGGAAATGCGCGGCGTGGTCATACTCAATGCTCCGGTTTGGGTTGCCCCCTTGTGCCATGTCTGCGAATGTGAAACCAATTCATTATTCTCATCACCATTATGAACGGGATTGAAGGATGCATATCGAATTCCGGCATCTTCGCACGATCAAGGCCATCCATGACGCGGGCGGGCTGGCGCGTGCCGCTGATCTGCTGAACATGACGCAATCGGCGCTGTCGCATCAGGTCAAGGGGCTGGAAGATCAGGCGGGGGTAGAGTTGTTCGTGCGCCGGTCCAAGCCGCTGAAATTGTCGGCGGCAGGCATGAAGATGCTGCGCGCCGCCGAAGATATCCTGCCGCGTGTCGCTGCATTGGAAGAAGAATTCACTGGACTGCTCAAGGGCCGGTCGGGGCGGTTGCATATTGCCATTGAATGCCATGCCTGTTTCGACTGGCTGTTTCCTGTGCTGGAGAAATTCCGCAAGGCATGGGGCGATATTGATGTCGATATCCGCCCCGGTCTGGCATTTGATGCGCTGCCCGCCCTGAAGCGCGAGGATGTGGATCTTGTCATCTCCTCCGACCCGGAAGATTTGCCGGGCATCACCTTTTTGCCGCTGTTTGACTATGAACCCGTGTTCGTGGCCTCGGCCACCCACCGGCTGGCCACACAAGACTATGTGACCGCGCAGGATTTCCGCGATGAAACGCTGATCACCTATCCGGTGGACCGGGGCCGGCTGGATGTGTTCACCCAGTTGCTGACCCCTGCCAAGGTCGAACCCCGCGCCATCCGGCAGGTGGAACTGACGGCCGTGATCCTGCTGCTGGTGGCATCGGGGCGGGGTGTGTCGGTGCTGCCGGACTGGGT
>SR_TP_S13solDRAFT_1000678_pt1 | contig 12674 bp, 13 predicted proteins | sample SodReaTP_S13sol_FD_11159 | JGI IMG/M metagenome (IMG submission 11159) | reverse complement strand
GTCTCGCCGCCGGCCGGCGGCAACAGCGCATCGAGCCAGTGCTCGACGGCCCGTGGGCCGTCGTCCGCCTTGCTGTCCGGCAGGCACTGGAGCTGAGCCGGCAGATCGATCACGTCGAGCCGGCAGCGATAGCGACCAAACAGGTCGACGGTACCGGCCCGCGCGCGGCCAAGGTCGAGCACGACGTGCCTCCGCCCGTCCTCTAAGGCTTCGACCGCCATCGAGAACAGGGGGGCACGAATCGGCTCCGGACCGCTGGCGGCCAGCGGCTGTGCGGCGGTGCTGCTCATGCGGGCCTCGGGCCGATCGATACTCAGTGGCTGATCGGCTTGCCGGCCGACTCACCCGTCTTGCTCGAACCGGCGTCCGCCGGGGCCGACCCGCTGCGTGCACCGGCACTCGACGTGGCCGCACCCTTCTGGCCGGAAAAGGCCTTGCTGAGGGTCTCCCCCTTGGCGTCCATGTCGATCGAGCCGTTGAACTGAGCACCGTCTTCCAGGCTCACTCGTGGCGCGGCGATGCTGCCTTTCACACGCGCCGACTTGCGGATGACAACTTGTTCTGCAGCGACGAGGTTGCCGTCCATCCTGCCATCGACAAAGATCGAGTGCGCGTAGACATCGGCGGCAACATCCCCCTGGCTGCCGATCGTCACGCTGTTGTTCTTCAGTTCCACGGTCCCCTTGACCTTGCCTTCGATGACCAGGTCCTCGTCGCCACGCAGCTTGCCGTCGACGTTGATGGACGGGCCGATCATGGCCGTTGCACCGCCCTGACGCGGCGTCGGGCGCGGCGCGCTGGCGGCGGCCTCGGGCTTGCGGCCTTCACCGGTGGCGGATTCGGATTCGTACTGATCGCGCTTGTTGAACATCCTTCTGTCCTGCTTGGGGGATTGGGGGCTGTTCAAACTACTCCCCGGCAGGGGGGCGGTCAAGTGCCGGGCGTGCGCGGCACTCCGGCCGGGCAGTTGAGCCCGGCCGGCGCGTGACGGGCGTCACATCACTCGAGGTCGAGGAAGCTTCTGAGCTGCTCCGAGCGGGTCGGATGGCGCAGTTTCCTGAGCGCCTTGGCTTCTATCTGACGAATGCGCTCGCGCGTGACGTCGAACTGCTTGCCGACTTCCTCGAGGGTGTGGTCGGTGTTCATGTCGATGCCGAAGCGCATGCGCAGCACCTTGGCCTCGCGCGGGGTCAGGCCCGAGAGCACCTTCTGCACCGTGTCGGTCAGGCCGGTGGTGGTGGCCGTGTCGATCGGCGAGAGGATGTTGGCGTCCTCGATGAAGTCGCCCAGGTGCGAATCCTCGTCGTCGCCGATGGGCGTTTCCATCGAGATCGGTTCCTTGGCGATCTTGAGTACCTTGCGCACCTTGTCCTCGGGCATTTCCATGCGTACCGCCAGCTCTTCGGGCGTGGGTTCGCGGCCCATTTCCTGCAGCATCTGGCGCGAGATCCGGTTGAGCTTGTTGATCGTCTCGATCATGTGCACCGGGATACGGATGGTGCGCGCCTGGTCGGCGATCGAGCGGGTGATCGCCTGGCGAATCCACCAGGTCGCATAGGTCGAGAACTTGTAGCCGCGACGGTATTCGAACTTGTCGACCGCCTTCATCAGACCGATGTTGCCCTCCTGAATCAGGTCCAGGAACTGCAGGCCTCGGTTGGTGTACTTCTTGGCGATCGAGATGACCAGGCGCAGGTTGGCCTCGACCATCTCCTTCTTGGCCCGACGTGCCTTGGCCTCGCCGATGGACATGCTGCGATTGAGCTCGAGCAGCTCGCCGATCGGAATGCGCTGGTCGCGCTCGAAACGCGCCAGCTTCTCCTGCAGCTCGCTCAGCTCGCCGGCATGATCCTTCAGCGATCTGGCCCAGCTGCTACGGCGACGCAGCAGGCCCTCGAGCCACTCCGGGTCGCTTGCGTTGTCGCGGAAACTGCTGATGAATTCCTTGCGCGGCATACCACAGCGTTCGACGCAGATCTGCATGATGGCGCGCTCGGTATCGCGCGTGCGCGCGACCTGGAATCGCATGCGATCGATCAGGTAGTCGAACAGCCGCGGCGGCAGCTTCAGACGCATGAACTGCTCGGCAATGAGATCGTGCAGTTCCGATGCCTTCGGACTGTTCGGGCCGTAGCGGTCGTAGAGCTTGATGAAGCGCTCGTGCAGGCGCGCCATCTCCTCGAAGAACTGGGTGACCTGCTCCGGATCCGGCAGGGTGTTGACCGTCGGCGCGGGCTTGTCCTCGTCCTCTTCGGCGTCTTCGTCGATGTACTCGGACTCCTCCTCCACCGCCGCTTCCATCGCATCCTGCGAGATCAGGTCCATCTCGGCCAGCAGGGTCGGGTTGATGAACCCGCTGACCAGCTCGTTGAGCCGCAGGTTGCCGGCCTTCCACAGCTCGACTTCCTCGAGCAGGGTGAAAATCGTGCCGGGAAAGCGCGCCAGCGCCTGGTTGACCTGATTGAGGCCGTCCTCGATTCGCTTGGCGATGTCGATTTCGTCCTCGCGCGTGAGCAGCGAAACCGAGCCCATCTCACGCATGTACATGCGCACCGGGTCGGTGGTCCGGCCCAGTTCGGTCTCGACCGCCGCCAGCGCCGCCTCGGCATCCTGCTGCGCCGTCTCGTCGTCGGTGTCGGTGCTGGCCGAATCGTTGAGAATCAGCGCATCGGCATCCTCGGGCTCCTCCTCGAAGACCTTGATGCCCATGTCGTTGATCATGTTGACGATGTCCTCGATCTGATCGGGATCGACGATATCGCCCGGCAGGTGGTCGTTGACCTGGGCGTAGGTCAGCCAGTGGCCCTGCTCACGGCCTTTCTGAATCAGCTGCTTGAGCTGAGACGGTCGCGGTGAATTGTCCATAGATGCACTTTCAGATTTCATTATGATCTCTCGTCGAGCCGCTGGTTCAACAGGCGGCGCAACTCGCTGGTCCGGTCTTCATCGAGCCCCCCTTCGTTCAGTTGGGCCTGCTGAAGCTCGCGAATTCGTACCTGTATCATTTGACGACGGATTCTGGCCAGAGTTTGCGCCAGCGCCGTCGGCATTTCTTCCCGATCGGCGATGACATCCCGCGCCGCCAGGCGCGCCAGCCAGGGCGCTTCCGGCCGATCCCGCCAGATTTCAAGAAGCTTAGCTGGGGAAAGTTGGGGCTTGTTGCGGCAAAAGTCAATCAATTCGCGCAGGAAATCCACGCCGCGCACGCTCGCCGGCCCGTTCAGGGCGTCGGGCGCGAGATCCGCCGCCAGCGACGGGCGCTGCACGATCAGGGCCACGGCGTACTGCACGGGGGTGAGCGAACGGTCCTCGCCGACGCCGCTGTTTCTCGCCGCGGGCGCCGTCGAAGGCGCCGGCTGGATGTGGCCGCCGTGGCCGGTTCGACGGGTCAGCTCCTCGCGCATCATGTCGGCGAAGGCGCCGGCCGGCAGTTTCTCCAGATAAGGCTCGGCGAGCGCCACCAGGCGGGCTCGACCGTCGATGGTGCTCGTATCGACCGACTCGGCCAGGTGATCGAAAAAGAAGGCCGACAGTGGCCTGGCCTCGTCGAGCATCTCCGCCAGGGCATCGGCGCCGCGGGTGCGCACGAGAGAATCCGGGTCTTCGCCTTCGGGCAGGAACAGGAATCGGACCTCCCGATTGGACTTCAGTTCCGGCAGCGCCGCTTCCAGCCCGCGCCAGGCCGCCTTCCGCCCGGCCTGGTCGCCGTCAAAGCAGAACACCACCACCGGCGAGGCCCGGAACAGCAGGCCCATGTGCTCGGGCGTGACCGAGGTGCCGAGCGTGGCCACGGCATGGTCGAACCCATACTGGAACAGGGCCGCCGCATCCATGTAGCCCTCGACCACCAGGATGCGTTCGGGCAGGCCGCCGCGGCGGACCTGGAACAGGCGGTAGAGCTCGCGCCCCTTGTGAAAAACCGGTGTCTCGGGCGAGTTCATGTACTTCGGCCCGCGCTCGCCCAGCGCGCGACCGCCGAATGCGATCACGCGTCCGCGCCGGTCATGAATCGGGAACATCACCCGGTGGCGGAACTTGTCGGTGATCCGGCCATCCCTTCGGGTCACCAGTCCGGCCGCCTCGAGCTCCTGCGGGCTGAACCCCTCGCCACCCAGAAACTCGGCCAGGGCCTGCCAGGCATCGGGCGCATAGCCGATGCCGAATTCGTCGACGGTGGCCTTGTCGAAGCCGCGCGACTTCAGGTAGTCGCGTGCCGTCTCGCTGGCGCCGAGCTGGCGGCGAAACCAGGCCTGGGCCTGACTCAGCGCCTGGTAGAGTCGATCGTGCGTTCTGACTGGTGCCTGGCCGGCCTCGCGCGGCACTTCCAGCCCGGCGGCATGCGCCAACTCCTCGATGGCGGCGGGAAACTCCAGCCCGTCGTACTGCATGACGAACCCGATGGCCGTGCCATGGGCGCCGCAACCGAAGCAGTGATAGAACTGCTTGTCGGAACTGACCGTAAACGAAGGGGTCTTTTCGTCGTGGAACGGACACAATGCCTTGTGCTCACCACGCCCGGCGGGCTTCAACTCAACGCGGGATCCGATCACTTCGACGATATCGGTGCGCTCCAGCAGGGATTCGATGAAGTCTTCGGGGATGCGGCCGGCCACGGAAACCAGTGTAGCGGCCCGCGCGTCAGCCGGCCAGTCGGGAACGCACCAGCCCGGACACCTTGCTCATGTCCGCACGGCCCTGGAGTCGCGTCTTGAGCAGGCCCATGACCTGGCCCATCGCGCTCATGTCGCCCGCCCCGGCCTCGGCGATGGCCGCGTCGACCGCGACGTCCAGCTCCTCGTCGGAGAGCTGTTCGGGAAGGTAGGCCTCGAGCACCGAAATCTCGGCCTCCTCGACTTCAGCCAGTTCGGGTCGGCTGCCGGATCGGTACTGTTCGGCCGACTCGCGGCGCTGCTTGATCATCTTCTCGACCACGGCCAGCACCTGGCCGTCGTCGAGCTCGATGCGCTCGTCGATTTCGCGCTGCTTGATCGCCGCCGTGAGCATGCGCAGGATCTTGAGGCGATGCTTGTCGCCCGACCGCATGGCCTGCTTGACGTCATCAGTGATCTGCGCTTTCAGCGACATGGCCGGCCGATCCGTCGAGAACTTGCGTAGAATGGGGCTTCAGTAGAGCCGCTTGCGGTTGACGCGCTCGCGCGAGAGCTTGCGCAGGTGGCGCTTGACGGCTGCCGCCTTCTTGCGCTTGCGCTCCTGGGTCGGCTTCTCGTAGAACTCCCGGCGGCGGGCTTCGGCAACCACACCAGCCTTTTCGCAGGAGCGCTTGAAGCGGCGCAGGGCATACTCGAACGGCTCGTTTTCCTTGACCTTTACACTCGGCATTAAATTTCCCTGGATACGGAATTCGTGGAAAGCTGTCCATTATAAACCGCCAAACCATCAACGTGCAAAACATTCTCGGCATCGAAACCTCCTGCGACGAGACCGGCGTGGCGCTGTTCCACCCCGACCGCGGCCTGATCGCCGACCTGGTCTACACCCAGGCGGACCATGCCGCCTACGGCGGCGTCGTGCCGGAGCTGGCTTCTCGCGACCACGTGCGCAAGCTGCCGGGCATGCTGCGCGAACTGCTCGACCGGGCGGAAATGAAGGCGGACGACATCGACGCGGTGGCCTATACCGCCGGCCCCGGGCTGGCTGGCGCGCTGCTGGTAGGCGCGTCCACCGGCGTGGCGCTGGCGGCCGCCCTGGACCGCCCGGCCATCGCCGTGCACCACATGGAGGGCCACCTGCTCTCGCCGCTGCTCGAGGATCCGGCGCCGGAATTCCCCTTCGTCGCCCTGCTGGTCTCGGGCGGCCATACCATGCTGGTGGCCGTGGCCGGCTTCGGGCGCTACCGACTGCTGGGCGAAACCCTCGATGACGCAGCCGGGGAAGCCTTCGACAAGACCGCTCGTCTGCTCGGCCTCGGCTACCCGGGCGGGCCCGAGGTGGCGCGGTTGGCCGAAAGCGGCGATCCGCAGCGCTTCGAGTTTCCGCGCCCGATGATCAATCGCCCCGGACTCGACTTCAGTTTCTCCGGCCTCAAGACGCACACGCGCGAACTGATCGCGCGCAGCGAGGCGACGGACTTTGCCGATATCGCCGCCGGGTTCGAACAGGCCGTCGCCGAAACCCTGGCGATCAAGTGCAGGCGCGCACTGGAAAAGACACGCATGCAGCGCCTGGTCGTCGCCGGCGGCGTCAGTGCCAATCGCCGACTGCGCGCCGAACTCGAGGCGCGCCTGCCCGGCCGGGTCTACTACCCGTCCCTCAGACTGTGCACCGACAATGGTGCGATGATTGCCCATGCCGGTTGGTACCGCCGCGCGGAGGCAAGCCGGAATGGCCTGATCAGCGTCAAGCCGCGCTGGCCGATTGATTCGTTAGCTGGTTAGCTGGTTGGCTGGTTAGCTGGTTGGCTGGTTGGCTGGTTGGCGACGAACATGGCTCAGCACAGCTGGATTGGACTACCATCCAAACACGGCGATTGGCTTCTTCTTGATCGAGGCTTGGATATGCTTTGAGATCGGCCTGGGACACATTCTCAGGGCGGCACCCAACCAGCCAACGAGCGAACCAGGAAACCAGCAAACCCAATGGATACCGTCTTCATCAACGACCTCGACATCGAAACCGTCATCGGAATCTACGACTGGGAGCGCAAGATCCGGCAGGTCGTCCGCCTCAATATCGAAATGAGCACCGATGTGTCCCGCGCGGCAGCCAGCGACCGGATCGAGGACGCACTGGACTACAAATCGGTGGCAAAACGCCTGATCGGCTTCGTCGAGGAGAGCCGCTTCCAGCTGGTCGAGACCCTGGCCGAGCGCTGTGCCGAAATCGTGCTCAACGAGTTTCCCGTCGACTGGCTGAGACTGCGCCTGGACAAGCCGGGTGCGGTACGCGGCTCGAAATCGGTGGGTATCGTCATCGAACGCGGCAGACGGCCGTGAGCACGGTCTACCTCGGCCTCGGCTCGAACCAGGATGCCGAGCGCAACCTTCGCGCCGGCGTCGAGGCACTCGAACGGCAATTCGGCCAGGTTGACCTGTCGCCGGTCTACCGCTCCCCTGCGATCGGTTTCTCCGGCGAGGACTTCCTCAATTGTGCCGCGCGCATCCGCACCGACTGGTCGCCCGCCCGCCTCAAGCGATGGCTGACCGAACTGGAGAACCTGCACGGCCGGGACCGGGCCCAGCCCAAGTTCTCCGACCGGACGCTCGACATCGACATCCTGCTCCACGACGACCGGATCGGCGACTTCGAAGGCCTGGAGCTGCCGCGCGCGGAAATCCTGAAGTACGCTCATGTTCTCAAGCCGATGGCCGACCTGGCGCCACGGCTCAGGCACCCGGTCAGCGGCACGACCTTCGCCGACCACTGGGACGCGTTTGACGGCGACCGTTCCCTGGTACAGGTTGAGGTGTTCGAACCCTGAACGAAGGAATCCGTCGCCATGCGTGCACAGCATCCGACCACTGAAAATGCCCTGCTCCTGCTCGTCGATGTGCAGGACAGGCTGGCCAGGATCATGCACGAGTCCGAAACGATGATTCGGCAGCAGCGAGTGCTGGTCGAGGCCTGCCGACTGCTCGGGGTTCCGATCATCTGGGCCGAACAGCTGCCCGAGAAGCTCGGGCCGACCGTGCCGGAGCTGACCGCGCGGCTGGAAGGCCTTGCCCCCTTGGCCAAGCACAGTTTCGGCTGTTGGGGAGACGAAGCCCTGCGACGGACAATCGTTGAATCGGGCCGGGATCAGATCCTGCTGTGCGGCATCGAGGCCCACGTCTGCGTCTGGCAGACCGCCGCCGCGCTGCGGGCCGAAAACTACCAGGTCCACCTGATTGCCGATGCGGTGTCCTCGCGCTCGGCCTTCAACCGCGACATCGCCTATCGCCGCATGCAAGCTGCCGGCGTGCACCTGAGCAGCGTCGAGATGGTGCTGTTCGAACTCATGCAAGACGCCGGTCACCCCCGCTTCCGCGACGTCACCCGCCTGCTCAAGTAGCCCTGGCGAGACCCGATCGGCACCACAGCCGTGATCGCCACCACGATCGGGGACTCGACCGGGCAGGCCTACATGTTGAGCAGTCGCCCACCGTCGACGGCGAGGATCTGGCCGGTGACGTAGGGGGCGTCGAGGGCGAGGAAGGCGACCGCGCCGGCGATGTCCCGGGGGCACCCCTGGCGTCGCAGCGGGACACGCTCGAGGATCTCCTCGCCCGCCTCCGGAGATTCGCCGCCCTCCGGCCACAGGATGGCGCCGGGCGCCACGCCATTGACGCGCACATCAGGCGCCAGCTCGAGCGCCAGCGAACGCGTCTGCGCGATCAGGCCGGCCTTGGCCTGGCTGTAGATCGAATGCCGTGCCAGCGGTCTGAGGCCGTGAATATCCACCATGTTGACGATCGCACCTTCGCGCCGTGCCAGCTCGGCCGAGCAGGCCTGCGCCAGAAAGAACGGGGCGCGCAGGTTGCTGGCCATCAGGTCGTCCCACTGCGACCGGTTGGCCGAGGCCACCGGCGTGGGATAGAAGGCCGAGGCATTGTTGACCAGCACGTCGATGCGGCCGAAGGCGTCGAGCGTCGCATCCCGGATGGTCTCGGGTGCACGCGCGTCGGCCAGGTCGGCCCGAACCAGCGCTACCGAGCCGGGCCGGCGCTGCTGAAGTTCGTCCCTGAGGGCGCTGGCCTCATCGGCCGAGCCACGATAGTGCACCACCACGGCCAGCCCCCTGGCATGCAGTGCTCGCGCGATGGCCGCGCCGATGCGCCTGGCCGCACCGGTTACAATCGCCACCGGTTCACGTGCTGTCTGATCACTTGTCGTCATTCGGTTCTCCATCACTTTCCCTGCCCGAGCCGCCAGCCGAACTGGCCGGTCTGAGCGAGCGCCTGTGCCTGAAAATCGCGGCCGCAATCGAGCGACACGGCGCGATCCCCTTCGACCGCTACATGACCATGGCATTGTACGAGCCCGGACTCGGCTACTACGTCAATGGCCTGCACAAGTTCGGAGCAGCCGGCGACTTCGTGACCGCGCCGGAACAGGGCGGCCTGTTCGCCACCGCCCTGGCGCGCCAGTGCGATGAAGTCGCCGAGGCGCTGGGCGGTGACTGGACGCTGCTGGAGCTGGGCGCCGGTTCCGGCGTACTCGCCCGCGACCTGCTCGAATCGCTGGCGTGGCCGCCGCGCGAGTACCTGATTCTCGAGCCCAGCGCCGCGCTGCGCGAGGTACAGAACGAAACCCTGGCAGCGCTGCCCGACGGCTTGCGTCAACGCCTGCGCTGGGTCGATCAGCCACCCGGCGAGGCCTTCGAGGGGGTCGTGATCGGCAACGAAGTGATCGACGCCCTGCCGGTGGCGCGCTTTGAAATCGGCAGGGAAGGCCCGCTCGAGCTGAACGTCGCCGTGTCCGGCTCACGATTCGAGTGGGTTCGGAAAACCCCGCGCCCGCGCCTCCGCCAGGCGATCGAAGCGCTGCAGCGACAGCTCCCGGGACCGCTGCCCCATGGCTATGCCAGCGAGCTGTGCATCGACCTGGCCGGGTGGATCGATACCGTGACCGGGCCGCTGGCGCGGGGCCTGGTGATGTTCATCGATTACGGCTACCCGCGCGAAGAGTTCTACCACCCCGACCGCGGCGACGGCACCCTGGTCTGCCACTATCGTCACCGCGCCCACTTCGACCCCTTCGTCTGGCCGGGGCTGACCGATCTGTCGGCCTTCGTCGATTTCACCGCCGTGGCCGAGGCCGGACATGCCGCCGGCCTCGAGGTTGCCGGCTTCACCAGCCAGGCCGGCTTCCTGCTCGGCCTGGGCGCTCACGAGGCGGTCGAATCCGCCGGGAACGACGAGCGGCGTCTGAAGCTGGCCGGTGAACTCAAGCGCCTGACCCTGCCGGGCGAGATGGGGGAGAAGTTCAAGGTCATCGCCTTGGCACGGGACTTCGACGGGCAATTGAGCGGGTTCGGGTGGATGAGTCAGCTGCATCGGCTCTGACGGGTTGCGGCAATCGGAAACCCCGAAAAACCCTGTCGCCCCGGACATCGCGCAGCGAGGATCCGGGGCCTCGCGGCTGGACGATGGCCATCAGGCCGTCTGTGCCACCGCAACCTGCGAGGTTCCGGCTCGGAGGCCGGGACGACAGACTCTCTGAAACCGGAAACCATTAGACCCCCAAGCCTAATTCCCCCGCCTATCATCGAGTCTGAGATAAACTCGATGGCAGCGCCATGCCCAGAACATACGACTACATCATCGTCGGTGCCGGCTCGGCCGGCTGCGTGCTCGCCAACCGGCTCAGCGCCGATCCCGATGTGCGGGTGCTGCTGCTCGAGGCCGGGCCGCGCGACTGGAATCCGTTCATCCACATGCCGGCCGGGCTGGCCAAGCTGGTCAACTTCAGATCCCTGAACTGGAACTACGAGACCGAGCCCGAGCCCGCGCTCAACAACCGCCGGCTCTACTGGCCGCGCGGCCGGGTACTGGGCGGATCGAGTTCGATCAACGCGATGTGCTATTCGCGCGGCCACCGCAGCGACTACGAGGACTGGGCGGCTGCCGGCAACGCGGGCTGGGGCTGGCAGGATGTGCTGCCCTACTTCCTGCGCGCCGAGGATCAGGCGCGGGGCGCCTCGGAGCTGCACGGCGTCGGCGGCCCGCTGAGTGTGTCCGATCTTGGCTACACCAACGCGCTCAGCGACGTGTTCATCCAGGCCGGCGAACAGGCCGGCCATGCACGCAACCTCGATTTCAACGGACCGGCCCAGCGCGGCATCGGTTTCTACCAGGTGACCCAGCGCAACGGCCGTCGCTGCAGCACCGCAACCGGCTATCTCGACCCGGTGCGCTCGCGGCCGAACCTGACCGTGCTGACCGGCGCGCTGACCCTGGGACTGACCTTTGCCGGAAATGAGCGGATCGGCGGTGTCCGCTACCGCCGTCGCGGCAGGACGCATGCGGCCTTCGCCGAGCGCGAGGTGCTGCTGGCCGCCGGCGCGATCAACTCGCCGCAACTGCTGATGCTTTCGGGCATCGGCCCGGCCGGCATGCTCGAATCGGCCGACGTTCCTTGCCGCCACGAGCTGACCCATGTCGGGCGCAACCTGCAGGACCACCTCGATATCTGCACCCTGACCCGCTGCTCGCAGCCGGTGACCTACGACCAGCTCAACGAACTCCGCGTCGGTCTGCGCTATTTCCTGCACCACGAAGGCGAGGGCACCTCGAACATTGCCGAGGCCGGTGCTTTCCTGGTTTCCGGTCGAGGCCGCGACGACCGGCCCGACATCCAGATGCACTTCGTGCCGGCCCTGCTCGACGACCACGGCCGCAACCGCCTGCCCGGCGACGGCTACACCCTGCACGCCTGCCCCCTGCGACCGGCAAGCCGCGGCCACCTGGCCCTGAGATCGGCCGACCCGCGAGCGCCGATCGCCATCCATGCCAACTATCTCAGCGAGGCCGAGGACCTGGAAATGATGCTCGAATGCGTGCGCCACTCGCGCGAGATCCTCGAGCAGCCGGCCTTCCGTCCGTTCCGCGCCCACGAGATCTTTCCGGGTGACGAGATCCGAAGCCGCGACGGCCTGATCGATTTCATCCGCACCAAGGCCGAAACGATCTACCATCCGGTCGGTACCTGCCGCATGGGTTCGGACCCGCATGCCGTGGTCGACCCCGAACTGAAGGTTCGCGGGCTGGAAGGCCTGCGGGTGGTCGATGCCTCGATCATGCCCAGCCTGGTCGGCGGCAACACCAACGCGCCGACCATCATGATTGCCGAAAAGGCGGCCGACATGATTCTCGCGGGCGCGGTCGCCAGCCGACCGGAAACCGCCCGGGCCGCCTGATCGGCCACATTTGAGCAGTTCCTGAGCCTTCTCTCACGGTTCTCGCAAGTCTCCCGTTCGTCCGAGAGCGAAACTGCCGTCCAGGCGCTGCAACCCGCGGTGCCGCCTGCAACACGGACAACGCAAGGAGACACTCATGAACGAGATCAGACTGCTCGAACGGGCCCTGCCCGCCATTCTCGCCGGGGCACTGCTTGCTGCCGGCATCAGCGAATCGGCCGCCCAGTCCGGCCCGCCCGGCAATCCGGGTCCTGCCGATACGCCCTACTGCATCCTGCTCGGCATGCTCGGCGTGCCACTGGCGCCGGAGTGCCAGGAAGAGGAGGCACCCGGCGAGTACGACCACGGCCCGGAACTGGACCGGTTGCGCATGGCCACCGTCGCCTTTCACAGTCACGACGTGGCTGCGGCAGCCGGCTGGAACGCCCCGATCAGTGAATGCGTGGAAAGCCCCGCCGGTGGCATGGGCTATCACATCGCCAACCTCGACTACCTGGCCGACGACGGTCAACTCAGCCTGCTACGCCCCGAGGTCCTGCTGTATGCGCCGGTCGAAGACGGCTCGATGGAATTCCTGGGCGTCGAGTACATCATTCCGGCCGAGGACTGGCCGCACGAAGCGCCGCCCGAATTCTTCGGCCGCGAGCTGCACTACAATCCGGTGCTCGAGATCTGGGCCCTGCACGTGTGGTCGGCGCGCGAGAATCCGGCCGGCTTGTTCGAGGATTTCAACCCCGAGGTCAACTGCGCCTTCGCCGAGGATTGAATCCGGCATGCGGGCCGGCCGGCGGCGCCGGCCGGCCCGCTGCACCTCAATCGC
>SR_TP_S13solDRAFT_1000677_pt1 | contig 12678 bp, 10 predicted proteins | sample SodReaTP_S13sol_FD_11159 | JGI IMG/M metagenome (IMG submission 11159) | reverse complement strand
GGACTCGTTCTCACTGAGCACGAACACCTCCTCACCCCGGGTGATGCGCGCCGTACCTCGCACCACCACCCAGTGCTCGGCCCGGTGGTGATGCATCTGCAGGGAGAGCTTCTCGCCCGGTTTCACGGTGATGCGCTTGACCTGAAAGCGCTCCGCGCCATCGATGCACTCATAGGTGCCCCAGGGACGCGCCACACAGCGGTGAGTCTGGGCCTCGTCACGCCCTGCCTTACGCAAGCGGCTGACGATCTTCTTCACATCCTGGGTCCGGCGCCTGTCCATCACCAGCACCGCATCCCCGGTCTCCACAATCACCAGATCCTCGAGCCCCACCGCCGCCACCAGTCGCTGGTCGGCGTGGATATAAGTGTTGCGCACCCCTTCCGTGAGCACGTCCCCGGTGAGCACGTTCCCTTGATCGTCCTGCTGTCCGACTTCCCACAACGAGTCCCAGGACCCCACATCACTCCAGCCCGCATCCAGGGGCACCACCACCGCCTTGTCCGTGCGCTCCATTACCGCATAGTCCACTGAATCGGCGCGGCAGGCGGTGAAGGCCTCCACGTCCAGGCGCACAAAGTCCCGGTCACGGGCTTCACCAGCCAGGGCCGCACGGCAAGCCTCCAGGATATCCGGCGCATGACGCCCCAATTCCTCCAGATAAGTGGAGGCCTTGAACAGAAACATGCCGCTGTTCCAGAAATAATCACCGGAGGCGAGATAGGACTCGGCCGTGGCCTGGTCAGGCTTTTCGACAAACTGGCGAACGGGGAAGGAGGCATGGTGCGTGCTGCTTTGTTCGGAGGCATCGGCGCGGTCGGCGCGAATGTAGCCATAGCCCGTGTGCGCCGACTGGGGCACGATGCCGAAGGTCACCAGCGCCCCGTCCTGAGCCAGCTCCAGACCCGCGGACAGGGCTTCGTGAAACGCTGCCAGGTCCGCAATCACATGATCCGCCGGCATCACCATGAGCAGAGAATCCGGATCCGGCTGCGCCAGGGCCGCCAGGGCCACCGCCGGTGCCGTATTGCGCCCTACCGGTTCCAGCAGGATCGCCTCGGGCGCGAGGTCCAGTTGCCGCATCTGCTCCGCCACCAGGAAACGATGCTCCTCGTTACAGACCACTAGAGGCGAACGTGCCCCAGGAAAACCAGCGATACGCTCGACCGTGGCCTGCAACAGACTGCGCTCCCCACCGGTCAGGGACAGGAACTGCTTCGGATACAGCTCCCTGGAGAGGGGCCAGAGACGGGTGCCGGAGCCACCGGACAGGATCACTGGAATCACGGGTAGTTACTCCTTAGGTGCTTGGTGCGGCGAACAGGATACAATTCGAGTGCCTCACAACGCCACCTATCAGCAAAGAGCAAGACTCCTGAAGCCTACCATCGCTTCCCATCACGATTGCCTGACCACATGCACGCTGGCCAAGGGAGCCATTATGCGCTTTCGCGTACGGCCGAACTCGCAGTGGTTATGCCGGGAGTAATCCTCCTTGAATAATTAGAACTTGGTACTTAGTACTTGATACTTCACACCCCACAAAACACCAAGTACCACACACAAAGCCCATCCTTCAATATGCATTTCTGTTTAAAAACCCCTTAAAAACCGTCAAGACAATAATCTTCAGGTCCAACCACAACGACCAGTTCTCGATGTAGTAAAGATCGTACTCAACCCTTTTTTGCATTTTCTCCAGGGTGTCCGTCTCCCCGCGGAAACCATTGACCTGTGCCCAGCCCGTAATACCCGGCTTCACCTTATGCCGCTGCATGTAGTAATCAATATGCTCCTTGTAAAACTCGTTGTGTGCCAAGGCATGGGGTCGAGGGCCGACAATGGACATACGGCCCTGGAGTACATTAAAGAACTGGGGAAGCTCATCGAGACTGGAGCGACGTAAAAAGGCACCAAAACGTGTAATTCGTGCATCGTTCCGACGGGCCTGGGTCACCTGGTCCTCGGGCTCCTGATGAAGCACCATGGTTCTAAACTTGTAGACCCTGATCTCCCGCCCATCCCATCCATGGCGCTTCTGTTTGAAGAGCACGGGCCCCGGTGAACTAAACTTCACACCTATGGCGATCAGCAGGAGAAGTGGGCTGATCAGGATCAGGATCAGTATGGCAAGCACCCTGTCTTCCAGTCCCTTTACAAATCGATTGAGTCCCTCCATGGGAGAAACGGAGAGATTCATCACTGGCATACCAGCCACGTCGGTCACCGAGTGATTCAGAAGGCGAAATCCGAATACATCGGGCACGAAACGGATGTCCACGGTGGCATAACGAAGCGAATGCAGCACAGAGCGAACTCGATCCTCCTGACTGAGCGGCATCGCCAGCCAGACCTGATCAACGGCCTCGCGCTGCACAAATGCGGGTAAATCGTCCAGGCGGCCCAGCACGGGATAACCACACGGGCTTGTGCTCCTCAAAGCCTTGTCGTCGCAAAAAAAACCGACAACCTGCAAGCCCGCCCACGGCATCGCCCGAAGGCGAGCTGCAACTTCCTGCCCCAGACCAGCAGCACCGACGATCACGATTCTGCGCTGATTAAAGCCCCGGGCGCGCATCCAGCTGAGAAGATTTCTGATAAAGACCCGGCTTGCGATGAGACCGAACCAACTTGACCCGGCCCAGATCAACGCCCATCCACGTGAGTACGTCGCACCCATTTTCGTGACGAAGGCAATAGCGACTAAAGATACAATCACCCCCCCCCACGCCAAAGTGATGAGACGAAGCTCATCAAGGAGCGAAGCGCCACGCCAGGCTCGATAGATGTTGAAACGCGGGAATATCAGAGCCGTCAGAAGGACACCTACCAACAAGGCAATCTCGTAACGGTCATGAAGTGAGGGGCGTCCCAGGTAGCACCAGTGGGCCAACCAGCCCGTAAGGGCAACCATGAACCAGTCACCCATATGGAATATGACATTAAGGACACTAGAGTGCTCCTTAAGCACACCTCTTAAACGATTTGGACTCATAGCGTGACTTTAAACATCAGAGAAAAGTCCCTTTGTACTCGAAAGATCACACCGCCGCTCTGCGGCCATTTACCAGACTCAAGCATGGCCAAGACAAAGAGGGATTACATCGAAAATGGAATACGCACCAGTAAACCTTGTTGTTCAAGCTCGAAACTGCTCCTGATTCTCAAGAAACCAGGCATATGTATCACGCAATCCCTCTTCTAATGGGATTTCGGACTCCCAGCCAAGAGCCTGCAGTCTTGAAACATCAAGCAACTTACGTGGAGCGCCATCCGGTTTTGAATCATCGAAGACAATCCTGCCCTCGTAGCCCACAACCCTTGAGACGGTCTCTGCCAGTTCACGGATTGTGCAGTCCACACCAGTGCCAACATTGATGTGGGATAACATAGGCTGAGTATGCGATCGATGTAACTCTTTCCCTAATTCCATCACGTGGACACAGGCTGCCGCCATATCATCCACATGCAGAAACTCTCTCATGGGTCGACCACTCCCCCAAACGACCACTTCAGGAGCACTCATCTGCGCAGCCTCGTGAAAACGACGCATCAAAGCGGGAATGACGTGTGAGTTCTCCGGATGAAAATTGTCGTGTGGCCCATAGAGGTTGGTCGGCATGACACTCCTGTAATCATGTCCGTACTGCCGATTGTAACTCTCGCAGAGCTTGATCCCAGCAATCTTGGCTATCGCGTAAGGCTCATTGGTCGGCTCCAGGCTCCCCTGGAGCAATGATTCCTCCGCCATTGGTTGCGGCGCCAGTTTCGGATAGATGCAGGATGAGCCGAGGAACAGGAGTTTCTGTACACCCGCCTGATGGGCAGAGTGGATCACATTGCACTCAATCATCAGATTGTCGTAGATAAACTCAGCCGGGTAGGTGTTATTGGCATGGATACCGCCCACCTTGGCCGCCGCCAGATAAACCTGGTCCACGCCGGCATCCCGGAAGAAGGCCTCCACCTCCGCCTGGCGGGCGAGATCTACCGTCTTGCGGTCGCAGGTCAGCAAATTACGATAGCCGAGCGCCTCAAGCCGCCGCATGATGGCCGATCCCACCATGCCCCGATGGCCGGCCACAAAAATCCGCGCATCCCTGGCCATCACCAACTACCCGCCATCCGAACTCGGAGTATTCGTAGGCCGGCCTTCAGGCTGTCAACACCACGGCACGTATCCCGTCCCACAACTAACCCTCCCGTGTCACATTCACTTCGTACCCGTGCTTCATCAGCAAAGCGTGCCGTCTCGCCTGATCCAGATCGTATGCCACCATCTCCCGCACCATCTCATCAATAGAGATCTCCGGCACCCACCCAAGGCGTTCCCGCGCTCGGGTCGGGTCTCCCAGCAGGGTTTCCACTTCGGTGGGTCGGAAGTAGCGAGAATCCACCGCCACAATGACATCCCCGGTCTTCACTGATGGCGCCGAATCTCCCGAGACGGATTCGACGATACCCTTCTCATCGACCCCCTCGCCCTCAAACCGAAGCGTAACCCCCAACTCCCCGGCGGACATTCGTACGAAATCGCGCACCGAAATCTGCTTACCGGTCGCGATGACGAAGTCTTCCGGCTGATCCTGCTGCAGCATAAGCCACTGCATGCGCACGTAATCGTGGGCGTGGCCCCAATCACGAAGGGCATCCATATTCCCAAGATAGAGGCATTGCTCCAGACCCTGAGCGATATTTGACAAGCCCCGCGTGATCTTCCGGGTAACGAAAGTCTCCCCCCGCCGCGGCGACTCGTGGTTGAAAAGGATGCCGTTACAAGCATACATCCCGTAGGCCTCGCGATAGTTCACGGTGATCCAGTAGGCATACAGTTTGGCCGCCGCGTACGGTGAACGGGGATAGAAAGGTGTCGTTTCCTTTTGCGGGGTTTCCTGCACTTGACCAAATAGTTCAGAGGTGGAGGCCTGGTAGAAACGCGTCTGTTTTTCCAAGCCCACGATCCGGATCGCTTCTAAAATCCGCAAGGTACCAAGCGCGTCCACATCCGCAGTGTACTCGGGCGACTCGAAACTCACCGCCACATGGGACTGCGCACCGAGATTGTAGACCTCATCAGGCTGAATTTGCTGGATGATGCGAATGAGGTTCGAAGAATCCGTCAGATCCCCGTAATGGAGGACCAACCTGCGTTCCCGCTCGTGGGGATCCTGGTAGAGATGGTCGATTCGCTCCGTATTAAAAAGTGACGCGCGGCGTTTGATGCCGTGCACCTCATAGCCCTTCTCCAGCAGGAACTCCGCCAGATAGGAGCCATCCTGCCCGGTTATCCCGGTGATCAGCGCCTTCTTCATTTTTCCTCCGCATGGGGTCTCGCGGTCCCGTGGACCAGAGCGTTCAGCTCCGCTTCGAAGCGGCTCATGATACTGTCATATCCCAGATATTTCTCGGCATAGGCTCTCGCCTTCTCTCCAAGTGACCTGCGTCGTGACTCGTCACGCACGAGTTCGATTACAGCGTCGGCCAGGGCCCGCGCATCACCGGGAGGCACTCGAAGCCCGCATTCATCCATCACCTGGCCTACCTGCGTGCCCTCTGCGGCCGTTGCCACGGTCGCCCGACCGCTGGCCAGCATGCCCGTCAGCTTAGAAGGCATGACCAGATCCGCCGCATCAGCCCTCTGAGGAAGGAGATGGATATTGGCCAGGTTCAACAACTCGTTCAGCTTCTCCACCGGCTGAAGGGGTAGCCATCGAACATTTGAGAGTCCGGACGCCATGACCTCCAACCGGGCACGTGCGCTGCCCGCACCGGCCATAACCCAGACCAGATCCTTTTCTGAGACAGTCCGTTTCGCAGCCTCGACAAGCACCTCAAGCCCCTGTTTCTCTCCCAGGTTGCCAGCGTACAGGGCAACGACTGTGTCATCTGCAAGGCCCAGCTCATCACGGAAACAGGACGGCTCCGCCAAGGGTCTGATGGCATGAACGTCCGCCCAGTTTTGAAATAAGACCCTGGCCTCTCCTTTGAGGCCTTTCTCTGCAAGCCGATCCATCATGCGGTCGGATATGGTAGACACGCGGTCGAAGCGACTCAGCAGGGCGCGCTCAGACCGCATCGCCCATTTCTTCAAAGCCCCCCCTCCCAGCAGCCCCATATCGAAAGCGGCGTCGACCTCGAAGTCCTGAACATGCAACCAGGACTTGGCACCTGAAAGACGTGCGACCAGCAGTGCAGCTGGCGCTACGGCCAGCGTCGGCTCCACAGTCAGGACCACATCAGGTCGCCACCGTGACTGTGCGATTGCCACAGGAAAACTGCTCAATGCGAAACTGACGAGATGAAGCAACCGCTTCTTTCCATTGGGCTCGCGCGGCACCCAGATCGGACAACGCTGCACCCGTGCGCCAGATTGATCATCAAAGCGCCAGAATTCGCAATTATACTTCCAGGATGAATAACCGTCGTTTACACGCCAGTCCGGATAGTATGGCGGCGCGGTGATAATCCTCACATCATGGCCGCGCGCCGCAAGCCATGCGGTCATCTCCCCGCTGTACTTGCCGATCCCGGTCAGTTCAGGGGCAAAATTGATTCCGTAGAGAAGGAGGCGCATTACGAATCGGGGCTCATTCGGACCGTTCCATATCCACAGATTCCAAGCGGCCGAAATTCCTCATGACTTTCTGAACAGAAAGTCAGCCTGAATGGCTCTGCCCGCGCGATCGTAACTCATGTTGAACACGCCAGTGAGGCGAAAGCCCCGTTCCCGAAGCCATGCAATGACCTCATCAGCAAAGGCCTGCCCGGCATACAGTTCCACAAACGAACACTCGACATACACCCAATCGAACTGTGGCAATAAATCTTCACTCCCCTCCAGCACCCGCAACTCGAAGCCCTGGACATCCAGCTTCAGCAGCGCTGGCGAGGAAATCTCATGCGACGGCAATACATCGGCAAGGCGCACAACGCGTATCTTCATCGTCCTGGCCTCGGCTGTGCCGGGGAACAACGCCTCCTGGCACTCCGTAATCGGCAGCAGCGAGGAGGAATCATCCCGCTCTGAAAGATGAATCTCCGCTTCCCCCGGACGCGGTCCGACGGCCGCCTCCTCCAGTTTGGTGTGGGAATCGCGCTCGAACACCGACCGATATACTGCCGCCGGCACGGGCAGCGGTTCGAAGGACATGATCATCGCCTCAGGAAAGTAGTGGCGTGAGACCAGCGCGAACTGTCCCCGGTTTGCGCCGATGTCGACCACCGTGTTCACTGGTCTCAGGTTGCGCAGCACTCGTGCGTGCTCCACCCCGGCTGCCACTCGGTGGCGACGAAGCGCGGCTCGCCAAGAGAACACTGCGAGAATACCCAGGAACTTCCTCACCTTATTCTTCAGCCCGGCGCTCACGACCTTTCCCCATCCGCGCCGTCCGCCCTCACATGCGTCCCGACAATCTCCGCCACCAGTGCGTGCCAGCGCGCTTTGCTTTCGTCATAGGTGCTGGTAAAGCGCTTAGCCGCCGTTGTTGAAGCGATCCTGAACGCCGCTGGCCCCGCCAACCAGCGTCCCAACTGTGCCAATGCCGCCGGCACGAATGGCTCGGCTGGATCAATCACCAGCCCACCATCAGAACCGACAATCTCCGGAATGCAGCCGCGCCCGTAGGCGATGACCGGGATGCCGCGCGACATGGCTTCGTGAATAGTCAGCGGCTCGGCTTCATTGACATAGCGAGTGGGGAAAATCAACGCATCAATGCTGGCATAAAAAAGATCTTTGTCAGCACCATATTTCGGACCGACGTATTCGACATTTGGCAACCCGGCCAAACGAGACCGCACAGCGCGCTCTGTTTCAATATCCGGGAACGGGCCGGCGAGCAGGGCATGCAACGGTAAACCGGAATATTCCGCCGCGTTCATCAGATCGAGAAACTCGAACACCCCTTTCTCGTGTGCGATATTGCTGAGAAAACCAATCGTATGCAACTGCTCTCGTTCCACAACGGTCCTTTCATTAGCCATAAAAAAGACGGCATTGGAAATCGGAACAATCCGAGTCACGTTGTACGCACTCGTCAGTCGTTCGTCCATCCCGGGAGACAACGCGATATGAACGGCGCCACTGCCCGCCGCACGAATCAATGCCCACGTCAACACGCTTGTCTTGTCGAGATAGGCGAAGCTGTGGTGATGCAGGAATATACGCATTCCGCGTAGCCGAGCGAGCAGGAGGAAGGCCAGCTCATAAAACTGCCCGAGCCCTCCTGAAACGCTCATGTATAGGGTTCTCCCGCGCAACCCGCGCTTCCCGCCCAGACGAGCCAGGCCGTGTAGGACGCGCGGCAAGCGAATCAGACGAGCAACCAAAGACCGGTTGAGGGTGGAAGCAGCGAGGTCTATTACCAGTGGTATCGTCACCGCTTGTCGCAACGCATCGCTCACCGCTGCATTGACGGCTGCCATCCCATGCATTGGTGGCGGAAAGGCTCCGACCATCACAACTTTGTTCTTATCATTAGCCGACATCATGGCTTGACTGCAAATCGATCTGCTTGATAATAGAGTCATCAGCACCTAGCTTACAGGTCTGTAACATTGTGCAATCCGCGCCGAAATCATCACTGACTCTATCTGTTTAAATGGAAATACCATTCACTTGGGCCGCTGGCGCTTCCCGCAACCGCTGCTCGAGAGCTGCGGATGGGCGAATGTAAAGCGTGTTACCCACATCACGATGTTCCTCAAGCTCGACCAGCCGACGAGTGAAAGGCTCGTAGTCCATAGGGCGAAAACCGAAGCCCAAAAGTCGGGCGTGCAGATCGGTGTCGCTGAAACCATAGCGCATACCGAGGCCGTTCAATTCGATCAGGACAGCCTGCAGAGACCGCTGCGCGAGCACGTCGGCCGCGCCGTGAATAACGTTGGCCTCGAAGCCCTCGACATCAATTTTGATCAAGACCGGCGCCCATCCTTCCGCAATCGCATCGAGCGTGTCGACGGCCACGGACACGGACTGTTCGGCAGATTCTCCGGGCGCCAACACATGGTTAGTCGGGCCACTCTGCGTTGAAAACCGGAGCTCGCTTGGCTCGCTGCTGACACCAAAGTTGCGCGCGTCAATCCGCGCCCCGAAGCGATTAATATGGACGTTGTCCAGCAATTGCTCGAAGGTCGCGGGAACAGGCTCGATGGCCAGCACTCGGGCTCCCCGGCTCGCAGCTAAGATGCTATAGACACCGACATTTGCACCAACGTCGATAAATTCATCACCTTCGCGCAACGTATGCAGCACGAAAGCCATGTCTTCGAATTCCATTAGCCCGATATAGACATTCCCCGTCGCCCCGTGCATGCCAGCTCCAACCAGCAGCCGAGTGTCATTCACGAACGGTATAGCCGCCTTCACGCCCAACAAACGGCTGCCGGTCTGCCAGCGCAGAATCCGCACGAGTGTCTCGATTCGATCACGCCTGCCCAATGGGTGGTCAAGATAATAGTGCAAGGTGCGCCAGAGCGTAGCGATGCTCATTATGACTCCCTATCCAAGAGCGATATGTACGATACTTTCGAGCTTCTCGACCCATCACTCAGACGCTTAGCCTTGAATTTTCTAAGTTGAATTTTCCCCACTTGCCGCAGTGACTCACTAATTCTACCAAAGGGCAGGTTGGTAGATGAACTCTCAGCCTTGAAGATCCGAAGCGGGCGACAGAGCAAAAAAAGTGCTCCAGCACCAGCACACCTGCACCAATAAAGACGCGCTGCCTGCATAACATGGACATGACGGTCAGCCGACCTCACAGTATTGCGCAATGCCAAAACACGGGAAGCTAGTCTCGGCCTATTGTTCATGTTCAATACTGCTCACAACAAAATGGAAACCAGCATGCTTCACACCGGCCGGCAAAGGCATCATTCGGTCTCTAAAGTACCTAGATCCGTAATGCCAACTCTCCACTTTCATGCCATGCCGTGCCAACAGTTGCTCTAAAACCGTCGGACACATCCAGAGCGTATGCTCTGGATTCGGATTTACACGGCCCTTGAAAAGAGCTGCCTTAATGATGAATCGCCAATACCACGGGTTGGGCGTGGACAAAAGCAGTTTTCCGCCAGGCCTGAGATGTGCTTTGCAACTATTCAGAAACCCACTCAAATTTTCGAGATGCTCAATCAGGTCCCCGGCAACTATGACATCATAGTCTTTGTCTGTATGGAAATTCTCAGCGTTTCCGTGCATGACGTTGTAACCAAGCTTTCTCAGATAATTGACTCCATCTTCATAGAGATCAAGGCCATCCAGAGTGCGCGCCACTTGTTTCAGGGCCTTGTGCAGCCAATACTTACTTTTATAATTCTCCGGATTGTGGTGTACACACCCGAGATCCAGGACATCTTTACCCTGGCAATGTGAGACTGCAAATTGAATTTTGTGGTCGCACCATGCCACTTCCAGTGAGAAGTCTCGCTCGTTCGGCGCCGAATTCTTTCCAATCAGCCAGTCTTTAGAGTCTGGAGTCATCACTTATCCTCGAAATCGAATATCAATTGCCTAATAGAGTTGAGACCATGCGCTCGAAATCCTCTGCCCATCTCTCCGGCGTGCGGCCTCGGATTTTCTCGGTGGAAATCCGCCCCATGCGCGCTCGCAGATCGGGATTGCGTGCTAGGTACACCATGCGCTCGGCCAGCACTACACTGTCCTCGGGTGGCACAATGTAGCCATTCACGCCATCCTCGATGCGATCGCGAATCTCGCCGGCCGCTGAAGTCGAGATCACCGGCAGGCCACATGCCATCGCCTCGTCGACCACCAAGCCATACGGATCGCCCAGCGTGGGAAAGACGAGCACGTCGGCCAGCGCATAATAACGAGGCAAGTCAGGTTTTTGTTGGAAGCCCACGAACACCACATTGAGAATACCCTTCTCGGCGCAGGTCTGTCTGAGTCGGATTTCCTCAGACCCGTCACCCACCAGGAGCAGGCTGATCGGCTCCGCGCATTGATGTTGTATGCTCTCGAACGCACTTAGCAAGTAATTGACGCCCTTACCCCACCACAACCGACCGACATAGAGAAATGTGGTGCCCTCCAGCCCGAGTTCGCGGCGAAACGCGCTACGCTCTGGCAACATGGCCGAAACTTCGGCATCGAAATACGCATTGTCTACGGTGTGAGTAGCGAAAAATATACGCTCAGGAGGCGCGCCGTAGCGCATAGCGAAGGCTTTACCATCTTCGCCCGGCGTTTCTATAGCATCGACACGCCGGAATAGAAATCGCTTCAGCGCTTCCTTGAAGGGATGGCGGAGAACCCAACGGTCATGCGTCATCAGCACGCGAAATGCCGTCCTGACACCTCGCAGTTTGGCAATCGCCCAGCCAGTGATGAATGCCGGTTCATGATACAGGCTCACCAGCACGTCCGGGCGTCGACCGAACACCGGCAACGGCCAATGCTGAGTGCGACCGAACAGGTGGGTGTTGGGCAGATAACGATAGCGAAACCGCCATAATGCCTCATTCACGTCCCAACTCCTATCGGCCTCGGTTCGGTCATTGAACCAAGCCTCGAACTCGAATTCATCACGATCGGCCAGCGCATTGAAACGCTCGACCATGTAGGGCGAGGGGATATTATTCCAGTAGACGACAAAAGGGCGCACTTACTTCACCTCGGCGATAGAATTTACTGGATGGACCCCCCTCGCCTGAGCCCCGCCCCACATTGTTGTCCTCACAAGTACGCCAAGTGCTCCCCCTACACTCGCCACCATGATTGCACTAAGTACTCCTCCTGATAACAATGCCGTATGAAACTCTCTAGAGGTTAAAGAAATTAGATTTAAGGACAAGACGGAAGCTACCACCACCTTACCAAAGCGTGTGCGACGCGTAGCCGAGAAGAAATCACAATATGAAACCAAGATGCCAACAAGAATGCTTACTATAATAATTCCAAGGATCCCGAATCCCGCATATGCAGACCCTATAAACCCTGTCTGAAATGAAGTGAGTACTTCTCCCAAATAAAGCTCCGGAATCAGTACAGTAACGTTAGTATAGTCTGCTCCAAAATGACGAAATAAACCGATATTTTCAATGCCCAGATAACCAACAACAGACGGAAAAGCATCGAACCATAGTCGTAGCGCGTCATTGGAAGCAAAGAACACACGATAGACTAGAATTTCAAAAAGCTCGTTAAATGACAGGTCATTATTCAATAATAATTCCATATATTGGATCATATATAATAAATAAACAAGAATAAGGGCCGATATAAAAGCCAGAAAACTATATGCATAAAATCTCGGCCCGATCAACAAAGCCCCACGATTTTGTTTGCTATATAGAACCACCAATACGATTATTGCAATGAAGTAAACAAAAGGATATTTATTGAGCTGCATTCCAGCTACAATAAAAACAATAAAAAGCCCGACTATGGAAAGCAGCTTCACATGAATCCGCCGTCCATAGACAATAAAGTAAACCCAGCCGGAATAGATCAATGCAGTAATAGAGTACCGCAGGAGTTCAGAAACTATGGTATAGAGATGCCCTTCAAAGATCACTCTCCTTATCTGAGTATAGTTATACTCTGACACACCAATAAAATACTTCACGTACTCCAGCGTCACTGGTAACCCAGCCCCCTGCACAATGACCATCAGAATAATGAGAGCTACAGAGAAAATGAAAAGCCACATTAAG
>SR_TP_S13solDRAFT_1000676_pt1 | contig 12683 bp, 8 predicted proteins | sample SodReaTP_S13sol_FD_11159 | JGI IMG/M metagenome (IMG submission 11159) | reverse complement strand
CGCTTGAGGTGCGCCTCGGAACGGGAACAGGCCACCACCTGTTTGCAGTAGCCGGCCCGGCGCAGGGCCAGGGCCAGGGAACCGCCGATCAGGCCGGCGCCGATGATGGCGAGCTTGCGGATCAAGCGCGCAGCACCTTGTCCAGGGCAGCAATGAAACGGGTGTTCTCGTGCGCGCGGCCGATGGTCACCCGCAAGTGATTGGGCAGGCCGTAGCCGGCGATGGGACGCACGATCACGCCCTCGCGCAGCAGGGCCTGGTACACGGGGCCCGCCTCCCGGCCCATGTCAATGGACAGGAAGTTGCCCACCGAGGGGATGAAACCCAGGCCCCGTTCCCGGCAGGCGTCCATCACCTGGACCAGGCCTTCCCGGTTGACGCGCACGCTCTCGCTCACGTGGTCGGTGTCGTCCAGTGCCGCCACGGCGGCGGCCTGGGCCAGCAGGTTGGTGTTGAAGGGCTGGCGCACCCGGTTGAGGATGTCCGCCACCGCCTCGCCGGAGACGCCGTAACCGATGCGCAGGCCCGCGAGTCCGTGGATCTTGGAGAAGGTGCGGGTCAGCAGCAGGTTGGGAAAGGCATCCAGCCAGCGGCTGCTGTCCGGGTAGCCATCCGCCTCCACGTACTCGAAATAGGCCTCGTCCATGACCACCAGGACGTCCTCGGGCACCCGCTTGAGGAAGCCGTGTACCGCGTCCTCGTCCAGCCAGGTGCCCGTGGGGTTGTTGGGGTTGGCCACGAACACCACCCGGGTATCGGCATTGATGAGGGACGCCATGGCGTCCAGGTCATGGCCGTAGGGCATGGCATGGTCGGGGCCGTTGGCCGGGGCCACCCGGGCCTCGGCGCCCACCGCCTGCACCACGATGGGATAGACGGCGAAGGCATGGGCGCTGAACACCGCATTGCGCGCCGGCGCCAGGTAGGCACGGGCCACCAGCTCCAGGATCTCGTTGGAACCGTTGCCCAGCGTGATGCGCGAGGGAGCGACATCGAACTGCTCGGCCAGCCGCCGCTTCAGGGCAAAGCCGTTGCCGTCGGGATACAGGGCGATGCCGCCCAGTTGGGCGCGCACGGCCTCGAGCGCCTTCGGGCTCGGACCCAGGGGATTCTCGTTGGAGGCGAGCTTGATGCTTTCGCGGATACCCAGTTCCCGCTCCAGTTCCTCGATGGGCTTGCCGGGCTGATAGGGGGTCAGGTTCTGCACCCCGGCCAGCGCCAGGGCCCGATAATCGCAACTCATGTTTGAATTCCGGTGGTTATGTAGGGGGCGGAAGACCGGTTCAATGAAAGACACAAAATCTCGACAGGATTAACAGGATTCACAAGGTCAAACAGGGTTTCGTCTTATTTCTTTTAATCTTGAAAATCTTGTTAATCCTGTCAGAAAAGTCTTTTCAGGTCTTTGCGTTGGACATTTTCTCAATCAAAGCACCGCTCTGGGATAGGACCCCAGCACCTTGACCAGATCCGCTTCCTGTTCCAGGGCCGCGATGGCCTGGCGCACCTTGTCGTCTTCCTCGTGACCTTCCACGTCGATGAAGAACACGTAATCCCAGTTCACGCAGTGGGAGGGACGGGATTCGATGCGCGTCAGGCTCACGTCCGCGCGGGCGAAGGGCTCCAGCAGGCGGTACAGGGAACCGGGGCGGTTTCGGGTGGACAGCAGCAGGGAAGTCTTGTCCCGGCCTGACGGCCCGCTGGCCCGCTGACCAATCACCAGGAAACGGGTGGTGTTGTCCGGGGCATCCTCGATGTTGGCGTTGAGGACATTGAGCACGTAACGTTCGGCGGCCGCCTGGCTGGCGATGGCACCGGCGCCCTCCTCCTCGGCGGCACGCCGCGCGGCCACGGCGTTGCTGCTCACCGGGATGCGCTCGGCCTGGGGCAGGTTGGCGTCCAGCCACTCCCGGCACTGGGCGAGAGACTGCTGGTGGGAATAGATGCGCTTGACCTGTTCCCGGGCGAGGCCGGGTTTCGCCATCAGGTGATGATGGATGCGCAGGGCCACCTCGCCGCAGATCTTGAGCGGCGACTGCATGAAGCGGTCCAGGGTGTGGGTGACCACGCCCTCGGTGGAATTTTCCACCGGCACCACGCCGTAATGGGCGGCGCCGGACTCCACCTCCCGGAACACCTCGTCGATGGCACCCAGGGGCACGGTGTGCACCGAGTGGCCGAAGTGCTTGAGGGCCGCCGCCTGGGTGAAAGTGCCCTCGGGACCCAGGAAGGCGACGTTGAGGGGTTCTTCCAGGGCGAGGCAGGCGGACATGATCTCCCGGAACAGGCGCGCCATCTCCTCGGCATCCAGAGGGCCTGGATTGCGCTGCTGGATCTTGCGCAGGATCTGCGCCTCGCGCTCGGGACGATAGAACTCGGCGTTGGGATCCGCGTCGCGCTTGACCTTGGCCACCGCCTGGGCACAGCGGGCCCGCTCGCTGATCAGCCTGAGCAGTTCATCGTCCAGGGCATCGATGCGCGCCCGGATCTGTTCCAGTGATTCCTGTTCGCTCATGAGTCTCTACAACACCCGTACCCGCAGGACGCCATCGATGGCGGAGATCTCCCGGGCGGCATCTTCGGTGATCTCGCCTTCCACGTCCATGATCGTGTAGGCGATGGCGCCCCGGGATTCGTTGACCATGTGCACGATGTTCAGGCTGGCCTTGCCCAGGATGTGGGAGATCTGACCCACCATGTCGGGCAGGTTGCGGTTGATCACCGCGAGCCGGGAGTCGCCGGCCCTTGGCAGGAACACCTCGGGCAGGTTGACGGAGTTACGCACGTTGCCGTTCTCCAGATACTCCCGCAGCTGCTCGGCGACGATCACGGCGCAGTTCTCTTCCGCCTCGTGGGTGGAGGCACCCAGGTGGGGCAGCGCGATGACCTTGGGATTCGCCAGCAAGGCAGGCGTCGGGAAATCGCACACGTAGGCGTGCAGCTGACCCGCGTCCAGGGCACGGCACACCGCTTCCTCGTCCACGATGCCGGCGCGGGCGAAGTTGAGCAGCACCGCGCCCGACTTCATGCGGCCCAGGCGGTCGGCGTTGATCATGTTGCGGGTGGCGTCGTTGAGCGGCACGTGGAAGGTGACGAAATCGGAGCGGGACAGCAGGTCATCCACGCTGGCGGCATGTTGCACGTCGGACGACAACTGCCAGGCGCTGCGCACGGTGATCTTGGGATCGTAGCCGATCACATGCATGCCCAGGGCGCGGGCGGCGTTGGCGATGCGCACGCCGATGGCGCCCAGGCCGATGACGCCCAGGGTCCGGCCGGGCAGTTCGAAGCCCACGAATTTCTTCTTGCCCGCCTCCACCCGGTGTTCCAGGTCCGGGGCCGCGGTATCCAGGTTGCGGGTATAGTCCCAGGCGGTGCAGAGATTGCGCGCGGCCATGAACATGCCTGCCAGCACCAGTTCCTTCACCGCGTTGGCGTTGGCGCCGGGCGCGTTGAACACCGCCACGCCCCGCTCGCTCATGGCCTCCACGGGGATGTTGTTCACCCCGGCACCGGCCCGGCCGATGGCCTTCAGATCAGCGGGCAGGTCCATGTCGTGCATGTTGAAGGAACGCACCAGCACCGCGTCCGGGTGAGACATCTCGGAGGCGATCTCGTAATGGTCCCGGGGAAAGCAATCCAGGCCCTTCACGGAGATGTTGTTGAGCGTCAGTATCTTGTACATGGGTCGTTGCCTGAATGATTTTTTATTTTTGCCACAGAGGTCACAGAGGTCACAGAGTTAAAAAAACAAGGAAATCCAGATTGTTTTGTTTCTGTCTCTGTGACCTCTGCGTCCTCTGTGGCTGAATTGTTTCAGCCCTTGCGCTGTTCGAAGTCGGCCATGAAATCCACCAGCGCGCTTACGCCCGCCTCGGGCATGGCGTTGTAGATGCTGGCGCGCATGCCGCCCACCGAGCGGTGGCCCTTGAGGGTCGTCAGGCCCAGCGCGGCGGCCTCCTTGAGGAACTCGCCGTCCAGGTCGGGATTGGCCAGGGTGAAGGGCACGTTCATCCAGGAGCGGCAGGCCGGGTCCACGGGATTGGCGTAGAAGTCCGAGCCGTCGATGGCGTCGTAGAGCTTGCGGGCCTTGCGTTCGTTGATCTGTGCCATGGCCTTGAGGCCACCCAGGCCCAGCAGCCACTGGAACACCAGGCCGGCCAGGTACCAGCCGTAGGTGGGCGGGGTGTTGTACATGGAATCGTTGTCGGCGTGCACCTTGTAATCGAACATGGTGGGCGTGCCGGCGAGGGTCTCGCCGATCAGGTCCTCACGCACGATGACGATGGTCAGGCCCGCCGGTCCGATGTTCTTCTGGGCGCCGGCGTAGATCAGGCCGAAGCGGGAGACATCCACGGGGCGGGACAGGATGGTGGAGGACATGTCCGCCACCAGGGGCACATCCCCGGTCTCCGGGATCCACGGAAACTCCACGCCACCGATGGTCTCGTTGGGGGTGTAGTGCAGATAGGCCGCGTCCTCACTGCGCTGCCAGGTCTCGAAGGCGGGCACGGAATTGAAACCGTCCGCTGCGCTGCTGGCCGCCACGTTCACGTCCGCGTACTTGCGGGCCTCCTCGATGGCCTTCTTGGACCAGGCGCCGGTATTGACGTAATCGACGCGCTTTTTGCCGCGCAGCAGGTTCATGGGCACCATGGCGAACTGCGCCGATGCGCCACCCTGCAGGAACAGGACCTTGTAGTTGTCCGGGATCTCCATGAGGGTGCGCAGGTCACGTTCGGCGGCCTCGGCGATGGACATGAAGGCCTTGCCCCGGTGGCTCATCTCCATCACCGACATGCCGGTACCGTTCCAGTCCAGCATCTCCTCCCGGGCCTTTTCGAGCACCGGCTCGGGCAGCATGGCGGGACCTGCACTGAAATTGAACACGCGCGTCATGGGGACCTCGGGTTGTGGTTCGCTGTGGTTGTCTGGAAATCTGTCAGGTCTTGGCGTCGCCGGGCGTCGGTTGGGGTGAGCGCAGCGAACCCCAAGCCACGGGTATCAGGCCTCTTCTGTGCCGGCGTCCTCACCGCCTTCCTCGTCCTCACCGCCTTCCTCATCGCCCTCGCCGTTGAGTCCGGCCACCCGGGCCAGTTCCACCAGGTGCTCCTGGTCGGTGAGACGGATCAGGCGCACGCCCTGGGTGTTGCGGCCCAGCACGGAGATGTCGGCCACCGGGGTGCGCACCAGGGTGCCACCGTCGGTGATGAGCATCACCTCGTCCTCATCGGCCACCAGGGTCGCACCCACCACGGCGCCGTTGCGGCCGCCGGTCTGGATGGCGATCACGCCCTGACCGCCACGGCCGTGGACCGGGAAATCGTCGGGCGGGGTGCGCTTGCCGTAGCCGTTCTCCGTGGCAATGAGCACAGTGCCCTCGTCCACGATGATGAGCGAGATCACCCGCTGATCCTCGGCGAGTCTCACGCCGCGCACGCCGCAGGCGGTGCGACCCATGGGTCGCACCTGCTCCTCGCTGAAGCGGATGGCCTTGCCGGCGGAGGTGAGCAGCATCACATCGCGGCTGCCATCGGTGATCGCCACGTCCACCAGCTGGTCACCATCGCGCAGGTCCACGGCGATGATGCCGTTGCTGCGCGGGCGGGAAAAGTCCACCAGGGGGGTCTTCTTCACCGTGCCGCTGCTGGTGGACATGAACACGTACAGGTCTTCCAGGTATTCGCGCACCGGCAGGATGGCATTGATGCGTTCGCCCTCCTCCAGCGGCAGCAGGTTGACGATGGGCTTGCCCCGTGCCGCGCGGCTGCCCTGGGGCAGTTCGTAGACCTTGAGCCAGTAGGCCTTGCCCCGGCTGGAGAAGCACAGGATGGTGTCGTGGGTGCTGCAGACCACCAGGCGATCGACGAAATCCTCGTCCTTGAAGCTGGTGGCGGACTTGCCGCGCCCGCCCCGCTTCTGGGCGCGATAGGCGCTCACCGGCTGGTACTTGGCGTAACCCGCGTGAGACAGGGTCACCACCACGTCTTCCTCGGTGATCAGGTCTTCCAGCGTCAGGTCCAGGCGGCTTTCGATGATCTCGGTGCGTCGCTCGTCGCCGAACTGCTCGCGCATCTCCAGCAGCTCGTCGCGGATCACCCGCATCAGGCGGTCTGGACTGCCCAGGATGTCCAGCAGGTCGTCGATCTTCTCCAGCAGTTCCTTGTACTCGCTGACCACCTTCTCCTGTTCCAGCCCGGTGAGGCGGTGCAGACGCAGGTCCAGGATGGCCTGGGCCTGGGCGTCGGAGAGGTAGTAGCCGTCGGCGTGGATGCCGAATGCGGCATCCAGATCCTCGGGACGGGAGGTGGCGGCGCCGGCCCGGGCCAGCATCTCGTCCACCACCCCGGACTTCCAGGCACGGCCCATCAGGCCGGCCTTGGCCTCGGCGGGACTGGCGGAGGCCTTGATCAGGGCGATGACCTCGTCGATGTTGGCCAGCGCGACGGCCAGGCCTTCCAGGACGTGGGCGCGCTCGCGGGCCTTGCGCAGGTCGTAGATGGTGCGCCGGGTGACCACCTCGCGGCGGTGGCGCAGGAAGGCCTCCAGCACCTGCTTGAGGTCCAGCAGGCGCGGCTGGCCATCCACCAGGGCCACCATGTTGATGCCGAACACGTTCTGCATCTGGGTGTGCTGGTAGAGGTTGTTGAGGATGACCTCGGGCACCTCGCCCCGCTTGAGCTCGATCACCATGCGCATGCCGTCCTTGTCGGACTCGTCGCGCAGCTCGCTGATGCCCTCGAGCTTCTTCTCCTTGACCAGCTCGGCGATCTTTTCCAGCAGCCGGGCCTTGTTGACCTGGTAGGGCAGCTCGGTGACCACCAGGCTCTGGCGGCCGCTGCCCTCGTCGGTCTCCACGTGGGAACGGGCGCGCAGGTAGATGCGTCCACGGCCGGTGTGATAGGCCTCGTGAATGCCGGTCGCGCCGTTGATCACGGCCGCGGTGGGGAAGTCCGGGCCCGGCAGGTGTTCCATGAGCTGCGGGATGCCGATGGACGGGTCGTCGATCAGGGCCACGCAGGCGTCCACCACCTCGCGCATGTTGTGGGGCGGGATGTTGGTGGCCATGCCCACGGCGATGCCGGCGGAGCCGTTGATCAGCAGGTTGGGCAGGCGGGTGGGGAACACCGAGGGCTCGCGCTCGGAGCCGTCATAGTTGTCGACGAAGTCCACCGTCTCCTTGTCGATGTCGGCCAGCAGCTGGTGGGCCAGCTTGGCCATGCGCACCTCGGTGTATCGCATGGCCGCCGGGGCGTCGCCGTCCACGGAACCGAAGTTGCCCTGGCCGTCCACCAGCATGTAGCGCATGGAAAAGGGCTGGGCCATGCGCACGATGGTGTCGTACACGGCGGTGTCGCCGTGGGGGTGGTACTTACCGATCACGTCACCCACCACGCGGGCGGATTTCTTGTAGGGCTTGTTCCAGTCGTTGCCCAGCTCCTGCATGGCATACAGGACCCGGCGGTGTACCGGTTTGAGACCGTCCCGGACGTCCGGGAGCGCCCGCCCGATGATCACGCTCATGGCGTAATCCAGGTAGGACTGGCGCATTTCGTCTTCCAGATTGACGTGCAGGACTTCTTTCGCGAACTCTGCCATGCCGGGGGAAACCCTCTTCTGTGGCGGGACTGACAAAGGCGAAATGGTACCACGACCCCGGGGTCAGGGTCGATTGAGAAAACGGCTCAGAGCGCCTCTCAGGGGCTCTCATGAAGTTAGAAGTGGGAATTGCGAAGTGCGAAATCGCGAAACGGACGGTCTGATGCGGTCTTGGAGCCGCTTCCTACTTCCCACTTCTTACTTAAAACTCACACTTCCAAATTCCGACTTCTTACTTCATGAGGGCGGTCATTTTCGCCCGATCAGGCCGCTCCACCACGCCCTTCTCCGTGACAATGGCGTCGATCAGTTCCGCCGGGGTCACGTCGAAGGCCGGGTTCCAGGCCCCTGCCCCTTCGGCGGCCACCGGCTGGCCGGCCAGGCCCAGGACCTCGGAGACCGGGCGTTCCTCGATGGGGATGCCGGCGCCGTCAGGGGTGTCCATGTCGATGGTGGAGGTGGGCGCCACCACCATGAAGCGCACCCCGTGGTGGCGGGCCAGCACCGCCAGGGCATAGGTGCCGATCTTGTTGGCGGTGTCGCCGTTGGCGGCGATGCGGTCCGCACCCACCACCACCCAGCCCACCCGGCCGGAGCGCATCAGGCTCGCCGCCGCCCCCTCGCAGATCAGATCTACGGGGATGCCGTCCTGGACCAGTTCCCAGGCTGTGAGCCGGGCGCCCTGCAGCCAGGGGCGGGTCTCGTCGGCATAGACCTTTTTGATGCGTTGCTGACCGTAGGCGCTGCGGATCACCCCCAGCGCAGTGCCGTAGCCGCCGGTGGCCAGGGAGCCGGTGTTGCAGTGGGTCAGCACCGCCTCGGCGGGGTCCATCAGCGCCGCGCCCAGTTCCCCCATGCGCCGGTTGTCGGCGAGATCATCTTCGTGGATGCGCCGGGCCTCGGCCTCCAGGCGCGCAGGCAGATCCGCCCCGACCTGCCCGATCACGGACTTCATGCGCGCCAGGGCCCAGAACAGGTTCACCGCCGTGGGCCGGGAGGCGGCCAGGCGCTCCAGGTCCGGAGTCAGGGCATCCAGCCAGTCCGGGGTGTCGGCAGGCAGGCGACGGGCGGCCAGCACCACGCCGTAGGCCGCGGTGATGCCGATGGCCGGCGCGCCACGCACCACCATCTCGCGGATGGCGTCGGCGGCGGCCCCGACGTCCGGAATGTCCAGGTAGACGGTCTCCCGGGGCAGGCGGCGCTGGTCCAGGAGCTTGAGGGACGTGCCGTCCCAGAGGACGGCACGCACGGTATCGAAGGCGAGATCGGTCGGTTTCATGGGCCGGGATTGTACCCCTGAGCCGATGGCATCGAAACCGCAAAACACCCCGGGCGTGCATGCCCGGGGTATGGCGGGATCAGGCGGACTTGACCTCGTGCAGGTGCACGTCCCGCTGCGGGAACGGGATGCTGATGCCATTGGCATCGAAGGCCAGCTTGACGTTCTCCAGCAGGTCGGCGCGAACCGGCCAGTAGTCCGGGGTGTTGACCCAGGGGCGCACGTTGATGTCCACGCTGCTGTCCCCCAGCTCGCCCAGGGCGATGCCGGGCGCCGGGTCCTTGAGGATGCGCTCGTCGGCGGCGATCACCTCGGCGATGATCTGCTTGGCCTTTTTGATGTCGTCGCCGTAACCGATGCCGAACACCAGGTCGATGCGCCGGGTGGGCTTGGCGGAGACATTGACGATGGTGCCGCCGTAGATCTGGCCATTGGGGATGATGATCTGGCGGTTGTCCCCGGAGCGGATCATGGTGGAGAAGATGCGCACCTCCTCCACCACCCCGGCGGTGCCGGCGGCCTCGATGAAGTCACCCACCTTGAAGGGCCGGAACAGGATCAGCATCACGCCCGAGGAGAAGTTGGACAGGGAGTCCTTGAGGGCCAGACCCACGGCCAGGCCGGCGGCACCGAAGATGGCCAGCAGGGAGGTGGTCTGCAGCCCCAGGTGGTCCAGGGCGGCGATGATCACCGCAATCAGCAGCAGGGTGTAGAGGATATTGCCCAGGAACTGCACCAGCATCTGGTCCATGCCGGTCTTGATCATGACCTTCTTGACTACCGAGGTGATCCTGCCGGCGATCCATTTACCGATGAACCAGATCAGCAGCGCAACCAGGATGCGCAGGGTCCAGGGGATGGCGTACTGTTCGACGAATCCGGGCTGGGTGATGATCTCGAGCGGTTCCATGGAGGACTCCTTGGTTAAGGGTGCGGTCGCCGCAGACTGCACCCTTACAAGGCGTGGGTCAATGGATCACCAGGGGGCGCCCGGCAGACCGGACCACAGCTCGTTGATGTCGGGGAACTGCCACGCGGCGGGGTCTTCCCTGCCGGCGATGCTGTCCTGGCACAGGGGGGCGGAGAGATCCACCAGCTTGGGCGCGAGCCGGCCCTTGGACTTGGTGGAGTAGAACACCTTCACCACCGGTTTCAGCAGCGAGCGCCTGGACTGCTCCACCACCACGGCGATCTTGCCCGAGTCCAGGCGCACCAGCGATCCGACCGGGTAGATGCCGAGACTCTTGACGAAGGCCTGGAACACGGCGGGATCGAAATGCCCGTCGGCCCATTCCGCCATCCTGCGGATCGACTCGGAGGGATCCCAGCCGGCCTTGTAGGGACGGTTGGAGGTGATGGCGTCATAGACATCGCAGACCGCGCCCATCTTGGCGTAGAGACTGATCTGGTCTCCTGCCAGCCCCTTGGGATACCCGGAGCCATTGACCTTTTCGTGGTGATGCAGACAGACATCCAGGGCCACCTCGTCAACACCCCCCGGCGTCTCGAGGAGCATGCGATGACCTGCCTCCGGGTGGGTCTTCATAATGGCGAATTCGTCATCCGTGAGCTTGCCCGGCTTGTTGAGCACCTCGAGCGGCATGGCGGCCTTGCCCAGGTCGTGGACCAGGCCGGCGATGCCGGCCGAGCGCAACTGCGCCTCGTCGAGCCCGAGCTGCCGACCCAGGGCGACCATCAGGGCGCACACCGCCACGGAGTGCATATAGGTGTAATCGTCGGCATTCTTCAGCCGGGCCAGGCTGATGAGCGCACCGGCATTGCGGGTCACCGAGTCGGTGATCTCCTCCACCACCTTGCGCGCCAGGGCGGTGTCCACTGCCTTGCCCATGCGCGCTTCCTGGAACATGGAGGTCACGGCCTGCTTGGCCTTGGCACAGACCTTCGCGGCGCGAGTGAGCTCCTCGGCCATGGGCACGTCTTCCCGGATGCGCTCACCGGCCGCGGCACTTTCCAGTGACGCCTCAACCTCGGCCTCGCTCTGTGCCTCCATGACCGCGTTCGCCGCCTCCTGCACGTCCAGGCCGCGGTCCGTGTCAATCCAGACCTCCCTGACACTGCTTGCCTGCAGGGTGGTAAGGTCCTTCGGGTCGTCGAGCAGGAAACTGGTACGCCAGAACGGATGCTCCATCCAGGAGCCGCACATCTCCTTGATGTACATGCCCTCCACGAGATGCTTCACATGAATCTTCTTCAGCATGCTGGGGAGGCGTTCCTGGGACGTGGGCGGTGGTGGGATGGGAAATGATGCTTCTGGTGATGCCCCGATCAGGCGTCAGACCGGGCCGGACTGTTGCACATCATCACGCCCTGCAATTATGTGATCCAGTGCAAATTCTCACAAGGCAGCGACCCCGGCTTCTTCCGGGGGAAAGCGCCGTTTGTCCGTTCGTGTCCGCCTTCCGTCCCCGGTGAAGCCTGGAGGTGGCGCTGATTGTCGGTGCGCCCCGTCGCCTGTATCGTTTGCGCCCATGGAAACCATCGACACCCTCATCAAGGCACGCTGGATCATTCCGGTGGAGCCCGACGACACCGTCCTCGAACACCATGCCCTGGCCATCCGCGCCGGGCGCATCGTGGCGCTCCTGCCCTCGGCCGAGGCCGATGACCGCTACCGGGCGGACAAGGTCCATGAACTGCCCCACCACGCCCTGATCCCGGGGCTGGTGAACACCCACACCCATGCCGCCATGAGCCTGATGCGCGGTCTGGCCGATGATCTGCCCCTGATGGAATGGCTCAAGGGCCACATCTGGCCCGCCGAGGGCCGCTGGGTGGGCGCGGAGTTCGTGGAGGACGGCACTCTGCTGGCCATGGCGGAGATGCTGCGCGGCGGGGTGACCTGCTTCAACGACATGTACTTCTTCCCGGAGATCACCGCCCACGCCGCCGCGCGGGCGGGCATGCGCGCGGCACTGGGCCTGATCGTCATCGATTTCCCCACCGCCTGGGCGGCCAATGCGGATGAGTACATCGCCAAGGGCCTGGCCCTCTACGACGACCACAAGGACGAGGCCCTGCTGTCATTCTGCTTCGCGCCCCACGCGCCCTATACCGTCTCCGACGAGCCCCTCAAGCGCATCCGGACCCTGGCCAATGAGCTGGACCTGCCGGTACACATGCACGTGCACGAGACCGCCCACGAGGTGGAAGAATCCATGGCCCGCTTCGGCATGCGCCCGCTAGAGCGCCTGGCGCAGCTGGGCCTGGTGGGCCCCAACCTGCTGGCCGTGCACATGACCCAGCTGGAAGATGCCGAGATCGCCCACCTGGCCGAGGCTGGCGCCCACGTGCTGCACTGCCCTGAATCGAACCTCAAGCTGGCCAGCGGTTTCTGTCCGGTCCAGAAACTCCTGGATGCCGGGGTGAACGTGTGCCTGGGCACCGACGGCGCCGCCAGCAACAACGACCTGGACCTGATGGGCGAGATGCGCACCGCCGCGCTGCTGGCCAAGGGGGTGGCCGGGGATGCCGCCGCCCTGCCTGCCGCTGCGGCCCTGCGCATGGCGACCTTGAACGGCGCCCGGGCCCTGGGGCTCGGCGAGGAGACCGGCTCCCTGGTGCCCGGCAAGGCAGCGGACGTGGTGGCCGTGGATCTCGGCGCCCTCGAAAGCCGCCCCGTGTATCACCCCGTCTCACACCTGGTCTATGCCACGGGCCGACAGCAGGTGACCCATGTCTGGGTGGCCGGCAAGGCCCTGCTGAAGGACCGCCGCCTGACGACCCTGGACCTGGAGGCGATCCAGGCCAGGGCGATGGCGTGGCAGGAGCGCTTGAAGGCAAATGC